>Ga0137390_10006341_pt1 | contig 10073 bp, 10 predicted proteins | sample 15con2h24AmetaG_FD_104937 | JGI IMG/M metagenome (GOLD analysis project Ga0137390, IMG submission 104937) | Vadose zone soil microbial communities from Angelo Coast Range Reserve, California, USA - 15con2h2.4A metaG | ecosystem: Environmental > Terrestrial > Soil > Vadose zone > Saprolite... | reverse complement strand
GTATTCCGTCTCCGTCAGATACGGCGGCTTGGAGCCGATGACCCGATATCGCTCGGGCTGCCGCCGTTTCCCTTTCCCCTTCTTCCCCGTCTGCCCCCTCTTCCCCCCCTTCCCCCGGACTCGGGCGTCGAGCGGCGCCAGCAGGTCGCCCTCGCGCACCTCGACGGGCGTCCCGGGCTCGATCAGCGCGACATTCTCCCGTGCCAGCGCAGCGGCGTCCGGCGAGCGCTCCACGGCGATCACGCGATCGAACCTCCCTTCCACCGCGAGGCTGAGCGCGATGCAGCCGCTCCCGGTCCCGATGTCCGCCGCCAGGCCGCCCGTCTTCCCCGCGCTCCATTGGAGGACGAGCTCGACGAGCCCCTCCGTCTCCGGGCGTGGGATCGCCGCCCTCGGGTCGAGCTTGAGGCCGACGGAGCGGAAGGCTGCGTGCCCTACCGCATAGGGAAACGGAACGCCGCTGGCCCGCTGCTCAACCGCCTTCCAAAACAGCTCGACTTGAGATGGCGTGGGCACACCGTCGCGCCGCAGCCATACGTCCCCTGGCTTCACGCCTTCCAGCGCCGCCCACAACGCCGTCGCCTCCCGCTTCGCGTTCAGCACCCCCGCCCGTGCCAGCCGCTCAGCCGCCAAGGCGAGCGAGTGAGCGATGGATGAGCGCTCCGGTTCAGGCACTCAAGCGTTCCTTCTCCCCCGCCTGCCGGAGGGCGGCGATCAGGTCATCCAGCTCGCCCTGCATCACATCGGCGAGGTTGTGGGTGGTGTATCCGATACGGTGGTCGGTGACCCGGTTCTGCGGGTAGTTATAGGTACGGACCTTTTGCGACCGGTCGCCCGTGCCGACCTGGGCTCGCCGCTCCCGCGCTCGCGCGGCCTCCTGCTCGGCGATCTTCCGGTCCAGGAGACGCGAACGCAGGATCTCGAGCGCCTTGATCTTGTTTTGCAGTTGGGACTTCTGGTCCTGGCACTTCACCTCGAGACCGGTGGGGAGATGCGTCACGCGCACCGCGCTGTCGGTCGTGTTGACACTCTGACCCCCAGGGCCGCCGGAGCGGAACACGTCGATCCGGAGATCCTTGTCCTCGATCTTCACGTCCACCTCTTCGGCTTCGGGCAGCACCGCTACCGTGGCGGCGGAGGTATGAACACGCCCCTGCGCTTCGGTCGCCGGCACCCGCTGGACCCGGTGCACACCCGACTCGTAGCGCAAGGTGCCGTACACCTTCGGTCCTCGGGCGGCGAAGATCGCTTCCTTCAGGCCACCCAGCGTGCCTTCGGAGAGAGCCAGCACCTCGACCTTCCAGCCTCGCCGCTCGCAGAAGCGGGTGTACATGCGGAACAGATCCGCAGCGAAGAGTGCCGCCTCGTCTCCACCCGTGCCTGCGCGGATCTCCACGATGGCGTCGCGGTCGTCGAGGGGGTCCGTCGGGGTGAGGAGGTCGGCGAGCTGCCGCTCGAGCTGCTCGATCGGGGGCCGTAGCCGCTCTACGTCGGCGCGGGCGAGCTGCGACAGTTCCGGGTCGCGGTCGCGCAGGATCTCCTGAGCCTCGGTGAGTTCCTGGCGGAGCCGCTCCAGGCGCTCATGGAGGTGGCGGATGCCGTCGAGCCGTGCGTGCTCGCGGCCCAGCTGTTTCAATTTGGCCGGGTTCCGCGCGGTCTCCGGGTCGGCCAGCTGGTGGGCGACTTCCTCCGCCCGCACGAGCGCCTGGCGGAGTCGGGCCTCCATGGGTCAGCCGGTCGCTTTATCCGTCCGATATTTCTGACGGAACCGCTCCACACGGCCGGCCGTGTCGATCAGCTTTTGCTTGCCGGTGAAGAACGGATGGCACTGGGCGCAGATTTCAACGTGGATCACGGGGATCGTGGAGCGCGTGACGAAGCTGTTGCCGCAGGCGCACTGCACGGTTGCTCGCTGATACGTCGGATGAATGCCGGGTTTCACTGCTCGCATCCTTGACTGAGTGTCGTTGCCGCCGGAAGGCCGGAAATATAACTGGCTTCATGAGTTGGCGGCAAGCGTTGCAGCGCGCGATGAATTGACACCGGCGGGGCGAGGCCGTAAGCTTGCGCCTCACCACACCCCCCGCTCGAGGGGAGAGCTTCGTGTCCGCTGCCGCGGTGCTCCAGAAAGTCCCGTTGTTTGGCCAGCTCGGCCCCATCGACCTGCAACGGGTCGTGGAGGTTGCCCGCGAGCGGTCCTACCCGAAGAACTCCGTCATTCTCTTCGAGGACGACCCGGGGGACGCGCTCTACGTCGTGGCCGATGGGCAGGTGAAAGTAGTCCTGATCGGTGAGGACGGGCGCGAGGTCATTCTCTCGGTCATGGGCACGGGCGAGTTTTTCGGCGAGATGGCGCTGATCGACGACGAACCGCGCTCGGCTCATGTGATCGCGATGGAGGACTCGACGCTGGTCGTCCTGCGCCGCGAGGACTTCCAGCCGATCCTCGCGCAGGTCCCGATGATCGCCCTCGCGCTGCTCAAAGAGCTGTCCCGGCGCTTGCGCCGGGTGGACGAGAAGGTCGGCAGCCTCGTGCTGCTCGACGTCAATGGGCGCGTGGCCCAGTTGCTGCTCGAACTCGCCGACGAGGCCGGTGGGGAGCGCATCCGGCGGCGCCTGACGCACCACACCATTGCCCAGATGATCGGCTCCAGCCGGGAGACGGTCTCTCGCACCATGCGGGACCTCGTGGACAAGGGCGTGATCGCCGTTTCGCGCAAGGACATAACGATCCGCGATCGAGCCGCGCTGGCGGCCGCGGCCGGCCGGGCGTGAGGTGGGTCACCGCACGGCGGTGAGGCGGCGGCTTGTTGTACATGACGGATTCTCCGTAACTTAGCCCAGGATTCGGCGTGGCCAAGCGCGTGACCTACTCGGTGACCTTCTGGGGGACTCGGGGCTCGATCCCGACTCCCGGGGCCCAGACGGCGCGTTACGGCGGCAACACGCCGTGCGTCGCCGTCGAGGGCGCCGGGGGGCAGGTGGTCATCCTCGATGCGGGAACGGGGATCAGGGCCCTCGGGCTGAAACTCGTCGAGCAGCAAAACGGCGCCGTGAACGCCCAAATCCTGCTCTCGCACGCGCACTGGGATCACATTCAGGGGCTACCGCACTTCAAGCCGTTCTTCGCGCCGGGGAACGCCGTGCAAATCTGGGGTACGCGCCAGGGCACGATGTCGCTCGAGGCGATCCTGCGCCAGCAGATGGACCCAGCGGTGTTCCCGGTGCCGCTCGATGCCCTGTCGGCGAAACTCACCGTGCAGCAAGTCGAGGAGGGGGAGTTCTCGGTGGGCGAGTTCCGGGTGCGGACCATCAAGCTGCGGCACCCCGGAACGACGCTCGGCTACCGGCTGACGCCGGCGGCCGGAGGGCCAAGCATGGCCTACGTGACGGACAACGAACTCGGTGCCGGCGGGCAGTACAGCACGTCGCGGTCGTGGCGCCAGGGGTTCGTCGACTTCCTCCAGGGCGTGGACCTGCTGATCCACGACGCGATGTACACGCCGGTCGAGCTCGAGTCGCACCGCGGCTGGGGGCACTCGACCTATGCGGAAGCCGTGCTCTTGGCGTCGGAGGCGGGGGCGGAGCGGCTCGTGTTGTTCCATCACGAGCCGGAGCACGACGACAAGACAATGGACGACCTCCTTGCGGCCGCGCGCCGTGAGGCCCGGCCCCGTGGACGGCCCGCTGAAGTGCTGGGCGCCCAGGAGGGCATGCAGCTGACTCTCTGACGTGAGGAGCAACGTATGCGTTTGCGGTCGATCGTGATCCTGCTGGCCCTCGCGGCCCTTGGCAGCCTGCTCGACGGATTCGCCACCCGGGTGCGCGCGCAGGATACCCGGCCGGGCATCGCCGTATTCATGTTCGATGACGGCGGCTCGTTCGGGCAGAACAAAGAGAATCTCGACGGTCTGCAGCGGGGGATTCCGGGGATGCTGATCTCCGAGCTGGCGGCCAACCCCGCCGTGCGGCTAGTCGAGCGCGAGCAGGTCCAGCACCTGTTGGACGAGCAGAACCTCGGCGCCTCGGGCAGGGTGAGCGCGCAGACCGCGGCGAAGATCGGTAAGATCGTCGGCGCGAAGTACGCGATCACCGGGATGTTCATCGATTTCTCCGGTGACTTCCGGCTCGACATCCGGCTCGTCAACGTCGAAACCAGTGAGATCGTCCGGGTCGAAGCGGACAAGATGTCGCGGGATCACCTGTTCGACCTGATCCGCACCCTCGCCCAGCGCCTGATGAAGGATGTGAGTCTGCCGCCGCTCCCGAAGCAGGCCTCGGACCAGCGCATGAGCCGCCAGGTGCCGACGGAGGCCCTGACCTACTACTCGCGCGCGCTGCTGTATCACGACCGCGGTCAGCGGGACCGGGCGATCGAGATGTATCAGCGGGCCCTCGAGGTCTTCCCGGAGTACGCGGAGGCCCAGCAGGGACTGCAGCGCGAGAAGAACTCGTGACGCCCCCCCCCCGGTGAGCGATCCGATCAGCCGCCTCGGCGGATCGACGGCGCGCCGGCTCTCCCGTCTGGGGGCGCTGGCGCGCTTCGGCTTTGGCGCCCTGCGCTCCCTCGGCACCCTGCCCGCCGCGGGTCGCGCCGTGGCCCTGCGGGTCACCCTCAATCAGATCCGCTTCACCGCGGCCGACGCGGTCGGACTCGTCGTCCTGCTGTCGGGCATCCTCTCCTTCCTCGTGATCTCGCAGGCGGTGCGCGAGCTGGGCCAGCTCGGCGCCACGGACTTCATCGGCACCCTCATCGTAGTGGCCATTGTGCGCGAGCTGGGGCCGCTCATCACGGCGCTCACCGTGGCCGGCCGCTCCGGCACGGCCATCGCGGCCGAGTTGGCCACGAATCGCGTCCTCGGGGAAGTACGCGCGCTGGAGGCGATGGGGATCGACCCGCGCCAGTACCTCGTCCTACCGCGATTCGTCGGCTCGCTCGTCAGCGTGTTCGTGTTGCTGGTCGTGTTCGACCTGGTCGCCGTGGGCGCCGGCTTCGCCGCGGCGCGCTTCAACGGCATGGTCGCCGGCCGCTACTTCGAGATCGTGCTCCAGTCGCTCGCGCTGAAAGACGTCTGGCTCACCGTCGCCAAAGCGGTCACGTTCGGACTCATCGTCGGCCTCGTCCCCGCCTACTTCGGCCTCGCCGTACGCGGGGCTCCGACCGAGATCCCGGTCGCGACGAGCCGCGCCACCGTCACATCGATCGTCGGGATCTTCCTGTGCTCGGCCCTCTTCGTCGTGATCGCGTGAGACCATGACAGCGCCACTGGCCATCGAAGGAGTGCCGATCGGTGGAGGGGGGCGCCGCGACGCGGTCCCACTGACCGTGACCGTCCCCGCACACCAGGCCGTGGCGCTGCTTGGCGACGAGGACAGCGGCCTCGGTCGCCTGGGGGGCTATGCGCTAGGCTTGGAGCCCCCGCCCGCGGGCCACGTCACGGTATTCGACACGATCATCGCCGATCTCCCCGAGCGGGAGCGTTTGGCGGTGCGCCGCCGCGTGGGATACCTGCCCGCGGGCGAGGGGCTGCTGCAAAACCTCTCCCTCCGGGACAACGTCGCGCTGCCGCTGCGGTTCGGGAGCGAAGCGAGCCCGCGAGAGATCGAGGGCCGGGTCAACGTGATGCTCGTGGCGGCGCGCGTGACGGCCGCCGCGGGCTTGCGACCGGCTCAGGCGACCGAGGAGGAGCGCCGCCGGGCGGCGTTCGCCCGCGCCCTCGCGTTCGACCCCGCGCTGCTGATCCTCGAGCAACCGTTCGACGGGCTCACGGCCCGCACATCGGCCGAACTCCTCGAGCTCGCCCGGGGGGGCGAGACCGCCGAGGGAGCCCGGCGTACAATTCTGATCACGGGCCACGAGCTGCCTCCCGGCCTGCACCACCGTGTGGAGCGGGTCTTCCGAGTTACGCGGGCCGGCGCCCTGGAGCTGGAGGCGGTCTGAGGTGGAGACGACCCGCCAGGACTTCATCGTCGGTCTGTTGATCGTCTGCACGATCGCCATCGTGGTTGGCGCGCTCATCGCGACCAGCGGGTGGGGCGAGCACCGTTACGCGATTTACGTGCGCGTGGCCAGCGCCGACGGCATCACGACCGACACCCGCGTGCTGGTCAAGGGTCTCGAGGTGGGACGCGTCACGCGCATCACGCCGCGTGTGGCAGCGGCCACCGGCGCGATTTCCTTCCTCGCCCGGCTTTCCGTCGCGGAGTCGTTTCAGGACGGGTCGCGGCTGCAGCTGCCCGTCGGCACGCGCGCCCAGATCGAGCAGGTCAACCAGATCTCGGCGTCGGCGCTGATTCGGCTCGAGCTGCCGGACACCGCGGCCCGCGGGCGCGTGTTCTTGCAGGCGGGGGACACGATCAATTCCACGCGGCGGGTGTCGCCGCTTGACGCCCTGAGCGATGTCGCCGCCCAGTTGTCGAAGCAGGTCGAGGCGGTGCTGCACGAGTCCCGCCAGACCCTGACACGCATGCAGAGCACGCTCGGGCAGGTCAACGAGACGGTACGCGGGATCACGCCGGACGTGAAGGCAACGCTGCACGACGTCGCCGGCACGATGGAGCGCATGAACGCCATGATCACCCGCGTAGACCGGGCAGGCTTCCCCGACTCCCTCACTGCCACCCTCGCGACCTCCCATCGCGTACTGCAGCACATCGATTCGCTGACGAGTGCGGCTCAGCTCCTGACGGCCGAGAACCGGCGTGATTTGCGGGAGGCGGTCACGAACCTGACGCAGCTCAGCCGGCAACTGAACCACTTCGTGGACGAGATGTCGCGACGGCCCTACCGTCTGCTCACCGGCGTGAAGCCCCTCTCGGCCCAGTCCCCCCCTCCCCCCCCCCACCCCCGGCTACCAGCCGCCGCCTCCTCCTCCCGCGATACGGCCCGCCGGACCGACCCGGTGCGCGACAGCACGCCGTGAACTATTTGCTGTTGCACACGCCGGGCTGGTCTGCCGCCAGTCTGTCAGGCGCGCTCCTCGCCTCCCAGGTGGAGGTACGGCTGGTCGGGAGCTATCGGGATCTGGTCACGGATGATCGCCCAACCGTGTTCCTCCTAGACGCCGACAGTCGATCGGCGTTCCCGCTCGACGTGTTGCGCGGGTTCGTGGACGCAGGCGGGGCGGTCGTCGCACTGGGGCGCCCGGGAGAGGAGGACGTGCCCGAGACGCTGCCGACCGAGTTGTTGGCGGGGTTCGCGCGCCACCCGGTGGGTGCGCGGCACTTGTTGGTAGCCGTGCGCGCGGGCTTCCGGGAGGCGGCGGCGCGGGCCGAGACGGCGCGGGCGCGGGCCGAGGCAGCCTTGCGCAGCCGCGAGATCGGCGAGCTCACGCGGATCGGCGTCGCCCTCGGCACGGAACGCGACCTCCGGACCCTGCTCGACCTGATCCTCACCCAGGCGCGCCGGATCACGCAGTCGGACGCCGGCAGCCTCTATCTGGTCGAAACGAACGACCAAGGGGCCAAGCGCCTGCGGTTCCGACTGGCGCAGACGTACTCCAAGCCCGAGGCGCCGTTCGTGGAATTCACGATTCCCGTAGACCGCTCGAGCTTAGCCGGTTACGCCGCCGTGACCGGCGACCCACTGGTGATCGACGACGCCTATTTCCTACCGCCCGACGTGGAGTACACCATCAACCGCTCGTTTGACGAGCGCTGGGGCTACCGCACCAAGTCGATGCTCGTGATCCCGATGAAAGATCACAAGGAAGAGGTGATCGGCGTGCTGCAGCTGATCAACCGCAAGCGCAACTTCGACAGAGTGCTCACGACTCCCGAGGAAGTCGAGCAGCAGGTCGTGCCCTACTCCAAGCGCACGGTGGAGCTGGTCACCGCGCTCGCCGGGCAGGCGGCGGTCGCGATCGAGAACAGCCGGCTGTACGAGGAAATCGAGCACCTGTTCGAGGGGTTCGTGGACGCGGCGGTGAAGGCGATCGAGCAACGCGATCCGACCACATTCGGTCACAGCGGACGCGTCGCTGGCTACACCGAGGAGTTAGCCCGCACGGTGGACCGCGCCGCGGACGGTATGTACCGCAATGTCCGGTTCACCCGAGAGCAGATGCGGGAGCTGCGCTACGCGGGGCTGCTGCACGACTTCGGGAAGGTCGGCGTACGAGAGCAAGTGCTGGTGAAGGCCAAGAAACTCTACCCGTTGCAGCTTGACCTGATCAAGCAACGCTACGCCTTCGTGCGGCGCTCGTTGGAACGCGACTTCTGGCGCAAGCGGACGGAGTTCCTGGAGGAGCACGGCAAGAAGGGCTACGCGAGCTTCCTCACCACCTTGGACGAGGATCAGCGGCGCGAGCTGCAGAACCTCGACCGCTTCCTCGACACCGTGCTGCAGGCCAACGAGCCGAGCCTGTTGCCGGAGGCGAGCGCCCAAGACCTCACCGCATTCTCCCGCCGTACCTACCGCCGCATCGATGATACGGAGGAGCCGCTGCTCACGCCGGAGGAAGTCCGCTTCCTCACGATCCCCAAGGGCAGCCTCGACGAGCAGGAGCGGTCGGAAATCGAGAGCCACGTGACCCACACGTGGCGCTTCCTCCTCGAGATCCCGTGGACCCGGGAGCTGCAGCAGGTGCCGATCATTGCCTACGGACACCACGAAAAGCTCGACGGCCGTGGCTACCCGCGCGGCATCGCCGGCGACGCGATCCCTATCCAGACGCGCATGATGACCATCAGCGACATTTTCGATGCGCTGACCGCGGCGGACCGTCCCTACAAGCGGGCCGTGGCCCTCCAGACCGCCCTCGACATCATGACGCAGGAAGTCAAGCAGGGGCAGCTCGACGCCGAGCTGTTCCGCCTGTTTGTCGAAGCCAAGGTGTTCGCGCTCCCGCCTAGTTGAGCAGCAACTTCACGGACACGAGGAGCAGGAAGCCGCCGAACGCGCGGCGGAGCGTCGCCTCCCCCACCACGCCGGCGAGCTTGGCGCCGAGCAAGGCACCGATGAAGAGGCCCACGGCGATGATCGCGGCGTAAGGGAAGTTCACCTGCCCGCGCCGGTAGTACTGGAGCACGCCGAGGAGACCTACCGGCAGCAGCAGCGCGGCGAGCGACGTGCCGCTCGCCGTATGCTGATCGAGCTTGAAGAGCAGCACCAGGCTCGGCACGATCAGGATCGCCCCACCGATGCCGAACAGCCCGGAGAGGACACCCGCCACGAGCCCCAGCAGACCCACCAGGACGTACGTGATCACCGCTCGCTCCTTTCAGGTGTCCCCCAGCCCCCACCACCGGGGGTCTCGATCCGCAGCACGTCACCGGGCATAAGCCGCACCAGGCCTTTGGCGGGCAGCGGTCGATCATTCAGCACGTTCCGCCCGATCGCCCCGTCGCCTCCGCCGGCGCTACCGTGCGGTGCGTGGCGGCGGCGCTCAGTGAGGAGACTCGCTTCGCAGGAGGCGAGCGCCTCGAACTCCCGGACGACCCCGTCTCCGCCCACCCACTGCCCCGCTCCGCCGCTCCCTCGCCGTAACGCGTATCGCCGCACCCGCAGCGGGCTCTCGAGTTCCACAACCTCGACCGGCGTGTTGCGCGTATTGGACATCCCCACGTGGACTCCGGAGGGACCCGGGCCGTGCGGGCCGGCGCCCTGGCCGCCGCCAATTGTTTCGTAGTACGTCCAGATACCGCCAGGCCCTTCCCCACCGAACGTCACGTTGTTCATCGTGCCCTGGCCCTGTGCCGGGACCGGCACGCCGGCGCGGGCGAGCGCCAGGAAGAGCACGTCGGTGATCCGTTGCGACGTCTCCACATTGCCGGCTGCGACGGCGCTCGGCCAGCGCGCGTGCACAAGACACCCTGCGGGCGCCGTCACGCGCACCGCCCGCTGCACCCCCGCGTTCATCGGCACGTCCTCGGCCAGCAGGGTCCGCACGACGAACAGCACGGCTGACCGGGTCACGGCCAGGGGGCAGTTGACGTTCCCCGGGCCGGCGGGGGCGGTGCCCGTGAAGTCTGCATGAAAGACGCCCTCCCGAATCTCGACGCGCACCGCGATCGGCAGGTCGGCCTCCGTGACGCCGTCGCCCTCCATCCAATCGGTGGCCTGCGCTTCACCC
>Ga0137390_10006340_pt1 | contig 10073 bp, 9 predicted proteins | sample 15con2h24AmetaG_FD_104937 | JGI IMG/M metagenome (GOLD analysis project Ga0137390, IMG submission 104937) | Vadose zone soil microbial communities from Angelo Coast Range Reserve, California, USA - 15con2h2.4A metaG | ecosystem: Environmental > Terrestrial > Soil > Vadose zone > Saprolite... | reverse complement strand
TGTCGGCGCAAACGATGATCTGGCGCGCGGCCAATCAACTTTCATGGTCGAAATGAACGAGACGGCCAACATTGTGAATAACGCGACTGATCGCAGTCTCGTCATTCTCGACGAGATCGGCCGTGGCACATCGACGTTCGATGGATTGTCGATCGCCTGGAGCGTGGCAGAATTTTTGCATGACAAGATCAAAGCGCGCACGCTGTTTGCTACGCATTATCACGAGCTGACGAAGCTGGCCGAAGAGCGCGAAGGCGTCTGCAATTACAACGTGGCTGTCCGAGAGTGGAACGATCAGATTATTTTCCTTCGCAAAATTGTGCCGGGAGGCGCGGACAAAAGCTATGGGATTCAGGTCGCCCGGCTGGCAGGCTTGCCAAAAGAGATTTTGGACCGCGCAAAGGAGATTTTGTTGCAGCTCGAAAAAATGGATGGCGCTACGGCTCCGATCAAAGCGAAGAGAAGATCGACCAATGCCAAAACCAAGGCAGACAAGCCGCAATTGGATTTGCTATAAGAATCGTCTCGCAATCTCGGGGATCGCGGCGTCTTGAAATTAGTTTGCGTTAGCGCACGTTTCTTTCCGCCCGCGCGCATGCATCCACGGTAGCCGGACCGGGCGGCCATGCGGAATCATCCCGCGTGGGCGGGACCATGCCGCGTTTCGCGCGGGACGTGAAAGGCAGAGGGTCCTTGCACCATTTGTGATGACGGCGCGGCATGCTGAAATTATAGTCGGGCCACCGGCGATATGGCGGTTAAGACTGAAAAAGATCTCAGCGAAAGGCAGCGCAGTCACTGGCTCAAAGCAGTGGCGGCGATCGAGCTGCGCAATTTTAGCTACGCCATCTCGCTTTTGCAGGGAATCTTGAAAGAGGAACCGCAATTTCTGACCGGCCGCCAGTTATTGCGTCGAACCGAAACCACCAAGCAGAAAACGGCAAAAAAAAGTTTCTTCAACATTTCCACTGCGCCGATCGCGGTAATGAAAGTGCAGCGTGAGATGAAAAAGGACCCGAAGCGCGCGGTGGAAATGATCGAGAAAGTTTTGGAAGAGGAGCCCTACAATCGGCAGGCGAATCTTATTCTAAAGGAAGCGGCGGTGGCAGCGGGCTGGCCGGAGATTGGCATTTTCGCGTTGCGCACATTGCTGGAAGAAAATCCGCGCGACGTGAAAGTGCTGCACCAGCTCGGCCGGCTCTACCACCAAATGGGCGAAAACGACCACGAGGTGGAGGTTTACAACCGCATCTCCGAAATCGATCCGCTGGACGCCGAAGCGGTGCGACTGGGCAAAGACGCTTCGGCGCGCGCTTCCATGACGACCGGCGGCTGGACGCAGGCGGAAAGTTATCGCGATTTGATCAAGGACAAGGAAGCTGCGGTCTCGCTCGAACAACAGAGCCGGATGCACTTGAGCGGGGAGTCTCTGGATCGACAAATTGCCGAAACCTACGCCCGTCACCAGGCTGAGCCACAGAATGTCGATCTTGCACGGCGCCTCGCGACACTTCATGAGCAGAATGACGACATCGAGTCGGCCATTGCCTGGCATCAATACGCGGCCGACTTAACGAGCGGGAGTGATGCGGGGCTAGTCCGAAAAGTTTCTGATCTAAAAATTAAACGAGCCGAACGCGAGATCGCCAAACATGAGGAATTTCTCGCGGCTCATGGCGCGCATGACGAGGTTTACCGGGAAAAAGCCGAGGAACTTGCGGCGGCGAAGAAGAAACGGGCTGAAATGTTGATCGGCGAAGCGCGCAAGCGGCTCGAGCGCAATCCCACGGACTTGCAATTGCGCTTTGAGCTCGGAGAGCATTTGATAAACGCTGGGCAATATCGCGAAGCGCTGCCCGAGTTGCAGCGTGCGCGGCAAAATCCCAACGCGCGGTTAAAGGCGATGAACCTGCTCGGGCTTTGCTATCGCGAGCTCGGCATGCTCGACTTGGCGATGAAGCAGCTCGAAGACGCCGCCAAGGAAATCTTGTCGATGGACGCCATGAAAAAAGAGATCGTTTACAACCTCGGATTGGTTTACGAGCAAATGGGCGAGCGAGAAAAGTCGCTCAATTGCATGAAGAAAATTTACGAAGCGGATTACGGCTACAAAGACGTGGCCGAACGCGTGGAAAGCTCTTATCGACAGGGATTGCCCCGGGCTTAAGTTTCCTGCCGGATCATTATCGATCTGGCCGGCGCAGAGTTGAAAGGTTGGCCCTCCTTTACATCCAAACCCGTGCGACCATGCGAATCTCAAATGCCGATGCGGCATCTTTCAACCCAATAATGTTTATGAAAAATAAATTTAGAATCATCTCGCGGTTTGGAATCGTTCTATTCTGTCTTTGCTTCGTCGCCGGCGCGTTTGCCCAGTATAATCGCATGCCGCCTGGCACGAATTCTCTACCAACAATGAGAACCAATCCAACGAGCACGGCCACTGCCGCGCCCAGCCGCGGCAAGCTCAGTGCGAAGGACAAAACCTTCATGATGAACGCGGGCAAAGGCGGGCAAATGGAAGTGGAATGGGGAAAATTGGCCGCACAAAACGGCCAGAACGCTGACGTTAAGAAATTCGGCAACCGTATGGTGACCGATCACTCAAAGGCGAACAGCGAGCTAATGGCCTTGGCCACGGAAGAGGGAGTCAAACTGCCGGCCGCAAAAATGAGCGGAAAGTGGAAATCGGACAAAGACTACATCGACATGATGGTGAAAGATCACGAACAGGACTTGGCTGAGTTCCAAGCGGAAGCACAAAACGGGACCGATCCTGATCTGAAGAAATTCGCCGATAAATATTCCAAGGTAGTCAAAAAACATCTCGATCTTGCCAAACAAACGCAAGGCAAGCTGAAGTAATCGCACGGCTGTTTTTTCCAACGCGGCGCGTTCGAAACGGGGCACCGCTCTGTTTTACAAGATCGACATTTCGAAAAGCGGTCTTGCTTTTGCGCAATCACCCGGAATCCTGCGTTTAGATGCGCAAGACAAAAATTATCTGCACGCTCGGCCCCGCCACGGAGAAAACCGAAACGCTGCGCCAATTAATTGCGCACGGCACGGACGTGTTTCGGGTGAACATGAGCCACGCGCAGCCGGATCAAGTGCGCGATATCGTGCCGCGGGTTCGCAAACTGGCGGATGAGTTCCACAAATCAGTCGGAATTTTACTCGACACGCAAGGCCCGGCCATTCGTACCGGTGACCTGAAGACAAATCTGCATTTAGAACCAGGCGACATTCTCGAGTTCACAGTGCGCGGCGCGAAAAGCAAAGAGCGGTACTCGGTTAGCGTAAATTACGACGGATTCGCTGACGACGTTGCTGTCGGCAACACCATTTTGGTGGACAACGGTCTAATCAAATTGCTCGTGCTCGAAAAGGGAAGGAGCCGAGTGCGCTGCAAAGTTTTGACCCGCGCGCTGCTCGGTTCGCGCCGTCACATCAATCTGCCCGGCGTGCACGTGAATCTTCCGCCGTTGACCAAGAAGGATATCGCCGACGTGGCGCTGGGCGCAGAGCTTGGTGTCGATTTTGTGGGGTTAAGTTTCGTCCGAGAAAGGAGCGACATCGACGAGCTACGCAAACTCCTCGAGAAGAAAAAGAGCAGGGCGTTAATCGTCGCGAAAATCGAGGACCAACTGGCCGTCCGCTCGATCGACAAGATGATTGAAAGCGCCGATTTGATCATGGTCGCACGCGGCGATCTCGGCATCGAATGCCCGATGGAGGAATTGCCGATCATTCAGCGGCGGATCGTCAAGAATTGCATTCGCTTTAGCAAACCGGTCGTGGTTGCGACGCAGATGCTGGAGTCGATGATCACGAATCCACTGCCGACGCGCGCGGAGATCACCGATGTGGCCAACGCGGTCTTCGAGCAAGCAGATGCGATCATGTTGAGCGGTGAAACCGCAATTGGCCTTTATCCCGTTGAGTGCGTGAAGGTGCTGAATCGCGTGGCGATGCGAATCGAACGTAGCGGCGGCGGCGGCTACGCCGAAAGTGCGCTGCTCGAAGACGCTCGGCAGAAGACGGTCGCCTCAGCCGTTGTGCTCGCTAATTCCCTGCGCAATTCGAAGCTGATTGTTTTTACACGGCACGGGACCATGGCGCGTTACGTATCGAATTTGCGACCCCAGCGCGCGCCGATTTTCGCATTCACATCCAGCGAAGAAGTCTACCGGCAACTCGCGATTTATTGGGGGACGTTTTCGGTGCGGATCGATTTCACGGAGGATCCGAACGAAACGATCGAGTCCGCCGAAAAATTTTTGCGCAAGAACAAGCTCGCCATGCCCGGCGATCATTTGGTCATTATCAGCGACATTCTAGCCGAAGGGTCTCGCTTTGACTGCGTGCAGGTGCGCACCGCCAAATAAATTTGTAGCTAACGCTCTGTGAGCGGTTCTGCCTCGATTGCTCGGCGGTTCTGACGGCCCACAGAGCCGTGGCTACAAGTTGAAACAAAAATGCAATTGCTGCGACGACCGCGCATTTCAAATGGAGATGCCTGCCACACCGAAGCCTTAGCGGAAGGCGGGTCGATCTTGTCCGCTGAGGGGGATCGATCTACGCTTCGACCGGCAATTCGACGTCGATCGGCTTCTCTTTCTTGCTCAGAGCGCGGCGCAATTTCGAAAGCGCGATGTTTTGCAACTGGCGAATGCGCTCGCGAGTGACGCCGAATTTTTTGCCGACTTCCTCGAGCGTCTTCGGCTTGCCACCGTCAAGCCCGAAGCGCTGGAAAATGATTTTTTTCTCGCGATCGTCGAGCACGTCGAGCAAACCACCGACCTCATTGCGAAGGTTCTTGTCGCGCAAAAGCTCGAACGGAGTCTGCGCATCTTCGTCGCCGACGATTTCGCCAAACTCAGTCGAATCGTCATCGCTGATCGGCGCGTCAAGAGACGCCGGGCGAATCGACACCGTCTTGAGTTGCGAAACTTTTCCGGCGGCGATGCCGATTTCTTCGCCGAGCTCATCATCGGTCGGCTCGCGGCCGAGTTCCTCGCTCATTTGGAGTGAGACGCGGCGCATCTTCGAGATTTTATCGACCAGATGAACCGGCAGACGAATGGTCTTCGACTGGTTAGCAAGCGCACGTTTGATCGACTGCTTGATCCACCACGCGGCATAGGTACTCAATTTGCCGCCTTTGGCCGGATCGAAACGCTCGACCGCTTTCATCAAGCCAATGTTGCCTTCCGAGATCAAATCCAGCAGGGGCAGGCCGAGATTGGCGTAATCATGTGCAATCTTGACGACGAGACGCAGGTTGGAGCGGATCATGAGCGCGCGCGCCTCGCGATCGCCTTTCTTGATCTTAGCGGCAAGCTCAATCTCTTGCTGCGGCGTCAAGAGCGGGATTTGCCCAATCTCACGCAAATAAATCTTAATTCCGGTATCGCTATCTTCAGCGGCCATATAGCCTTTCTTCATGAAATAAAACGGGGGGGTGGGTCGACAAGTTCCCGGTTTTCGTGTTCGCCGGTGCCTCCTCGATCGGATTCCTTAACATTCAGGGAACTAGTTAACAAGGTTAAATATTCCGAATACTGACAGTCCGCGAGCTTTTTTTGTTCAATGTTTTTTACATTGGGGGTGATCCTCGCGCCGGAAGATTTGGCTCTTGTTCCGAGGGCGAGTTCTCTGGCAATTTCGTTCAACCGATGCTGGCCAAGATTTATTCCGCTGCCGTTTACGGCGTTGATGCTTATCAGGTGGAAATCGAAGTGAATGGCGCGGGCGGCGATCCAGCGATCGTGATTGTGGGATTGCCGGACGCGGCGGTAAAGGAAAGCCGCGACCGCGTGACGACAGCGATTGCCAATAGCGGTTATTATTGGCCGCGCGGCCGCACCACAATCAATCTCGCGCCGGCCGACATTAAAAAAGAAGGTCCGAGTTTTGATTTGCCGATTGCGTTGGGAATGATCGCGGTGACCGAGGGAATCGACAGCACGCCTTTCGAAGATTTCTCTTTCGTGGGCGAGCTCGCCCTAAACGGCTCGATCCGCGCCGTGAAAGGCGTGCTGCCAGTCGCGCTGGAAGCGCGGCGGCGCGGCAAGCGCGCGTTGTTCGTGCCGGAAGCAAACGCGCTCGAGGCCGCCATGGTTGAAAAGGTCGACATCTACGGTGTCCACAATTTGCGCGAGACGTTCCAATTTCTTCGCGGGGAAATTCCGCTCCTGCCCACGCGCAGTGATCTGACAAAGTTTTTTGCCACGCATCAGGATTACGATGTCGATTTTAGCGATGTTAAAGGACAGGCGCACGTCAAGCGCGCGATCGAAGTGGCGGTGGCCGGCGGTCACAATATTCTCATGATCGGTCCGCCCGGTTCTGGGAAATCGATGTTATCGAAACGGATCGCGACAATCATCCCGCCAATGTCGCTGGAGGAAGCGATAGAGACGACAAAGATTCACAGCATTGCCGGCTTGCTTGACGCCGAAAACTCTTTCGTCTCCACGCGGCCGTTCCGTTCGCCACATCACACCATCAGCGACATTGGCTTGCTCGGCGGCGGCACATTTCCAAGCCCTGGCGAAGTGAGTCTCGCGCACAACGGCGTGCTGTTTCTCGACGAATTGCCCGAGTTCAAAAGATCGGCATTGGAAGTGATGCGCCAGCCACTTGAAGATGGAAAAGTAACGATTTCGCGGGCGGCAGGCAGTCTGACGTTTCCGGCTGAATTCATGCTGGTTGCGGCGATGAATCCCTGTCCCTGTGGATACTTTGGCGATTTGAAACGCGAATGCCGCTGCGGGCCGGTGCAGGTACAGCGATATCGTCAGCGCGTTTCCGGACCATTGCTCGACCGCATCGATCTGCATATTGAAGTTCCGGCCGTGGAGTATCGCGATGTGGCAAGCGAACGGGCCGAAGAAAGTTCGATGTCGATCCGCGATCGCATCGGGCACACGCGGGACCTTCAGCAAAAGCGTTTCGTCACAGATGCTAAAGTCACGTGTAATGCGCGCATGGCAACGCGGCAACTGAAGCAACACTGCAAACTTGGCGCCGATTCACATGACCTCATCCGGGTCGCTATGAGCGAACTCAATCTGAGCGCGCGCGCTTACGATCGCATTCTGAAAGTTTCGCGGACCATTGCCGACCTCGACGATAAGATCGACATATCGCCGGAACACGTCAGCGAAGCGATTCAATATCGCACCCTTGATCGAACGCTCTGGGTGTGAGCATCGACCCGACATGAAAGCTTGAATCTGAAAATGAGATTGAACGCATCTCAAAGGAAACGAACAAATAGAAGATGAAACCGACTGCAACTTTGAACGAAGCGCGCCGTCCAGGTTATTTTTTCGCGCGTCGTCTACCAATTACGGACTGCAATTTTCAGCCGCCTTCGCTTGTCGATCTTGGCGGCGGACATTGCGCGAGGTTCCCTGCTCGATCTTTCCGCAGCATCAGCCGCAACTATTTTCGCAAAGAAGCGCGGCGCAATTTTGCCATCGAAGCATTCCTTTTCGCCGGGGTCGTTTTCACTTCAGCAGTTGCGCTGGTAATCAGCGCGATGGCAGCGATCGATTTCCTGCGGGCGCTCGGTTATTTCTGAGTGCAACGTCCAATTGCCTTATGCACCGAAACGCGCTGGCAGCGTGGTGGATCGCGCCGCTGTGCGCGCTGCTTTCTGGATGCGATGGATCAACCCAACCGCTCGAAGAAATATTCGAGCGCACTTATCCAATTGATCCGGGCGCAACCATCAGTCTGACAAGCATCGACGGTTCCGTTCAGATTTATGGCTCGGATAAACCGGAGATCCATTTACAGGCCATCAAGAAGGCATACACCGCCGCGCGCTTGCACAGCATTTCAGTGAACGTATCCGCTGGGCCGAATTCCATCTCGATCGAAACGATCTTCCCGTCCAAGAAAAACTGGAGCTTTTCCGACCGCTCCGGCACGGTGGATTACATTATCGTTGTTCCACAAACCGCTCGCATCGCGCGATTGGAATTAAAAAATGGCGAGATATCGGTCGCCGGAATGCAGGGCGGCGATGTCCACACCAATCTCGGAAATGGCTGGCTTTTCGTTCGCAATTGCTTCTGTAATGTCCAGGCACGCGAGGCGACCGGCGCACTCATCCTCATCTACGATTGGTGGAATCCGCGTAAATTTTCCGCCGACGCTCAAATTGTGGACGGAAATCTTTTCGCTGTGATTCCCGGTGACGCCTCTTTTCACCTCATCGCCGAGGCCGCCAATGGGAAAATTGGCAACGATTTCGCTGAAAAAGAACAACGCACCGGTACGGCGGTGGCGAAGGTGGACACCCTGGTGGGCGCATCTGCGCAAGCGACCATCAACCTTCGCGCGATCGACGGGAACATTAAAATCGTCGAAGCGAATCCCTGACTTCCAAATCCAAACCGGCGCTGTACTATTCGGTCATGCCTTCCTTCGACATCGTCTCCGAAGTGGACAAACAAGAAATCGATAACGCGCTCAATCAAGCCCGCAAGGAATTGGCTGCGCGCTTCGATTTCAAAGGCAGTGCCGCTGCCATCGCTTACGAAAAGGACAAGATCACACTGACGGTAGAAGACGCAGCGCGCCTGCGCGGGTTGCGCGAAATTGCCATCTCCAAACTGTCCAAGCGCGGTGTCGATCTTCGCAACATCGAGCAGGTCGAACCCGAAATCTCATCCGTCGGACACGCCCGGCAGGAATTGAAAATCCAGCAGGGTCTCGAAGGTAATAAAGCCAAGGAAATGATTCAGGCGATTAAGTCGCAAAACTTCAAAGTTCAAAGCCAGTTGCAAGATCAACAAATTCGCGTCACCGGAAAAAAGAAGAACGACTTGCAAGCGGTCATCCAATTTGTGCGCAGCCGCGACTTCGGCGTCGCAACTAACTTCAAAAATTTTCGCGACTAACTTCTTACCTCTGTTCTCTGTCCTCTGTTCTCTGTCCTCTGTTCTCTGTCCTCTGTTCTCTAGCTTACCCGCCTTGCACCGGCGGCATGGTCGAAATCTCGTCGCCCGGTTTCAGTTTGTAATTGCGATCGACAAACTCGACGCCCGCGCCAACGAGAATGCCGGCGTCGTGCGCGCGCAAGGCGGGCATCTGTTCATAAATTTTCGCCAGCAGATCAGCGACGCTCGCTCCTTCCCCAAGATCGACGATTAACTCCTGCGCACCCGCCAGATCACGAAGTTGCGCAAAAAATTGCACGCGCACTTTCATTCGTTAGGTCGCGCGATTAATTCCTTCCGCAGAACCCCGATGCATGGAAGATTACGATAGCGCTCCATGAAATCGAGTCCATAACCGACCACAAACTCGTCCTCGATTTCAAACCCCACATAATCAGCATCGACCGGTTGTTGGCGCGCTTTCTTTTTCTGCAATAACACGCAGATGCGAATGCTGCGCGGCTTAGCCGTTTGGAGTTTTTCGCGAATGGCACTCAGCGTTCCACCGCTATCCAAAATGTCATCCAGCAAAAGAACATGTCGATCCATCACGTCGGGTAGCGCGATTTGTTTGAAAATCACTTCACCGCTCGTTTGCGCCTTGCCGTGATAACTGGCCACACTCAGGCAATCCAATTTCAAGGGCAGCGGAATTCGGCGCAACAAGTCGGCCATGAACATTAAACTCCCGTTCAAAATGGCGATGACGGTTAATTCGCGACCGCGATAATCTTCCGAGATTTGGGTCGCGATCTCATCCAGCCGGCGCAGAATGGTCGGCTCATCAAAGAGCACGCGCTCCAAGTCGGCCTGCATTTTCAATCATCACGCCGCGCGCAAAAAATTCAATAGCGCACCGGCATGGAATAAACGATGTCGATGTTGTTTTCATTTTATGCGCGTCCTACAGGAACGACTTGAAGTGCGGACCAGCGGCAAGGGCACATATGAAATTACGGACGAGATCCAAGATAAGATCGACAAATCAGCCGTGCGCAATGGAACGGTCACAATTTTTGTCCAGCATACCAGTTGCAGCCTAACAATGATGGAAAACGCGGCCCCCGCGGCGCGACGCGATGTCGAAAGATTTTTCGACAAGCTCGTGCCCGAGCA
>Ga0137390_10006339_pt1 | contig 10074 bp, 12 predicted proteins | sample 15con2h24AmetaG_FD_104937 | JGI IMG/M metagenome (GOLD analysis project Ga0137390, IMG submission 104937) | Vadose zone soil microbial communities from Angelo Coast Range Reserve, California, USA - 15con2h2.4A metaG | ecosystem: Environmental > Terrestrial > Soil > Vadose zone > Saprolite... | reverse complement strand
ATAAAAGCTGGCGTCCTCGAGGGGTATCACCGCACGTGCCGACGGGCTGATCGTGTGACTGTGTGTTGTCCAAGCCTCTGACAGCTTCAGAGATTGGGGCGTTCCTATTTTCAAGATTATGGAGTTCATATCCTGAAGAGATTTTGTCCGGAGACCCGTCACGAGCTGCAATTCGAAATTTAATACTCATCCTCTAATGGGCAGTGCAGAAGTCTTACTAGAGGTCGAGGATCTATTAGGCCCTCTTGGCTGATATTCAACGGTGGCAGAACGACCTTCCGTCTGGTTGGCTGCACCCTCCTCTCGGGCTTGATTCAGAGGCCCACGGGCGAGCCTTCGCCTACTCCGGGCGAAGAAGTCAAAGAGGAAGTGGACCACCTCGTTCACGCTTGCGATTATCATGACGACGGCGAGGACCTGCCCAAAAACCCACGATTCATCGACCTGGACGACACCGGACGCAATGTTCGTCCCATTTGGCAAGAGTTTGGCCGTGTTTCGATGTACCTGGGATCACGTTCATTGAATATCAGTGTATGCGCTAGATATGGGCTAGGACTCACTGTAAGCTCCAACATGACCGTGGAGTATATCGCCGACCTGAGCAGTGATACGTGAGAGCTGCACAGGAGAGGAAAAGCCTACAACGCACAAGAGAAGGGAGATGGAGATGTCCCAGTACCACGGTTTCACTACCGTCGGCGCGATCACTTCCGTCTCCGCCTGTGACTGCGTCCCTGTCCGAGTCGACCTGCGCGTGACCGTATTCATCTCTTCTGCCCGCTCTTCTTCCTCAGCGCCTTGCATGGCAAAGAGAATCGTCGCTTGCCATCCAAACCTGATCATGAGCCCCACAGCGCTGAGGACGAGGACAGCAATCCATACACCGCGCAACCAGGGTGCCGTGGCCCTGACGGTGAAGAACAAAATGACATATTTGATTTTGTCGTTGCACTCAGGCTGGGACCCGTAGTCCTTTACGTGGACCCAAAAGTACAAGCCCCATGCCGTAAATGCGATGACAGAGGCGAACTGTACGAACATGCCCATGATAACGCGGCTCCTGGTCCAGTGATATTTACCTGCACGCGTCGAGGGTTCGAGCATGGGTGCGAGGTGAAGAAGCGCCAAATGACTGGTCACTCACCCATGGGTGAAGCCCCGGTACCAAGGAAGAACAGGATATGCAGGGTAAAGAGAGCATGGAAGAGCGACAACTGTTTTTGGGCAGTCTGGATGATAGCCGTCAGGAGGAGGCCAAGACCAGCTATGCCCGCGTTCGTGTATAACGCGTTTAACAGCTCCTTGGTGTTTGGTCTCTGAGGGATAAGCGCGAGGAGCAGCATCGTGGAATAGAAATTGATTCGTATCTAGGAACGAGACGTGTCAGGTCTTTTCGATCAGTGGAACCGCAATTGAGCAACGACCGGTACGCACGCCAATCCCGAGAACATCTGTGTTGGGGCTGACGGTTGTGCATTCGGAGGTCGACATCCTGCCCGCCACCGAGGGAAAGAGAGGCTTGATGGGCCTGAGTCAATGCCTTCTGTTTAAAAAGCAACGACATTACTTGTATTCCTGTGCTGCTTGTACGGTATTGGCCAGCTGTCAATACATTAGCGCCGTGCGCATCTGGCCACGGGACTGCGCCTCCTCCGGCCAGTGGCTGTTGCCGTGCCTTCTACGGTAGTGGTCCGAGTAAGGCTGTGCCATTCAGGGATAAATCAAGTAAAGTCATTGCAACGTGCGCCATACAGTCAGGCACAACTAGCTGGCACAACTTGAAGAGGTCACCTCACCGTGCGCTCCTGGGACCTTGGCACAACAGATCCCGTGATCGACAACCCCAATCCGTATTGCGGCCATTCGCGCGCGTCGCGTTCGTTAGCGTTAGAGATGATTCCACAAGCCTCTGCTCGGAGGCTCGGTGTTGCCGTTCGTTCATTCTCCTCTTCCCCAGTTACACGAGCACATACATCCAACATCGGAAAAGCGCCAATCAATTTCCAGCCATCCGTCTCTTTCAAAACCACCCCGACCTCTCTCTCCGTGACGGGTCCGCTCGGCACGACTTCTGTCCCCCTCGAACAGTACATGACCCTCGCTTTCCCCACTCCCGACACCCTAACTCTCAGCGTCGAAAATGCGGAGGTCAAGAAACAGCGCTCCATGTGGGGGCTCACCCGCACTCTCATCCAGAACGCCGTCACCGGCATGACCAAAGGATTTTCCGTGCCACTTTACCTCGTTGGCGTTGGATATCGCGCCGCGCTCGAAGCAGATCCCCGGGGAACGTGCGAAGGGATGAGCGGGATGCGGCTCAATATGAAGCTCGGCTTCAGCCATCCCGTCGTTGTCCCGGTACCCGACCACATCAAAGCGGAGGTCCCTCACCCGACGAAAATCGTTCTGAGTTGCATGGATAAACACCAGTTGGGCTTGTTTGCTGCGAGGGTTCGCAAGTGGAGGCCACCAGAACCGTATAAAGGCAAAGTAGGTGGTTGGGTCGCCTCCTGACCGCCAGCTGACATCCTGCGCAGGGTATTTTCGTCGGTAACGAGACTATCAGAATCAAAGCTGTCAAAAAGAAATAATAAAATATAAAATATTCTAACAGGCATCGATATCATTCGCATGCCTTACGATTCCCCAATTGACACTCGCGGGATCTCTTTCACTAGACCGTAATTTCCAACTAATGCTATGAACACAACAGGCAGTAGTCAACGAGTAGTCATCTCATTTACGGACTGGCGAGGCTGGGAAGGCATACCAACGTCATGTACCCTTCGCATCTTCCTGGCCTTCTTCTCGAGCTTGTTGCTCCTCCGTAAATTGCAACTCGACTGTCTCTTTTGCCTGAAGCACATGTTGCTTTAGCTCCTCTTCCGTCATTTGGCCAATCTTCTCCTCCCCTATAGTCTGCCTCAAGAGGTTCATCACTTTACCAATCATCCTACCATTCCCACCAGTCCACTCGCCCACCTTTCTCCCATTCCAAATTGCTTTCAAGCGCAACCTTCGCTCGTTCGCCTGTACCGAAGCATCGTGTTCCTCTCGTTTACCGAAGAACGCAAGGGCTTCTCCCCTCACCGACTCTAGGATGGCCTCTCTGTCCTCTGCTCCCCCGGCCTCCTGTGGCCGCCCATCGATTTCTACGGCAGAGCTAGCCCTTGCGTCGCTCCATTGGAGAAATGCTTGATACATGCCGCGATTGACCCGAGACTTGGGCCGTGAGGTTCGATCAGAGACTTGTCCAGGTACGTAAAAGCGTGAGGACGTGACCCATTCAAAGGCCTCATGCTGCGTCGCAAATCCTACCCTCCATCGTTCTATGGAAAGCCCGAAGAAGAGAAATGTTTCTGGGATCGACGACGACAACGCGAAAGAGGGAGAGTATGTTGGGACGAGTGCTCGAGATGTCACCTGGGACAGGTTGGTATTGCGAAAAGTCAGCAAAGCAGACCCCGCTTACTTTGAGACCCAACTCGCCCAAGTGTAGCCCTACGCTAGCGGCGAGGCGTCCCATGATCATGCCCAGATCTCCATAACCGTGGAAGATCATCAAATTCTCCCAGTCTTGCGCGTCTTTGCGGATATTGACGTCGACTTGCACGTATACCTCACTGATATCTCCCGAGACAGGTGCCACGTCAGCGGGCAGAGGGGTGACAACATCCGCCAAGCGCAGTGCAAAGTTGTGGGTGCCTCCGCCGTCAGGCTGCGCGCTGGGTATGCAGGCGCTCGCTCCAAGCGCACTTTTCATTTCTTCGTGTCCGATAGCCGCACTTGCACTTGCACTTGCACTTGCATGAGGACAGGCGACGATGAAATCGACGTCCCCATGGTCCTGCTTCTCCGGGGCTTCGTGGGGAATGCCGATGTGTTGGAAAAGGGGAGTCAGACGTGGCAAAAGGCTTGACTTGAGCGAGGCGTAGGTGGCAGGCGACAGGCGCGGGAAGGCAGCGTGTGGGAGGTGCGAAAGGAACGCCTTTCCGCCCATACCCTAAGCCTGTAGAATGAGCCGAAGGGCGGATTGTGCTGGGCAGCGACACCAATCGATGTGATGTATCTAAATAGAAAGTTATGTAGACACGCAGGAACCACGCTGCATGCTGTTCCGTCGACAACAGTGCCTTTCGTCGAGCCGCAAAACTGATTGTGAAGTGATAATCGCATAAACGGCAATCGACGCGCCTCACTCACACCTCTTTCTCACGATTTCGTAACTCTCACACACATCACACACACACACACACACCACACTGCCTCCGTGCGAAACCGATTTCAACGCACACCAAAAGAAACTTTACGCAGCACTTTTCTTTTTTTTGCTCGCAAGGAGATCAGGGGAAGAAAACGAAAATGTCTAAATTCGCACCGCATGGCGGGCAGAAGAGCAATCCCCGTGCCACGTCGTCCACCATCTGTCAAAAATGTCTTTGCACAGGTTCGTCCCGCAAACGTTTGCGGTTTTTTCCCCCCTCCTTGGCGAACAGACCGCCCGACCGACCCCTCAAGCACCTCACAGGCCACTTTACGTACGAGTGTAAAGCCACTCGGCCGTACGTCTCGCGCCCGTCGCGCACAGCACAGCTCGAAAATCCGCGTGTCCTCGCCAAATTGAAGGCGGATGGAAAGCCGTCCGTCGACGTTCCCGAGGAGTTTAAGAACAAGTTCGTATTGTGTCTTTTTTTTCTTTTTCTTGGTCGCGCATGTGTGTCTGATTGTGCGCTGTTTGGATTATAGGAGTGGAACTGCGGATCGGATCTTGGAGGCCAAGGAGAAGGAAAGAGAGAAGGAGAAGACGGATCGAGCCAAGAAACGGATGAAGCGGTATGCGTTCTTCTAATTTATCATTCATTCATCGATATTCATCCAGTACTCATCCCCATTCATCACACACCCTCTTCTGCGCTCTGCGTGCTCCCTGTGGCTTGACGGTATTTGCTGACGAATGTTCGTGCCAGGTCATCAAGCGCATCTGTCTCCTCTGCCTCGGATCGAGGGTCCGAGTCCGGGTCCGAATCATCGTCTGATCCTGGCTCTGATTCCGTTTCAGAGTCGTCGAGCGCAGGGTCAGACTCTTACAGCTCACGATCACGCTCAAGAGAACGTGATGATAAGCGTAGACGGCCACGAGGCCGCAGCGTCTCACGCGAATCTTCTCGTGACCGTGATCGCAGTCGTAGTCCAGGTCGTTGATGCATGTTGATGCATTGATTATCTGTGCCCCGTGGCGATGCTATCCCCATTTGTCCCGTCTAGGCTTCCCTGTATACTATATGCGCTCTACCTTCCAGTCACTCGCTGCAACAAATCCGTGGAACCCGTTCGTCAGAGCAACTCAGATGTAGCTCAGAGGTAAAGCGGAGGTTATTTTGTAAAAAAGAGTATATAGTGGTGGTGATAAACGTCACGAACACACTGCATCTGATGCCCTCGTATTCATAATCAACGCAACAATGAGTCTGATGGGTTCAAGTTTCAGTCGGTGACACGCTCGGGGCTGCACTACATTAGTAAGCACGCACCCGTATAACCCCAGTACCTCTGCGAAAATGAGGATCAGAACCATGGCCACGAATACCTTGGATTCTCGAACGTAGGCACGGACGCACTACATGAACCATGTTGAACAAAAAAAACAGCAAAATGTCTGGTCACGAGACGTACTGAATCCCCAACGATACCGATGGCGTATCCCGCTGCCAATCCAGTAAAACCACATGAGAGCCCTGCTCCCAAATGCACGAAACCAGAATAGAGCGGATAGTCTTGTGACGGATCGACTAGGGCCACGATGTCAAAAAAAAAACAGAACTAGTCTGAATAAAGGACATGGCGTGACTCCACTCACGACGTCCGACGATTAGTACCGAGACCACGAGGCCGTATACCGCAATGATCCCTGACATGACGACGGGGATGAGGGACTACACACCGTACTCGCTGTGAGAGGACTGCGCATAGATAGGGCGCCGGGAAGATACGGCACCTTCATGATGAGCTCTGGCTTGAATTGACCAAGACCTGCAATGCCGATACCCGCCTTCGATGTTCCATATGCGGCACCAACAGCTGGAAACGTATGGGCTCTGGTCAATATGACCAAGTAGCATGTGCCGAATCACACGCACTGCTAAATATCATCTAGAACCGAAATCAGCATAGATGAATATAGGGAGACCGGACGAGTAGGATGTGTGGATTGGGGGAGGTAAACGCTCACCGAGGACGCAACTCCGGCAAACCCGAAGAAAGGCGCGTAAGGCGGGCAAATTGACATGGTTAAAGAACGGAAGGTGTCGAGGCCCTGTTATAACAGTACTAGTGCCAGTAGTTGTTGCCACCACACTTGACTCTTAGCGTGAATCGGCCGCAGTGAGTCGGAGTCTGAAATGCGTGGAACAGGAGAGCACAAGTGTTCGTTTACGGCCGACGCTACGCAGCTCGCTGGTAACCTCTATCAACCATGGAAGCACTCTTCTTCAACGTACGTGTATAGAACATCGTCGATTATCACCTTGCTCCTTCAGGAAGCATCACTGACGCAAGTCCTGACGTTGTTATAGGCCGATTCAGGGTTTCTTGAGGGTATCGTGAGGGGGTACAAGGCCGGCTTGCTCACGCAGGGCCAGTACTCAAACCTGACGCAGTGCGAGACACTCGATGGTTCGTTCTGGCTTTCTTCATTCCAGAAATCGCGATGATTTTTCAAAAAAAAAAACGAACCCGCTAAGTGCAAATGGTTTAATGACAGATTTACGAACTCAGTTAGCTTCGACGGACTATGGCAACTTCCTCGCGAACGAACCATCGCCCATCTCGACGTCGACCATAGGGGATAAAGCGCTCAAAAATTTGGTCGATCAATTCAACTATGTTCGGAGCAACGCCGTTGCGCCACTTGACAAGTTTCTCGACTACATAACGTATGTTCGGTTACCCATGTCGAAGAAGCGAGCGCTGACCACGAGGGGGCGTCACGCCGGTCTTTTTTTTTTTCAGATATGCATATATGATTGACAATCTTGTCCTGTTGATCACAGGCACACTTCATAAACGCAAACTTACCGAGCTTTTGAAGCGATGTCACCCACTTGGCTGGTTTGAGGGTATGCCTGTACTCGCGGTGGCGACCAATGCTGAAGAGTTGTACCATACCGTTCTTGTGGAGACGCCGTTGGGTACGTGTTGTCTCGGTCGGACGGCTGATCTCTCAATGGTCAACCCGGACAGCCGAGTACTTCGGGGACTGCTTGAAGGTGGACGACTTGGATGCGTTGAACATTGAGATCATCCGGAACACGCTCTACAAAGCGTACTTGGAAGACTTTCAGCGATTCTGCCAATCGCTGGGCGGACCTACGGCCGACGTGATGGGACGCATTCTTGCCTTTGAGGCGGACCGAAGGGCGATCAACATTACGATCAACTCTATTGGTACGGAGCTGACGAAAGAACAGCGCGCACGACTGTTTCCGACTATCGGGCGCCTGTTCCCTGGCGGAAACAACGCGCTCGCAAAGGCGGAGGACATTGAGCAAGTGCGGATCGCATGCGAGAGCGTGACCGAGTACCGCGCGTTCTTTGAAGGAGTGGGGGCGAACGGCAGTTTGTCGCGCGGAGACGAGGAAGGGGCGGCGGCGCAGATCGAGGATCGGTTCTTCGTGGAAGAGGTCAGTCTGAACAAGATGGCGTTCCTGCAACAGTTTCAGTACGGAGTGTTCTACGGGTATGTGAAATTGAAGGAGCAGGAGATCCGGAACATCACCTGGATCTCTGAGTGCATCGCCCAAGAGGCTCGAAATCGGATACAGGACTTCATACCGTTGTTTTGATTATCATAGAATATATTAATTACATAATTGTGCACAGAGCGGACCGAGGATTGGCCGTGATGCGTCGAGGGCTGTGCAGACGGGACGGAGCCGACCCGGTTCTGGCTGTTAATTAAGGGAAGATGATGCCTGAAATAGGTAGATTAGAATGCATGTCAGTCAAATTGGCAACGCAATGGATCGATCATATAATAAACCCAGCACACCTCCTCCCCCACACACCAGTACTGTACTCTCCCTTCCATGTCCTCCCTCGACACCAATGGTGTCATATCCCTCCGTCATTTCCTCACCGTCGTCCTCATAGTCGCCCCCCTCGGTGCCATCCTCCTCCCCATCATCGGCGTCCTCCTCTTTTTCACCCCAAGTGAGTCAAGAAAACGTCCCGTGTTCATCCTCAACATCCTCGCATGTCTCCTCGGCATATGCCAGGCCATCTACTTTGCATCTCTCTATTCCTATGTCGTCCTCCATCCCGATAAGCCCGTTTCGCACACCACCGCCCTAGCCGCTATCGCCATCCTCCTCACACCATCTATCCTCATCGACTCCATTTTACTCTTCAGGCTCCTCGCCTTTTATCCAATACAACTTACCCCACGCTACACCCTAATCGCCATTCTGACCCCCACTTTTCTTTTCAAAGCTGCCCGTCTGGCCTGTCTCATCGCCTTTCTCATCACCTATCCGATCTCACGCTTCGACGGACCCAGCTATGCAACTCTTCCAGGGCTCGTATGGGGTCGCGGGCCTTGGGTCATTGCTCTGTTGGCACTTCAGGCACTCGACAACGCGTGCGTCTCTCATCTAACGACGCACCCGTGTGCTTAGCCCTGATCAAATTTTGACAGATATGTGTCATCAATGTTCCTCTATAAGCTTTATCGCTTCGGGTACCACACACAGAAGGCACTCGGTGGCCCCAGTAAGAGTAGGCATTCTAATCATCGAGACGTATGTCGCGTCCTGACCGAGATCCCTGTTTAGAGGACATCTTTTCTCGCGTACCGGCCGTATTCGTGATTGCCCTAGGAAATTATGTAGTACCGTGCGCGCCCATCCCTTGTTGTACATGTGTCAGGGCGTCAACTGACAAATTTTCCTTATCAGGGTTACTATTGACATCGTTGTGATCATTCTCATGATACTCCTTCCCGGTTGGTCAAGTGGCGCCTTCATTCTCTTCACCGCCAATTTTACTACCATTCTTGGCATTGTGTTTGCCACAGTCTGGACCACTAACCAGAACTGGATAACAAGTCGAATGGTCGAAGCTGGTGTCGACGCGCGCACACAATCCACAATGCGCTTTCAAGCCAAGTCTATTACTGAAGCCTTCCCCGTGTACGACCCAGAGGAGCCTCCAGAATTCCGCGAGCCTCCGGAATTCCTTTCATCCGTGCCGTGATCGACATTTCGATGAGGTGCGATCCGACCGTACTATCTGGGCGTCTAAAGGTTGTAAAGGAGCTTTCGCTCTTAGTGACAACCTTTGGAGCCCTCGTGATTGATGTTTCCTGCTGGACGTCACAGCTAGCATCATTCCCTCCCACATGCTTCGCGCAACTCGGTAAGGCTTCTCCACAGGGCCTGTGTGAGTTTGGCATCAGCCGGTCTCGCGTGGACGCGGTTGATGGAATCACGCGTACAACAAGCACCAGGTCCGCGGTGTTCGCCAAGGAGAAGCTTGCTACATTTCCCATGGCGCATGGCGCATGTCGAAAATAGCGATTCGCTGTATCCGTAGAGTTGTCCGGTTCTCGGGGGGCGACTTGTCGGCCTCGTCGGAGGTCGGCGTTGGGTGTAGATGCAATGTACCTTATTCCATGTCGACCGGGAGCTGAAGTAGTGATGGTACCTTTGACGATAATTACGACTTTAATGTCATAATGAATTGTGCCCTCTTAGCTCATCCACCCACCTGTCGGATCTTGATGAAGATGATGACCACTCCATCCCTGACCTGACATGACCCCAGAGGAACAAGACTCGTCTGACCCCGACTCGACTCCTTCCAGGGCACGCCTCTGCTCCTCCTCTCGCGCATCAGATTTTACGACTGATGACGATAACGTGACATACAACGAACAGACATCCCTCTCCGCCCTCACCTCCTTCGACACGTACTTTCTCCACGCCTCCCGGCCCTCCCGCACATCTTCCAACGTCTTCTCCCACCTCGTCCAACCCCTCTCAGCAGACGAGTACGCAGCCTCCCTCTCCCGGACCT
>Ga0137390_10006337_pt1 | contig 10076 bp, 7 predicted proteins | sample 15con2h24AmetaG_FD_104937 | JGI IMG/M metagenome (GOLD analysis project Ga0137390, IMG submission 104937) | Vadose zone soil microbial communities from Angelo Coast Range Reserve, California, USA - 15con2h2.4A metaG | ecosystem: Environmental > Terrestrial > Soil > Vadose zone > Saprolite... | reverse complement strand
CATAGGCGGAACGACTCTCCCTTTACTTTACCGAATCTTAGCAACCGCAAGCGGCGAATTCGCAGCTGAGCGTCTGTCGGTCACACTTGAATCGACCGCTCAGCGGGCCCGCGAAACGACACTGGAACCATCCCTATGAGAATACGATGGAAGGGGTGCGGGAATTACGCGGTGGGATGTTTCATTCGTCATTCCATCGTCAGTCGATCCCCTGCCTCTTGAGACTGGCGCATTTCAGGTGAGACGGTTTAGGCCGTTAAAGGCCGCAGCTTTGTAGCATTCGGCGAGGGTCGGGTAGTTGAAGACCGTGTTCACAAAGTACGTGATCTTGCCCTTCAACAGGAAGACGGCTTGGCCAATGTGCAGAAGCTCGGCCGCGTCTTCGCCGAAGATGTGCACGCCGAGCAACTCCAGCGTCTCGCGATGAAAGAGCAGCTTTAGGCGGCCGTCTGTATGCCCGCTGATCTGCCCGCGCGCGATTTCCCGGTAGTAGGCCACGCCAACTTCGTAAGGAACGTCGGCGTCGGTTAGCTGCTCCTCTGTTTTTCCAATAAAGGATATCTGCGGAATCGTATAAATGCCGTAGGGATAGCCGGCGGGATCGGTGTGCACGTCCAGGTTGAACGCGCGCGCCGCCGCGATCCTTCCCTGTTCCATGGAGACCGACGCCAGGCTGGGAAAACCGATCACGTCGCCCACCGCAAAGATATGCGGCTGGGCCGTGCGGTAATCCGCGTCCACCTTGATGCGGCCGCGGTCGTCCGATTCGATGCCCGCCGCGGGCAGGTTTAATCCGTCCACGTTTCCAGAACGCCCGATGGCATAGAGCAACGCGTCCGCAATGATGCGTTTCTTGCTCACCAGATTCGCGGCGACTTTTCCCTCGGGCAATTCCTCCACGCTCTCCACTTCTTCGTTCAGCCGCAGTGTGGCGCGCTGGTCGCGCATATGGTAAGTCAGCGCCTCCACCATTTCCGTATCGGCGAACTCCAGCAGCCGCGGGCGCTTCTCCACGATAATCACGCGCACGCCCAGCGTCGCGAACATGCACGCGTACTCCACCCCGATGACGCCGCCGCCCACCACAATCAGTGTTTTGGGCAACTTCGGCATGCTCAGGATTTGGTCGCTATTGATAATGTTGCGGCCATTGATGGCTACTTTTGGATTGGTAGCCGGCTTGGTGCCCGTGGCGATCACCACGTACTTGGCTTCGAATTCTCCATAGCTGTTGCTGTTCTCCACGCGAATGTGGTTCGCGTCCAGAAATTTCCCCGTACCGTGAATCAAATCGACGCCATTGCGTTTGAGCTGGTCCTGGATGACCCCTACTTCATTCTCTACCACATGCTGGATGCGAAAGTTCAGGTCCGCCATGGTCACTTCGCCTTCGCTGCCCTGGTTGGTCCCGTAGAAATTCTTGTCGTAGAACCCGGAAAGATGCAGTACGGCTTCACGCATAGTCTTACTGGGGATAGTGCCGGTATTGACGCTCACGCCGCCAATGGAACTCTGCTTTTCGATGACCGCGACGCGCCTCCCCGCCTTTGCGCCCTGGATCGCGGCGCGCTGCCCGCCCGGCCCGGAACCAATCACGATTAAATCATACGGCTGCATTATGAGAGTCCTGGTCTGTCCTATCGGCTTCGGCGTTTGTAGGTCTGGCCGGAAATGCCATTCGAAGTATAAACGACCTCGCGCTATGCAATGTTACAGTGCGTTGAGCGTCTCCAGCGTCGGCCGCCAGGCGCATTAAATAGTGCTGAGAATCAGTGGCCGTCGAAATCTACTGCTCCGCCGACCTATTTTCCTGATCTTCTCGCATCAATCTGAGTCTTGCCATCGTAGGCTAGGCGTTGCAACGCGTCAACGCAACGCGTGGTAGGATGCCTGGACATGCAAAGTACAAAAGCCCTGGCGCCTGTGTTTCAAAGGCAGATTCGATGTGCGGTGATTCTAGCTGCGTGTGCAAGTGTATGCTGCTTGATTTTGCCTGTGAAACTGAATTCGACGCCCCGCACTCCGCTGCAACAGAAAATCGATAAACTCTTTCGCGCCGTCACTGATGATGAGTCGCCCGGGCTCGCCGTTTTGGTGCGCAAGAATGGCCGCACCCTGTTCGAGAGCGGGTACGGTGTGCGCGATCTGCGTTCGAAAGCGCGGATTGACGCGCATACGAATTTCCGCCTCGCCTCTTTTACCAAGCAATTCACCGCCATGGCTATCATGCTGCTCGTGCACGACGGAAAGTTGCGCTACGACGAAACGCTTGCGGAAGTCTTCCCTGATTTTCCGGCCTACGGAAAAACCACCACCATTCGAAACCTCCTGAATCATACTTCCGGATTGCCCGATTATGAAGATTTGATGGACGCCCTGGAAAAAGCAAAGGGTCCAACGTGGACGCCGGAAAAGCAAATTCAAGACGGCGAAGTTTTTGAGTTACTGAAAAGCGAGAATCATGGAAAGTTTGCGCCGGGGACAAGCTGGTCCTACAGCAATTCCGGTTACGTGCTGCTTGGCGTCATCATCGTTTCGAAAGTCTCGGGACAATCGTATGGAGAATTTTTGCGCGAAAGAATCTTTGCGCCGCTGAAAATGAGTCACACCGTGGTTTTTCAAAAAGGAAAAAACGAAGTCGCGAATCGCGCCTACGGCCACTCCAAGGAAAATGGCGCGCTAAAAGAAACCGATCAGAGTTCCACTTCCGCGACGCTCGGCGACGGCGGCATCTATTCCAATCTCGAGGATCTCGCCAGGTGGGACGACGCCCTGCGCAATCACACTTTGTTGAGCGAAAAAGAATTCCAGCCCGCGTTAGTGCCGGTAAAACTAAACGATGGCTCCGAGCCCCACTGGCCCAAGGAAGCCAGCGACGATAATCCTCATCCCGGCAAACCCGTCGCCTACGGCTTCGGCTGGTTCCTCGATCCGCAGGAAGGCCGCCGGCGTATGTGGCACACGGGCACCACGATGGGCTTTCGCACGGCCATCGAGCGGTTCACGGAAGGCGATGGTCTCACCGTGATTATCCTATCCAATCGCTCCGACCTCGACCCGGAAAGACTGGCGCTCCAAGTTGCCGATTCTCCATCGCTTGAACTTCGCTCATCGTCACCTCAACCCAGCCCTCTCAACACGTTCCCGCTCCATTCGAATGAACAATAGATTTATATTGACATTCGGTAAATATCGTGCTATTCTTCCCCGTGTATACTGAGACTCAGCCTTGCCGATTCGTTGTCTCCTTACGCGCCCGGACCTATATCCCAGCATCCGAATCGTGTAACTCCCATGGAATCATATCGTTTGCAGACTCCAATCCCCTAACCTCCATCGAATCTTATCGTTGCAAAAAACGTACGGGGGAGGCGCCGCCTTTTCCCTATTCCAAGTCTTACCACAAACCATTAACCCCTGCATTTGCCACACATCCGAGAAAGTCGCCCATAACTCCTTTGCTTGCCACAGATCCAAATTCGCTCAACTCTAAACCCATTGACTGCCACACATACGAGACCCCCCGGGGTGTAGCCGATAAATTGTTAACTAGCAATCAGCGCACCACGCAGCAGTTCCTGCTTGGCCTGGTTCTTCTCCACAGCACCGATCGATTGTCAGAACACTGGCCTCACCGTTATCGAGTTTCGCCTCGCCCCTGCTATTCTTGGGAGGATGCCATGGAATAATTCTTATCTTAGGTCTGGCGTGACAAGTCCCACCCTACTTGTCTACCAAATCAAGGCAAAGCGAGCCCACGAAGGATTTTCACGGTTCACGGATCACGGGACACGGATCACCAAAAATGTTTGAGAATCTCACGGAGAAGCTGCAACGCACCTTCAAGAATTTGCGCGGACAGGGCAAGCTCACTGACGAGCACCTGGACACCGCGCTCGCGGAAATTCGTGAAGCGCTGCTCGAAGGCGACGTGAACGTCGGCGTCGCCGACGAGCTTCTCGCCAATATCCGCGCGAAAGCCATCGGCAGCGAAGTCATGCTGCAACTTTCGCCGGACCAGCAAGTCGTCAAGGTTGTTCGCGACGAACTCGCCGCCATGCTCGGCAAGCACGCCAAGCCGCTCTTCGCTTCGCGCCCGCCTTCGGTTTGGATGATCGTCGGCCTGCAGGGCTCCGGCAAAACCACCACCACTGGAAAACTCGCCAAATGGCTTTCGCAGCACGGCCACCGTCCGCTCGTTGTTTCCACGGACGTCTACCGCCCCGCCGCTCGTGAACAGCTCGCCCAAGTCGCGAAAGCCGTCGGCACCGCAATCTGGCCCGGCGCTGGCACCAACAAACCGCTTGAAATTGTCAAAGGCGCCATCAAGGAAGCAAAACTCTCCGCCAGCGACGTGATCCTCGTGGACACTGCCGGTCGCCTGCACATTGACGATGAATTGATGAACGAGCTGGGCACGCTGAAAAAAGAATTGCAGCCCAGCGAAATTCTTTTCATCGCCGACTCCATGATCGGTCAGGACGCGGTGCGTTCCGCGGGAGAATTTCACAAACGTCTCGGCCTCACCGGCGTCATTCTCACCAAGCTGGACGGCGACGCGCGCGGCGGCGCCGCTCTGAGCATCGGCAAAGTCACTGGCGCGCCGGTAAAGTTCGTCGGTCTCGGCGAAAAATACGACGCCCTCGAAGGCTTTTATCCGGAACGTATCGTGTCCCGCGTTCTCGGCATGGGCGACATCATGTCGCTCATCGAGCGCGCCGAGCAGACCGTCGACAGAAAGACCGCCGCCGAACTCGAGCGAAAACTTCGCAAATCGGAATTCACGCTCGAAGATTTCCGCGATCAGCTCAAGCAAGTTCGCAAAATGGGTCCTCTCGAGCAAATCGTGGACATGCTCCCCAAAATGGGTCCGCTGCAGAATATTCCCAAGGACGCCAAGGTCGACGAAGGCCAACTCACGCGCGTCGAAGCCATCATCAACTCCATGACCAACCAGGAGCGCCGCGACCACAACGTCATTGACGGCAAACGCCGCAAGCGCATCGCCAAGGGCAGTGGCACCACCGTCCAAGACGTCAACACCGTCCTCAAGCAATACCTGCAAATGCGCACCATGATGAAGCAGTACGGCGCCATGGCTGCCCGCACTAAAATGAAAGGCCTCGGCAAACTCGCCGGCTAGTCGCGAAGTTTTTTTGTAGCTCACCCTGAGCAGCACGGAAGGACACCATGAAGTTTGTGCTGTAGCTCACCCCTTTAGGGGTGCGGTTTTTCGCCGGCGAATTGCAGTTTAGCTTTGGGGGCTAAAACGTGAGCTTGACCCCGGCTTGGGCGGCGAAAGGGATGCCAACGGTGGTGCCGGGGCCAAAGAAGTCTCCCAGCGCCCCGGCAGGGACAAGCAGTTGCTTGCCACTCGTAACAGGCACCGCGCAGCTTGCGTCAGGGCAAAGCGCAGTGACGTTCGCGAGATTGTTCACAGGTACTGGCAGAGCGCTGATATTGCCGACATAGTTATTACCCGGATTGTTGCGATTGAAGAGGTTGAAGAATTCCATGAAGGGCGTGAGCGACCAGCGCTCGTGGAGCTTGATGGGGCGGGTGACTCGCAGATCGGTTTGCAGGTATGGCGTGCCTCGGAATTGATCGAGCGTGGTCTTCACTCCGTTGATCACGACGCGATCGCCAGCCGGAGTGGTCAGCGTGATAGGCCGCGCGGTTTCGTTCTGCGAGAGAAAAGTCACATCGAAGCCCGCGGGAGCGTGAAACGTTCCCGCGAGAACGAAGCGATGGCGGACGTCTTCTCCGGAAGGGCCATAATCGCCAGGTGCGAAGGCCTCGAAGGGATCGCAAACTCCGTTCACGTAGTCGAAAAGTTCACCGATCTGGCAGCCCCACGTTTTTGCGCTGGAGAGCGTGTAGTTCGCCACGAGATTCAGGCGGTGGGAGAGGTTGCCCTGAAGATGCAACGCCAGGGCGTTGTAACTGGAACGATTGTCGGTGCGAAAAACGGAAACATTCGGAAAATCGTAGCGGCGGTAGCCGTGCATTCCGGTCTCGAGAGTGTAGTCCGCGCTCAGAATCCAGTCGGCGCTGAAGGCGTGTTGAGCGCCGGCGGTGGCGTGCAGCGCGTAGGGCGTGTGGTAATTCGGATCGATCAATGAAGCCGGGCCGGAAGCGTTCTGGATATTGAAATTATTTACGGCGTTGAAGGCTTCGACCCAGCCGTTTTGCGCGAGATCGTTGAAGTACAAACCAATCCCGGCGCGCAGAACCGTATTTCCGGAAGAGCCGGGAGCGTAAGCCAGGCCCAGGCGCGGAGCGAAGGCCCTGCGATAGTCATGTGGGATGCCGGAGACAATTCCATTGCCGGCGAGGGCGGGATTCAGGCTTTGGTCATGGCCGGAAGCAAGGAAAAGACCGAACGTGGTGTCGTAGCGCAGGCCGTAGTTGATGGTCAGATGCGGAGTCGTGCGCCAGGAGTCTTGGGCGTACATTCCCACACGCTGGACGTTTTGCGAAAAGCTGCCGTCACCGGCGGGAGTGGTGGTGCAACTGACACCGGAAGGTACGGGAGAAGCACATGTGGAGCTGAAATAAAAGAGAGAAGGATTGGCGGCGTAGAAGGTGGGATCATCCGAATAAGTCAATACGGTTTCGGCAGTGGCGGTGAGGGCGCCGCTTAGAACCGGTTCGTGAATAAAATTGACGCCAAAGCGCGGCGCATGCCGGCCGTGAACATGACTAACATCATAGCGGAACTGATATTTTTCCTGGTTGCGTAAAACGGGAAAAGCGGTAATGGGAGTGAGGAACTGATTGTCGCCAAAGGTCTCGAGCCCGGAGATGGTGCTTAAGGTGGATGTGAACGGAAACGCGAGAGCGAAGCCGAGGTGGGTATTGCGCGTGGCGGTGAGGTGGAGGCCGCTGGCGTTGAAAACGAAAGAGCCAACCCAGTTGGGGCCAAACGTGTATTGGTTGCCCACCACCAGACTCATGTAATTGTTATGAGAAGTCGCGCCGGTCGAGGGAAGCGCGGCCTGCTGCACGAGGGCGTTGCGCGTCAGATAATTGTCGACCGCGGCCCGGAGAAACCACTGCGAACTCGCGGATTGAGCCCAGTCCAGACGCGCCGTTGCCAGATAGTCACGGAAGGGAACCGATACACTGGTGGGAACCGCAATCGAAGTGACGGCGCCGGCGGGCGTGCTGATCAGCCCTTGAGAGGCGAGTTGCGCCAGAGCGTTGAACTCGGTCTGACTGGCGGGGCTATAGGCAATGCTCGCGTTTTCATGGACGTATTCGAGGGAGGAAAAAAACCAGAGCTTATCCTTGATAATTGGTCCGCCGAGCGTGCCGACGTAGTTTTGGCGGGAGAAGGGCTGCTTGGGATCGGGAGCAGGGTTGTCAATCGGGAAGCGCGCGTTCAGATCGGCAGCCCGGCCGTAGTAGGCCCCGGACCCGTGCCAAAAGTTTGAGCCGCTCTTTGTGGTGATGATGACGGAAGCTGCGGTGGTGCGGCCCGTTTCGGCATTTTGCTGAGCCGTGCTGACGGCGAATTCCTCAATGGCTTCGGGTGAGAAATTTTGCAGGAAACCGCCGATCCAGTCGTCCGTATTGTCGGCGCCGTCCACGGTCAGGTCATTGTTCAAACCCGAGCTCCCGCCTGTGGAAACAGCCGTGATGCGCGCCTTGGTGGGATCGGAAGGTTCGAGCGGCTCGGTTCCCGGGGCGAGGTAAGCAATGTTGGCAAAGCTGCGGGCGGCAAGAGGAATGCTTTCGAGATCTTGAGAAGTGATAATCGTCTGGTGTATGGCACTAGACGTATCGATGGCCTGAGTGGTAATCGAGCTAGGACCATCTAGCTCCAACGTGATGCTTTGCTGCACCGGCTGCAGTTTTAGCCGCACAGTCATTTCCCTGACGGAGCTGACGGCCACCCGTACATCGGAACGAGCCTCGGCAAATCCGTTGGCATTCACGACGAGGTGATATGTTCCGGGCAGAAGATCATCGATGCGAAATTCTCCGCGATCGTTAGAGGTGACTTCACGCTGGAGGGAAGTATCGGCGGCTTGAACCACGATTCTTGCCGAGGGAACGGCGGCGCCGCTGGCGTCCTGCACGATCCCACGTAACGATCCACGTGGATTTTGGGCCAGCAGCGGGAATGGCAGAAGCGCCAGAATGACAAATAAAAAAAGAACAGATATGAAGGGACCAAGACGCTTCCGGATGGAATGCTTGCTCATGTCACCGATAGGCTACGGAAAGCAAAGGTCAAACTCGAGGCGGCCGAGCGACAGTTGCTGGGCATCTTCACAGCGAAGGGCAATGCGATTCTTGAGAAAACGGATCACCATTTTGCGAGCCACTCCACGGACATTCACGAGTTGCAGGGGGATATTCTACGCTTCCCCGGAGCTGAGGAGTGAGCGTAAATGTAGCAGGGCAACAACGGTCAAGTCAGACCCGATGGGCGGGTGATCTTGAGTCACCCGCGCCTATCGGAACGCTAGCAACATAAAAAGACGGCCAACACCCGCTTGGTTAAAGGACGCGCGAAAGAGGCGCCAGGTTACACAGCATCAGCCAGGGAGAGGGCGTAGGCCGCGAACAATCGCTCGCGTGGCAGCAAATGGTCAGGTCTTGGGAGCCCAGGCCGAGGCCGTCATCGTAGCAACCCGTTATGCTTTTGCAAAGTGGGCCACCCGACAGGACCATCTTGGAATCTCACTCCGATGCTGCAGCGGTCGTCGGGCAGCCGTTGACAATAAACCACCTTGCCGCGGGCCGCTTTTTCGTTCAGCGGAGTAACCCGCACCATTTCATCAATTTGCCAGGTGCGCTGCGAAAATATGCGGGCGCCGTGTAGACTAATGTTATCGGTGAACGTCCTCTCTTCTACATCCACGTCGGCACTTTGTGGCTTTGCGAGGCGCACCACCACGATAATCGGAAGCCGCCTTTCCATTCTTCCACTGGGCTCGTGGTCCAAGGAGATCTCGCTCAGACTTCGACTGGGTAAACCTGAGGTGTGGGAGCGCGCTGATTCGGCTTGAAAACCTCTATCTGGCTTTTCGGCGGGAGGCATCTTACTTTCGCGCGGCGATGGTTCCTGTGCTTGATCCGGTGTCATTTGATCATTTGCTTGGAAACCCCGTCAGCTCCCTCACTCTGCATTGAGTAGCATTTGTCCTTGCCCGAAACAATCGAGTGAAGACCTTAGTACTTCATCGGTTGAGTTTTTCTCGTCCCTCAGTGAAATTGAGGCCAGTGCGGAATCCCGCGATTATTTTCCCGAGTACCTCCCTCATGCGAGCCGATAGCAGCGAAACTGGACGAAGCGCTTGCCGGTTATTCTTTCACTTCGGACAATTGATCCAGCGCCCCTCGGAGCAATACAACGATGGGTTTTCTTCCGGGGCTAAGGAAGGAAAGCTCCAGATCACCGGAATTTTCCACCTCAGCGCGAAACTCGCCAAACTGATTTGTCACCGTGTTGACAATATATTCGCGGCCATCCGAGAGCATGACCTGCACGTCGCGGCCAACCATCTCTGGACGGCTAACGTCCAGCAACTGCCCAGTGACGGCGAGCCGATTGCCCTCCGGCTGCAATTCGATCTGGAGATCGATCTGATAAGGCTCAGCCCGGTAGAGCAGCTGTCTGATGGGCCTGGGAGCCGAACGTATTCCTGCCAGGACCGGCTGCGAAAAGCTGTCGTGTACCAACTGAACCACGCCGCCTGCTTCCTGTCGCGTGACGGAGAAGCTAGCAGTTGCGAATGCTGCCTTGACGAAGGAAACTTTTTCCGCGGCAGGTTGGTAACTAGCCTCGGACGCCGCCGCGTGGGCTACTTTCTGCCGAAGCGCTGCTGTCTCCACGAAACGCTTTCGACGTGTTCCACGGTGCGTCTGCATCGCCGCTCGTGGATCGACAGGAGCTACGCGATTCACAAAGTCATTCAATTCCAAAGTCTGAAGGTGCATCATCTCCGTTCCCCCATTTCTCTTTGTTGCCGTCGTTCACTCCGCTCCATTGCGGATGTGAATGCAACGGGACCCATAGAGGAAGGAGAGCGCAGTTGGAGAAAAATATAGGTCCGCAGATGTTG
>Ga0137390_10006335_pt1 | contig 10077 bp, 7 predicted proteins | sample 15con2h24AmetaG_FD_104937 | JGI IMG/M metagenome (GOLD analysis project Ga0137390, IMG submission 104937) | Vadose zone soil microbial communities from Angelo Coast Range Reserve, California, USA - 15con2h2.4A metaG | ecosystem: Environmental > Terrestrial > Soil > Vadose zone > Saprolite... | reverse complement strand
CATTGAGCGGGATTGGTAGTTAACGGCGCGCCACCGTGGGCAGCATCGAGCGTAAGGCTGGCTCCAAAGACCGCAGGATCGAAGCACCCAGCCTTCATGGCGTCGGTCGGAACAGTGATAGTGCTGATCGAGCTGTTCGGGTTCTCTAACTGTTGATAGTTGAAATAGAAGAACAACTTGTTCTTGAGGATCGGCCCGCCGATCGCACCACCAAAGTAGTTGTAACGCTGCTTCGCCTTCTGGGGGTTATTGTGGGCGGCGTTGTTGAAGTAGCCCCTCGCGTTTAAGGCATCATTCTGGAAATACTCGTAGAGCGCGCCGTGAAACTGATTGGTTCCACTCTTGCTGATGAGGTTGAAGACGTTGCCGCCGCCGCCATACTGCGCCGAGGCGGTGGACGTAATCACGTTCACTTCGGCAACGGTTTCGCTCTCGCCCTGGTCAATGTTGGCGCTGTGCGGCAACCAAATCGAGCCACCGTCAACCAGATAGCTGGAGAAGTATGGCATGGTTCCGGCGATGGCTTGATCGACTCCAGGATTGGCATCACCCCCATTGCCATGCGGGGTGCTGGTAGCGCCGGGAAGCAGCTTCAGAAGACTGGTCCAGCCGTTCACCGGATCAACGCTCGGCAGGTCGGTCAACTGTTCGGTTGACAAAGTGGTGGATACCTCGGCATTCTCGGTCTTCAACAGCAGCGCCTCGGATGTAACCTCGACCACCTGCGTGCTCGAGCCGACTTTTAGTTCACCGTTTATCGTGACCAAGCCGACCTCCAGCGCGATCGGGCCACGCACCAGTTTCTGGAACCCTTCCTTGCTAAAGGAAATCGTGTAGTTTCCAGGGAGAATCGAATTGGTATCGTAAAGGCCATCACTGTTGGTGACGAATTCCCTGACCACACCGGTGTCGTTATTTTTCACACTAACGGTGACACCCGGAAGGACTGCACCCGACGCATCGGCTACCGTGCCACGAATGTCGCTGGAATTCGTATTTTGCGCGCGACCGACGCGGGCCACGCTGAGCAGAAGAAAACACGCGAACGCGACGTGAACTGCTTTCCTCATTAACCCCTCCTGGTTGTCTGCCGTTTCTTCGGGCTTACCTGGCCTCAAAAGGAGAAATTCCATACTTTGGCTTAGCAAGAGCCCCGATCTGCCGGGACACCGACTTCAACTAGACAAACGGTTGTCTTGAGTGATCCGACCCGAACTGGGCAAGACCATAGTCTTTTTTCATTATGAGTGTCAAGCAAAATGTCTTGCTGACAAATATGATTTTTAATAGGTAGAAGGTCGGGACACTCTGTGGACAATCGTTTGCCTCTCGCCGCTGATTGTGCCTTGTTCCGGAAGCGTGATCTACAAAACGAAGGTCGGGGCAAGCCTGTATTTTCAAGCAGCTAGGGAGTGCCGGCGTCAAGGATGACATCGGCGAGCGCGAGATTGACGCAACGATGCAATGCTGGGCAGTCCCTTCCCTGCCCACCATTTCGATCCCAAAATTACAACCGCTTCCTTGTCGAAATCTCGACTTCCCGTGCGTCATACCTTCAGTACATGTAAAACTGTCTTTCAGAAGGAGAAAGGCGATGCAATTCGCATTGTTGATCTACGAATCGCCGGAGGCTTTCGCGTCTCGCGAGAGCGACGGGAACGACCCCTACACGGGCGCCTGGCGCGCCTACCATAAGGCTCTCGTCGAGGCAGGCGTCTTTGTGGCAGGCGATCCCCTGGAAGTACCGGAAACGGGAACCACGATAAAAATGAAGGATGGAAAGCGGGGCGTGCAGGACGGTCCATATGCTGACACCAAAGAACAGCTGGGTGGATTCACCATCCTGGAGCTGCCATCGCTCGACGCAGCCCTGGAGTGGGCAGCACGTTGCCCGGCTGTCTCGTATGGTGCAGTCGAGGTCCGCCCGCTCGCTCCCCAAACCAGGCGCAGGATTACGGGATGAGCGGAGGTGCCGAAGAAAAGGTTCATCGGACGGTCGAGCGAGTGGCACGCGAGTCGTACGGTCGCCTGGTGGCTTATCTGTCCGTACACACACGGGACTTGGCGGGTGCTGAAGATGCGCTGAGCGAGGCTTTGCTCAAGGCGCTGGCTGTGTGGCCACGAGACGGCGTGCCTCAAAATCCTGAGGCTTGGTTGCTCACAACCGCACGCCACTCGCTCATCGATTTCTTCCGTCATCAGCGCGTAGTGTTGGACAGCGAACCTAACCTTCTGCTGCTTACCCAAAACTCAGCGGAGGACGCTTTGGAAACGAACTTTCCCGACGAGCGACTCAAACTACTCTTCGTCTGTGCGCACCCGGCGATCGATCCGACTATGCACACACCTCTCATGCTGCAATCCGTTCTGGGCCTCGATGCAGTGCGCATTGCTGGCGCTTTCTTGATCTCACCCAAAACCATGGGACAGCGTTTGGTACGTGCCAAGACTAAAATCCGTGACGGCGGTATCCGGTTCGCAGTGCCGGAAAAGCGCGAACTGCCACAGAGGCTGGATGCCGTCCTTGAGGCTATATACGCAGCGTTTGGTATCGGCTGGGACGACATGGCGGGCGCTGATCAGCGCGGCCGCGATCTCGCCGAAGAAGCCATCTGGCTCGGGCGAGTGCTTCTTGAGCAAATGCCCAGCGAACCAGAGATTCAAGGATTAGTGGCTCTCATGCTCCACTGTGAGGCTCGACGCACCGCCCGGCGCGATCGTGATGGCCGTTACATTCCCCTCTCCGAGCAGGATCCAAAACTGTGGTCGCTCTCCTTATTAGAAGAGGCGGAACGCCATCTCGCAGAGGCGGTCAAATTTGGACGCCCGGGATGTTTTCAACTGGAAGCATCGATTCAGTCGGTACACGCCGAGCGCGTGCGCGGCGGTCGTGTAGAGTGGAAAGCCATTGCTCAGTTCTACGCACAGCTCATCCGCATATCGCCGACGATCGGCAGGCGAACTGGATACGCCGCTGCATTTGCCGAAGCAAATGGTGCCGAACAGGGACTCGTAGTTCTTGATTCAATCGAACGGGACGCAGTCTCTGCTTATCAGCCCTACTGGGCGGTTCGCGCGCACCTGCTACAACGCTTGGGACGAACTGCTGAAGCATCAGAGGCTTACGACCGAGCCATTGGACTGGCTGAAGATCCAGCGGTAAGAGGGTTCCTGCTGCAAAAACGGGGCTGATTTTTTTCTATCCAGCTGTAGAAATCACCCCACCTCACCCGTCATCTCCATAGAAGCGGCTTAAAGATCAGAACTTCACCGCTTGAGAGGTGAACAATGTGCCCATTCTGTTTCGCAACCTTGGGACTCGTCGTGGCCGGCACCGTCTCGACCGGCGGACTGGCGGCGCTCGCCGTCAAAGTATCTCGCAAGAAGAACCATGCAGCAGAACCGATTTCCAAACACGAACAAAAGGAGCAATGAAAATGTCAACACGCACAGTCGATAACCCAAAAGTAGTGTCGCGAGATGTGTGGCTTGCGGCGCGCAAGAAACTACTGGCCAGAGAGAAGCAACTTACGCGCGAGCGCGACGCGATTGCCGCCGAACGCCGCCAGCTTCCTTGGGTCAAAGTCGAAGAGAGCTATGTTTTCGATTCGCCGAGCGGCAAGAGGACGCTCGCCGACCTGTTCGACGGTCGAAGCCAGCTCATCATCTATCACTTCATGTTTGGCCCGGAGTGGCAGGAGGGCTGCCCCAGTTGTTCCTTCAACATGGACCACACGGACGGCGCACTCGTGCATCTGGGCCAGCGCGATGTTACGTTTGGGGCGGTTTCCCGAGCACCCCTGTCCAAGATTCAGATGTTCAAGAAGCGGATGGGCTGGAGGTTCAATTGGGTGTCGTCGAACGGAACCGACTTCAATTATGACTTCCACGCTTCGTTTACCCCGGAGCAACTTGCCAAAGGCAAGGTTGAATACAACTACGACCTCGTGGAATTTCCCAGTGCGGAAGCACCTGGCATCAGCGTCTTCTACAAGGACAAAGCTGGCAATATTTTCCACACGTATTCCGCCTACGCTCGCGGCAGCGAGAACACGATCAATACGTATAACTATCTGGACCTTGTTCCCAAAGGCCGCGATGAAGACAAGTTGCCGTTCACGATGTCATGGCTGCGCCATCATGATCGTTATGAAAACGGCTATTTGGCGGATGCTGACCGGCCCTACTGGCCCAAAGAAGTTCTTGAACGGGGGACCATATGAACATCGCGAATAAAACAGTCTTGATCACCGGTGCCAATCGCGGCATCGGACGGGCTCTCGTCAATGAAGCGCTTCGACGCGGAGCGAAAAGGGTTTATGCGGGAAGGCGCAGCGGCGAACTGCAAAACACGGACGACCGCGTGACGCCTCTTAGGCTGGACGTAACGAACCTTTCGCAGATCCAGCGAGCGGTTGATCAGGTCGACACCCTCGACGTCCTGATTAACAACGCTGGTGTCGCTATTTACGACGATCTCAGCAATTCCGACGCCATCGAGCAGCACCTGTCGGTCAACTTCCTCGGAATGTTCAAAGTGACGCGCGCTTTCTTGCCGTTGTTGCAACGCTCCAGCGGGGCCATCGTCAATAACCTGTCTTTGGTGGCACTCGCCCCCTTGCCGGTCATCCCCAGCTACTCCATTTCGAAAGCGGCCGCGTCCAATATGACGCAATCGCTGAGGGCGCTGCTGGCGGGTCAGGGCGTCACGGTTCATGGGGTCTTCCTGGGCCCCATCGACACCGATATGAACCGAGGCTTCGACATACCGAAGGCTTCCACCGAGTCCGCGGCGCGTGGCATCTTCGATGGGCTAGAGAAAGGCGAGGAGGATATCTTCCCCGATCCTGCCTCCCAGTCCATCGCGGAGGGCTGGCGCACCGGCGCGGCGAAGGCCCTTGAACGCCAGTTTGCAGCTTTCGTGTCTAGAACGGCAGTAAATGTTGTGTGACCAATGGCATTGAAGTCGCGGTACAGCTTCGGTTTCTGCTTTTCGTTGGAGGAATAAGCCGCAGCTGAGAATGCGGCTAGGATGAGTACCGCGAGTTGAAGCGAACGCCACGGCTTCGTTGCGGTGGTTTTCATGATTGTCGGTCGTCGCATTCAGGAATCGCTCGGCCATTTTCCAAATGGAAGTGGGCCAGGCGATAGGCGCAGTCACCGGAACTCGAGAACACCCAACTTACACCGAGCGATCAAATCGCTCACCAAGAGTGTGGATGGAAGGGTGACGACAGGGCACCTCGGCTGGGAGAAACAAGTGAGAGACAAAAACCAAGAAGAACCGACTTGACTCCGACCGGCCTCGCACCCGCGCGTCCTGTGACCCCCTGACTCCGCTGTTTGCGCTTGATACTAGTTTTGCTCTTGTGCTAGGGTTGCGCGTACTTGTAGGCGCGCCAACGTGCAGGTTCTTCTTGGTCACACACTCGCGAGTCCAAGAACGAACTCGGGGTGGGAAAATGTCACAGTCGTTTTCGACGGACTTAGTTCCTGTGTCGGACCGGTTGGAGGCTTGGCTGTGCAACGCCAAACCCACTTGTGGTGACTGCCGGTTTCATTTTCCCCGCTGCCTGCCCTTTCATGGCTCTATCGAGCGACGCTCGCTCGCCGGATTCGACCTGACGCGCTTTGCCTCCACGCCGCTTTCGTTCGCCAAGTTTCCCGTGGTCGCCGGGGACTCCGAAGAGCGCGGCTGCATCGTCATTACGCAGCTCGAGGGCATGCGCCAATATTGCCAGAGCGGCGCCATGGCGCTCCTCACCGCCGGCGATACCACCTTGATTGATTCTGGGCGACCCTGGACGTCAGATTGTGCTGGCGATTGCATCAGACTCTATCTTCGAGTCCCACGCTGGCTGGTCCAAGAACGTGTGCGGACTTCCTCGCTACCGATGTTGCCAAGGATTTCGGGGAAGTCAGGACTGGGAGCGACATTGTTTCGCCTAGCGACGTCTCTTTACGAGCAGGCCGAGGAGATGAATCCGCAGGATGGACTGATCGCCGTTGAAGCCTATTTGGACATTCTGGCCGGCTGCATTGCTCGCCCGGAGTCCGCCGCGACCAGAATGGTTCGCTGCGCGCAACTCCGGCCGCGTGTCGAGTACTTCATCGAGACCCATTTGCAGGACCCGGCGCTCTGCCCAGCAGGAATCGCCGCCGCTGCGAGCATTTCCGTGCGCCACCTGCACCGGCTGTTTGCCGCGAAAGGCTGCACAGTCGCGGAGTGGATCCGTGAAAGACGATTGGAGCGATGCCGCACTGACTTGTCGGACCCACATCTGCGCGAGCACAAGATCACGGATATAGCATTCGGGTGGGGCTTCAGCGACTCGGCGCATTTCAGCCACTGTTTCAAGCAGGAATTTGGCGTTTCCCCAAGAGAATTCCGGTCAAGCGTCGGCACATGGAAGCCTCAGCAGATTCCTCTGCCTGCGCGAACCCAGCTCGGCGCGAACTGATTAACTTCAAACGGAGACGCTTTGCTTTTCCTGCTCCTGACGTCTCTTTTGCCGCGTTCCTGGCACTCTGACAATCAGGCCCAGCAGAGCCCAGATCGCCAGTGCCATCCATTCATAGCGCGTGAAGTGCCCTGGCACAATCGGCACCACTTTCACCAGAACCATGAGCGAGGTGACCAGCAATCCAAAGATGGCGGCCAGACGTCCGCTCAAGCGCGGCTTCATGCAGTAGAACGAGATACAGGCCGACATCCACCCAACGGCGCAGCACACAGCGCCCACCTCAAGGATCGGTACCAGGACTGCCTCGCCGAGCAGCATGGTGAAAGCCGTTCCCACGCCAACTGCCAGAATCGCAAGAGAAGGAGTCTGATTGGTGGGATGAACGTATGCGAGGTTTGGCACCAGCAGGTTGCGTCGCGCCATGGCAAACAGGAGTCGAGACGAGGTGATTAGGTTGCCGTTGAAACACTGCACCAATCCGACCAGGGCCGATGCCATGACTATGACGACGATCCAATGGGCGAGCAAAGCTCGTGCAAAAGCAAGTGCGACGGGAAATTGCGAGCCACTTTTCAACGTTTGCCAGGGAGCCACGTTCGCAACCGCCGAAATCACTACCCAAAAAAACAGCATGCCCGTGCAAATAGTCAGCGCGATAGCGATGAAAAATCCGCGCCCTCCAAAATCGGAACTGGCTTCCTCGCAGTACTTCCCCACGGATTCAAAGCCGGACAGCAGCCACGGGACAATTTGCCATACTAGAAGGACGGAAATGAGTGGAGCATGACTGAACAGCGGATGAAAATTGTCGGGCGATCCATGCCACGCACTCGCCAAGGCGAAGATGATAACCAATGTCAGAAACGTGAATGTGGTCGTCTTTCCCAGACGTGCGCCAGCCTGAACACCGCGATAGTTGACCCAGGTGAGTGCGATAGTAATTGCGAGGCCAAGCAATAGGTGCGGCAGGTAAATCGGATAGCCCCCAAGCCGATACAACTGATAACTGTTCAGAGACGGAAATAAATAACCGGCAACTTTTCCCGCGGCCAGTCCTTCGAATGGACAAGTGAGGGCGTAACCCAAGAACACCATCCAACCCGTCGCGAAGCTGACAAGCGGAGGAAAGAATCGCGCCAAGTAAGCCGCCTCTGCTGCCGAGTCGGGAATCGTGGGTACCAATTTTCCGTACACATAGCCGATTGGCAACAGCATGAGTGCGCCAGCGGTGAATCCCAGCAACGCACCCAATGGGCCACCACGTTGTAGGATGTCGTCCATTACAACGAGCCATCCTGCGCCCACCATCACGCCAAACGCCAGCGCAAAGTAGTCAACCAGACGTAGTCGGTGGGCAAGAGTTGTCATAGAAGAATAGGCTTCAGGTCTAGGTTTCTGGCTCTTGTTCCTCACGGGAACCTAGGACCTAGAACCTGGAGCCAAGAACCGCTTCGCTCAGAATTCATACCTCAGATCAAACTGCATGACCCGTGGCTGCGTCAGCAGGCCAGTGTAGTCTCCGAAGGTCTGAGGCTGTTGCATGGAAGCGATGCATGCGCAGCCGGCCGAAGTCTGCACTCCTGACTGCACATTGAAGCGGTGGAGGTTGGGAACGTTGAACACTTCCCAGCGGAACTGAAGACTGTTGTTCTCCCACGGCATCTTCCAGCGCTTGCTGAGTGCCATGTCCAGACCTGCGTAGCCGTCGCCGCGCAATACGTTGCGCGAACCGCTCTGGCCGGGGAAGGGATTCTGAAAGTCTCCCCACGCCGCGGTTGGATTGGGAAAGACGCTGATGGCGCCATTGGCCTGCCGGAAGTGACCGGTCTTTGGCTTGGTCAGCATCTGGGCGATGCCTTGCTCGTCCCAGTTGGTGGCCCAATAGTTACCGTTATCCACGGTGAAAGGGAAACCGCTGGTCCAGCGCGCCAGACCAGACAGTTCCCATCCGCCGATAATTGCATCCATCGCAGAACTGGCGTCGCGAGCAAATTTCTGACCTTTACCGAGTGGAAGATTGGCGACCCAGTTGGCATTGATCTGATGGGTGGTGTCGAAATCCGAAACTGCGCGCCGCTGATTGGGGCTGAAGGCGTTCACCAGACGACTGCCCGGCGCCCCCACATTGACGCTCGAGCTAAAGCCCAAGCGGGTCGCTCCTGAGGTAATGTCCAGGGACTTCGAATAGGTGTAATTCAGATCGAACTGAAGTCCGCGGCTGACTTTCTTGCTGAGCGTGGCTTGCAGCGCGTTGTAACTGGATTTGCCAATGGAGCTCCAACCGAACATGCTGGTCGCCTGATTGTTGAGAGCGTTGCCTCCTCCGGCACCGTAGCCGGTAGGAGTGCACGGTCCAGAACAGAAAGTGTAGGCCTGGCCATTGCTGTCCCCCAGGCCGAAGGTGGGATAGAGATCAACATACGCAAGTCCAACCACCTCGTTGCCCACATACGACAAGGCGGGGTTGTAGTAGAGGTCGAAGACCACTGGAAGAAGTGCTGCGCTGCTGAATCCGGTAGAAAGATCCTGATACGCTGTGGCCCCACCTTGAAGCTGTGGCAGCATATCTTCCCAGAAAGCAGCGGTTGGTCCGACCAACTTGTCTGGCCCGCCAGGATAGTTCGCAATCTGGCTGGCCGTATAACCCTGGCGAGCCAACTGCGCCAAGCGCGTTGCTGCAGCGAAGTAATCAATCCCCGTCTTGGGATCGGTCAAGTCCACTGGTTGTCGCAGGTCGCGCTGGGTAAGCAGATTGCGTCCCAGGCGGCCCACATAGGCCAACTGCAGCGAGAACTTCGAAGGTAGCTCCCGCGAAATAGAGAAGTCCATGGCATAGGCGTATGGAGTTTTGAGCGACTGATCCACGCCCCAGGTAATAGCCTGTCCGAAAATATTAGGCGTCTGCGGAAAAGCGCCCGTTTGTGGATTTGACTGAAAGAACTGCTGGTTCGAACCGTTGCAGCTGATCGCGCCTCCGCTAACGGTGAAGCTGTTGACCGGTCCGCAGGTCGGAATCGTGTTGATACTGGAGAGACCCTGTTGTGCGTTGACGCGCGGCACGTTGGCGGCATCGTCGAAGCCAACCAGGCAGCATGCATTCTGCACCGTGGCAGCCAAGCCACCGGGCGCATTCGCGTCGAAGGTGCTGGCCAATTGCAGCCCGGCGCGATCATGAACGCGCGAAAACCCGCCTCGGATTACGCTCTTGTCATTGTCGCCAAATAGCGTTTTAAGCCATCCGCCTCCCGGACGCGGCGAGTAAGCAAAGGAAATGCGGGGCGCGAAATCCGTCTTCTCGAAGTGATAGAAGCCGGGAGCGTTGTTTGCCTTTCCGCCAAGCATGAACGAAACCACCGGTACACTGCCGTACCCAAGTCCCTGCTTCTGCATCTTCTCGATCTGATTGAACTCGTCGCCCAGAGTGGAGGCCCAACTCGGACAGCCCCCAACGGAAGCGTTTACGCTCGCGATGCAGGTTGGGGATGCCTGCAGCCCATTCACTTCCCACGGCGGTGGGAAAAGCGACCAGCGGAGGCCGTAAGTCACAGTCAGGTTTGATTTGACGCGCCAGGAATCCTGCCCGTAAAACTCGTACCAGTTGAGCCCGTAGTTT
>Ga0137390_10006332_pt1 | contig 10079 bp, 9 predicted proteins | sample 15con2h24AmetaG_FD_104937 | JGI IMG/M metagenome (GOLD analysis project Ga0137390, IMG submission 104937) | Vadose zone soil microbial communities from Angelo Coast Range Reserve, California, USA - 15con2h2.4A metaG | ecosystem: Environmental > Terrestrial > Soil > Vadose zone > Saprolite... | reverse complement strand
TGATGAACCCGTCAGGGGCGTAAGGGCCTGACGCAGAAGCTGCCGCCCTGGCGCTGTACCGGCCAGGTCAGCTAGCCACCTCCGTGGTGCGGTGCCCCCAGGAAATCCTGGGGGCACCGCACCACAGGTGTGCACAGCACCGAGGGATGCCGACCCGCTCAGCCCCGGATGACGCGCTATTTGTATCGTTCGGTAGTCGCCAAATGACGTGAAGTCATTGATGTCGCCTCTCTTATCTCGCGGCTGCCGTGCCCGAAAAGAAGACTCAACGTGGTCAAGCGTGCGTACGTTGTCACAATGTGAGCTGCTTCACAGGACCCGAGGCGCATCGTCGGTGATGTGGGTAGCGCTTCGTTATGGATATAATTCGAATGTCAGATCGAGCGAATTGATCGCTTCGTGTGATTTAGGCCATAGTGTCTTTCTGCCACTCTTGGGGCAGACACGGGCCGGTCTTAGGCAGTGTGGGTGGCCGACAGCACCCAGCGTGTGTGATGGTTGCGCCCCTGCAACTCGTCGCCCTGACCCGCGTCGCATCCTCGCGCCGCTGCCGGCCACGATCCCCTGGTGGCGGGCAGTGTCCCCGGGTGAAAGCCGAGCGCGCATCGCGTGCCCGACCCGGAAGCTCATCTTGTCCCCCCTTCACGCCCATGCTCGTACCCAGGCAGGAAACCATCGAGAATCACATTCGCGGTCGCCACGGCGACCGTGGCCGCGGCGGTCGCGGTGACAGCGGGCATCACAGCAACGGCCCGCCCAGCCGCCCAGACGGTCGCGGTGGCCGCCGGGCAGGCGGTCAGTCACGATCAGGCGCCACTGACCAGCTATGCGACTGCTGACCGCCAACTCCAGATGCTGAAGGCCCGCGCCGTCGGCGAGCAGGTGCAGCGCATCGCCACCCAGGCGCGGCTCGCGGCTCAGCGTGCGGCAGCTCAGCGTGCGGCAGCCAGGCAGGCCGCGGCGAAGGCGGCGGCGGCGAAAGCGGCGGCAGCGCAGGCCGCATCCTCCGCATCCTCGGGATCGTCCACGTCCTCTGGGTCGTCCGGATCCTCTGCGGCCTCGGTGCAGCCATCCGGCACGCCACAACAGATAGCCCTATCAATGCTCGGCTCGTTTGGCTGGTCGTCCGGCGAGTTCAGCTGCCTGGTCTCGCTGTGGGACAGGGAGAGCGGGTGGAACACCTACGCGAGCAACCCGAGTTCGGGCGCGTACGGCATCCCGCAGGCGCTGCCTGGATCGAAGATGGCCAGCGCGGGAGCCGACTGGGCGACAAACCCGGCCACGCAGATCCGCTGGGGCCTGGGTTATATCCAGCAGGTCTACGGCTCGCCCTGTGCCGCCTGGGGCCACTCGCAGTCGGTCGGCTGGTACTGACGCCGACGCTGGCGCCAGGACGGCAGAGAGCGGCGGTCTTCCCCGGATCCAGCGGGGAAGGCCGCCGCCGTGCTGGCCGGCCCGGCCGTAGCACAAAGTGAGGCGGAGGCGGCCTTTCCAGCGCTTCTCCTGCGTGTCCTCGGCTTTTTCTTTGGTCAGGCAGTGGTCACAGCTAAGCCAGTTCTTACAGCTGGTAATTGTGACAGTACGTGTTGTCAATTTGTGATCTAACCCATAGTGCTGGTCGTCTGGGCGTCACAGCTTTTTCCGTAGAAGCGGTTGCGTACCCCTCCCTGGGTTCTGGCAAGGTAGCGCCGATGGTGCCAGGCACTCATGTCAGCGGGTTCCGCCGTGCCAGTTTCTGCAGCTGGTATTGGCGTAAGGGCCAGGAGAGGCGCTGCGTTGAGCCGCAAGGGTTCGCGACTGGCGTCCAGCGTGCCTGGCCAACGAAAGGACTGCCTTGTCACAACACCGGAGGCGCAGCCCCGGAAGTAGACGGGCGTCCCGGCGTAATGGCGTTCTGTTGCCGACGGTGGCCACGGCGGTTACCGCGGTCGCCGGAATCGCCGTCACCGGCTACATGGTCGTCCTGCGCCCCGGCCACATTCCGGGCTCGGGTGCTGCTATCGCCGCCGCGGCGGTCTCCGGCAGTCGTGCGATGGCCGTCCTGGAGCAGCAGCGCCAGCAGATAATTGTCATGGATGCGGCCTCTCACACCATGCACATGGTCGGCGTGCCCAAGGTGGCGGCGCGGCCGACCGTGCAGGCGGCCGCGGCGGGCGGCTCCACGGTTGCGGCTGGCAACTCCCCGGTTGTCAACCTCCCGCCGCCCAATCCTGGCACGGCACAACGGATCGCCTATAACATGTTGTCCCAGTTCGGGTGGGCCCCCAGCACGTACTACAGCTGCCTGAATAACATCTGGTCCCGCGAGAGCGGGTGGAATTATCTGGCCCAGAATGCCAGCGGCGCGTTCGGAATTCCGCAGGCTCTGCCTGGATCGAAGATGGCGAGCGCCGGGGCTGACTGGGCGACGAACCCGGCCACCCAGATCAAGTGGGGTCTGGGGTATATCCAGGGGAGATACGGGGACCCTTGCCAGGCTTGGACGTTCTGGCAGGGGAACGGGTTCTACTGACTGGCAGGCGAACGGGTTCTACTGACTGGCAGGCGAACGGGTTCTACTGAGCGCTGCTCGGCTTTCCTGACCCCAAGTCGTTTCCTGCCCCCATGAGCAGGCCGCGTCTGTGTTGACGTGAGCCACGTTGCGTACTCAACAGGTCACTTCGCGATGGCGAAAGCAGACCGGCGATCGTGCGTTCTCGCTCTTCGTCCGAGACTGTATCCGTAGCGTGAGCGGATATGCATTAAGAGCCAAGGTGACATCAATCACTTGCTGGCGGATGGGATGATCGCCTGCGCATTGAGCATGCATGGCCCGGCGACCGTCCGGCGGACCCTCAGCGTGAACCGAATGTCCGCAGAGCCTCTTCGAAGATAGCGTGGCTCGCGGTCCGGCCCGCCATAGGCGTCGACACCTGGATCTTGTAGGCCTGCCGGCCAGTCCGCCCGCGCTCCGTGAAGAGAACGTCGAGGACATCCACCCGGCCGATGCCGGGCTCCTGCCAGGTGTACTCCCACGCCGCGCCGAGGCGACCGTGGAACAGCAAGGGGCGGAGCGCGACCCGGCGGTACCCGGGGAGGCTGCCGTCCGTGAGGGCCTGCTCCTCCAGCAGGCTCGCCTCACCCGGGGCAGTGGCCGCTTCGAACGGCGTGAGATCGACCTGCATGGACACGTGCCCCACGGGATCGGCCACATCAGTGATAAGGCCACGAGTGCTCGCCTGCCACCCGTTCGGCACGGCCATGGTGAAGCCGGCCGTGGTACCCGTTCCGGTAGCCGGTGCTGTGTACCAGTGGTAGCCGGATGGCAGCGAGGAGCGTCCGGAGTGTCCGATCGCCAGGCCGCCGGCCACCCCGACGCAGACAACCGCGACCGCACCTAGCCCAGCCAGCAGCCAGCGCCGGTGCCCAGCCGCCTGGACGCCATGCCGCCCGGCCGGGTGCCCGGCCGGGCGGGGAAAGGTGATCCCCGCGCCGAAGAGGCCAGTCCCCGCCGGCGTGTCGCTCCGGGCGGGCGGGTCGGCTGCCCGGTTCAGGTTCATCCGCCACGGCAGGTTCAGCCTCCACGGCGCGTCCGCCCGCCACGGCAGGTTCAGCCTCCACGGCGCGTCCGCCTGCCATGGCAGATTCACCCGCCACAGCGAGTTCACCCGCCCCGGCGAGCCCACACGCCCCGCCATGTTCGCCGCCGGGCCCGGGGCCGCGCCTGGCGGCGGGTCATTCGGCGCGGAACCGGCCTTCGTTGCGGGAGGTCGCATCCCCTCGGGCGGGCTCCCCTCCGGGGGAAAGCTCATCCATGGGGGCAGTTCAGCGGCTGGAGGTTGCGGCGCGGTCGGCCTCGACCCGCGCGGGCTGGCGTCCGGCAGAAATGTGCTGCTAACCGGCAGAGCCGCCGTTCCCGCTGAGCCACCGACCGGCCGGGCGGCGGAGCCACTGTTCCCGCCGTACCCGGCCCTTGGGCTGGCGTCGCCGTTGTACCGGTCCGCCCGGGAACCCTCCCTGCGGTACACGTCCCCCTGAAAGGGGTCCTCGCGGTACCTGGCCTCCTGAAAGGGGGCCTCGTGGTCCTCGCGGTACTTGCCACTGGAGGGCCGGTTGTTCGCCGGCGGGCTCACCGCCGCGGCGAGTAGCCTTCCGGCGCTGGTCGCGTCGGGCCGTGCGCTGGGGTCCCGCCGCAGCAGCGCCTCGATCGCCGGGCCCAGCACTCCCGCCGATCGCGGCCGGGGCGCGTCCTCATTCGCGATGCTGGACAGCACCGCGAATGAGCTTCCGCGCTGGTCGAACGGCCCTTGGCCCTCCACTGCCGCATAGAGCGTCGCGCCCAGAGACCACAGGTCGGACGCCGGAGTCGCCGGCTCACCCCGGATGCGTTCCGGGGCGGTGAAGCCGGGCGTGCCCATGACCATGCCGACCTGGGTAAGCCCGGGATCTCCCTCCAGGGTCGCTATGCCGAAATCGGTCAGCACCGCCCGGTCGTCGGCGCCGAGCAGCACGTTGCTCGGCTTCACGTCGCGGTGCAGGATCCCCGCCGCATGCGCGGTGGCGAGCGCGCCGAGCAGCCGCTTCCCGACGTCAGCCGCCCGGAGCGGCGGCAGTGGCCCGTCCTGGACCAGGATCTCCTCCAGGGACCGCGCCTGCACAAGCTCCATCACGATCCAGGGCCTGCCGTCCGCCTCGACCACGTCGAAGATGGTGACGACGGCCGGGTGGTTCAGCCGTGCGGCGGTCCTGGCCTCGCGCAACGTGCGTTCATAGCGGACCTGCATGTCCTCAGGGGTGCTGGCCCCCCGCAGGAATACCTCCTTGACTGCGACGTCCCGCGCCAGGAGCGCATCCCTGGCCCGCCAGACGGTGCCCATGGCACCCCGCCCGATCGGGTCCTGAAGGTAATAGCGTCCGGCGACCACCCGCCCCGTCCCGGCCGCAACGTGCATGGCCGGGACGATACACGCCGTAGCCATCAAGATTCCTGTGAAGCGGTTGTGAATAGAGGGAGTGTCGCGGCTATTTTTCGTCCCTGCAGCTACTGGCGTTTCATGATCCCGGGGCGATGGTGAGCAGCGGGGGCTCCGGCGCAGGCGCGAAGAAGTCGTGTCCCTTGTCGTCCACGATGATGAACGCGGGGAAGTCGCGGACCTCGATCTTCCAGACCGCTTCCATGCCGAGCTCGGCGTACTCAAGCACCTCGACCTTGGTGATGCATTCCTGCGCGAGCTTGGCCGCGGCGCCGCCGATCGAGCCCAGGTAGAAGCCCCCATGCGCGGCGCACGCCGCGGTCACCGCGGGAGACCGGTTCCCCTTGGCCAGCATGACCAGCGACCCACCCGCGGCCTGGAACTGGTCCACGTAGGAGTCCATCCGCCCGGCCGTCGTGGGACCGAACGAGCCGGACGCATACCCCTGAGGGGTCTTGGCGGGCCCGGCGTAGTAGACGGCGTGATCGGCCAGGTAGCGCGGCATCGGCTCGCCAGCCGCCAGCCGCTCCGCGATCTTCGCGTGGGCGATGTCGCGCGCGACCACGAGCGGCCCGGTCAGCGACAGCCGGGTGGCCACCGGGTGCTTGGACAGTTCCGCGCGGATCTCGTTCATCGGCCGGGTCAGGTCGATCCGCACCACGTCGTCAACGCCGAGATCGGAGTCTGTGGTCTCCAGCAGGTAGGCCGCGGGATCGGTCTCCAACCGCTCCAGGAACACGCCGTCGCGCGTTATCTTGGCCAGTGCCTGCCGGTCGGCAGAGCAGGACACCGCGATCGCGACCGGGCACGACGCCCCGTGCCGGGGCAGCCTGATCACCCGCACATCGTGGCAGAAGTACTTGCCACCGAACTGCGCGCCGATGCCGATCCGCCGGGTGATGCCCAGCACCTGCTGTTCAAGCTCAGCATCGCGGAACCCGTGGCCCGCCGCGGAACCGGCCGACGGCAGCGTGTCCAGGTACCGCGCGGACGCGTACTTGGCCGTCTTCAGGGCGTACTCGGCGCTGGTGCCGCCGATCACGATCGCCAGGTGGTAGGGCGGGCATGCGGCTGTCCCCAGCGAGCGGATCTTCTCCTCAAGGAAGGCGAGCATCGAGTCCGGATTCAGCACCGCCTTGGTCTGCTGGTACAGGTACGACTTGTTGGCCGACCCGCCGCCCTTGGCCATGAACAGGAACTTGTACTCCCCGCCTCCAGTGGCGTAGATCTCGATCTGGGCGGGCAGGTTCGTCTCGGTATTGCGCTCCTCCCACATGGTCAGCGGAGCGAGCTGCGAGTACCGCAGGTTCAGCTGCGTGTACGCGTCGTAGACCCCCCGCGCCAAGTGCTCCTCGTCGTGCCCATCGGTGAGCACCTGCCCGCCCCGCTTGCCCATCACGATCGCCGTGCCGGTGTCCTGGCACATCGGCAGCACCCCCCAGGCCGCGATGCACGCGTTCTTGAGCAGGTCGCCCGCGACGAACCGGTCGTTACCGCTGGCCTCAGGGTCGTCCAGGATGGCCCGTAGCTGGCGCAGGTGGGCAGGCCGCAACAGGTGGGCGATATCCCGCATCGCCTCCCGGGCGAGCACGCTGAGCACCCCAGGTTCCACTTCAAAGAAATTCCCTGCCGAACGAAACGCGCCTCCTGATCCCGTCCTCCGTCAGGAGCCGGTACTCCGCCGCGTCCGGGCCCAGCGGGAGCAGGTCGGTATAGGTGAACTCGGGCATGGTGGCAAGTCCTCGGGTGCGTGGCTGAGGGATTCTCCCATCGTAGATCGCCTGCGGCCGGTCGGATTCCGGGACGGTCAGGTCCGCATGCCGGCGCCGCACGCGGGTAGTTGTCGCCCCGTCAGGCCTGGCCGAGTGCGCGGGTCCGGGGGCAGGAAAAGGAGGACATCCATGAATATCCCAGGCCGCGACGACCGTGCCATCAGCCTGGACGAGGCTTCGCGTCAGCTGGAGCTGGCCGTGCATGACGCGCAGGTCGCCTACGACTGCATAGCGCTGGGCAACCTCGACCGCGCCCATACCAGCGCGATTACCGCGCGGGCAGAGGTGGACGCGGCGGAGACCGTACTGCGCGCCGCCCTGGGCCGTGACGCCCCCGGGGGTGACCCCTTCGGCGGTGGCCCCCTTGGCGGCGGAGGCGCCCCTGGTAGAGGAGACGCCCCCGGCCGAGACCCGCTTGGTAGAGGTGCCCTTCGCGGGGACCCCCTTCGCGGGGATCCCATTGGCGGGGACCCTCTTCGCGGGGATCCCATTGGCGGGGCCGGGACCTTCGAGGCGCGCTTAGCCTTCGAGGCGCGCTTGCCGGTCAGCGGCCCTCATGACCAGGCCCGCTGACCGGTGAGCGTCACGCGGGGCGGCGGTGCAGCAGCCAGATAGCGGCGCCGAGCGCGGCCGCGGTGAGCGCCACGAACAGGCCGGCCTCGATGAACTGGAAGTGCCAGAACCGGTCGGCTGGCTGGTACAGGTAGCTGACGAGCTGGTTTCCTGACTGGCCGGCGGGCTGGCCCAGCACCCAGTCCCCGATGTGGCCGGTTACCGGTGGCACGGAGCCTATGCCGGCGCCGACGGAGCACCCGCTTGCGCAGTTCTGCCGGAACGTCAGGGGGGCCTGGAAGTTGGGCCGCAGCAGGTACTCGACCGCGAGCCGGATGGCCAGCCACGGGATGAACGCGGCGATCATGGCCGGGATGCTGCGGCGCAGGAGCAGGCCGGCCAGGAGGGCGAACCCGAACGCGCACAGGATGTAGGCGGTGAGGACCAGGCCCTCGAAGTCGTAGACGTTGTTGATGAGATGGCCGGTGAGCCGGTCCATCGGCGCGCGGTACCAGGTGATCACCGCGGTTATCGCCGCGCCCAGCAGCACGAGTCCGCCGGTGACCAGGGCCAGCTTGACAGCCAGCCACCGGGTCCGCGGGACCGTCTGGCTCCAGGCCAGCCGCCAGGTGCCGAATTCCAGTTCCCGGGCGATCAGCGGCGCGCCGACAAGGACCCCGAGCAGCCCGGGGGCGATCAGCAGCACGGACCAGAACGCGATGTTGACCGCAGAGCCGAACTTGTTCATGAAGGCGCTGACGGCGGCTGGGCAGCTGGTCCCCTGGCTGCGGGCCAGGCACGCGGCCAGGCCGTCGTGGCTGAACGCCGTGCGCATCGAACTGCCGACCAGGATCGCGTAGACCGCGAGGGCGGCGAGCACTCCCAGGCAGGCAATGGCCTGGCTGCGGGACTGCCGCCAGCTGACCCAGATCATCGGGTTACCTCCTTGGTGGCCGGCCCGGGCCGCGCCGCGGCCTGAGCGGGATTGTCTGTGCTCGCCCCGGACGGGCGCTGCAGGTAGGCCAGCACGAGCTGCTCGAAACCCACCGGCTCGACCCCCCATTCGCGGCGTTCCTGCGCCGCCAGCCGGGCTGGGTCGATGCGGACCAGCACGGTGGAGTGCCGGTCGCTGTCGGCGCGGTGGATGGCGAGCCCGGGAAGCTCCGCGTCCCGGGTCGCGCGGGGGACCGTGAGCAGCCGGTGCGCCGCGAGCAGGTCGTCGACCGGCCCGGCCAGCTGCATCCGTCCCCCGGTGAGCACGATCAGCCAGTCGCACAGCCGCTCCAGCTCCGAGACCACGTGCGAGGCGACGATGACGGTGACGCCGGTGTCGGCGGCCGCGGCCATTAGCTCCCGCATGAAATCCAGCCGGGCGATCGGGTCGAGGCTGGAGACCGGCTCGTCGAGCGCCAGCAGCGGCGCGCGCTTGGCCAGCGCCATGGCCAGCGAGACCTGCGCCTGCTGGCCGCCGGACAGGCTCTTGATCTTGCGCTTGAGCGGGATGCCGAGGGCGTCCATCCGCGCCGTCGCCACGCCCTGATCCCAGCTCGGGTTCATCGCGCGGCCCAGGTGGAACATGTCCGCGACGGTGAAGTCGCGGTACAGCGGATGGTCCTGGGCGACGTAGCCGACCCGCGCCAGAGCCTTCGCGCTGTTCGCGCGCGTGGTCTCGCCGAAGACCTCCAGCTGCCCTTCCGTCGGCTGGAGCAGCCCGATGATCATCTGCAACAGGGTCGTCTTGCCCGCGCCGTTCGGCCCCACCAGGCCAACCACCGCGCCGGCCGGCACCGTGAGCGTGCAGTCGCGCAGGCCCCACACGTGGCCGTAGCGCCTGCCCAGCCCGGCTGTCCGCAGCGCCGGGGCGTTGCCGACGACGTCATCGTGGATCATCAGACCTTCTCCTTCCTCATGTCATTGCGGGCCACGGCGATCAGCGCCGTCACCTCGTCGTCATTGAGCCCGGCCGCATCAGCGTCGCGGAGCCATCTCTCCAGCGACGCCCGCAGGGCGTGGTGAGTGTCCGGGGTGGCAGGCGACAGGGTGCCGGTGATGAACGTGCCCTGACCGGGCTTGCCGCCCGCCAGCCCCTCGTGCTCGAGCTGCCGGTAGGCCTTGACGACGGTGTTGGGGTTGATCGCCAGGTCGCTGACGACGTCCTTGACCGTCGGCAGGCGGTCGCCCTCCCGCAGATAACCCAGCAGCAGCGACTGCCGTACCTGATGGACAAGCTGCAGGTACGGCGGAACGCCCGACGCGCTGTCCAGGCGGAATCGGAACACTCAGCCTCCCACTACTGCTTTACTATGATGTTAGTAAAACGTTAGAAGACCAAATCCCCAATGTCAACCCCACCGCCGGTCCCCCATGGACGATCGTTATCAGTTAAGATTTTGGCCCCTATAGGGGCCAAAATCCGAACTGTTAATCGATAGGAGGAGCGCGTGGACAGAGATGGGGTGGCGGCCTGGGTGGCTGCATACGAGCGCGCCTGGCGGTCGGCCGGGACAGGGGCGCTCACCGGGCTCTTCACCCCGGATGCGACCTATCAGCAAGGACCCTATGACGAGCCGGTCACCGGGCTACCCGCGATCGCGCGGATGTGGGAGGCCGAGCGGGCCGGCCCCGCCGAGGTGTTCCGCATGACCAGCGAGGTCGTCGCGGTCGACGGGGACACGGCGGTGGTGCGGGTGGAGGTCTGGTACGGAGATCCGGTCCAGCAGGAGTTCCGCGATCTGTGGGTGATCCGGTTCGCCGCCGACGGCCGATGCGCCGCATTCGAGGAGTGGTGGTTCTCACCCAAGCG
>Ga0137390_10006326_pt1 | contig 10083 bp, 9 predicted proteins | sample 15con2h24AmetaG_FD_104937 | JGI IMG/M metagenome (GOLD analysis project Ga0137390, IMG submission 104937) | Vadose zone soil microbial communities from Angelo Coast Range Reserve, California, USA - 15con2h2.4A metaG | ecosystem: Environmental > Terrestrial > Soil > Vadose zone > Saprolite... | reverse complement strand
TCAAGATGAGCTTCGTGTTTGTGCCAGCGTTCGGTCGTGTCGGAAGAGACGGCGAGCTTCGCACTATCGGCAACGCGATTCTGTGTGCGCAACCGCTCGAGGACTTTCACGCCGTCCCGTTGTTCAAACCGCCGTTTAAATTTTATCGACACCCGCTGGTCGGTGCGCATCAGGCCGTGCTCGCCAGTATCAAGGTCGACGGCCGCCGCGTCACGATGGGTGTCGCGCACCTGGAGCGGCGATGGGATCCCGAGGGGCGCGGCCGGCAGATGGATGATTTCCTGAGCGCGATCGGCAACGAGGCGCCGGTCATTATCGGCGGCGACCTCAATACGACCACGATAGACATGGACCGGCGCTGTGAGTTGTTGCGCGCGGCGGCGGCGATCGTTTTGCATCCGCGGCGCTTTCGTGAGCCGCGGCCGCACGAGCCCCTTTTCGAACGGATCAAAGAGCACGGATTTTCGATCGAAGAGGCAAACGTTCCGGGCGTGCCGACATTTACCGTGAGTCGATTGGTGCCGCGGCTGTGGCGTCCGAAGCTAGACTGGATCGCGGCGCGTGGAATCCGGCCGGTGAAGGGATCGGCCACGGTCGTACCCGCGCGCACTTCGATCCTGGGGCGCCGGGTTTCCGATCACGATTTCGTGATGTGCGAATTCCGCCCGTGACGGTATGGGATTCTCTAACAATGCGCGCCTCGATACTCGCGATCGTTGGCACTATAGATACCGCGGCCATTTTCTTGCGCCATGAAAAACCCGCAAAATCTCAACCGTCTGCCCGCGCATCCGGTATGGAACGATGTAAGGTGTACCAGCAATTACCAGTTCGCGGGTATTGGGCAGTCGGCCAGGACGTCCGGCAGCCGGATGATTCTTAAGCCGCTCGACGCTGGAGGCGATACGTTCAACCAATCGAGCTGCCGCCTCCGGATCGTCTCCTGCGACGTAGGCGAATTCCTCATCAAGATTTTCGAGCGCGCGGCGCAGCCATCTAACGTGCACCGCGCCTCCACTTGTTCATGACCTTCTCGACTTCTTCCGGTGTAGCGAAGTCGCCGGCGTCGGCTTCTTTGAGCGCAGCTTTGATTTCGGCTATCTGCCACTCGTTGAGGTCGATGTAGGTCCGAATCGCCTCAGCCGCAAGGTAGGACCTGGTGCGCTCCATCGCCTTTGCAAGCTTCTCAAGCCGGGTCTTGGTCTTGCGGTCTACCCGTATCGTCATCACTTCTGACATGTGGGTATTATCTTGTATACATTCGCATACGGCAAGGTAGCTTTCGCCCGAGCGCCGCCCGTCTGCGGCGCTTGCGGATACGCTCGGCCTCAGCCAGCACCGTCGGGTAGCTGAACGGCGGCTGCACGCCGCTCAGAAATGGGTTCGCCTCCTCGCAGCCATCCGGTAAAATGGCTTTCGACCCTAATGATCGAAGGAGTGGCCGTCCGATGAGTGATTCTCGCACCGCACCCGGCAATCCAGCCGGTTCTGATAACGCCGATCATTGGCGTGACCACGGCGTCCGGGTGATTCCCGGCGACCAGCTTGACCCGGATACCGCACAGACGCCGGGGATGTCACGTGCGGCAGCGATCAACAACGCTCGCGTCGGAGCGCAAAAAATCTGGGCTGGCACCGTCAAGATCGAAGCGAACGCGAAGACCGGCGCGCATCATCACGGCGAACTCGAAAGCGTCATCTACGTCGTCGCGGGCCGCGCGCGGATGCGATGGGGCGAACATCTCGAATATGTCGCCGAAGCGGGACCGGGCGATTTCATCTTTATCCCGCCCTTCGTGCCGCATCAGGAAATCAACGCCTCGACCGACGCGCCGTTGTCCTGCGTGGTGGTGCGCAGCGGCCAGGAGGCGGTGGTTATCAATCTTGATATCGAGCCGGCCGAGCGTCCTGAGGCGGTGTTCTGGGTCGATCCGATTCACCGCCATCCGCAGCGGTGAATCAGCCGCGCTTGCGGATTCGCTCGGCTTCGGCCAGCAGCGTCGGATAGCCGAAAGGCGGCTGCACGCCGCTCAAATCGAGGTTGCCGAGGCGGCGCGAGCGCGTGATCATCGCGCCCGCCGCGTTAGCGACTTCCGCCGCAGATTCGTCGCTCAGCTCGTATCCGTATAGCTCGCGCGCCATCGCCTTGGTCGTATTAGCTGTCAGCTTTGCCATCGTCATTCCTCCATTGTCCCACGAAACGTCGCGACCGAATCGCCGTTAATGCTCCCCTACACTTTCGGCAGAGGCAGCGGGCCGCGCGCGCGTTCGTAGGCGTCGGCCACCTCCAACACCGTGACTTCGTCGAACGGCTTGCCCACGATCTGCATCGAGAGCGGCAGACCGTCGTTCGAGAGCCCAAGCGGAATCGAGACCACCGGCTGCCCGGTCGCGTTGAATGGACCGGTGAAGCGCACCATGTTGGCGATCATGTCGTAGGAGCGGTCATCGATCCTTGGCGCGGCGGTCGCCTGCGACGGCGCGAGCAGGACGGCGTGGTCCTGCAGCGCCGCGAGCGCCTCGGCCAGCATCAGGTTGCGCTCGCGCTGCGCGCGGACGTAGTTGACCGCCGTAATGGTCATCGAGGTCTCGATGAGCGAGCGGACGTCCGAGCCATAGTCGCCGGGCCGTTCGCGAATCCACTGTTCGTGAAATTCCAGCGCCTCGGCCATCAACACCACCATCGTGACCAGCGAGCCTTCGACGAACGACGGAATCGAAACCTCCTCAACCGTCGCGCCCAGCGATCCGAGTTGTTTGAGCGCCGCGCTGAACGCACGTGCCACCGGCTCCGACACGCCCGTGTTGAGCTCGCGGATCACGCCGACGCGCATCCCCTTGAGATCGCCGCCGAGCCGGCTGGTGTAGTCGGGCACCGGCTCGCGGCTGGAGGTCGCGTCGTTGGGGTCGTAGCCGGCGATGACGTTAAGCATCAGCGCAGCGTCGCGCGCAGTGCGGGTGATCGGTCCGGTGTGGTCGAGCGAGTCGGAAAGCGGCATCACACCGTAGCGGCTGACGCGGCTCCAGGTCTGCTTGAGTCCGACGCATCCGCAGCACGCCGCCGGAATCCGGATCGAGCCGCCGGTGTCGGTCCCGATCGTCGCTGCGGCAGTGCGTGCGACGATCGCCGCGCCGGAACCACCGCTGGAACCGCCGGGGATGCGGTTGAGGTCGTAGGGATTGTGGCAGGCGCCCCAATGCGGATTGTTGCTGGTCGCACCGTAGGCAAACTCGTGCAAGTTGAGCTTCCCGAGCAGCACCGCGCCGGCATCGGCAAGCCGCGTCCATACGGTCGAGTCGTAGTTGGGCACGAACTCGCCCAGGATTTTCGAGCCGCCGGTGGTCAGGATGCCCTTGGTGTAGCAGAGGTCCTTGAGCCCGATCGGCACGCCGTGAAACGGCCCGCGCCAGCGCCCGGCGGTGATTTCCGTCTCGGCCTTGCGCGCCATCTCGCGCGCCGCGTCGGCGGTCACGGTGATGTAAGAGTTCACGCGCTCGTCGACCGCCTCAATACGGTCGAGATAGGCCTTGGTCAGTTCGACGGGCGAGATTTCTTTCGCGCGCAGCTTCTGCGAGAGCGCGGCGACGTCGAAATCGAGCAATGGGCTTGGATTGGCCATCGGTCACCTCGCATGCGGATCGATCTTTCGCGGATGGGCGGGCGCGGCAGCGGGCCATCCGCCATGCACCTGGCATCTTCGTGTTGGCGTCTTCGCGCGTTACCCTAGCGCAATTTCAAGCCGAGGGGTGAGCGCCCAGCGGCATTTCGAAAAATGCAATTACTTCACGACGCCGCGGCGGCGCAGATCGGCTATACGGTCGCGGTCGTAGCCCAGATGGCGCGCGAGAAGCTCGTCAGTATGCTCGCCCAAAAGCGGCGCGGCGCGCTCAACCCTGCCCGGCATCGCGGAGAATTTCGCCAGCGTGCCGGTCTGCACGACACCGCCCCATTGCGAATGATGCAACTCGGCGAGCAGCTCATTGGCGCTGACCTGAGGATCGTTGAAAAGATCGGCCGTGCGATGCGTGCTCAGGGCCGGAACGCCGGCCGCGCTCAGCGACGCGAGCGCCTGTGCGCGATCGACGCCCGCGAACGCCGCGGCGATCGCCTGCGCGAGCGGGCTGTCTTCCGGCTCGCGCGCAGCCGCCGCATACGGCGTGTCGTGCGCGAGCTTGCACACGCGCCGCATCGCCTCCCACTGCGCCGGCTCCGCAGCGTGGACGAACATCCATGCTCCGTCGCGGCACTGGTAGGCGCGGCAGAGCGCCGAGCGGCCACGGGATTCGGGCCGGCCGTTCTCCATATCGGGGCGGCCGTCGTAGAAAATGAACTCGCCCGCCTGAAACGCCATCGCGGACTGCAACAGCGAGGTCTCGCAGAGCTGCCCGTGGCCGAGCCGCTCGCGCGCACGCAGCGCCAGCACGCATCCGAACGCCGACAGCATCGCGGCCCCGTAATCGCAGATCGCGCACGTCAGGTATAGAGGTGGATGGCCGTGCCCGCCCTCGGCCGCCATCAGGCCCGAACGCGCCTGCAGGAGCGGATCGAAACCGGGCTGGTTGTGCTCGGGGCCGCGATTGCCGAAGCCGTTGACCGACATATAGATGAGGCGCGGATTGAGCGCCGAGAGGGATTGATAATCCAACCCGAAGCGGCGCATCCGGCCCGGCCTGAGATTCTCGACCACGATATCGGCGCGGCGCACCAGGCCATGGATTATCTCGCGCCCCTCGGGCGCGGCAAGGTCGAGCGAGAGCGCGCGCTTGCCCTGGTTCCATCCAAGAAAGCCGAAACCGAAGTGGCGGAACGCGTCGCCCTCGAGGCTTTCGATCTTGATCACGTCGGCGCCCATCTGGCTGAGGATCATCGGGCCGTATGAGCCGGCGATGTAGCTGCAAAAATCCAGTACCAGCACCCCATCGAGCGGCCCGCGGGCGAATTTACCGTTGTGCGGAGTGCCGTCGTGCGAGGGCGACGGCCGTTCCGCGAGCCATTCCTCGATCTTGGGATCATCTGCGCGATCTTGATCAACCTCCGGCGCAGGCCCGGCGATCTCGCCGGGCGTGAGCTCGAGTCCGACCGCGATGCCGCTCTGGATGGTCGCGCCGAGCGTCGGATCGTCGATCGCGCGGCGCATCGCGAGCGCGTCCACCTGCGGATGGTTGATGAAGTCGGTGCGCGAGAGCACGGGCGCGCAGGGGATGTCGTTTTCGCTGAGGATGCGGAGCCATTCCTCACGCGGGCGGGTCGCGATTATCTCCTGCAGCAGGTCCTTCAGCGCCTGGCGATGCTGCGTCGGCACGCCCCATGGTGCGCCCTCGAAACGAGCGTCGGAAACCAGTTCGGGCCGCTCGATCGCCATCGCCAGCTTGTTCCAGAACGTCACGTTGCCGCAGGCGACGAACAAATACTGGTCGTCGGCGGCGCGAAACAGCCGGTAGCAGGGAATCGGGCCGAGTGGGTCCAGCGGCCCTTCGTACATGCGAGTCATTTTTTCGTGGCGCATGATGCCGCCGGTCTGGAGAGAAAACGCACCGGCCAGGAGGGAGACCTCGACCACTTGTCCGCCACCGCCGGCCTCCCGAGCGCACAGCGCCGCGACCACTGCCGTCGCGCCGAGCACGGCGGCCGAATAGCTGGCGGCCGGGAAATGCAGCGCCACCGGATTTCCGCTGAGCGCCCATTGGCTGCCGTAGATGCCGCCGAGCGCTGAGGCCAGTTCGTCGCTGGCATCGAAATCTGCAAGCGGGCCGCGGTTTCCGAGCGGCGAAACGTGTAGCACGACCAGATGCGGATTGATTCGGCCAAGCGCCGCGTAGTCAAGTCCAAGCTCCCGCATCCGCGCCCCGGTCCATCCAAACACCGCCGCGTCGGCCCATCGGAGCAGCCGCTCGATGCGCGAGCGCTCGGCTTCAAGGTCGAGGAAAAGCGTGCGCTTGCTGCGATTGAGCGCATGGAAATGCGCCGTGCCGCGCTCGCGAGCGCCGCCCGGCGGTTCCACCTTGACGGCGCGCGCGCCCTGCTCGGCGAGCAGCATCGCGGCGTAGGACGCGCCCAGGTTGGAGTCGAATTCGACCAGGTTGATGCCGTCGAGAGCCTTATTCATCGGAGTCTGGCCGCGCGCGAAGTCGGATTCGCGCGGCAGCGGGCAGTCGAAATTCTCATGAGGCGGGCTGCGCGTGCAAGCGCTCGAAAACAGGAAACTTCGTCACTGCCCGTCGCAGCGCGCCTGTGAATTCAACCGCGCATAACCATCGCGTAACCCGCACGTAACCTTTGCACTTTAAAACACGCTGTGTGCGCAGTATCCCTACGCGGGACCGCTGTCACTACGCTCAAAAAACTTAAGCAACGAGGGTCGCGCTCGACCTGAAGGGGCAGCGACGGCGCAGGGGGGCAAATGAAGCTAGGAGGAGTTGGTCGATTCGGAGTGGGGCTAATCGCGGGCGCGTCGCTGGCGATAGCCACGGGATGCGCATCCTATGGCGGATGGGGTGCGACGCCGCCGGTGACGGCTACGTCGGCATCGGCGGGGCACGGGGCGCCCCGATTCGCAGAGACGTCGGGACTAGGGGCTTTCACCTGGCGGGAGACCGAAGTGCCGCCGTGGGTCCGAGTGCAGGACTGCGCGATCGTAGCGATCTCTTCGCCCGATCGTTGGGCCTGCCCGGACGGCAAGGTTTACACCAGCTTTGATCTGGCTCGGGCTCGAACCCGCGAGTATGAACTTCCACCGCTACCGCCGCCAGCGCTCATTGTCCTGACGGCATATCCGGAGCAACCATCCGCGCCTGTGGAAAAGATGGTTCTGCGCGGCGTGCACTTCGATTTTAACAAGGCAGATATCCGTCCCCAGGACGCGGCCGTACTGGACGAGGCTGCGGAAACCCTTAAGGCACACCCGGACGTGGCGATCGCCGCAAATGGATACTGCGACTCTATCGGCGGGTTTAGATACAACCTGATCCTCTCTCAACGCCGGGCCGTTGCCGTCGTGCATTACCTCGCCGACCACGGCGTAGCGGAAAGCCGCATGAGCCCGCATGGCTTTGGCAAGACCAACTTCGTTGCCAGTAACGCTACAGAGGAAGGACGCGCCCAGAACCGCCGGGTCGAACTGGTGCCGAACCAGGGCGGGCGGGTGTTCATCATGGGAGTCCCGCAGTAAGCCGGTAAGCTCACCCCGGTCATCGCATTCGAGGGGGGAAAGCAACCGGAGACCGTGGAGGTCGCGCCCAAATTAATTGGTGCCGACGCAGGGGGTCAAATGAAGAGAGGAAGAGTTGGTCGATTCGGTCTGGCAGTGATCGCCGGCGCGACCCTGGGGTTGGCGACCGGATGCTCATCGACGGCCGTATCGATGGCCGGATGGGGTCCGGCGCCGCCGAACACTGGCGCTCCAGTCGCGGCGCAGCAAGGCGCGCCCCGGTTCGCCCGGACGACCGGAATGAAACTGACCGACAAAGAAGAGGCGGCGAAGGCGCCATCGTGGATACGGGTGCAGGACTGCGCGGTCGTGGCAATCTCGACCCCGAGCCGTTACGCCTGCCCCGACGGCAAGGTCTACACCGGCACCGAGCTCTACAAGTCCCGGTCTGGAAGCTAAGCGGAGTCGGGTAATCGCTTGATCAGCGCAATGAAGTGACCGCCACAAGCATGGCGACAAAGCAGGTCGCCCCACGGCGACGGGGGTCAGTCGGCACAACGGCCGAACGCCAAGGAGAGAGGGTGTAATGAAACGTAAGAGGTTACTTACTTTAGCGCTCGCGATCATAATCGTGGCGGGAGTTGCCGCGGCTGGAGCGCGACGCGCGTCCGCGCAGGTTTCCAGCGGGGTGAAGCTATGGGTCGACCAGCGCACCGGCCAGGTCTTCGTGCGGCCCGGCGCCGGTCGCGTCCCGCTCTCGCTGACCACCGCGGATGAAAGCACCATCGAGCAGCAGGTCGAGCAGAAGGTCCAGGCCAGGACCGACGCGCAGATAAAGGCTCAAGTCCTGCAGAGCGCCGCACAGCTACAGGAGCAGAACCAGGTGCTGGCGACGCAGGTCGAACAGATGGAGCCTGCCTGGAAGAGCTACATGGATGATTTCCATGACAAGTTCCGGCTCGGCGCGGTTTTCTACGGCGATTACCGGTTCTATACGAACACTGGGTTCCAGCCGCAGGAGCTGACCCAGCTCACCAACCCGGGTCCGGGCAACAACAACTACAATTCATTCGATATCACCCGTACGTACCTCAATTTCTTCTTCTTTCCGACCAAGGATTGGACGCTACGCATAACGCCGAACATGTACAAGACCATCGGTTCGTCCAATATCAAGATCGGCCAAACGACAGGGTTTGGCAGCAACCTGGACGGCAACCTCGGCGTGCGTATCAAGTACGCCTCCCTGGTATACAGCGGGCTGTGGGACCATGTTCCGATGCTCAAGGGTGGGACGGTTTCGCTCGGAGAAATTCCCAACCCGCTGGTCGATTGGGAAGAGCAACTCTACGGATTCCGTTATGTCAACCTGACGCCGTGGAACTTTTTGAGCCTGTCCTCGACGCAGGTTGGCGTGTCGATGCAGGGGCCGGTCAAGTTTGGCGATAAGATGTATTTCGACTACGACATTGGCGCCTTCGACAACGCGAGCTTCCACGCCTTCGAACAGACCGACACCAAGCAGTTCATGGTACGCGGATCGGTCTATCCCTTCGGGGCGAACTGGCGCTACGACGGACTGGGTATAACCGGCTTCTATAACTATGGCTATGGCAACACGGCGCCCGATACGGCGGACTTACCCGCGACACTGAAGGGCGGCGACGCGCATATCCAGAGGATCGCGGCGCTGGTGCACTATACCGCCTACAACTGGGGCTTGGCGGGCGAGTTCGACTCGGGCAGCAATGCGTTCCAGGCTTCCAACCTGTGGTCGGGCAGCGGCCCGGCCGACGCGTTCGGTTTCCCGACCGGCAAGGCGATCACCTCGGGTACCTTTGCCGGCAATACCTGCGGCAACGGCACCACGACCATCGTGGGCGGCAAGCTCATACTGCCTTGCTATCCGCTGTTTAACACATTCGGACCGCAGTCGGCCGCGCAGATGGCGATTCTGAACAACGGCCAGGCGCAACAGCAGGGGTTCGACTTCTTCGGCCATTTCCATATTCCGGAAACGCCGGTCACCCTGTTCGGCATGTTCCAGTGGTTGACGCCTAACACGCAGTTCGCCAAGAACCCGCTGGACTTTTACCGCTGGATTTTCGGTTTAAGCTACCAGTACAATGAGTATCTGCGCTTCGCGATCGACAGCCAGAACCTCTCCTTTTATCACAGCCAGCAGGCGATTCCGATCTCGGTTTTGAAACCGTTCGGGTACTCGCCGGGTGGCACGCTTAACGGCCAGACGCTGCCTAAGACCGGGAGTATCCCGGAGATGGTCCAGCGCGATACGCACTCCATATTCGCCAACGTGGAGTTCAGCTACTGAGATAGTCATCATTCCCCGGTCGCGGCGGCGGCGTGGACGAGTCCTCCCCGGCTCGTCTTTGGCCGCCGCCGCATTTTCTCCGGACAACCAAATGCTGTAAGAGTGGAAATGGGAAATACAAAAGCTCTGCGACGACAAAATAGAGGAAAAGCAATTGAACGGACGGATTCGCAGCTTAGCGACGTACACTTTTAGATCATCGATCCTGTTGTTGAGCGGAGCGATTATTCTCGCTGTGGCCGCCCAAGTGTGTATCGCGGCGCTCCGCATAACCGGAGCCGGAGCCACGTTTCCTTACCCGATATACTCGAAGTGGTTCGACGAGTATCACAAGCTGCATCCAGAGATTGAGGTCAACTATCAATCGATCGGATCAGGTGGCGGAATCAGGCAGGTAACTGACGGAACCGTGGATTTCGGCGCCACTGATGGTCCGATGAACGACGAACAACTCAAGGCCTACAAGGACAAGCATGGCTTCGGCATCCGGCATTTTCCCACCGTGATTGGGGCCGTCGTCCCCTCATACAACCTGACGGGCATCAAGGGGCCGCTGAAGTTCACGCCCGAAGCGCTCGCAGGAATTTTCCTGGGCAAGATCAC
>Ga0137390_10006324_pt1 | contig 10086 bp, 14 predicted proteins | sample 15con2h24AmetaG_FD_104937 | JGI IMG/M metagenome (GOLD analysis project Ga0137390, IMG submission 104937) | Vadose zone soil microbial communities from Angelo Coast Range Reserve, California, USA - 15con2h2.4A metaG | ecosystem: Environmental > Terrestrial > Soil > Vadose zone > Saprolite... | reverse complement strand
AGGCCTTGATTTCTGCGGCCCGTCTTCGATCGACCAACAGCTCCGCCGGATTGCGAGATTTGGGCTCTGGTTGACTAAGAAGAAACCCACGTATCTGACCCTGCTCAAACTGTTCCCAGGTCGCTGTCGGTCTGAAATTAGTGAGTGGCGGCGGCAAGGGGATCGGCGTGCGAGAGCCCATCTAGTGGGTGATTAGAAGGAGACAAGTCAGTAGTAGATTTCCGTCGTACCATAAAGCAAACGCGGACGAGTTATTTCGTGAGATGGGAAGTGGGTGGGTGAGTAATAGAGGGAAGCCGTTGGACAAAAAAAAGAGGGGAGCCGTGTTTGACCGAGGAAGCGCTGGCTGGCTTTATCGCGCCGGAAGGCAAAAAAAAATACAATGATATAAGGGGAGAATACGAGAACAGGGAAATAGCGAGCTGGTCGGAGAAAACATGGTCAACAGCTGTCCACAACGTTTAGCGAGAACAGACGGGAAAAGCAGTTGTTTGTCCATGTGGGTGCCATATTTTCGTTGTGCCAATTACGGCCGCAGCGCTTGTTCCATTTGCAACAAACACATCGATCAAGACACTCACCGTGGGTTTACGTTTTTCCTGTATGGTCCCAGGAAGTCTTTCTATTTCACTCTACTGCCAGAGTAGAGGGTATGGAGAGAGGGGATTCGGCGACTGTACTCAGGAAGACCGATAAACCACCCTTTAAATAGCGGTCAGAGCCACTTGGGTGCCACATACCGTAGCGAGCTGCCATCACGGTTTGCCGTGGTGGCAGAGCTGAAAAGAAAGACACCAGAGCCACCACACCTGGTCACGATACCCGCGCATGCTTGTAATAATAGGCAGCAATGTCGCATACTGTTGGCAACAAGAATGCACATATCAGAGCGCGTCACAGAGACTGTCTTCGAAAACTAACCTTTATCTTATCGAAGCTTTGGCTTTTGGCCCTGGTTAGCTGCAGGTAGCGGCAGCAAAGACTAAGCTCGCCTGCATTGGTGGTGGCGCACGAGATTCTTGCTTTCCCTATTTGCCGCTCCCGGTTTGTTTTCGAATTCCGCGGCGTGTGGATCCTTTGAGATGCCCAGTCATTGTCGTCCCTCGCTCATCTACAAGGTCCGACCTGCGACGCCACGCCACCTACTGGGCCAACGCGAGGCCCTAGATGTACTTGAACGACGGCAACCTCCTCGCCTGGAGATCCTCGTCCCACTCGGTAGCAATCTCCCTCACATCACGATTCGAGGAACTGCCCGGAGTGAATTTGTCGCGTCTGACGCACAATAGAGAGCAGGAAAGAAGGGGTACAGGCCCGCGGAGTCGCGACCCGACCCGCGACACACATGATTGATCACCTTCCCTTCCAGTGCCCCAACCGCAACTCGCGAGACCGGTCCACCCACACCACCGAATTCTCCCAAGACGTTGCGAACTTACCAGACGCATACAATTGACTCAAGGTGACCATAGGTTGGGTCCCGCCCGCCTAGGGCCTCGAACTCCAATTGCACGCCAAGCTGGAGCCGGCCATGGCGGCCAGGCAAAACCCGGATCATCGCCCCCACCGCCCACCAAGAGCCATATCCACACATCCGTACGGGCGGACGCCATCTCCCCCTGGCAGCCGTGATGAAGGGATGCACCAAGACGGCAACCGGTTTATTTGGCCCTCTCAAGACCTCAAGATGGGAAGATCCCTCTATTCATCTAATGCTTGGTAACTTACCCTCGACTTGTCTTCTCCCCAGGTATTCGTCTACCAACGTCGCACGCCTTCACAGGCGAATACAACACTCGCTTCCGATTGCAATCCCACTATCTGCACCACTGCCAATGCAGAGAACCCCTCCAAACCGCACGTCTATGCCGTCCTAAGGCAATGATTTCCTTACCTTACCCACTCTTCAACACCTTATTGCCCTCCCGCATTTTCGGCACCACAGAAGGCGGCGAATTGTTAGGCACCCTCATCGCGGCTATCCACGGCGCCGCCATGCCTTTGTAGGACTGCGATGTCAAGATCCGCCTCCAGAGGACTGCAGGTAGAAAGGAGGGCCCAAGACGCCAGGACAGATTGCGCCATCACACGCACCGTCCAAAGGCAGACAAGTCACCATACGTTCTTACATAGCATAACTACCTCAAACCAATTGTGCTGTACCTACAGGCCGCACGCGGCTTTGTACGTCCATACGTACTGCGCGTTACAAATCCAGATTTAAAAAAAACCACCCAGCAAAGACGTTATTGTAATCAATATCACCACTGCTGCCAGACTAAACAGTCTTTTTGTTGCAATGTGTCCGTTGGTTACACCCCCAAAGTGACAGTAAACATGCATTCATGGTCAATATCAAAAAGAACGGATACAAACGATTCTTAACCGAGCAGACTACAGAGAATGAGGACTACAAGCTACAGTACTATCACAAGTTGGAACATAAGAGACAGAGACTTCCAGAGTTGGATTTGTATCATATATATTGCAAAAAAGAACCCGGATGTGGGTCGCAGAGATCAACTCCCATAGGCATGGACGTGCATGCTATCCTCACTGCTTTGACGAAGGTGCGGTATGCATACCGGAGCCAGAAGTTTCCAGGAGCTTCTCCAGGATTTCGCTCATGACGTCGTCCTCCACCTCCTTCGTAAATTTGCCTCCATCAGCAGGGACGTGCTCCTCAACGACCGTGCGCATGGTCGGATACGTGGCTTCATGGAAACCCATCTTAAGGTGAATGTGTCAACCTCATCCTGAGATATAACCAAGAGTAAACTGCAACTTACACATTCTAGTCTCTCCACGACCGTGTCAACATGCTGCGCTTGATCTCCTCCACGTTGCTTGGTCGGGCTACGTGGAAAGTTAACCATCTCTAGTTGGGGGTACCTTCCCCGAGCGTTGCTGATGATCTGCCTGAGAGGAGGCGGTGCAGATGAACTTGGGTCCGGACGACGTGAAGTGTCAGCGTCTGATGGGGCCATTGAATCGGATGTATGGCCATCTACGGGCTGAGCGCCAGGGGACATTGGGCTTTGCTCATTTATTAGCGGCGGTTAGCTGAATCAACATCGCAATGCTTACCTGTTGGCAGCAGCCTCCTTTCCGACCCGTCTTGTGCGGCGTCTATTTTCTTGTTCCCGGCGGTACCTTTCCTTCTCTGCCTTATAATTGGCCTTTGCAGATTCGAGCGCGGCCTTCAATTCGGAAGTATTAGACCGTGTTCCTCTATATGTGGAGGCGGTATAATATGACACTTCAGGTGGATGTGCAGCGCCGGAGCTGGGGCCTGCGCTTTGAGGGTCGGGTGATGGTTCTCGGAAGGGTATGAACTGGTTCCAAACAGGTGCTCCACCCGAACCGACAGGCGGAATTATGTTGTCGGGGGACATCCCTGGCTCGGAGGAGGGCATCATCCCGGGTAGAGGTGGTTGCAACGACGTGTGGTACACGGGGGGTAGGTGATCATGGGAGGGGGAGAACGCGTCAGGAGGGTCTGGTGGAGGCGTCTGGTGATAAGGAGGCATTTGTGCGGAGTCGAGAGGATTAGCATTGGACGGAGGGAACCCAGTGTCACCAGCCCCAAAAGCACGGAGAATGTTGCCGACCGCCTCGGTAACTCGCCTTGAGGCTTCTTGTTGGGCCCGCTGGCGTATATTGTGCGCCATTTCTTGGGCCCCGGTCGCAACAGCTGATTGCGCATCACGCGCCACGCGTTGTATGTCCTCCGCCACACGAGCCATGGAATCACAGTCTGCATTCCAGTACGCCCCGTTGGCCGCATTCCTGAACAGAGAACGCAAATGATGCCCAACTTCGGGATGCTCGAGGAACATCGAATTGAGCGAATCCAGAAGAGACGCAAGGTCATTGGAGAGGGAAATATTGGGGTCAATCGGATTGTCCAATTCAGGCGTAGGTGGGTCGGGGAAAGAGCCAGGTAGATCCCGATCAGCCTCCTCTCCGTGACCACCACCAGACGGAATGGGACGAGACGGGGTGGGCGTTACAGACTCACGGGCAGGGGTGGATGAGGCGGGGGGTCCGAATGTGCCAGAGTCCATTGGGCGTAGACCGTGTACTTGTACATGGATTGGTGGCTTCTTCGGCGTCTCGTTCGCTAACACCGACTCAGAAGACGAGACATCATCGGAAATGGAAGCGCGTAAGTCGCGAGCTTTGCCCTTGTCTTCAAAGGCGGGATTATCCATGTCGGACATGAATTCGTGCTCTTTCTCTATGTCCTCGTCCACTACCTCGACGAAGGCGTGAGGAGAGTCCTCATCGCGGTCTAGAGGGGATGGAATGAACAGGTCACCGAATGGAAGGTGATCATGATCTACGAATACGAAGGGAGTAGGTCTCCCGAACGTGTTCCGTGTGGAAGATTGCAGAGGAGACGTGGGCTCCATTAAGTTGTCGGTAGGGCGAAGAGAACCGAGTTCGACGACGCGGAATCTGAGAAGTTGATTCCCCTGGATTGCGTTGTCGGCATTAGAGCTGTAGAAATCGCGTAACTCTTCCTCTGAACTCAGGGTGACCTCATCTCCATCCGAGTCCACGTAAGAAACCCCGAGTCGGTTGAGAGGGATCCTGCACAGTGCGTGAATTCTTGTTGCGAGCTCCGTCCAAGATGGACGGTTAGGAAAAGATAGACGACGGGTTAGGCCATCAGACATAGACAACTTGAAGTGAACTGGACCCATGGTGAATGAAATGAAGGGACGACGGGGGTTGTGATTGATTTCAGGTGCTTTACATCATTAGGCACTTCAAACTCCGACTAGGACAGCGCCACGCTGCGCACGACGCAACCATGTCCAAATGCGGATCAAATCTGGAGACCCTGAACTGCGCCCTGAGCGGTTTCATATACATGAACGCGTGTCTAATCTGATCTATTCGTCAGCGCGTAGTAACTGTTTTGTCATGCTTGACGTCCCTGTGAGCAATAGAGAGCTTGTGAAGATACCCAAGGCCCTTGATGAGGCCCGTAGCAGACTTGAGTGATCCTTCTTATAAACTGAGTTGGTTAATTGATCGGATCGATTAGGAGTAATCGCGAGGTAATCCACGACGGAATCTCGGCGAAATGGAATCAGTCATTGATTACCTCACGATTGCTCCGGCGGGTAGGAATGGCCATCGCCTCGACCGTGACTGCGTGTGGAGCAAATCGAGCAATGAGATGAAGTGCTCAGACAAGCTGCTGGGTGGGATTAAGAAATTTGAGGATCTCAAGCTCGCTTGATTCCTCGCGAACCTTCTTCGAAATGACCCTTCGTGTTGCTGAAGTCCGACAGTCGATACATGGTGAGAATATGAGACAGCATCTGGGGGTCGAACGTCAGCGTAGCATATAACAAATAGAAAGGAGTTGACACGCCTTGAAAAGCGGTCCAAAGCAACATCCACAAAGGTTTCGCCTCGTAGCCGTGTGCTCTGAGCTCTGCGCCATCTGCTGCACCTATGCCCGCACCATCACCGTCAACCGCACGAGCACGTTTCTTCTTGGTCCTCTGAGTGTCCTTGGTCCAAAAAGACTCATGGAGAACCCTTGTTATGTTTCAAAACCTTGTCCGTGAGCTGCCGAATCTTTACTCGGGTGTCTTCGGCTTTTTTATCCCTTCTTGGTAGTACGTGAAGAAGGTTGCACAACTGGCGTGCAAACTCAATGCGGCCAACTGAGAAGTGTTTGATCAAACGTTCTTTTCCTAATAAACCTACAACAGCTCAGCTTGCGAGCTTGCTTGTATACCAAGCACAATATACCACTTGGTCATTCTGTTGCTGAAATAGAGTATAGCAAGTTGTTCTGCCGTTGTCCTAGAAAATGATAGCAACAAGGACGAAGCCCTTCGCCTTGAATGCCCACTAAGAATGTGTTTGTGAAATGAACGATGGAGGTCCATTTCACAAACACATTCTGATAGCGGCCCCTCCCAGAAACATCAGATAAGATCTGGGTCCCATTCTTTCATTGCTGTCGACTTAACCTCTACAAGGAGTCGAGGACTCCTCAACTCCGAGTTAATCTCTACAAGTAGTCGGACTACTTGTAGAGATTAACTCGGAGTTGACTGAATAGGTCACTACAAGGACTGTATGTGTGGAACTGCTCTTTTGCAGATTAAACAGCTACACATTTCGTGACAAGATTAAAGGTCGCCAGTGTTGACTGTGTAGAGACGACGCTAAATCGCAATCGGAAGCCGGTAAGTGAGCACGTACAGTCGAACGGTGGTCTTTCCATCCTCTGGAACATGAAGGATGGCCCGAGGAAAAAGACTGCGTTCACCAAATGTTCTACTAAAGCATGTCCGAGAGGCCCTTGAATGGGAGAAGTTCTGGCAAGGGCCTTCAAGTTAGATGCCATATCCGCAATATGCATACCTCGAGTTGTCCGGCAGAGCACCACGGCTGTTCCGATTCGTCCTCGGTGGTCGAGTTCTCGCAACTCGGAACTATGCAGCTGAGATCGGGAATCGTGGATCTCTTTGAACGCGGTATGTGTCTACAGTGTCTACAGTAGTACGTTGACCCATCAGAATCAAAAAGAAGACGGGAAAGCCAAGGAAACAGCGCACACCATGGGCCAGACCTGGCTTGCTTGCTGTCCAACTTTCGTTCAAAATTTACGGCACAAAATCTGGGACTGAGTACTGATGTCACATTTCGTTCGTGCATCATCTGGTTCGATATCGGAGTACTCGAACTTGAAGGCTCCCCACTTTTTCGCTTGGGTGAAAATATCCTCATATTCTTTGAGAGGGTCTGAGTTGAGCAGACATTTGTCTTCTGTACACAAAGTGAAAGATGCGGAACTTGCTTGAGCTGGAACAAGGCGACATATGAGGCACTCACCACCCGCACCGTCAGTGGTACTGAAAGAGAACCAAGTTTGATGACACGGAATCTGATGAGTTGACTCCCCTGAATAGCATTCAAGTTGTCAAGTTTGTTGACGTTAGGGGAGTAAAAAATCGCGTAACTCTTCCTCTGAACTCTGAGTGACCTCATCCGAGTCGCCATCCGACTCCACGTGAGAAACGCCGAGTCGGTTAAGAGGAATACTACAGACATGAATCTTTGTTGCGTGCCCTGACCAAGACCGACGGCTGGAGAGGATACGGGGTTGGAGGAAGAGGAGGGCGAGGGGCGAACGACCTCAGGCTCGCAGGCGCGGGAACGCGCGGTGAATCCTGGGGGGAAGACATAGGTCTATTGTACGAACTTGAAGGTACTGTACGTGTTATACCTAGATGTATGCACATGAGGATCTAAACGAGAAGACACTGAGAATGGTGATCCACTGTCCTTGTATGGTATGTGTCCGTCCTGTGGGTTCGACTGTTGGCGAGCAGCGTGGGGTTGCACCAAATTAATATTGTTCGAGCGAGAAATCGGGCTCGCCAACATGCGCGTGTCCGAGTCTGAAGGACAAGCTGGGAAATTTTCTTTTCGTTATTCCTCGGATCATAGGTGTGTACGAGTAGATTCGATTGGACGACGCGTGTTTTTGGCCCACAAAAACGATTCTCTCGCGTTCGCCGCTCCGGTGGCTCGGAAACCCACACAGATCATCAGACATCGACAGCTTAAAGTGAACAGGACCCATTGTGAAGAAAAGGTGGGGACTGTGATTTGGCTTCTTAAGTATCATTACAATTACAATCCATCAATAGGCACTTCAAACACTGACTAGGAGTGCGCCACTCATTACGCAGCTGCACCGATCTCACCAATCTACGCAAAGATGGCCAAACGTGGGTCAATATCCGCCGGGTTATTCAGCTGTACATCGATCAGCTTTACTCAACCAGAGTCCTTGAACTGCGCACCCTCAGGTTGATATTTAAGACACTAATGGCTTCAATCTCGGCCTCAGTCAGGTCGAACGAGGTACAGTCCAAGTTAGATAGCAGCCTTTCTGCATCATTCGTCTTGGGAATGACTGCAATTCCTCTCTGCGTTGCCCAGCGTAGAAGGACCTGGGCCGGCTCTATTCATATCTTTAGTCTCTGTCACACACTACATGAGATTCGACAAACTTTTGTCATGGGCCCAAGCAGCCTTGACGACAGGGTCCTGTTGAAATAAGGGCTTCACGTTACCTTTGAAGCCCAACTCCAGATAACTCTGTGGACCAAATGACGAGTATGCGGTTACGGCGATACTAAGTGTCTTGGTGACCCTTAACAAAGGCTCCTGGGTCAAATACGGGTGTAATTCAACCTGCAGAACCTGGGGTTCGATGCGAGCATAGCTGAGGATGTCGACGAGTAGAACTCCTGCAACATTGCTACACGATCAAGTCAGCAAAACGCTCAAAATGTGTTTCTGTACTAACCTGACACCAATGTTTTTTGCGAGTCCCTCGTCGACCAGTTCTTCCATAGCGGCCCATGTCTCCTGAAACGGCGTGTTTTCTTATGACACAGATCAGCGCGACGCCTCTCGGAAGACAGAAAAACGGAAAGCAAGATAATTGATACGCACGAAGGCTCACGGACTTCCCATCGTCCCCCCACCATTCCGGAGGATAGCGATGCTTCGGATCAACGTATGCCAGAGAAATGGGGAAATGTACCAGGAATAGATCGAAAAAGTCGAGGCCCCAAAGTTCGAGCTGCATCTTCGCTGCTGCCTTTGCCTAGTGACAATGCCGTCAGCATCGTAAGTTCGTGACTACACATCTGACAGTGAATGTCTTGCCTGATGGTGCGCATGAAAAGTGTTCCAAAGCTGGGAAGTGGGATCAATAATTCAAAGCTTTCGTCCAGAAGACCTTTTCCCCAACCTTGGACGTGATAACTGCAATGGGCCCAGATGAATCAGAGAGAAATGACGAGATTGTAGCTTACTCACAAATCTCTTCACGCTTGACAATGCCCTCGTTTAAAGCACGCCTAATGCCTTCACCGGCTTCTTTCTCGTTTCCATAATCGCCGGCGCCGTCGAATAGGCGGTATCCAACCTTGATGGCGTTATACACTACCTGGGACCGCCTGCCAATGAGATTTACGTTCAGTTATTAGGCAAGAGGTCCGCGTACATCAGCGCAGCCATCCCTCGGGATCTGTGAACTACTTAGTTAAACCAACTCGATACACGAACATAGAGTAGTACGGACCTTCCAGAGACCGAAGCTGACCATCACCGAAGTAGAGGTAAGCTCTAAATCAACCCATCTGGTCACAATCGTTCCTCACCCTACAAGAGGCATCTGTACGCAAAGACTGTCGGTGATAACGCCAACAAAGATGACAAGTATCCCATACCTTATGACCAGTCCTTTTTAAAACTATACTCGCCATCACAAATGTCGCTTTAGTAGGTATATCGTCGATGCGCAGAAGGTAGCGGTCAGCGCGATACGATAGAGCGCCAGGCGTTTATAGAACCAGAGATTAGGTGATCAGATGAGGCAATCGGCGGGTCCACTTGATCGTTGTGGACATGTGGGGTGGGCTGTTGACGCGCCATGGCGAGCCGCTTTTCATATCTGATCGCCGTTATCAGATGGAATATGCTACATTAACATAACCTCCCCTAATCCTTGATAACCTTTCGGATGATGGGTGTCTGAGCAGGGTCGATGGACTACATGGGTTTGCAAATACACGTATACATACAGTAGCGCGCAGGGTAGTAAAAACGCAATGCACGCGCACGTGTAGAGTTTTTTGTTCACGGCTGTCTCGTGATCTCTTTGTGCCGTGTGCGGTATCCGTTTCCGCGCCGCCCACAGTTGAGAGTTGACTGAGTGAGTGTCAACAAACTTGGACTTTGTGACCTCTCCCGTTCTCATCGAGAAGGATGTAAACGCCGTCTAGGAGTACAGGCTAGCGCCCGCAACACCGCTTACTCGCGCTGGCCAATGCGCTTCCATGTCCTCGGTCTCGGTCCAATCGGCTCTCTCTTCTCCCACCATCTTTGCAAGACCCTCGAAGCCACCAAACATGGCGTCGTGCTCATACACAAAAACGCGCAACAGCTGAAGAAAGCGAACTTGGCGCAGAACAGGCTCAAGGTCGAGCGGGAGGGCACGGTGGACGTGTCGACGGCCTTCCGGTCTGAGGT
>Ga0137390_10006322_pt1 | contig 10086 bp, 7 predicted proteins | sample 15con2h24AmetaG_FD_104937 | JGI IMG/M metagenome (GOLD analysis project Ga0137390, IMG submission 104937) | Vadose zone soil microbial communities from Angelo Coast Range Reserve, California, USA - 15con2h2.4A metaG | ecosystem: Environmental > Terrestrial > Soil > Vadose zone > Saprolite... | reverse complement strand
TGGATGACGAAGACGTAGCCGTTGCGCACAAACGACGCAGCGTCGCGAGCATCCTGACCTCTCTCCTTGTCGTAGCTCGTGCGGACCAGAATCGTCGGCGCCGGTGTGTCGATCGGCCGGCCCTGCCGCCAGGGTCGGTACACGTCCGCGCGTAGCCGCGTGCCATCGCGCATCGGCACGGCCACATCCCGTTCGACCATCAAATCCAGCTCACTACTCGTCATGATCACCCCAATCCCGCAAGGCTACTCGCCACGCCGACAGAGGCACCGCCCTGGACTGTCTCTGCCTCAGTACCCTCTGGAAGGATCGACGACGTTCAGTAAAAGAGTGCCCTCAACGTAACGGCGCAAGTTTTCGCGGATGAGACCGACTCCGCGATCGAGATACCGGAAGGTGTCCGAGCCCTGATGGGGGAGCAGCAACACATTCGGCAGGTCCCAGAGCGGATTGCCTTCCGGCAGCGGCTCCTGCTCGAAGACGTCGAGACCGGCGCCGGCGATCCAGCCTTCGGCTAACGCGCGGACCAGAACCGGCTCGTCGACCAGTTGACCCCGGCCGACATTGATCAAGTACGCCGTTGGTTTCATGCGGCGGAGCTCCGCCTCGCCGATCATGTGATACGTCTCCGGGGTCGCCGGCGCGCTACCGACGACGAAGTCGCTCACCGCCAGCAACGCGTGGAGCCGCGTACGCGAGAAGAGCTTCTCGACATGTTCGGCCGGAACACCCGTCGGCTCGCCGCGGCGGACCGCCACGACATGCATTCCCAGGCAAGCGCAGACGCGGGCTATCTCGATGCCGATCCTTCCCAGCCCGATAATGCCGACGGTCTTGCCATGCAACTCGCCGATGACGTGGCGCTGCCAGATATGACGGCGCTGCTGATCGTGAAAAAGCGACCACGATTTCACCAATGTCAGCATCATCGTCAATACCGTCTCGGCCATTGGAATCGCATGCACACCGCTGAAGTTCGTGATGACGTAGTTGGCACGGCTCAACTCGTCCGCCGGCATCAAGTGGTCGAGGCCGGCCCCAATGTACTGGACCCATCGCAGACGGGGCGCCCGCGCGTTGATGCCGCGCGGCAGCCGGCAGGCGATGATGACCTCGACGCTCCGGAGGATCGCGTCCACATCGATATCTGGCCGGTAGCGCGGATAGGTCATCTCCATCGCGTCCAGGCCCGCTGGCGGCTCTATGGCGTAGCCGCCCTCCTCGCCATGAAGGACGATCGCCGGGTGCGCGGCTCGAATTTCCGCCACCTGTGCCGCGTCGAAATTGGCGCTCAGGAGCACCGGCACCTCCCGCACTAATCGGACCATCCTCTCGATTCCATGCTGGTGTTCGCTCGCATTCGATCCTTTATTCAAGCACGGGCTCTTGCGTCGTCCAAGTAAGTCGAGCGGCAGCGACGCTCTCGACACTACCCACGACAGCCGCGGGCCGAGATGAGGTGACCTGACAGAACACGGGCTGGTCGCGGATCCTTATAGTCTTGAGCCGTGAATGGGCTGTTCTGGGACTACCTCGTTCGCTACCGCTGGCACTGGGTGGCAGGCGTGCTGCTCACAATGTGCAGTACCGGTTTCGGCCTCGTCACGCCATGGCTGTTGCGCCAGGCGATCGACACCTTCTCGGGTGGCGTTTCGTCGCTCGGCTGGCCGCTGGAATGGTACGCGGGCGCCATCGTCGTCCTGGCACTCTTCGAAGCTGTCAGCCGATTCTTTTCGCGCTACATCCTGACCGGCGCGTCACGTTGGGTCGAGTACGAGCTGCGCAACCGCTACTTCGCCCACCTGGAAACACTCGAGCCGGCCTTCTTTCAACACAATCGCACCGGCGACCTGGTGGCGCGGGCGACCAACGACCTTTCGGCGGTGCGTCAGCTCTTCGGCCCGGCCGCCTACACAGTACTCAGCACCGGCTTGCTGGTGATCATTGCCCTGGTGCTGATGTTCCAGTTGAGCCCCAGCCTGGCCATCTGGGCGGCGCTGGTCACACCCGCGGCGATCGTGGTGTTCGTCGTCACCCGCACGCACATCGAGCAGCGCTTCACGAGAGTCCAGGAGCAATTCGCGGCGATGGCCGACCACGCCCAGGAAACGTTTGCTGGTGAGCGAGTCGTGAAGGCGTACGCCCAGGAGCGCGCGGAGATCGAGACCTTCCGCTCCACGAGTCAGGAATACGTCGGACGCCAACTGAGCCAGATCCGCCTGTCCGGCCTGTTGTGGCCGACGATGACCCTGGTGGTCGGGCTGCTGATCGTCTACCTGCTGTATGCCGGCGGTCGGCAGGTGGTCGAGGGTCAGCTGACGCTGGGCGAGTTCGTCCAGTTCAACGCCTACGTTGGAATGATGGCCTGGCCCATGATGGCGCTGGGCTGGGTCGCCACCATGTGGCAACAGGGGTCGGCTTCGCTGAAGCGGATCCACGAAGTGCTCTCGGTTGAGCCGACCATTGCCGATGGCCCGGGAGCCAGGACATCGGCGCCCGCTCGCGGTGAGATCCAATTTCGCGACGTCTGCCTCGAGATCGACGGCCAGCGTATCTTGCGCGACATCAACCTCACGATTCCCGCCGGGTCAACGTATGCCGTCGTCGGTCCACTCGGGAGTGGTAAGTCAACCCTGGTTCACCTGATTGCCCGCCTCGCCGATCCCACTTCGGGTCAGGTCCTGCTAGACGGCGTGGATGTGCGCGGTATGGCGCTGGCCGAGCTGCGTAAGCAGATCGGCTTCGTGCCCCAGGAGACCTTTCTGTTCTCGGGCTCGCTGCGCGAGAACGTCGCATATGGCATCTCGGAGGCAGAGGCCACCGAGTCACGCATTCGCGGGGCAGTGCACCTGTCGCGGCTCGACAATGACCTGGACCAATGGCCGAAGGGTCTGGACACACTCATCGGCGAGCGAGGGGTCACGCTCTCGGGGGGACAGAAGCAGCGGACGGCCATCGCGCGGGCAGTCGCGAAGGATCCGGCCATCCTGGTGCTGGACGATGCGCTGTCGTCGGTTGATACACGCACCGAGGAGGCGGTTCTCGAAAGTCTGCACAGCTTCATGGAGCGTCGGACGAGCATCGTCATTGCGCACCGGCTGTCGACCACCCGCTCCGCGGACCAGGTGGTCGTGCTCGACCGCGGCCGCATCGTCGAACAGGGCACCCACGCTGAGCTGGTGGCGCGCGGTGGGCTATACACCCGCATCTATCGGCGCCAGCTCATCGCCCAGGAGCTGGAGCTCGAAGAGCTCGAGGACACGGAGTAGCGGTGGAAGAAGAGACGATATTCGGCAAGGCGTACGACGGACGTCTGGTTCGGCGACTGGTGCGCTACGTACGCCCATACGCCAGGGGCGTGGTCGCCGCCTTGTTGCTGCTGGCCGGGCTCACGCTGCTGGAGCTAGCCGGCCCGGTCATCATCAAGCTGGCGATCGACGACGCCATTGGCCGGGGCGACTTCGCCCAACTGGGCCAGTATGCCCTGGAGTACCTGGCGGTGGTCGTCGGCATCTTCTTCCTGCGCTATGGCCAGAACTACTTACTCAACCGGGCGGGCCAGCTGGCCATGCACGATCTGCGAGTAGAGCTGTTCGCGCACATGCAAGGTCTGTCGCTGGCATTTTTCGACCGCAACCCTGTGGGGCGGCTGATGACTCGGCTGACCAACGACGTAGACGCGCTGAACGAGCTGTTGACGTCCGGCGGCCTGATGATCCTGAGCGACGCGATCACGATCGTTGGAATCGCGGTAGCCCTGCTGCTGCTGAACTGGCCGCTGGCATTGATCACCTTTCTGGTGATCCCACCGCTGCTGATCCTGACCAGCGTTGTTCGGGCGGGGATGCGGTCTTCCTTTCGAGCGGTGCGCATTCGCCTGGCCCGCGTCAACGCGACGATCGCCGAGAACATCAGCGGCATCCACGTCATTCAGCTCTTCAATCGCGAGCGCACCACGTACGAGCACTTCGACGCGATCAACCACGACCTGTTGCGAGCCCACCTGCGCGGGGTGCTCTTCTTCGCGATCTTCTGGCCACTCGTCGGCGTGGCTTCGGCCGTCACGACAGGGGCCATCATCTGGTATGGCGGCGCGCAGGTATTGCAAGGGGTGTTGACCGTCGGCAGCGTGGTGGCGTTCCTGCAATATGTCGAACGCTTCTTCCAACCTATTCGCGATTTGAGCGAGAAGTACAACATCATGCAGCAGGCGATGGCCAGCTCCGAGCGGATCTTCCAGATCCTCGACGAGCGCCCCGAAGTGCGTGACAAATCGGCGCCCGTGAGCCTCGCGCGCATCCGCGGGGAAATCGAGTTCCGGAACGTCTGGTTCGCCTATGAGCCGGGCAACTGGGTGCTCAAGAACGTCTCGTTCCACATCGCTGAGGGCGAAAAGGTGGCCGTCGTAGGTGCGACCGGAGCCGGCAAGACGTCCATCATCTCCATGGTGTCACGGTTCTATGATGTGCAGCGAGGCCAGATCCTGGTCGATGGCGTGGACGTCCGCGATATACCCCAGGTTGAGCTGCGGCGGCAGGTGGGCGTCGTGCTGCAGGACCCATTTCTCTTCACCGGCACCATTGCCCACAACATCCGCCTGAATGAGCACCAGATCACCGACGAGCAAGTGCGTCAGGCCGCGCGGTATGTCCACGCGGACGATTTCATCATGCGTTTACCCCAGGGTTACGACACTCCAGTGCGCGAGCGTGGCGCGGGGCTGTCGGTGGGCGAAAAGCAGTTGATCGCGTTTGCGCGGGCGGTGGCATTCAATCCGGCCCTGTTGCTGGTGCTGGACGAGGCGACCGCGAACGTCGACACCGAGACCGAGTGGTTGATCCAGCAGGCGCTCGAGCGGCTGATGGAGGGCCGCACGAGCATCGTGATTGCCCACCGGCTGTCGACAATCCGTGAGGTGGACCGCATTATCGTTTTGCACAAAGGTCAGATTGTCGAAGAGGGCACCCACGACGACCTACTCCAGCGGAACGGGATCTACGCGCGGCTGTACGAGCTCCAGTATCGGGACCAGGAAATCGCCGCACCCGCGGGCTCCACCTAAAGTAAACCGGCCACCGGCACGCAAGGATTGGGCGGTTGCCCGATAGGGCGCACGGCCCATTCACAAAATTCGGGCGAACGCCCCATAGAACGCGGAATGCGCGAGACCGTACAAGGTCAGAGCGGGTTCCGTTGGCGCCGCGCAACCCGACATCTGGTCCTACCCGGCACGACGGGTGCCCGGAGGTCTCATGAGATGCACGAGTCCATTCACAATCGGCTTGACCATTGGCGGTGCGATCCTGGTGGCAGGTATCGCGGCGTCCGTGGCGTTTGCAGGTTTCGAACAGAAGCCACTGACCGCCGTGGACACGATTCCGTCCCAGTACCAGTTCGGGAGCAACGGCACCGGGGTCCGCGACATGCTGTCCCCGTCCGGACTGGTTGTCGACGCGCAGAATCAGGTGTATGTCGCGGATTGCGCGCTTGACCGCGTTCAGGTGTTTTCGCCCGCGGGCGATTTCGTGCGCAGCCTCGGCCCCGGCCAGGAAAAGCTGAGCTGCCCGCGCGGGCTCGCCGCGGCGCGTGACGGCCGGCTGCTCGTGGTCGACTCCGGAAATCGCCGTGTCGTGGCGTTCGATCCGGTCGGGAAGTCACTGGGCACCGTCGTCAACGATCCGTTGCTCGTCGATCCCTACGCGGTGTCAACTGACGGATCGACCATCGCAGTCTCGGACCCCGGCTCGGACTCCATTCGCTTTTACACGACGACTGGTGCAGCGATCCGCGCGTGCGGGACCGCCGGCGACGCTGTCGGGAACTTCTCGTTGCCGCTGGGAATTTCCCATGCGGGCGATGGGACCGTCTTCGTCGCCGATCAGCAGAATGCACGCATTCAGCGACTCGCGCAGGACTGTACGGTGGTCGACTCCTGGGGCGAGTACGGCAGTTATCCCGGCAACCTCAATGAGCCCGCTGACGTGCGCTGGGTGAACGGCCAGGTGTTCGTGGCGGACCAGACCAACCATCGCCTGCAGGTCTTCGATGAGAATGGCAACCTTCTCTATCTGTGGGGGCGTCACCCGAGCGTGGCGCACGAAGGGAACGGGCGTACGCACTACCCAACCTTCATCGCACCGGACCCCCGTGCGAGCTTCTCGGTGGTGTGTGAGCCATTCGAGGTCCGCTGTCAAACGTTCGACCTGGCATCGGTCCGGGCGCAGGTTTCCAACGCGAACGACACCGCCTTCTGGTACAAATTCCCCCGCTTCCACTACGGCTCGTCGGAAGCGTCGACGATGCTGACGCTGGCGCCGGATGCGGCCAACCCGGCGCGCACGATGCGCCTGGTGGCCATCGCCGAGCCTGACATTTCACAGGTGGTGCTGCTGGACTGGAGTGGCAAGGTGCCAACGGTCCACGCCCGACTGGGTGGCTTCGGGAGCGCCGAAGGCCAATTCAAACAGCCCGCCGGCATCGCCATGGACGAGGCCACCGGAGACATCTTCGTCGCGGATGCGAACAACAATCGAGTCGAGGTTTTCGGACTGGACGGCCAGTTCATTCGCGCGTTCGGCAAGTATGGGCTGGCACCCGGCGAATTCAATGGCCCAGGCCGCATGGCGTTCGATACGCAAGGCAACCTGGTCGTGGCGATGGTCCACGGCCACCGCGTGGACACCTTCACCAAGGAGGGTGACCTGGTCCGCTCAGTCGGCAAGCGCGGCGGCGGACCGCTCGAATTCCTTGGTCCGATGTCCGTTGAGGCCAATCACCGCCTGCACAGACTGTACGTCGTCGATCGCTACAACCAGCGCGTACAGATGCTGGCCGAAGACGGCTCGTACATCGGCGAATTCGGCACGAAGGGTATTGACCCAGGCGAATTCATCGACCCCTTCGACCTGGCGTTTGACTCGGCCGACAACGTGTATGTCACCGACACCGCTACCGATCGCGTCCAGAAGTTCGACGCCAACGGAAAATTCATCCTCCAGTGGGGTAGCTTCGGCTCGGAGCTCGGCCAGTTCTACAAGCCGAAGGGGATCTCTGTCCTGGAAGACAAGGTGACGGTGATCGATTTCGGCAATCATCGCGGACAGGTCTTCAGCCTCGACGGCGAGCCGCTCGGTATCTTCGGCGAAGGCATCCTGTCGCCGACCAAAAATACGTCGGACCTGTTCACTCCACTGACGCAGTTGTCAGAGGGACGCTAGTGCTCGGTTTTCCGCGACTGCTCGGCGCGCTGCTGCTGCTCGCGCCGAGCACCCCGGTGACCCCTTTTGTGCTGAACGACGACGCGCTGGAGCCCGTTGCGCACCAGGTCAGTACGATCCGCGGGTTATCACCAATGTCGGCGGTGCCCGTCGATTTCCTGGACAGGGATGCGCTGAACGACAGCCTGCGTAAATCTGTCGAGCGGACCTATCCCGAGGACGAACGCCTGGCGCGCCAGCAGGTGCTGGTGTTCTTGCGGCTGTTCGATCCGGGTCATGATCAGTTGGACGTGGTTCAGGCGCTGGTCCCTGACCAGGTGGTCGGGACATACGATGAACAGGACAAACGAATTCACCTCCTCGGGCCTGAGGACACGCCATCCGCGCGCGTCAGAGTGACTTTCGCGCACGAGTTTGTCCACGCGCTGCAAGACCAGCAGTATGACCTGGCCCGCCTGCGCGCCAAGCCATCGGTGAACGCAGACCAGTCGCTGGCGGTTCAGGCGGTCATCGAAGGTGACGCCATCCTTGCCCAGCAACTCTGGACGACCACCAACCTGACGCCCGCTGAAATCGCCACGCTGACCCCGCCGCGGATAGATCCACCCTCGCCGCTGCCGGCGGTCACACGCGCGGAGCAACGGTTTCCGTACGTGTACGGCCCGCGGCTGGCCATCGAGGCCTATCGTCGCTGGGGCGGTTATGGGGGCGTGGCCCACCTGTTGAGCGAGCCACCCGCGTCGACCGCGGAGGTGCTCCATCCGGACAGGTACTTCACTGGGCCTCAGCCCGTGGAAGTGGACCTGTCTGAGGTGCCGCAACGACTGGGGCCAGGGTGGGAGGCGCTGAAGACCAACGTTCCAGGCGAGCTGCTGTTGCGCGCCTTGTTGGAGCAGTATGTGCCAACCAACCGGGCCATCGAAGGAGCCAGCGGCTGGGCCGGTGGCCGATGGATCCTCCTACGCGGCTCGGGTCGCCTGGCGCTGGGCATCAAGATGCTCTGGGACACCGACGACAAGGCGAGCGCATTTTTCCAGATGTACAGCGACGGGCTGCTGAATCAACCATCATCCCAGCTCACCCAGGCAGAAACCGGACCCGATAGCCTCACCGTGGCCGAGCCGGGCTGGGCGGTGACGATGCGCCAGCGAGGCGACGTGGTCACGGCTGCCTATGCCGACGATCCCCTGCTTGCCGCGACCGTGCTCAGCGCGCTTGAGCTATGACAACGGCGCCGCTACTCTGCGGAGGTGAAATGCAGCTAGTCTCAGGCATCAATGTTGTCTACCTGTACGTGGCTGACCTCGACCGTTCATTGGCCTTTTACCGTGATCTGCTCGGACTCGCGCTGGACAAGCACCCGCGTAACCCGAATTGGGCGGAGGTGGTCCTGCCGAACGGGTTGCGCTTTGCGCTTGAAGCAGCCCACGAGGGGCGGCAGCCGCAGCCACCCGGCAGTATCCGAATCGACTTCGAGGTGGGCGACATCGACGCGGCTGTCGAGCGGCTGCGCGACGCAGGGGTGACTGTCGGCGAAATTACGCGTGCATTCTGGGGCGATGCCTGCGAAGTGTTCGATCCCGACGGCTACCGCGTCGCGCTGTTCCGCCCACCGCTCCGGTCGGATGCATGATCGGCCATCGTCACCAGCAGTCGCCCGCGACTGAGCTCCTCGATCGCCGCGCGGCACGCCACGCGGAACTCGTTCGGAACCGGTTGTAGGCCGACCGCGGCAGCCGACGCGGCCACGAGGTCATCGAAGCGGGCGGGTTGCCGCGCACGCTCCAGTACGGCCACCAGAGCCGGCGTCAGACGAAAAACCGTGGCACCTCCCGCGGAATCCGAAGCGAATGCAAGCGTGCATGGACTGACCGGAATGTCCGTCTTGGTGGGGGTCGCGAGGGCCGCCGGAACATCATGGGTGAAGTCTGAGACGATCACGCCTGGCGCGACGACGTACCAGAGACGCCGCCGGCTGCCCGCGGCGCCAGGAGAGGCCGAGTTGCCCGCGGTACCGCGGCTGGCGCGCAGCCAGAGACGATCGTATTTCAAGAGATCGTCGAAGCCGTCCGGGAGCTCCAGCAGATGCTCGTCCCAGACCGCGCCGAGAAACTCGGCAAAGTACTCGAGCACTTCGTCGGGCTCGCGGCGGCGGAAGTCATAGCGAGCCAGAAACAGGGCCCGGAATGCGTTTCGGCTGGCGGCGCACAGCGTACTTATCGCGGGAAAGGCTCCCCATGAGCGGGCGAACGCCTTGTGCCCGAGGGATTCGCCGAATACCGCCAACTCGCGAGCTCGGCGTGCCAATTCGGTCAGTGCCTGACGCTCGTGGGCCGTGAGATCGAAGGCTGCGAGCTCACGACGTGGGGCGCGTCGCAGCCGGCGTCGAAAACCCGCGTCGCTATAGAGCGCAAGTACGGCCCGCTCGAAGTCGGCCAGGCTCACCCCTGCCCGCCGGACCGCGCCCGGGCAACTTCTGCCAGCAAGTCGGCCAGCGGTGGAAAGTTGGCGTCGCGTTCGATGATCACGTACTCCGGCTGGCATACGCCGAGCGCCATGGCGTACAGGTCCCAGATCTCCGGCTGGATCGTCTGAGCGTGGGTATCGAGCAGGTAGCCGGAGGCTTCCTGATCGAAGCCGGCGAGGTGTACCTGGCGGACCTCGCTTGTTGGCAACGCGCGAATGAACGCGGCGGGGTCGCCGCCCAGGTTGTGGGCGTTGATGTACACGTTGGTCACGTCGAGCAGGACACCACCGCCAGTGGCGCGCACGAGGCGCTGGAAGAACTCGGACTCGTCCATCGCGGCGCCCGGCAGGTCGAATGGCCTGGTGATCGTCTCGAGCAGGAGGGGTAGACCCAGGAAGTCCT
>Ga0137390_10006318_pt1 | contig 10088 bp, 12 predicted proteins | sample 15con2h24AmetaG_FD_104937 | JGI IMG/M metagenome (GOLD analysis project Ga0137390, IMG submission 104937) | Vadose zone soil microbial communities from Angelo Coast Range Reserve, California, USA - 15con2h2.4A metaG | ecosystem: Environmental > Terrestrial > Soil > Vadose zone > Saprolite... | reverse complement strand
GGGTGTGCGCCATATGAATACAATGATGGCAGCGAGAAAGCCCAAAATCACGTCGGCGATCATTATGAGCGCGAGAAATGGGCAATTCGAACTCCCCGCGCGGGCTGGGGTAGCGCCAGCGCAAAGTTCGATATTCGATGCGTTCGATGCAAGGGAACAGAGGCGACGACCCTCCTGACCGTGCCAGTGCCTTCACGTGACAGCGTTTTGTCCACCGCCTTTCCGTTTGCGAACGCATCCTTCCCACCAATCCATGTGCAGCAATCCGTTAGTATTTGGACGTCAAACTTTACAAAGGGCTCCGTCGAAATTATTGTTTACTCGAGGCTCTTTCTACCTCGGTCTTCCAGTGGTCTTTCCTCAACAGTTTCTTCTTTCTTCCACGTCAGCCACTGGCAATCGCAACTAAGTCCAAGTGATACTGTAAACCTACTCAAGACCCCCAGCAACTATCTCCACTCTCAAATGGGACACCCCATAACCGGCGTTCTTGACTCCTGCGGGCTCGCACCTCCCATTTAGATGCTGACTTTTCCCGTAATAGTATATATACGCCTCTGGCGGCTCGCGGCCGCTGCAATGAGACCCCCATCAAGTACAAGTCCACCTCGTGTGCGCCATCGCGCGGTCTATATTCGACAAGGCAGCCAAAGCCCTGGTGGCCTCTTGCGCAGCGCGGCTCTATACTAACTAGGTGATGGCGTAAGGTTTGATTGGCCTCAGGCGACCTTGCGTGGTGCGTTCTCCGGCAGTGGGACCCAATCGACGTTGGTGTTCTGGCCCACTCGCATCCGCTTCGCTTCGAACTTCGTCCCAGGCGCCACTTGGCGCCTGACTAATCCGGTATGCCGCGTCGCGTGCCCCTTCGCGCGCCACACACGCACACGCAACCCAAACCGCCAAGCCCGTCCGAAAATGAAAAAAACTGGGCTCAGAGAAACGGGAACTTGTGGCACAGCACCAGGGCTGTGTGACGGTAGTCCAGAACCACTCCTGCGATCAAAGATGTGGATGTGGGCATGGGTGTGGGGTTTGGGTGTGGCGGTCGGCCAAAGTGGCTAACACGCCCACCACCACTCCAACAATGAAATATCGGGAAAAGCCCGGGCGTCCGACAGCGCTCGCTTCGGATTGCGGTCTGGTATGGGATTTTCATCCTCGCATCAACCGCATGTACGCTAACGCTATTAACTGTAAGTTTTTACGCCTGGTCTTAGTAGGTCTTAGGGTACTAGGATCCCACGCTTTACTCGAAACGACAGAACAAAAAATTAAGATACATGTGTTCTCTTTTCTTAGTCGGACGGAAATCAAAAAGATGCGAATGCTGACCACAGTATAGCCCTCTCAATCATTCCCCGCCGGGCAAGGCGGCCGGTTTTGTGAACAGGCTCCGTTCAATTCAACATTGATGATGATCGACATGAAGCGGCCTGTGATAGGACGGGAGATGATGGATGGACGAGGAACGCTGATAAATAAACCAAACTCATGGAAGCACTCCATCCCAACCCCGCAGCACGGATCTAAGTCGAGCTGTCCATACATGACTAACCATATGCATATGCTTTCCATGCTTACTGTAGTCCTGGACTCGCTGCGGCCAACAACCCTTAGTCCACAGTCCTCGATCCCACCCCAAGCCTTCCCTCCCCTCTACCCTCCCCAAACTAGGACTTCGGAAGTACACTACTGTAGTGCTGTACAGCGCGCCCAAAAAAATGCCCAGTGTGATCAAGCGGCCGGCAAACTTATATGGGTCGAGATTGCAGGGTACAATACTGTTAGTTGGACGCCCCCATCAATCAATCATATGAATTCTCCTTTTGCATGGTGTGGCGTATTTGCTTCTTCCAAGCTTTTGTTTTCCCTTCATTTCCCCCCACCTCTCCGTTGGCAGCAGCAGCAGGGCAGGTACAGGGGCCGCACTAGCACGGCTTGTGCGTGTAATATGTACGACGCCCCTGGCTAGTCATGATTGATCAGGGCCGCCCTGCCTGCCGCTTAGGCATTTGCGTTATGCGGTACTTGCTAAATACTTGTACTATACCTCACACGAGTCAGCCGGAGATCACACGAGAAATCCAAACGGTTTCACGCCAGTACGCTCGGCTATACGATGAGCCATGATGGCCGCATGATTTGGGTTTGTCAGGGTCAGTGCGCCGAGTACGGCGGGGATGACGGCACTGCATGGAAATCAAAATCAGAGTCCCGTGCCAGGGCCATCTTGTATTCATAGTTGTGATCCGCACCGCACTAAGCTCATCCTCATCGCGTGGGCCCAACCCAACGTTCAACTTGGAAGTCCCGAATATGCAGCTCACTCAATCACTCACTCATCAAAAGACAAACGCCAAAACCAAAAAAAAAATGTTCTGATTTGCGACAAACCACCCCGCAACTGAGGTTAGCGGTGGTATATTATCTATCAGACACTGGCAGGGAGGGAGTTAACGTGAGATGGGTAGTAGTAAAAGTAAAGTGATACCAAAGAAAAATGTGAGAAATAAAGCAAAATGACGAGTACACCATTTGAAATCAAGTATTCTTCTTTTCTCTTCGAACGCTATTATTCAAGAAATACGAATGATGATAGGAAGAGGGTTCAGAGGGATACAAGGAAAGTCCTATCAAAGCTGGGGTGATAACCGAATAAGTTGGAAGGCATAATATGCACAAGTCGACTTTCAGCCCGGCCTGCAGACTGCCTGAATACCCAAAAGTCACACACATTAGCACGGCCGTATTATGCGACAGATAACGAAACGGGGGGTTGCATACGGTGTCATCGCGGGCGTTTGTATCTAATTACGCGCGGCGGGTGGTGGATCAGGAATCATGACGTGCATCGGACGCATCGCCCCAAAGCTAGATTGGTGTCGCAAGATGGTGGGTTGATCGCCCAGGCTGACACCACCGTTGGTGGTGCCGAGCGAAGAGCTCGGCGTCGTCTGCGAGGAAGGATTGCGAGCACGCTCCGCTTCCGCTTCCGCTTCTGCTTGGGCAGCGTCGTCGTAGCGTGGCGCAGGCTTGCGGCGAGGACCGCCAGTACTGCTGCCGCCGCCGCCGCCTGTAGGCGTACGCTCCAACGGGGACGCCGGTGGAGGAGCATTGTACGTGGCGGATCGGCTGAGTGGTGGTTCTGAACTGGACGAAGGACGGTTGCTCTGATTTGTTTGAGTGCGCTCCAACGGGATCACCTCTATCGGCTGAGCTTTGTACGAGTGGCTACGGCGGACTGGGGATTCCGTGCTGAACGCGGCGTTGTTGAGACTGCCATTTGTCTGCGTAGAACCACGCTGTGATCGGGAGCGGGTGGGTTGGACGGGAGGGGCCAGAGGTAGGGCAGCAGCGATCGCCTTTTCGTGCGCAATCGTGCTGAACTCCTCGTCTGTCCCAACGAACGTCTGGGTCGCATCCAGAGTCGGTAAAGTCGAATGGTGCCTCTGTATCGAAGACCTCGCGTCGGCGCCGTAACGCAATTTGTTGAACGACAGCATGGACCACGGCCGGCCCGTGTCGTGTACGTCACGAAGTTCGGAGCGCGCGGATCGCCGGCGGAGGCACAGATAGAGGAAGGCAACGAACGCAGCGGCGAACAAGGCAATACCACCGATTACACCGCCTGCGATGGCACCTGCGTGAGAATGGCCCGAAGTCACCGCCGCAACTATCGTGGAAGCGGCTGCATGGGATGATGTTGACGTCGGCCTGGAAGAGGAGGTGGCAGGCGTGGTAGGGGCCACGGCGAATTGATAGATGCAGTTGGTGTTCGTACCATTTGCGACGAAAAACGAAGGAGAGGTGCTATGAACGCTACCTTGGATATTGCCCAACAACTGATACCAACCCTGGGGAACGACAACTTCGTCCCACGTGTAAGTGCCTGAAGTTGGGTCTACTCCGGTAGCTATGTTATAGTTGACGGGCGGTAGGTAGGAGCCGCCATAACCATTGTATTGTCGCTTCTCCAGCAACTCTCTTCCTACCACAGAAGGTGCCGCTGGTACTGGGTTCGCGACCGTGGGCGTGTACGGGGCCGGTTGGGCGACGTTGATGTTCGAGACGTTGAGAGATAATTGGCCTGCGGGACCCACATATTGCCAATGGACCTGGGTCAGACCGCACGAGAGCATCTCAGAAACCGGTGGGAAGACCAAGGAGGTGGCGGGCGCTGTCGCTGTCGGAGCAGAGGTGGCCATGATGGGCAGAGTGGACAAGAGCGAAAGGGGAGAGAAGGGCCCAGGCGAAAAACCGCTACAAAACCCAAAAAAAAAGGGGGGGGGTGAAGAAAAAGACGTGAATCAGCACACGAGTGTTCGAAACGCTACGGTTCAGCCTCCCCAACGCTGGCTCGGTTGGATGGTCGTCGTAGGTAGAGGATAGGAGAGGGACTCACAGTTTCAGAGGGGTAGGATGGCCTCTATGATCGTGATGTTGGCCTTTGTAAGACCACGAGCAAGGATCAGAACGATCGTGGGGGGGCGATACTGCAGGGAGCGATAGGTGCGATAAAGAAGAAAAGGACGGTTCGCGCGCAACGTCAAGGCCAAATTACGCCGCGGTGGTAGACGCCCAAGCTATCGAACGAGTAATATCGAACAGAGGAAAGCGCACGGCGTCGCAGAGGGGAAAAAGGAGGCCGCGTTGGGGGAGCAGCAGCTGAGAGGGCGAGAAGGGAGGGAGAGGGGAGGGAGAGGGGAGATGATGATGGATGGAGGCGAAACAGCCTGGGCGCAAGAGGAGGGCCCCAGCAATCATCTTTCTCATCTCACTCGCTGATTGATCGTCCGCGTCCGCATACACACGCACACTCCCAAACTTCAGCCACATCGGCAGATCCAAACAAGGCAATCTTGCCCATCCTTGGTCACCTTACCTCTCCCTCCGGCCGATCCGACCCGACCCGATTCAGAAATCCGCGCCCGAACCCCCCAACCCACATACAACAATTGTTTGTCTCGTTGACATGGGAAAAGTCTGCACACAAAAAAAAATGAAACGAGGGAACGAAAAAAGCAAGTTGGGGGTTTTTTTTTTTGCCGGACGTGGGCATGGCGATGGTGGAGCTGTCGTCCCATCCCGTCATCGCAACCCCATTCTATCTCCTCCCCGTGGAAAAAATATGAAAATGATTACGCGCGAGTTTCAACGCGCCACCTGCGCAGCCCTGCTCAATATACGCGCCACTCGCCTTTCTGAGATTCATAACACACATATATACTTCTACCGGCCTTTCCGACTTTTCCGACTCTCTCGCTCTCGCTTGACTGAACGGCGGTGGGTGCTTCGCCGATGGCCCGCGGAAGCATTTTACCAATAAATTGAGCAGCGCGGTCAGGAGAAAGGGGTAGGGGTAGCAGTATAATCACCTCGATCCGCCCCCAGCCAGCCCCAGGGCAACCGCTCCGCAACACAACAACACTAGCGACCTCGGGTGGGCAACCCGCGCCGCGGGCCTTGTGGTGCTACGATGTCAGCATTCGAGTCGACTGACTTTGCCATCCGACCCGCCAAGGATCTTGTCTTTCTGCTTCACTTTCGCGGGCGGCCATCCACAAACAACCCTCTGTCTGAACAGTCCGTTATCTCTGATAACGATGACTTTTGCTTGGGGGTTTATTTCGTATTTGGGTCTTCCCGACAGAGGCCCTTCTTCCCACCCATGGCCACCAACTCTAAAAAACCGCCAGACCGCGGACCGCGCATGCAGCAATACCGCACGGCCGTAAGAGAATTGCTTCCTGTTCCTGCTTCCTCTTTCGGACCGGACCGGAACTTGGGCCTGGCCTCAGCCTGGCTCCGGCTCTTAAAAGGACGATGTCCTGTTCTTCCATCCATACAGCAGTATCGTCGTGTACTGCGCACTGCGCGCACACACCCCATCCTCGACACTGCATTTCTTTTCCCGTTTCTGGGGGCGTAACATGTTGCTGTTGCTGTATATGCAATCAAGCTTAACCCCTAGTCGGAGCTTTTTCACTCAGCTGTTATGGTCTTCCGAGAGGGGAGGACGGAATCCTCCCAGGAACTTGTGGCGCCCAATGGGCGGGTGACTCCGCGGAACGCGGAAGGGCTCACCCTATATTTCACATTCCTTCCCTGTGCGTGGCTCCGTTTCATTGGGCCCGAGGTCCTGCGAAGCAAGCGCTGCGGAGTCTTGCATGCCTTGCGGTTGTACCCGCTTCATCTTTGGGCCTAAACATCAGCCAATAGCCAAGAGTGGCATCCATACAATACCCCTCGGGGCTTCTGACGCAATGTGAAATAGTGGCCGTCGTCATAATTCATGGCTGTGCATTGCATGTTGCGATATAAATATGCCTGGTCATATACATGTGATGATGTCTAAAGATATAAGTGCCTTATGTTGCAGTTATCACGGCCAGCCTTCCGGGCGCCTTTGGCGCACCGGAAGTGGTAGTCCGCCAGCGCTTTTCCTCCCGTTGGATGCCGAGAGACCAATCTTTTGGATCTTTGCCAACCTGCAAGTCGGGTCAGTGGAAGTGATCAGACAAGTGGCGTCGAGAAAACCGACCTTCGAAGACCAGTCCATGCGACAAGAAATGCGATGAGAGTGGATGCCACAGACATCCCCGCAAAGGCATAAGGGTGTTCTTCCATGTGGCTCGTAAGCTATCGGGGGGTTCCGTAAGGTGAGAAGGCGGGTACGCGCGGGGAGGACAGGGAATGGGACTCACATTCATCCCAAATAACCCCGCGATCAGAGCCCCCATTCCAATTCCCATGGTACCAATGGAGACCTACAAAGCGAAAAGGCCAGGATGCTCAGAAGTAGAGTAGATGGCGAGGTGATTGCCTCACCTTTAGATCGAGTGCCAGCAGAGCGTTCCGATTCGAGTCGAGTATAAGCTCGACTATCTCTTGAGTGGACTGGACATTTCCCTTGATAACACACGTGCGTCGGTTACGATGCACCGATAAAGGACAAAAAGGACCACCTACGTGGATGTTTTCGGCCTCATTCACGATCTCCTCGACTTGTTTCGAGAATGTCTCGAAAAGTAGCTCGAGCTCTTCGTGATCGCTAAGTTGGCGACGGGCGTCGTTTTTCCTATCAGTCAAATACATTGCGGTCAAATCTTCATCTATTCACGAACGGCGATATTCGCGTATGAGGTCTAGACTTGGTTGTTTTAAGAGCGGAAATAACGCACCTTGTTCCAAGACTTCTTCAAAAGCCGCCTGGACCTGTTCCGAAGAATATCAACGGCAATTTGAGGGTGCTATAGGCGGAGGAAAAGAGGAGAGTACCAATTTCACACGATTCTGGAAGCTTGCCAGCCGTCGGGAATAATGCAAGAGACGTTTGAATTTGTCGTGATTAATATCGTCTTCGAGTTCTGCGAGCAATCCGCCAACGAGGTTTCGGATGAACACCATCTCGGCCTCCAGGGCACTCACAACGGAGATGAATATAGATTCCAACGCGCTAGAACGTTGACAATTGGGCGAAAGCCAGATTGATCCTGTGACGACGCCACTTACCGAAACTCGTACGGCAGGCCATAACCCTTCGTCTTGAGATTATGCTGAATGTGGAACGCGTTAATAATATCACGTCATCAGCGGAGAGCAGGTGAACACACTTCTAGATGGTAAAGGAACACAGAATGTAGCCGAGAGTCCGTGGATCCGTAAGTGTCGAACAAAACCACGGCATCCGCTTTGACGAGCGCCCGAATATGTAGCACGTTTACCTGACGTGGGATAATTGGTGGTCGATCAGCCGGTGGGAGCATGCATGACAGTGCGAAAAAAGGATGTACAACGATGGCTTCTCGCCGCGGAAGAATGGTGGGTACGAGGTTCGGGATCCTAGAATCGATCTTGCGTAGATCTCGTGGCTGTCGAGGCGTAAAAGGTCACCTGAATTGTTGATGGATGGGATTCGCAGGGGGAGGTGTCCTTACGTTTAGACGGTGTTCTGCGCACAAATCCGACCTCCTGAAATGGCCCGAAATTGTTTTCACGTTCCCTGGCGAAGGGCCGAGCACGTAAGCGACGTTTTGACACGAACGCAAAGGCGAAAAGAATGGCATAGACGCATTGTTTCAGACGGCAGGGCAGTTTGCGTGAAAATTCGCAAAAGATGCGTAAAAAAACTCGAGGCGACGGTCGAGCGCCAGCCGCGTAAAAATGCGGGAAATTCATATAACGCATGGATTGGCACGCCCGAGATGGACGACGATGACAGGGAAGGGAAGAGATGGATCGTGATCGGATGGCGTACCCTCTGCGTCAAGAACGGTGCCTACGTGGAGTGTGGAGATGAAATTTGTGAGCGAGTTTGCGAAACGGCAATGTGGGCCGCTGACTCACAGCGCAACATGAGGTCCGTCTGTTGGCGGCCTTTGATCGCTTCCAGCACGGCCGCCTGGGCCGGTTCCTCGTGTGTGTCCGCATCGTTCAGCGAACCGGGAGGAGGTCGAAGATTAAACCTTGTCGCCCACGACGCGGCTCGAGTGTGGTTGAGATGGCCATGGTATGTGGGTATGCGGATTGGAGGGGGTCGAAAGCGGTAGGGCCATGACGCACGCCAAAATGAGTATGCAAAAGTCGAGGTCGTGTTGGTGGTGGTGGCGAATGATGATGATGATAATGATCGAAAGGCATGACCGCTGCTGCCGTACACGGAACGGGATGCGAGGTTGAGGAAAAGTGCCCTATTGGATATGCATAAGGAAGCAAGTCCCATGTGCACTTGTGCGGGAGAGAACAAGCAAGCGAGATGAGATTGTGGGCCGCGCCCTGCTGCCTATTCTGGTCATGTGACCTTATGTGGCACAGACACGTTCAGCGCAGACGCAAGGACGGTAAGGTCCGACCCATTCACGAGACGCGATCTCATCATGCCAGGCGGGGAAATACGCAATGTCTTGGTCCCATGGCCGATCTCTTCAACTCTGGGCACCCACGCAGCCCCGACCCCACCACGCACGTCCGAGCGAAATTAACCTTTCGACATAGCCGTGCTCGACATGTGACCCCATTTCAACGGCCGTCTCCTGGACATATGAGGCGTCTCGACTTCATACGTGTACAAACCCCACCATTCGGGGCAGTCCGTCCCGGGAATCTCGACAGAATGAAATTTCCGTTTGCGTTTGGCTGGCTTGGCCTTATTTTTATTTTTTTTCCACGCTAGGGGGGCTGCACAAAACAGCCCCCACGAATTCACCGTCCGGTCCCGGGCCTTCTCGATAGAGTTGGCGCTTTTTCCACACACACATGCACACACACACACCCTCCTGCCCTTATTCCATCCATATCATGACTGGAGACCGTAATCCTGCCTGCCCCTTTCCCCGCAATGCCTGAGACGCGTCGACTGTTAGAAGCCGCCAGTGCCCTCTCTCATGCACTCCGAGCACACGGCGTGCCCCACGCTTTCCACGGGAGCATCTTCGTCGCCGTCCTCACAAACAGCCCGCACGCCGACGTAAGAGACATCCTTTTCTTTCCTTTTTTTTGGTCTTTTCCTCCCGCGTCGTTCTTCCTCGGACCGACTTTTGACTGACCGCATTTGGTGACCTCATCGCCATGCAGGAAATTTTTTGCATCGTCGAAGGCGGCACAACGCACCCGTTTCGTCGTGTCAGGCAGGCACTGACCGGCAGCGTGGACCTGTCAATCACACCCTCTCCCTGGAGCAATCGGTATCTAATGCGCTTCCGTCTCACGCGTGCAACGGTTCTCGCTCAAACGATGCTCTTGCGCAGGCTGCACGTAAAATACCACCGCTGCATTCCTCCAATAGAGGTACGACACCCTCCGCCAGCTCGAACGCTCCCGCTGACGACCCCCCTCCCCCCCCGGATCGTCCGTTTCCCGTTCCGTCCAGATCGAAATCCTGGCGGCCGGAGAGTCTGGCCCGCGACGCCTCGATGCGCTCACGGTGGCAGCCGTCAGTCGTGTACCATTCCTGACCGTGTCCGAATTTGTACGGGCCAAGCTGAACGCGTGGATGATGTGCGTCCCGTGTCTCGCACACCTGCTCCTCATGTGCTCCACTTCTGATACATTTTTACATCTCGATGTCGTCCCATGACTTTTAGTCGAGG
>Ga0137390_10006315_pt1 | contig 10089 bp, 8 predicted proteins | sample 15con2h24AmetaG_FD_104937 | JGI IMG/M metagenome (GOLD analysis project Ga0137390, IMG submission 104937) | Vadose zone soil microbial communities from Angelo Coast Range Reserve, California, USA - 15con2h2.4A metaG | ecosystem: Environmental > Terrestrial > Soil > Vadose zone > Saprolite... | reverse complement strand
TTCGATGAAGCCGGCCAGGTATTCTCCAGCCACAACTGAGCTGAGCGGCCCGGTCAGCACATAGTCGAACAGCAGCGCAGAAACCGAAAACTTCGCCAGGGTGTTGCCCATCGCACGCCGGACCACGCGGTAAACGCCGCCGCGCACAAACATGCTGGTTGATTCGATGTAGAGAGCGCGAACACAATTGGCGAACAGCATTACCGCGAGGATGAACCAGGGCGCGCTTTTGCCAATGACCTTCTCTGCGTCTCCACCAACGTAGTACGCAGACGATCCGAGGTCTGCGAGGACGATCGCCGCCGCGCGCCAGAAGGAGATGAAGCTCAAGAGCACCGTCGTGGCAACGAACACCTTGACGACTGGACGCTTCGTATTTCCCAGGGTTGTCGACATATACCTGCGGACTAAACCGCTGTAGTCTTAGAAACTTAACACATCAGATGGATTGATTACTGTGACTTTCGCGGAAGGTAGGAGCCAGATGCGTTTTCGTGATGCGGTCGTGCCATGAGAGCTGGTCTTCGTCCAGAAAGCACCACGCGTAGCCCAAGCCGAGCGAAACACAGGAGAGCAACGACGCCAGCACACGCCAGCGCCGCAAATTTCGCGAGGCAGGCGTGCCGTCGAATCGAGTCACCGCAAGTCTCGCGACGCGCAGTCCTGGAGTCGTCCCACAGAAGACCAGGAGGGCGTACTGGTAAGCCGGCCACAGCGCAGCCATCAAGCCGCCTGCAAGTTCGACATCGGTTCGCCATGGCGGAGTAGCGCCAGTAATTCGGAAGAAGACATATCTGAAAGCGATCACCGCAACCGCGACGATCAGAACGTCGACCCCTGCCGCGAGCGCTCGTCGCGAAAGGGCAGCAGACTGCAGCGGCATGTCCAATCCGGGACGCCGATCCGGTTCCGGCTCGCGGACTGCTTCCATAAGAATGCCTCCCAACGCCGGCGGGGGAGGCAGCAGTTCCGGCGCCTCGACGATGCGAGGCCGGTCCAACATCGGCTCAGCAAGTTCGTCAGTCCTGACCGGTGGAGCAGTCCGTGGAAATTCCAGCACCCGCGCTGTCGAGTCTGTGAAAATCGGCGTGCGCGTTTGCCGAGGCACAGCCTCGACCGCAACCGGCTCGCTTACGGTCTCTGGAACAAACGACGTGGCCTCGGCGGTCGTCCGGTTACGACTTGTGCCTGCTTCGAACTGTAATCGCAATGACGGATATCGGTCTTTGCGTGGCCTACGCGACTTGTAGCTGCTCACTTTGGCGCTGACCTGGTCGCGCCAGTCGTGTTCCCCCTCACAAGTTTCATTTCCCACCGGCACGGACCTATCTTGTGAGGACTGCTCTCGGTTGGTCGTGATGGTACGGCTCTCGGTCGTACCGGCAGACTCTGTGGATCTGGTATCAGCATGGCTGGAGGCCATACCGCCCCGATCCTCAGATGATGAATGTGGCGCTTCCCCGCAATCTTCCTGTGCATCCACCACAAATTGTGGTCGCTCAAACTGCGCATCCAAACTAGCGGAAAATTGCTGTTCGCTGCGGTCCGGTCCTTCTGGGTCGAAGTATGTTGTCGCTGGATCGGAATCGGATTGGACTTCAGGTGGGTTCATGGCAACAGAAACTCTGTTCTCCTCGGCATAGCTTCGGTGCCGCAGGAGAAACAAATCTCAGCCGGGTCCTTTGCCTCGGGAGGCGTGAACGTGCTACCTTCTCGCAAAGTCCCGCGCTTTCTGGTGTCTGCCGGACTCATTGCGCTCCCGATTACTTCCCGCACTCGATTGCTTATCACGGCGGCGGTGCTTTGTCATCTGCTACTCGCACCACGCCTAGTTACCAGCCAGTTGCATCCCACTTCACCCGAACACCGGAACCTGCCGGAAGCTCCCCGTGAATCCTCACAGCCGGTCACCATACAAGCATTGCAGCAGGAAAAGGACGGGCCGGTTTACAAACACGCGGCAACGTCAAAATCGACTATGAGACCTACACGTTTTCTGCGGACGAGGTCACTTACAACTCTGATTCCGGAGACGTCCAGGGCGAAGGTCACTTACTGCTCGAGGGTGGGCCCAATGACGAGCACATCCAGGCCTCGCGTGGCAAATACAACTTGAAGATCGAGAGTGGCAGGTTTGAGGACGTGACTGGAAGCATCGGGCTGAAGTTCCGGAATAATCGGAGCATTTTCACCACTTCCAACCCATTTTTCTTTACCGGCAAAGTTGTGGAGAAGATCGGCCCGGACCACTACGTCGTCAATGACGGCACCGTGACCACGTGCGAACTGCCCCGCCCTAAGTGGCAGTTCTCGTCGCACAAGGTTGTGGTAGATGTTGGAGCCAACGCAAAGATTTACCATAGCGATTTTCGCGTCGAAGGCATCCCACTTCTCTATCTTCCATTCGCGACGCATCCTGTGCAGAAGGTGCCGCGGCAGTCGGGTTTTCTGATTCCGAACCTGGGGCGTTCTTCGACCCGTGGCTTTACCATGGGAGAATCCGCCTTCTGGGCAATCAGCCGCAGCATGGATTTACTCGCCGGGGCCGAATACTTCTCCCGCCGCGGTTGGGCGCCAGACGGTGAGTTCCGCGCGCGCCCATCGGAGGACTCGTTCGTGGATCTGACTTTCTTCAGCGTCTTCGATCGCGGGCTCAATGGAGTGAACCAGGGAGGCACCGAAGCCCGGCTAAATTCTGAAGTCGCGTTCGCCGACAATTTCCGCGGCGTTGCCAATGTCGACTATCTCAGTTCCTATGTCTTTCGGCTGGCCTTCAGTGATGTCTTTACACAGGCGGTCAACTCCGAAGTCCGCTCCCAGGCGTTCCTTTCGAACACCACTGGCAGTCTCTTCATGAACGCGACTACCAGACGTTACCAGGACTTCCAAAGCACCACGCCGGGAGACGTCATCACCATTCTTCATGCGCCTGGAGCTGAGGTCTCCAGGGTGGACCAGCAACTGGGAAATTGGCCTTTGCACGCCAGCTTTGAGGCTGCTGCCGAAGGACTCTCGCGCGGCGAACCTTCCTTCAGCACCGCTCCCTTACTGGGACGCTTCGACATGAACCCGGTCGTGTCTCTGCCCTTGTTGCTCAGGGGCTGGAGTTTTCGTCCGGAGCTTTCTCTAAGAGACACCATCTACACCCAGCAACTGGTTCCCTCGGGTGGCGTCGCGCTCACTGACATGGGCACCGCGATTTCGAAAACCATAAATCGGAAGGCACTCCAGGGGTCAGTCGAACTGCGCCCGCCAGCGCTTGACCGGATATTCGATCGCGAACTTCTTGGCCGCAAGTGGAAGCATGTGATCGAACCACGAATCACGTACACCTACGTCACCGGAGTGGAGAACTTCTCGCACATCCTGCGTTTTGACGATCGCGACATCCTCAGCGATACCAATGGAGTTGAGTACGCCATTGTGAACCGCCTCTATGCCAAGCGCACTTCTGCCGAGCCAGACAAATGCGGCCCAGATGGGATACCTGCGCTGATTGCCGGAGCGGCACCGCCCTCCAGCCGCGTTCCCTGGGAGCACAGCCAGCGCGCGCGTGAACAACCGTGTCCCAAGCAGCCGGATACTCGCGAAATCGTCACCTGGGAGCTGGCGCAGAAGTATTTTCTGGACCCCACTTTTGGCGGCGCGCTAGTTCCCGGTAGGCGCAACGTTCTTACCAGCACAGTGGATTTGACGGGAATCGCATTTCTGACCGAAGCACGGCGTCTTTCACCGCTGATTTCGCGAGTGCGGGTCTCTACCAGCGCTCGCAGCGACCTGGAATGGGACGTGGATTACGATTTCTAGGCTGGACGCGTGAATACGAGCACCGCTCTCTTCAATCATCACATCGGACTGTTCACGGTGGGGGCTGGAAACGCGTTTCTGCATGTCCCCAGCGGGGTCTCCGCTTCAAACACTATCGCAGCTGCGGAGAAATTCAATCAGTTTCGGGGTGTCCTCGGCTATGGGAGCGCGAACCGCATCGGATTCAGCGGGGCAGCCAGCCTAGGCTTTGATGCCAGGCTCAGGCAGCTCCAATATGGTTCAGCCCAGCTCGCTTACAATTGGGATTGCTGTGGGGTAGACATCGAATACCGGCGCTTTGCGCTGGCATCGGTGCGAAATGAAAATCAGTTCCGGTTCACTATTTCACTCGCCAATGTGGGCGCTTTTGGAAATCTGAGGCGGGGAGAACGGCTCTTCTAGCCGGTGCAACCGGCGCCCGAATTTCGGCATAAGATATTTCTATGACGGCATCCATCGAACTGGCCTCAAAACGCGCTGCCCTTGACCGTCAGCTCCGCTCCCTGGGGCGTACTCTGGTGGCCTACTCCGGAGGAACTGATTCGGCGTTCCTGGCTTGGGCTTCGTATCAAGCCCAGGGCAATGAAATGCTGGCAGTGATTGCTGATTCGCCTAGCCTGGCCCGCTTCCAGCTCGCAGACGCCATTGCGTTCGCCCGTGAGCAGAGTATTCCGCTCGAAATCATTCACACCGAGGAGCTTGATCGTCCCGAATACGTCCGCAACGATTCTTCCCGCTGCTTTCATTGCAAAGACGAGCTTTTCACCGTCATGGAGAGTTTTGGCACCACGCATGGATTTGAAACCATCGCGTATGGTGTGAACCTGGACGACAAAAGCGATTTCCGCCCCGGCCAGGTCGCAGCTTCGCAGCACAGGGTTGCCGCGCCACTCCTTGATGCCGGTCTCAGCAAGGAAGAAATTCGCACTCTCGCCCGCGAGTCGGGACTGCGCATATGGGACAAGCCGGCCTCCGCCTGCCTCTCATCGCGTATCGAGTGGGGCCGCCCGGTCACCACAGAGGCTCTAACTGCTGTCGAGCAGGGCGAGGAAGCCCTGAGGCAGCTCGGGTTCCAGCAATTCCGTGTGCGCCATCACGGAGAGATCGCCCGCATCGAGATCGCTCGTGAAGAAATGCCTCGCGCTCTTACCGCGGAAATGGCGGCCAAGTTCACCCGAATTTTTAAGGACTTGGGATTCAAGTTTGTGACTCTCGACTTGGAAGGCTTCCGCTCAGGATCTATGAATGCTCTGCTTCCTCCAGAGCGGATCGTCCCTGCTTGAAGTTAGCCCGCCTGCTTCCAGGCGCTCCCCTGTGAGATAATTTGGGCAACTCCTCATGGTCAGGCGGTATCTGGTGATTTCGTGCAAGCGCACTTTCTTTGTTTTCCTGATGATCTGTCTGGGCTGCTCGGCGCAGCTTGCTCCAACTGAGCTTGCGCAGCGGATTGAGCGCCAGCTTCGCGTGTCCTACAACGTACCCGCAAGCGTAAAGGTCGTCATTTCCTCCACGCGCGCCAGCGAATTCCCCAATTACGATGCCTTGACTATCACCTTCGATGGCGATGGCAAGAAGCAGAACTTGGAATTCCTGCTGTCCAAAGACCAGAAGACGCTGGTAAGGATGACCAAGATGGATTTGAGCAAGGACCCGTACGCCGAGAAGATGAAGAAAATCGACGTGAAGGGACGCCCGATCCGCGGGAATGCAAATGCGAAAGTCGTAGTCGTCAATTACGATGATTTTCAGTGTCCGTTCTGCTCGAAGGTCCATCAGACACTGTTTCCAGAGTTGCTCAAGGAATATGGCGACCGTGTGGCTTTCATCTACAAAGATTTCCCGCTGGCTGAGATCCATCCCTGGGCAATGCACGCCGCCGTAGACGCAAATTGCCTGGCCGCCCAGAATGGTGACGCATATTGGGACTTCGCCGATTACATCCATGCCAACCGGCAAGTCGTGAACTCGGAAAAAGGTTTGGAGAATCAACTCGCTGCGCTGGACCGCATTACCGTGACTGGAGCCGGTAAGTTCAAGCTGGATACGACGAAACTGCAACTCTGTGTCAAGGCCCAGGCCGACGATGCAGTGAAGGCCTCGGTTAAGGAAGGCGAGTCCCTTGAAGTGAGCGGCACGCCGACGATGTTTGTCAACGGCCAGATGATGGATGGAGCGCGCCCGATCGCCGAATTTCGAGCGCTGTTCGATAACGCGCTGCAGCAGGCTGGCGTGCCGGCTCCGACGCATCCCGCCGCTTCCGCCGCTACTCCTTCGCCGGCAGCACCCTCCGGTCAAGCGGTTGTCCCACGGTAACGCAATTTCGAATGGAGAAAGAATTGAAGCCCACCCCTAATCTCAGGAAAACTCTCGTCCTTTTGCTGGCGATTGCGGTAGCGGCTCTCGCAGCCTCCTGCGCCTTTAAGCCCTCCGGCGACGATGTGGCCGCTAGTGTTGATGGGCAAAAGATTTACCGTGCCGATGTCGAAAAGTATTTTCAAAACCAGACCGCTGGCTCACCTCAGCCGTTGAGCGACGAGCAAGCCACCAGTTTGCGTCTGAGCATTCTGCGCGAATTGATCGAAAACGAGATCCTGATGCATCGCGCAGCCAAGCTCGGGTTACTCGCTACCGACGACGAGGTTGACCGGAAGCTTAATGAGATCAAGTCACCTTATGGCACCGAGGAATTTACGCGGAAGCTGCAGGAAAGGAAGTTTTCGCTCGACGATTTCAAGCGCGATATCCGGCGGACGCTGACCGCCGATAAGGTGCTGCACAAGGAAATAACTTCCAAGATAAATGTCAGCCCGCAGGATATTACCAGCTACTATAAGCAGCACCGAGCGGAGTTCAATCCCATTGAGCCTCGTTATCATCTGGCACGCATTCTGGTCACCGCCAGCACCAACCCACAAGGGCAGAGTGGCGGGAACAAGGCGCGAAACGAAGCTGAGGCCCGCAAGAAGATTGAAACCGTGCTGGCGCGCCTGCAGGCTGGCGAGGACTTCTCCGCCGTTGCTATGACTTACTCCGAGGACGAAACAACTGCGGCCAATGGGGGAGATATCGGGATTGCCCCTGAGTCCGCGCTAGTCAGGCAAACCGATCCGGCCACCCGCGAGAGCGTGATGAAACTGAAGCCCGGCCAGTACACTCCCGTCATAACATTAGGAAACCCTGCCACCAAACAGATAACCGGCTTTCAGATTGTGAAGTTGCTTGCTCTCGAACCGGCGGGGCAGCGTGACCTTTCCGATCCCCGAGTGGAGCAGGAAATTCGAACGCAGTTACAAGACCACCGCGAACAATTGCTGAAAGCGGCCTATTACGAAGTCATGCGCGATCAGGCGAAGATCGAGAATTACTTCGCGCAGCATGTGCTCAATACCATCGGCGCCGCGCATTGACCGACTGCTCCATCCGGTAGGTCGGTTGCGTCTATTTCGCAAAATGTGGAAGCATCCTTCCGTCACTCCACGATGGCCAGTACGTCGCCGGCATTCACTTTTTCGCCATCATGAGCCAGCATTCTCTTCAGGACTCCCTCTTTCGGCGACCGGATTTCGTTCTGCATTTTCATGGCCTCGACCACGATGATTCCCTGTCCCGCAGAAATCTTGTCGCCTTCGCGCGCGAGTACCCGCACCACCGTGCCGGGCATGGAAGCAGTCAGCCTCTGCGGGCCCGCGTCGGCCAACCCCGCGCGCCTTCTGCTTCGCAGGGACCGTGGGTCCTGGACGGAAACTTCGTAGCGGCTTCCACCTACGAAGAGCCTCTGGCCTTCTCCCGCGGTCTCATTACGCACCGCAAATGATTCTCCATCCACAACGAGCGAGAGCACGTCCGGACTGATTTGAACTGCATCGACGGCGATCTCGCGCCCCTCTAGCCGACACACCCAGCGATCTTTGACTTTATGGCTAGGGGCCGACCCCAGGTCGATTGGGACATCGCTCGACTTCGTTATTTCGAGTCGATAAGTTCTCCCGCCGAGGCTGATGTTGTAAACCATCCCTTTATCTCAGGGCCTCAGCGCGCGCTACTCTGCTCCAGTTCGACGTGTTTGACGCCACTGTTGACGGAATCGGGATTCCCCTGTCTTTTGCGGAATTAAGCGCATAGAAGATCCCGGCGGCGATGACGGCAATTTCGTTGCCGCTCTGGGTTGCCTCTGATGGGGACCTCTCGTTTAACCGGGTCAGGTAGCCCGTGTCTGTTTTGCCGGCAATGAATTCTTGATCGGAAAGAATCTGTTGAAACAGTGGCAGGTTTGTCTTTACACCAGCGATGACATACTCCGGCAGCGCCCGCCTCAACCGCCCGACTGCCTGCTCACGGTTCTCGCCGTATCCGATCAGCTTGGCCAGCAGCGGATCATATTCAATCGGGACATCCCATCCCTGGTAGATGCCGCTGTCCACGCGGATCCCTGGCCCCGAGGGTTCGATGAGCGCAGTGATCGTTCCAGGACTAGGGAAATAATTGTTGTCGGGATCTTCGGCATAGATGCGGCACTCGATCGCGTGCCCGCGAATGCGCACATCTTCCTGCGTAAACGGGAGCTTCTCTCCGGCCGCTATGCGTATCTGCAGATGAACCAGGTCCAATCCGGCGACAAGCTCGGTCACCGGATGTTCCACTTGTAGGCGGGTATTCATTTCGAGGAAATAAAAATTCCCGCTCGCGTCAGCCAGAAACTCTATTGTCCCGGCGTTCGTGTATCCTGCCGCCTTCGCAGCCTTTACGGCGACCTCGCCCATCTTTCTGCGCATCTCCGGAGTTGCAGCCGGAGATGGAGACTCCTCCAACACTTTCTGGTGGCGCCTTTGGATGGAACACTCGCGCTCTCCCAGATAAACACAGGTTCCATGCTCATCGGCCAGCACCTGCATTTCAATGTGCCTCGGATTCTCGATCGCCTTTTCCAAATAAACTTCAGGGTTCCCGAAAGACCGTTGTCCCTCACTCTGTGCGGACTCCAGAGCGGGGGCAAGTTCGGTTTCGCTGGCAACCAGTCGCATTCCTTTTCCGCCACCACCGGCTGCGGCCTTCAGCATCACCGGATAACCGAGTTTCTTGGCTATTTCCGCTGCTTGGGCAAGGGATTCGAGCCCTTTCGATGTTCCGGGCACAAACGGCACACCGGCCTTCTCCATCTGTTGCCGGGCGCGGGTCTTCGATCCCATGAGGTCGATCGACTCGGGCGAAGGCCCGATGAACTTGATTCCAGCACCCCGGCAAGCCCGCGCGAAAGCGGAGTTTTCCGATAGGAATCCATAACCAGGATGTATGGCATCGGCGCGGCAGCGCTTCGCGGCATCCAAAATGTGGTCAATGTTCAAATACGACTCGCTGGCTGCAGGTGGACCAATCCGGTAAGCCTCGTCGGCTTTTAGCACGTGCAGCGCCGCACGATCCGTGTCCGAATAGACCGCGACTGCCACAAACCCCAGCTCATGGCAGGCGCGAATGACTCGCACGGCTATCTCACCGCGATTCGCTATTAGGAGTTTTTTTAACATCGGAATGTCAAAAATGGGCCTTGCTTCCGGGGGCCACTCACAATTTTAGCGGGCAAAAATAAACCCCTCCGTCGAGAAGGGGCTGATTGCGTCCCACGGTTCAGAAATCTACTTTTGCTGGTCCATGGTGATGCCCTGCGGTCCGGCCTGCTTCTCTGCCTTCGCCTTCTTCGCAGCCATTGTCTTATCCACCCACTCGTCAGCAGCTTTCAGGTCAGCGGCGCGTTGTTCCGGCTGGTCGCATTCCCGGTCTGCCTTCTCGCGGTAAAGCAGGTTCATATACGCCATGGCGTCGTCGTAATCCTGCCGCATCTGCAGGGCCTTGGTGAGACTGTCAATGCCATCCTGAATCACTCTGCCGCCCTCTTCTCGCAGCTTGGCGCAGAGCTTTTTGTCCTTAAGCGGCTCGTCCGGCCGGAGGCCGAGCTTCGCCCGCTCTTCCATCCGCGGCTGGTAGGCTTGCGTCCAGTCTATGACGCCAATCGAGTAGTAAGCCTCGGGATCATTCGGGTCAAGCTCGATTGCCTTGCGATAGTAGCTCTTCGCATCTTCAAACTTCTTCATCTGAAGATACAGGTACGCGATCCCCTTGATGCTGTTTACATTCTTCGGGTCCTGTTGCAGCACCGACATGTATTGTTGAATTGCGGCGTTTGCGTTCTGCAGGTTTTCAGGTGAATCCACGCCCGGGATGTACTGCGCCAAATACGCCGCGGCTAGATAGATCTTGGCATTTTGCAGCCCTGGATCCAACGTTACC
>Ga0137390_10006314_pt1 | contig 10090 bp, 9 predicted proteins | sample 15con2h24AmetaG_FD_104937 | JGI IMG/M metagenome (GOLD analysis project Ga0137390, IMG submission 104937) | Vadose zone soil microbial communities from Angelo Coast Range Reserve, California, USA - 15con2h2.4A metaG | ecosystem: Environmental > Terrestrial > Soil > Vadose zone > Saprolite... | reverse complement strand
TGACGGATCAGCCCCCACCACCCTGGCGCCGAGCCGCGCCAGCGGCTCGCACAAAATGCCCCCGCCGCAGCCAATATCGAGAATGCGGATGCCATCGAGGCAAGGCAGATGACCGGCGTTGCGACCGAACTGCCGGCACACCGCATCGCGGATATAGGCGAGCCGGACTGGATTGAACTTATGCAGCACCGCCATCTTTCCGCGAGGGTCCCACCATTCTCCGGCGAGCCGGGAGAAGCGGTCGACCTCGGCGGCATCGACTGTGGCGTCGGCGACAGCGTCTGCAAGGACATCTGTATGTATCGTCTCGGCGGCCATGTTAACGATTTCGCCTTATCCTTGATCGCCCCCCCTCCCTACCCTCCCCCGCAAGCGGGGGAGGGTAGGGAGGGGGCGATGTTGCGGCACTGCGAGCTCATCGTTATGTATACGCGCCATTTTGCCGCCACCCTACCTCTCCTTCTCGGCGGGGGAGGATAGGCGGGGACTGGCCATGGCGCTGGCAGAGAGACTTGAGTTCCACTATGGCTCGATTGGTCATGAAGTTCGGCGGCACCTCAGTGGCCGATATCGAGCGGATCCGCAACGTGGCGCGACATGTCAAGCGTGAGGTCGATGCGGGTCACGAGGTCGCCGTGGTGGTGTCGGCCATGTCGGGGGCCACCAATCGGCTTGTGGAATGGTGCCGCGAGGCCTCGGCGCTGCATGATGCCCGAGAATACGACGCGGTGGTGGCGTCCGGCGAGCAGGTTACGTCGGGCCTCGTCGCAATTGCGTTGCAGGCGATCGGGATCGCGGCGCGGTCGTGGCAGGGTTGGCAGCTGCCGATTATCACCTCCGACACCCATGCCTCAGCCCGCATTCTCGGCATAAATGGCGACGAACTGATGAGGCGGCTGCATGAATGCAACGAGGTCGCGGTCATTTCCGGCTTCCAGGGCATCCACCCGGATACTGGACGAATCACGACCCTGGGCCGCGGCGGTTCCGATACCTCGGCGGTGGCGATCGCGGCCGCCATAGACGCCGATCGCTGCGATATCTACACTGACGTCGATGGGGTCTACACCACCGACCCCCGCGTGGTGCCGAAGGCGCGGCGGCTTGGTCGAATCGCGTTTGAGGAAATGCTCGAGCTCGCCTCTCAGGGCGCGAAGGTGCTTCAGGTGCGCTCCGTCGAACTCGGCATGGTCCGCCAGGTGCCTATATTCGTGCGATCGAGCTTCGATGCGCCGGAGGAGATCGATCCTTACAAGAATCCGCTCGGGACTTTGATTTGCGACGAGGAGGAACTCGTGGAACAGCACGTCGTCACCGGAATCGCGTTTTCCAAGGACGAGGCTCAGATCTCGATCCGCAATGTTGCGGACAAGCCGGGCGTCGCGGCCAATATTTTCGGCCCGCTGGCGGACGCCAACATCAATGTGGACATGATCGTTCAGAACGTGTCGGCGGACGGCGCTACGACTGATCTGACTTTTACGGTTCCGGCTGCCGATTTCGAGCGCGCCAAGGAGACGATATCCAACGCAAGGGCGCAGATCGGCTACGAGCGCCTCGACGGCGCAACCGATGTCACGAAAGTCTCGGTCATCGGGGTTGGAATGCGCAGCCACGCCGGCGTTGCCGCCAAGGCCTTTCGGTCGCTCGCTGACCGCGGCATAAATATTCGCGCGATCACGACCTCGGAGATCAAATTTTCTCTGCTGATCGATGCCGCCTACACGGAACTGGCGGTTCGGACCTTGCATTCGTTGTATGGGCTAGATAAATCCTAAGTTATAATGCAGCGCAACATCGCCTTTCACCTTGCGGCCTGTGCGTTTCATTCGCTATAGCCTTACGGACGCGGCGCCGCTGTGCCGGAGCGTGCGCCATTTTCTGTTCACGTGAGCCTGGTTAGGGGCGCCGGCTTGGACACTCGGCCTGAGGGACCTCACGCCATGCGCGGCGCGCTAGGCGGTCCGCGTGTATTGTTGCGCCGGCTTCGCGAGGTGATGGCGGAACCGGTCAGCGCGCAGGAACGCCTCGACAAGATCGTTGTGCTGATTGCCGCCAACATGGTGGCGGAGGTGTGCTCCGTCTACGTGCTGCGGGTCGACGCCACGCTTGAACTCTACGCCACCGAGGGCCTTAACCGGGAAGCCGTCCACCAGACTGTGATGCGGTCCGACGAAGGGTTGGTCGGCCTGGTGGCGAGCGAAGCCAGCGCCGTCAACCTGTCCGACGCCCAGGCGCACCCGGCGTTTTCGTACCGGCCGGAAACCGGCGAAGAAATCTACCATTCCTTCCTTGGCGTGCCGATCTTGCGCGCCGGCAACACGCTCGGTGTGCTGGTGGTGCAGAACCGGGCACGCCGCACGTATTCGGAGGAAGAGGTCGAGGCGCTCCAGACCACCGCGATGGTGCTGGCGGAAATGATCGCCTCGGGCGAGCTTGCCGCGCTCGCGCAGCCGGGCGCCGAACCGGCGGTCCGCCGCAGCCTGCGGCTTCAAGGCTCCGTGCTCAATGACGGTATCGCGCTCGGTCACGTGGTGCTGCACGAGCCGCGTGTCATCATCACCAACTTCATTGCCGACAACGTATCGAAGGAACGCGCTCGCCTTGAGACTGCAATCGCGGCGTTGCGGGCCGATCTCGATGCGATGCTGGAGCACGGCGACGTCGCAGAGGGTGGCGAGCATCGCGAAGTACTCGAAGCCTATCGCATGTTCGCCCATGACCGTGGCTGGGTGCACAAACTCGAGGAAGCGGTGATGACTGGCCTTACCGCGGAGGCAGCGGTCGAGCGCGTACAGTCCGACACGCGAGCCCGCATGCTGCGTCAGACCGACCCCTATTTACGCGAACGCCTCCACGATCTCGACGACCTCGCAAACCGTCTGTTGCGGCAATTGCTCGGCCGCGACCATGCCCCCGCCCGCGAGCATCTGCCGGAGAACGCCATCATCGTGGCGCGCTCGATGGGACCGGCGGCGCTCTTGGACTACGATCGTAAACGTCTGCGCGCACTTGTGCTGGAGGAGGGCGGGCCCACATCCCATGTGGCGATTATCGCCCGCGCACTTGGCATCGCCGCGGTCGGTGAAGTCAACAACGCGATCGGCTTCGTCGATTCGGGAGACGCCATCATCGTCGACGGCACCACCGGCGAAGTGCACATTCGCCCGTCGCCCGATCTCGAAGCCTCCTATATCGAGAGAGTGCGGGTGCGGGCGCGCCGGCAACTCCAGTATCAGGCGCTGCGCGACAAACCTTGTGTGACGCGAGACGGCGTCGAAATCTCTCTGTTCCTCAACGCCGGCTTGCTGGTCGATCTGCCGCACATCGAGGAAACGGGAGCTTCCGGAATCGGCCTGTTCCGTACCGAATTGCAGTTCATGGTGGCGGGGCAGTTTCCGCGCACCGGCGAGCAGCTGTCGCTCTACCGCGCGGTGCTGGACGGCGCTGCAGGACGTCCGGTGACATTCCGGACCCTCGATGTTGGCGGCGACAAGGTGCTGCCCTATATGCGCATCGTGGAGGAAGAAAATCCCGCGCTTGGCTGGCGTGCCATCAGGTTGGGGCTCGATCGTCCAGCGCTGCTGCGCAGCCAGATTCGCGCGTTGCTGCGCGCGGCCTCCGGGCGCGATCTCAAATTGATGTTCCCGATGATCGCGGCAGTGCGCGAGTTCGACGAAGCCAAGGAGCTGGTGGAGCGCGAATTGACCTATCTGCGCCGGCACAACCATAGGCTTCCGGAGCGGGTCGAGATCGGGACCATGGTGGAAGTTCCGTCATTGCTTTATCAGCTTGACGAGCTCTTGGACCGGGTCGATTTTCTCTCGGTCGGCTCGAACGATCTTGCTCAGTTCCTGTTTGCCGCCGACCGCGGCAATCCGCGCGTCAGCACGCGGTTTGACGAATTGTCGATCCCCATGCTGCGCGCCCTGCGCGATATTGCCGAGCGCGGCGAAGCCCATGGCAAGCCGGTGACGCTGTGCGGCGAGATGGCATCAAAGACCGTGAGTGCGCTCGCGCTGATCGCGCTCGGGTACCGCAAATTATCGCTGGTCCCTTCCGCGGTTGGTCCCGTCAAGGCGATGGCGTTGGAACTCGACGTCGGGAAGGCTGAAACGCTGGTGAAGACCCTGATTGCCCATAGAAACGGCGGCGGTTCGATTCGCGAGAAGCTGAATGCCTTCGCGGAAACCGAGGGTATTCCCCTGTAACGTTAGGCAGTTTCGATGCTTCCCGAAACGAAACTCGATATCATGCTGGCGCGCCACGCGTCATTGGAAGCGGAGCTCTCCCGCCCGCTCGGGGCGGACACCTATGTGAGGCTTACCCGCGAACTTGCTGAGATCGCCCCGGTCGTCGAAAAGGTGAAGGCCTATCGGAACGTCGTGGCCGATCTCGCCGATCTCGACGCGATCATCGCGGATCCGGCCACCGAACCGGACTTGCGCGCCGTCGCGGGCGAGGAGAAACCCGTCCTCGAAGCCCGCCGCGTCGCACTCGCGCACGATATCCAGCTGGCGCTCATCCCCAAGGACGCCATGGACGACAAGAACGTCATTCTGGAGATCCGAGCCGGGACCGGCGGCGACGAAGCATCGCTATTCGCCGGCGCCCTGTTTCGGATGTATGAGCGCTATGCAGCGAAACACGGCTGGAAGGCCGAGATTCTTTCCGCCAGCGAAGGCACCAAGGGCGGTTATAAGGAGATCATCGCCGAGATCACCGGACGCGGCGCATTCGCGCGGCTGAAATTCGAATCGGGCGTGCATCGCGTCCAGCGTGTGCCCGACACCGAAACTTCAGGCCGCATTCACACATCGGCCGCGACCGTTGCGGTGCTGCCGGAGGTCGCGGACGTCGATGTCGGAATCGAAGACAAGGATCTGCGCATCGAGACCATGCGGTCACAGGGCGCTGGCGGCCAGCATGTCAATAAGACCGAATCCGCGATACGCATCACCCATCTTCCGTCGGGCATCGTGGTAATGATGCAGGAGGAACGCTCCCAGCACCGCAACCGCGCCAAGGCCATGGGTCTCTTGCGCGCAAAGCTCTACGACGCCGAACGCCAGCGCCTTGACGCCGCGCGCGCGGCCGAACGCCGCGGCCAGGTCGGGAGCGGCGATCGCTCCGAGCGTATCCGGACCTACAACTTCCCCCAAGGACGAGTCACCGATCACCGCATTAACCTCACGCTCTATAAACTGCCCCAGGTCATCGAGGGCGAGTCCTTGGACGAGTTCATCGACGCCCTGGTCACCGAGCGCCAGGCCTCGCTGCTGGCCGCGCAGGACCAGCCTTCGAGCGGGGCGCGGGTTTGAGCGACGTGGCCCTCCACATCGATGCGGCGCGCCGCGACATCGCGCGGCGCTTTCGCGACCTTGGCATCGACACTCCCGATCTCGACGCGCGCATTCTGGTCGGCCATGCGCTCGGACTCGACCACACCGCCCTCATGCTCGCGGGAGAGCGACGCCTTGAGGCCGCCGAGATTGCTCGGATCGAAACGCTCGCGGCGCGGCGGCTGGGCCGCGAGCCGATTGCCCGTATTACCGGTACCAAGGAATTCTGGGGCCTGCCGCTCAAGATCACGCCTGACGTGTTGGTGCCGCGCCCGGAGACTGAAACCGTCGTCGCGGCGGCGCTGGCCGCAGTCGATCGAACAGGAGCGCGCTCACGCGCTTTGCGGATAGCCGATCTAGGGGTTGGATCGGGCGCCATTCTGATTGCCCTCTTGGTCGAATTACCAAACGCCAGTGCAATCGGCACCGACCGCAATCCTGCAGCTCTCGCACGTGCACGCGAAAATGCGCGCCGTTTGGGCGTCGCGCCGCGCGCAGCCTTCGTCGCCTGCGATTTTGGCGCCGCAGTAGCGCCCGGCTGCGATCTCGTCGTGACTAATCCTCCGTATGTTCGCACCGACGAAATCGCCGAGCTTGAACCTGACGTGCGCGAATTCGATCCCCTCGCTGCGATTGACGGCGGCCTCGACGGTCTTGCCGCCTATCGTGTCATCGCGGTCCACGCACGGCACATCCTTATCCCGGGGACGCATTTGATCGCCGAAATCGGCAAAGGCCAAGGCGACGCTGTCGCCGCCCTGTTCGCTGCCGCCGGTTTTGGCGGAATCAGGATCGTGCCGGATCTCGCCGGCATATCGAGAGCGGTGGTGGCAGTCCGCAACCCATGAGCCCCGCGCGGAGTGCCAATCGCAAAAATGCAGAAAAAAATGCTTGGATTATCGATCAAGACCGACTACCTTTCAGAAACGGGATGAACCTAGGTTCAATTGACGCCACACAGACGGCCTGGAGCACGGCTCGGCGAGGCAGTGGGCGCAAGTGAGATGGATACCGACATCGCTATATACCGACATCGCTTTGACGTCATCGCCGGTTCTTCTCTCGGTGGCGGAAGTCTCGAATGCGAGATACTTGAAATCGGGAAACTTAGGTTCGAGATGCTTCATCGGTTAAGGCGAATTGCCACGGTCGCGACGGCGTCGCGGCAGTCGTGATGGAAGGTGGGCAACGCCGCGGCTCTGTCGCGAGCAAGGTCTGAGCTAACGATTACCTCTATCCACGCTGGCGTTCCTTGTTGAATGCCGGGGATGCCTTTTGCCGCAGGCAAGGGCTTTTCGGGGCTGGCTGCCATTCTTTCGGGAATACGGCCGGGAATGTGGGGCAACAGGCGGCGCGTGCCGCCTTCAATTGAGGATTGGCAAAGACGCTAGTCATGAGAAATCAGCAGCAAAACAAGCGTATGCGGGGGCGCAACAACCGCAAGAGTCACAATCCGCTCACGCGGGTGTACGAGTCGAACGGACCGGATGTCAAAATGCGAGGCACCGCGTCCCACGTTGCCGAGAAATACCTGCAACTTGCGCGCGACGCCCAGTCGTCCGGGGATCCGGTTTCCGAGCAGGGCTATCTCCAGCATGCGGAGCATTATCTCCGCCTGATCGCCGCAGCGCAGGAACAGTTCCGGCAGACGACTCCCTTCTTCCGCGGCGAAGGCGGAATGGACGGCCGGGACGATATGCGTGACGACATGAACGACGAGGGCGATGACGAGCCGGCCGGTCTGCCGGGCGCGGGCGAGCAACCGTCCTTCGGTCCCCGGGATCCGCAGCCCTATCTGCCGCGTGATGCACAGTTCTTCCAGCCGCGCGAGCAGCCGAGCTTTGGCGGGCGTCATTCGCAGCACGCTGCGTCCAAAGACGACGACAGCAACGTCGAGCGCCTGCCTTCCTTTATCACCGGCGGCGCGCCGGCACCGCCAATCGCATCGCCGGCGGCGCACCAGGGTTATGGTCAAAACGGCTTCGAGGGACAGGGCGACCGTTTCCCGCTGCATCGGCGGCGCCGCCGTCATCGCGGGCCGCGTGGCGATCTGGCGCAAAGTGGACAAGGCGACGGTGACGATGCCCCTAATGGTACGCGCCAGAACGGCGACTGAGCGGCTGTAGCCCGGATGGAGCGCAGCGTAATCCGGGACTGAACGATCATAAAATGAGAGGTCGGCCCCGGATTACGCTGCGCTCCATCCGGGCCACGAGCGCACCCTCGGCCTCCCCGGCATGCAACGATGAAATCCGCGCCGCGCCCCCTGGAGAGGGCGCCAAAACTGGATCCAGGACAGGTTTGAGGGTGGGCACCAGTTTCTTCGCGCGAACGGGAATCGCCCGATAGACCTGCTTCGTCGCTTCTACGAGATGCACCCCTGCAAATGGCGCCGACATCGTCGCACCGGTGCGTTCCCAGGCTAACGCCGAACGCAAAAACCAGCGACGATCGATCGGCGGCACGTAGAGCGCGTCGCCCCATGCGGTCGGCGTAAACCATGTCTCGCGCAGAAGGTGCGTTAACTGCGAGCGGGAATAAGGCCGTCCTTGACCGAACGGCGTCGTGTCCATCCGGGCCCACAAGCCACGCCTATTCGGTACGACCGCGAGAATTCGGCCGCCGGCCGCCAGCACGCGCCATACCTCGCGCAACAATGCCGCCACGTCGTTGCTTAACTCAAGGGCGTGAACCAGGAGGATACGATCGATCGCCGCATCCGGAAGCGGCAGTTCGCATTCATCAACCAGCGCAACAAGCGTCGGTCGCGCCGAAGGCCATTTGACCACGCCCTGGGCCGCCGGCATGAAGGCGAGGCAGCGCTCGGCTTCCTCGCGAAACAGGCCTAGATAGGGCGTGGCGTAGCCAACGCCGAGCATCCGCAGCCCTGCGCTGCCAGCCCACAATCGGCGAACGCCGCGCCCAACGAACCGCCGCGCCACTGTTCCGAGCGGGTGGGCATAGAAATTGCGAAGATCGACGACATCCATGCGCATAGATACCACGAAGCACAACGAGGGATCGAACGGCTGCGCGGCCAGCGGCCGCATGTTATAGAGTCTTGGTCAACGAATGGTGTTCCATGGATAACGAAAGCATCGCGCCCTCGCAGGCTGAGATCCGTCTGTTCCTCTGCCTCAAAGACAATTACGGCGTCCTCGTCCACGATCCGGCGAGCGGCGCCACCGCGGCAATCGACGCGCCGGAAGCCGCGCCGGTCGAGGCGGCGTTGACGGCGTCCGGCTGGAGATTGTCCGACATTCTGATAACCCATCATCATGGCGACCACACCGCCGGCATAGCCGAATTGAAGCAACGCCACCGCGCCCGGGTGGTGGCGCCGCGTCAGGAGGCTGCCAAGATTCCGGACGTGGATGAACAGGTCGCTGAAGGCGACACCGTCACAGTAGGCACCTTGTCGGCACGGGTGATCGCGACGCCGGGCCATACGCTTGGGCAGATCAACTATTACTTCCCCGCCGCCAAGCTGCTGTTTGCCGGCGACACGCTGTTCTCGATCGGCTGCGGACGGGTGATAGAAGGAACGCCTGAGATGATGTGGCAGTCGCTTCTCAAGCTGCGTGACCTGCCGGATGACACTGCGATGTTTTGCGGCCATGAGTACACCGACGCCAACATCCGCTTCGCGTTCACCATCGAGCCGGATAACCCGGCGCTTGCTGCGCGCGCCGCAGAAGTCAAACGCCAGGTCGCGGCCGGCACGCCCACGATCCCGACGCTCATGGGCGAGGAGAAGCGCGCCAACGTATTCTTGCGCGCCGACGATCCCGCGGTCGCGGCGGCCGTGGGCCTTGCGGGTAAGCCGGCGGCGCAGGTGTTCGCCGAAGTGCGGGCGCGCAAGAACAGGTTCTGAGGAGTTTGGCTACGCGATGTTCAAGCGTATGAAGCTGAATTGAACAAGGTCCTGCGGGCATCGGTGGCCTCATGACTGCGAACCAAATTATCCAGCTCCTGAACCTCAAACCCCATCCCGAAGGCGGCCATTATGGCGAGACGTTCCGGGACGGAGCGGGAGCCGGCAGGCGCGCTGCATCGACTGCAATCTATTTCCTATTGATGCGCGGTGAGCGGTCGCACTGGCATCGCGTCGACGCCGCCGAAGTCTGGCACTATTACGCTGGCGCGCCCTTAAAGTTGGAAATTGCCGAGACGGATGAGGGGCCGATTCGCGGCCTTCGCCTTGGCATCGATTTTTCAGCCGGCGAGCGGCCCCAGGCCGCGGTGCCGCGCCATGCGTGGCAGGCCGCCGAGAGCCTCGGCGACTGGACGCTGGTCGGCTGCACGGTGGCGCCGGCCTTCGAATTCGCCGGCTTCGAATTGGCGCCGCAGGGCTGGGCACCGCGACCGTGACGCGTACGATGACTTCGGCGCCGCGCAAGTGGCGTTGACGGCCGAGAGGAAATCGCCGCCTGCCGGACTGACATATATTTCTTGTGGATTAAGAACGAGCGCCCGCCGGGTGTGCGCTACCAGCACTGTCTGCCGCGCACATGCGTCATGCCGTGCGCCACAACCGCAATCCTCTGGGCCGATAGTCGGGTAAGCCTTTCCTCAGCGGCGGCGACCGAGGCCTGCGTCGGCTGACGATGCATCATGGCGGCGACACTCTCGGGTGCGCTCGGCCAGGCGGCAAGCCTGTCGTCGATGCTGGCCCGCATTCGCTCGATCTCAAGAGAGCACGGGCCAGCATAACTGCTTGATATCGATACGGCGAGTGCCGCTGCGTT
>Ga0137390_10006310_pt1 | contig 10092 bp, 15 predicted proteins | sample 15con2h24AmetaG_FD_104937 | JGI IMG/M metagenome (GOLD analysis project Ga0137390, IMG submission 104937) | Vadose zone soil microbial communities from Angelo Coast Range Reserve, California, USA - 15con2h2.4A metaG | ecosystem: Environmental > Terrestrial > Soil > Vadose zone > Saprolite... | reverse complement strand
TCAATCTAGCTCAAGAACTTTCCACGAATTGAGGCATGATCAAGAAAAGGCAGAAAAGTTACTTCGAGAAGACACGCAACGCTACAGAAAACACAATGAGTCTCTGAGCACATTTCTACAACAGGCCATTGACATGTACTCGCGATGTCTCCAAGCTGCCGACGATTTCGACAACGATGGCCACATCCGGTTGGTCTCGCTTTGGTTTGCCAACTTCAATGACAACGATTTACAAGACAAGGTTCGGTCTTCGATCGATCGCATTCCCTCAAGAAAGTTTGTCTTTCTGGCCCACCAGCTTTCCGCTCGCTTGGCGAAGCCCGCGAATGATCCTGTTACAGGTAGCCAGGATGCGCTGCAAAGTCTCATTCTTCGAATGTGTCGCGAGCACCCTTTCCATAGTTTATATCAAGTTTACTGTCTCCGGCCATCTCCTGGGGTCCCACATGGCGGCAGGCGCTCATCCTCTCGTCTTGATCCTCCCTTATCGCAGGGAGAGAGAGCGGCGGCGGCGGCCGAGATCTTTGATCGCTTGCGAGCCGATTCCTCATCAAATCAGCAGGTCATCGATGTAGAACAGGTCTGCGATGCCTATCTTCAATGGGCGAAACGCCCGATCAAAGGCTCTTTCGAGAAGGGTCGAAGCGGGCCGTACGAGATACCGAGCGACATGCTCATCCTAAAATTGAACGATGTCCATGTTCCTGTCCTAACCGTCAACACTCCCGTCGATCCTACACTCCAATATCGGAATTGTATATGGATCAGCCACTACGAGAGAACTTTCGAAACGGCGGGAGGAGTGAATATCCCAAAAATATGTTATTGTCGTGGCTCAGATGGCATCAAGTATAAGCAGCTTGTGTGTATCAAATCTATCTACCTAAAGTTGCGCTGAGGGGTCCCATTTACAGTTCAAAGGAGAGGGTAATGACGACATGCGACAAGACGCAGTCATGGAACAGGTTTTCGACCTAGTTAATGCAGTCTTATGTCGCGATCGTGAAACGAGGAGACGCAATCTCAGTATCCGTGGCTACAAAGTCATCCCGCTGGCACCGCAGGCAGGTGTACTCGAATTTGTCGGCAACACCCTACCGCTCAGTCACTGGCTTACAAGGGCACACCTAAAGTGCGTAGTTCATATCCCAAGGATATCTTAAACCTCAATACCTTGTTACAGATATAACAAAAGCGACATTTCTCATCACGAGTTCTACGGAAAGATGTCAAAGACGCGAGAGGAGAACAAGGTTTCTCCTGACCTCACAAGTAAATTAACCACCCACTTCCTCTCGCTAAGGGAACGTTTTAGACCGGTGATGCGACATTTTTTCACTGAAAAGCACAAAATGCCGATGTCGTGGTTTGCCATGCGGCTCAATTATACACGGAGTGTTGCGACCACGTCTATCGTCGGACACATCCTCGGTTTGGGAGACCGACACACGTCGAATATCCTTCTAGACAGCAGCACCGGCGAGGTCGTGCATATCGATCTTGGCATTGCATTCGAACAGGTAGTTTTTTGTTCCCTCCTTTCTCTGCCATTATCTCACGTGTGCTGCCATGCAAGGGAAAACTACTCCCAATCCCAGAGTGCGTCCCGTTCCGCATGACAGCCGACATGGTCGACGGCATGGGTACAACTGGCACGCAAGGAGTTTTCCAACGCTGTGCGGAGGAAACCTTGCGCGTACTACGCAACGACTCTGAGGTGGTCCTCACCGTTCTTGAGGTCTTCAAATACGACCCGTTACATTCTTGGTGCGTCCATCGTCGTCCTCTGCTTCCTCTTTCTTCGTCCCTCTCTGCGGTTCCTGCGTCTTCTTTCCTTAGAGCGGCGTACTAACGCGAAGACGCCGCGCAGGACGGCGAGTGAGTTCAAGATAAAACGCGCGCAGGCCTCGTCGACCACCGACCCCACAGCCTCGCGGGCGCATACGCCTGGTCCGGGTGGCGTACCTGAGCTGGATATGAGCAGCGGTACAGCAGACGAGGCGGCGGACCGTGCGCTTACCGCCGTCGGGCGCAAGCTTGATCGCGCACTCAGCACCGAGTACACCGTGAACGAACTCATCGCCGAAGCCACAGATCCCGCAAATCTAGCATGCATGTTCATAGGTGGGTCCCGTCAAGCAGCTTGTCGTGGGGACACAGACGTTGACCATGTTTATTCCTGACACGCACGCAGGCTGGAGCCCACATCAGTAGAGAGAGATGTCATGCCATGGAAATACCATTTCCATATCTCTTTTTTTTTATTTACGTTGTCCCTACATTAAGACCACCAGTTTTCTGTATTTTAACTCGATTATCCCGAAGCTACGGAACAATGTAGAAAGAAACACCGTGCTCGCAATCATATCTCAGGGAGGCAATTGTTCACCCTGGGTAGTAACTGAAATGTGGGAAAAGTAACACGGATCACACATTCAGTTACGTTACGCTAGCATGTACATTTGGGAGAAATCCCGGGGAAATATATGATTGATGTTTTATGCTTGAGTCGCTCTTTTCTCAGAGGTTTGGGGTAGGAGGACAGATTCTCACGATCCGTGCGGGGCGCACGGATCGAATTAGCAAGACAGGACACTCTTTCTTCCTCTCAACCTTCATAGCCATTCCTCGATATCAAAGCTCTCTCGCCCCACCGCCATACTCCTTCGGCTCTTTTCCTTTCTCTCCCCCCTCTCCCCACTCTCGGACGACGATGCTTGGCTAATCGCCATCGCACGGCGGCCGTGCGCCCCTTTCAGGTCGTTTTCCCGGTGTCTTCCACTTATACTAACCCTTTCCTTCCTATGTGTCCGGCACAAGACCACGTATTCCCTCTATCTCACCCTTTCAGCTTCGCCATCACCCTTTGCTCTCATTCAGTACCTAGAGACATGAGCAGAACCCTTGTACACCGCGGCATGTACTATATGAATCCTCCCTCCAGCTCGTCGTGATAAGCAGAATCCAGTTGTGTTTTCGAAAGTCTCTTCAAGGCTTGAATGCGCACCATTCCTCATCTCTACCCTTTTTCTCTTCGTTTTCGCACCAAGACCCGACACCAAAATTGTGGAACTGCTGTTCGCGTCGTACTCGCCGTCTCCGTCATGCTTCTAGCCACTAACGTCGCTCACTCCCGTTCCTCTTGCCCTCTCGCAGTACAACATCTACAGTACCGTGGTGGTCTTGTAAAATTGTGCCCATACCTGCACATTCTGGCGCGGGTATGTCGCAGTTGGATTGAACACAAAAGGTGGACTCATCAACGCCTGCTGCGTTTGCGCGTTCGCTTGCAGCTGAGGTTGCGACCGGGCATGGGAGGGCGTATCAGTAAATGAGTACAGCGACTGTGTCCGAGATCGAGGTTGTTGCTGTGCCACACTCAGCGTCTGGGGCTGCGTGTAAAATAAGGCCTGAGCATGGGTATGTTGCAATTGCGACTGGGACTGGACAAGGGTATGCTGCTGGGCGTGCTGTAACAGTGGGTGCCACTGCATGGGGTCCTGGTGAGGCTGCTGGTTCTGGGGTTGGCCTAGAGATGGCGTCTGCTCAGGCTCCAAGGGAGCCTCTGCCTGTTGTGATGGTGTTTGGAGAGAGAACGATGCCCTTGAATTGTTCTGCGGCGGATATGGCTGCACATACGCTGTCTGGAGCTGGGGTTGTTGAGTCTGCTGCACTTGTTGGAATGAAGGCCGCCTTTGGGGTTGAGGCTGCATTTGGAGTTGTCGCGCAACATAAGAGGCACTGCGTCCAAGACTGACACGCGGATCCGGAATGGGGCCACCTTGTCGCGACTCTGTATATGCAACTGCAGGAGTAGGAAAGACGCCATATCTTGCTTGGTCGTATACGCTTGGGTTCTGCGGCTGGTCAGCGGGTGGACCATAACTAAGTGCTTGCTGTCCCTGTACGCGCGACTCAGCCCACGCCGGGTACAAAGATTGCGATTGTGGTAAAGGTGTGTACTGTTGTTCGAAGACTATCAAAAGTTCCAACATCAGTGTGAGGAGACAACAAGGAGAGAAAAGGCCATACATCCACTATGACGCGCGAGACTGTCGTCCATCATGCGGTCAAATATCGGGCGCGCTCTAACGAAGCTCTCGTTCATTGACATTAGATCAGCTGTAGAGCAAGAAACGCGGTCGTTAGATCCGTACAGGTCCTCGTTTGATACACAAGGATGACATACCGCACTTCTGGTTGTACTTATCAATCAGCTTGACGATCTTCGGACGAAGGGCCATGCACGAGGCGTAGAGCTCTTGGATCTCCTCATTGTCGGCAACGTTATCCTTTGCGGGGTCCAAAGTTCGCAATATCGTCAACAAACGATCGAAGTTGGCCGCCTGCGAGAACACGGCAGCATCCTGCTGCACCTCGGCTGCCAGCTCGGCAGGGGTAAGGTCTGGAAGCGGTTCCTGAACACCACCAGGTCGTGAGCATCGGCAAAGGTAGGGGTAGGAGTAGGGCATAAACGCACGACATAGTTGACTGGGAAAATTCCTGTGCGACCCCTGAGCTGCCCTCGCCACCGACCTTCGTATTTCCGGTCCACAACTTTGATAATATCTCCTCTCTCGAACGCTAACTCGTTGGGTTCAGTGGGCTCGAATGAGTATAGCGCGCGCACGTGCGTCACAACGTTGACCTCCGCAGCAGAAGGTGTGGGTGATTTTGGTACCGCTGCAGTAGATTGAGGAGATGATTCCACGGTCGTAGGTACGGCAGATTGCGTTTGAGTATGCATCCCGTCATTAGGACTCGCGAAAGGACCAGCGCTGAGGAGAGAGGGATTGACGGGACTTTGGCCTAGACTAGGACCTGTGGTTGGACTGAGAGTACTTGCTGGGGAAGCACGGGGAGTGGGAGGCGCGGAAGATGCGACATTGCCCTCAACAGGGGGAGGGGAGAGAGGTCGTTGTTGGGGCGTGGCATCATAGCCGAAATTTAGTGTGGGGATCCTGAGAGTACCATCCAGGGAAGTACGCGAAGTCGAAGGTGGAGAAGACGCAGCATCATCTTCAACAGAGGGAGGGGCCGGAGGGCTCAAAGAATCAGCCTCTTGTTTCGGTGTGAAAAGTGTAGTAAAACAGGGTTCGGGTTCGGCCATGAGGGTGGTGCTGATTGTAGACTGGGATTCGTTTCGGAGACAGAACATCGATTTCTCGAGAGTGTCGCAAGATTTGAGATCAGGAATAGAGCAATTCTGGTTCGAGTTGAATGGAAGGCGGCCTTGTCCGAGTCCTGGGAGGTCAAACGGATTCTTGTAGTCAGCGGGCGACACAGTGTGAACACTGGAGTTTGAGATAGATTGTCGATACGATTGGATAGACCCCTTGGACCATCTGTGATATATTGCTTCTCTTATCGAAATGCGACTTGATGAACCCGATGGTGTGCAAGAATGGGGGGGCATTTGGGTTCAAGTGGATGTGCAATCGGCGAGGGCAAACTCATCGCTGCTAGAAAAACAATGCGCGGCAAGGTGTGTGTACCCTGTTTGCATCGCGCAAAGGATTCAATCGATGCTGTGTCCACGACCTGATCTGAGCATACACAGCGTCCGCATTCCGCATACCACTGCCAGTGAAAAACGTGACCAGCCACTTGACACTTCCGTAATAAGTTTCCCACAGTCCCACCATGGAAGACTCCCCCAAGTTGCAGTTGGTGCACTCCGACCTCTGTATTTTGGGAATTTCGCCCCCTTTGAACTGCGATAGTAATTTGGTTGTATCTGCATCACGAATTATAAATTAATTATCGTTACTTCTCTCGACGCCACCCATGGGACACAAACGACGAGGGAAGTTCATGGAACCGCCTTGCGGCGAGCGCAGCACTGGCAAGCAAGCACAGCCAGCGCGCGTCAGAATCGTTCATATAATTCCGCGGGATCTGGGGCGCGGCCTTGATCAAACTTGATTAGCGGTGCGAGTGTGCGCAATGGCTCTGCAATCGCAAAGAATGGATGCTGCAGAAGCTGTGACGCATCAGGCCGCTTTTCTGCATCGACCTCAAGCGTCTTGGCGAGAGTGTCCCGGAATGTTGGCGGTAAGTTCTCCGGGTTGACAATCGTTTGTACCGTTCGTGGCGATCAGGGCGTTGAGGACTCAATCCGGTTCGAGGGCTATCCACAATACATGATCAAGAAAAGGCGGAAAGATTACTTCGAGAAGACAACGCCAGAAAACACGAAAAGCGCCCTTTGGTGATTGTACAAAATATTGCTCAGTAGCGGAAGCTATTGATAATCTGTCATTATTATCAATCACTAGCTTACCCTGTATTGTAAGTATTTGTTTGCCTTGAACTCCGACGCCTTAAGACGCTAATTTGGTTGTATCTGCGCTACGACTTATAAATTAATCGTCGTTACTTCTTCTCTCGGCGTCACCATGGGGCACAAATGACGATGGAACCCACTCACGGCGAGCGCGACGAGCACAACGCGCGTCAGAATGATTCACTTGTCCGCGCGATCTGGCGCGCAGCCTTGATCCGCGGTACGAGTGTGCGCAATGGTTCTGCGATCGCAAAGAATGGATGTTTCAGAAGCTGTGGCGCATTAGGCCGCTTTTTAGCATCGACCTGTAGCGTCGCGTTGAGATAGTCGCGGAACGTCGACGACAAGTTCTCCGGCGGTTCACCCTCGATCATCTCTGCGTGACGGTACGTGTCAAAAAGAGTAAGCATGGGCAAGAATTGCGAGGGAAAATACCTATAGTCATGATGCCGAGAGACCATATATCTACTTTACGGCCATACTCCTTACGTCTGGCTATCTCTGACCAGTCAATCGTACCGGTCATCACACCCGTTCGCTTTGTACGCACACCGTCCGAGATTGCGGCGCAGGTGCCAAAATCAGCTAAGGATCCGAAACACGGGTCAGAGATCGTATCAGGAAAGTAATTCATGATACGAACTGAGTTTAATATCACCAGTGAGACTCAATAACACATTGTGGCTCTTGACATTATGATGGATGATGCCTTGCTCGTGCAAATAGTGCAGACCTTGCGCTGTCTCTCTGCTCACTGCCGCGATTTGGCCTTCTGTCATCGAGTATAACATTGCTGTAATGACGCCCTTAAGTGAGGCACCCTCCACAAATTCCATCACGATCCAGATCTCGTCCTTGTAAAGGAACGAGTCAATGAATTTTACTATATTCGCATGACACGTCTCGGGCCTGCCGAGGATCTCGGTTATGACAAGATGCCATGGCAGCTTGTCTTCGTCGAAGTCAATCTGCTTGATCGTAACCGAGACATTGGTCCTAACATGGCGGGCAGTAAATAAACGACCAGTGCCCCTACAAGACCCCAGGAAGAAGGAAGAAGGAACACATGAGCATAACACCTCAATCACACAAGGAAAGTTGCCACGCTCACCTTTCCGCAACCTTGACGAGATCGCAAAACGTTCGCGTGGGAGTCTTATCCTTCAAGTTGTGAAGCGCCTTGAGGAGTTTGACTATGTCGGCGTCATGTACTTCGCCTTCCTTCATATCTTCGCGTGGGAATGGTGTCGTATCTGGGGTCCTTTCCACGCTTGCTGCGGCCTTATCCTGTTGCCGTTGAGAAATAGGATCCTTGATCAGACTGAGAGTACTAGCTTGTGAAGCACGCAGAGTCCAAGGCGGGGAAGACCGTGACGCGGCATCATCTTCAACGGGGGGAACTTGAAGGCTCAAAGAACTAGACCCTAGTTTCCGCGTGGAACTTGAAGGTGTAGTAGTAGAACAGGGGTCGGGTTCGCCACGGAGGAAGGTGCTTATTGAAGACTGGGATTCGTTTCGTACACAGAAGGTCGATTTCTCGAGAGAGTCGCAATACTTGAGATCAAGAACAGAGGAATTCTGGTTCCAGCTGGGTGGAAGGAGACCTTGCCCTGGAAGATCAAATTGATCCTTGTAGCCAACGGCCGAAGTGGTGTGAACACTGGAGTTTGAGATAGATTGCCGATCCGGTTGGATAGATTCCTCGGACCATCTGTAATCCAGTAGTAGTGTTCTTCCGAGTCCTGTTATCGAAGTGCGGCTTGACGAACCCGCCGATGGTGTGCAAGGGCCCGAGGGCATTGGCTTCAACAAGCTGACGTGCCTATAGGGCGAAGGAAAGCTCATCGTTGCTAGGAAAAGAGTGAGCCGCAAAGTGTGTGTAACCTCCGAGTCGCTTTTTGGTTTGGCATCGCAAATAGGATCCTGATCTGGGCATGGCGCAACATGACACCACTCACAAGCAGGAATGGGTCACACAGTCTATACTGCCTGCCAATTTCAGTAATAAGATTCTCGGCGGAGTCCCAAGTATTCCGCCAGTACTCCGCCAGTCTACGAACAGTCTACGAACTAGTGCGGGTGCCCGTGGCGAAGCCACGGATCAAGTAACATTTGATCTTCTTGAGGTGCGCGGGCGACGACCTCAAGTGTAGGGACAAACCTCAGACGGTGGGAACTTTCCCAGGTCGTGTGAACTCGCGGAGTCTCCCGCGACCGCTGTTCCGTTATACTATGATGATGATATGATGATATGATGATGATGATGATGACTGCGCTCCCTTCAACGCTACAAGTGTTTGTTTGTCTCAACCGCTGGATTTTTCGCCTTCTTTTTCTTTTGCCTTTTGAACCGCGACTCGTTCAAATACTACTTTGGCATCTGCATGCATCACGAACCATAACCATAATCATCGTTACTTCTCTCGTACAGCTCACCTGTAGTGCGATCGTATTTTTTGGGTCTCATGCATCTCATGGTTCGAGAGGCAGGTGGACTAGCTCTCGGGGAAGACCAAGAAAGGGTAGAATGAGATTCCAAGTATCATAATCGCATAAATTCTTCTTCAGAAACCTTACCGACTAAACCGCCTTCGATGCCCAATCCGAGTCCCCAAAACACCTTTTCAGTAGAACGAAAATCCACGCTCAAAGACAAACTCATCAAGACCGTGTCATATAGATTGCATCGCAAGTCAAAATCAAACGTGCTCCCTTCCTACTCAGATCAGCCACACGCCCACATCTGTTCGAGTAAACGAATCAAATGAAAAAAACATAAGACATTACGATACATCATCACACATACGCCAAGCGGAGACATCGATAAATGTCCGTTTTTGTTTTCTCTAAGGTATCTAAACGTTAGCGGCCAGCGTGCACACAGCGTGTGTATTCAGCAACCGCATGATATGGCAGCTGACGGCAACGCAGACCATTGCAAATCAAAAGAGGGGTGGGGAGTGGGACAAAGGTAGATGCATTAGTGAAAGAACGCAAAAGAACGGTTGGGTAAATGTGAATGAGGATGAGTGACATGTTGAGTGGACGATAAACTGCGAGAGAAGCTAGAGAGATCGGGAAAGAATGGGGCACGAACGACGATGAAACCGCCTCGCGATGGGCACAGCGTCAAAATGGCTCATTTGTTCCGCGCGATCTCGCGCGCAGCCTTGATAAGCGGCGTAAGCGTGCGCAATGGCTCTGCGATCGCAAAGAACGGATGTTGCAGAAGCTGTGACGCATCAGGCCGCTTTTCAGCATCGACCTCCAGCGTCTTGGCGAGATAGTCCCGGAACGTCGATGACAAGTTCTCCGGATTCGCAATCGTTGGTGTACCGTTCGTAGCGATCAGGTACAGTGCCTTCAGGGGATTTTGATTGAGGTATGGAGGTTCACCCTCGATCATCTCTGCGGGACGGGTCGTGTCAGCAACAAAAAAAAATGAACACGGGCGAAAATTGCGAGGCCACATACCAATAGCCATGATGCCGAGCGACCATATATCCACTTTCGGGCCATACTCTTTACGTGTGACAACCTCTGGCGCCATCCAATAAGGCGTACCAACCATAGTCGTTCGCTTTGCGTATGCAGGGTCTGAAATTTGTGCGCAGAAGCCAAAATCAGCTGAATCCCAAACGCCGCGCGTCAGAAATCGCATCAGAAAGGTAACTCATAAATCGTGATACGAACTGAGTTTAATGTCACCAGTGAGACTCAGTAACACGTTATCACTCTTGATGTCACGATGGATGACGCCATGCTTGTGCAAATGCTGTAGGCCTTGCGTTGTCTCCTTGCTCACT
>Ga0137390_10006304_pt1 | contig 10098 bp, 10 predicted proteins | sample 15con2h24AmetaG_FD_104937 | JGI IMG/M metagenome (GOLD analysis project Ga0137390, IMG submission 104937) | Vadose zone soil microbial communities from Angelo Coast Range Reserve, California, USA - 15con2h2.4A metaG | ecosystem: Environmental > Terrestrial > Soil > Vadose zone > Saprolite... | reverse complement strand
TTAATTCGGAACTGCTGATAGGCTTGGCCTGGATTGGTGCGGCAAAAACTTGCGGGGCAATAGCGGCACCGAGCAGCAATGAAAGCAACAACTTCCGCATCTCTGGGAATCCTCCACGCATCTCGGAGAGCGTCTTTGTCTCTCACGCGAGTGGCTATCCCCAAAACATAGATCAGGCGAGGTAATCCCCGGAAGGTCACTAAAGTAATCGAAGGTTGTTTGACGCAAGCTAGGCATCTTGTCGCCTTCACATTGGCAAGGTAAGTCGAAGTCAGCAGCCACTAAGATAACCAACAGGTTGCAGGGGGCAAGTTGACTACAAAACCTGAGTCGAGTAACGTGAAGTATATTAGGTGCTGCGCCGTCAGCACCCGCGGAGGACTTATGTTTGAAGGCTTAATCCAGCCTATGCATCTGCTGGTCATCTTTTTTATTGCTTTGCTAGTCTTTGGTCCGAAGAAGCTTCCTGAGCTCGGCAAAGGACTGGGTGATGGCATTCGCGCGCTGAAGGAAGGTCTGAAGGACCGCCCGGCGGAACCCACAAAGAGCGAGAACACGGAAGTAAAGAGCTAGGTCGCGCCGTATTCATTGGCAAGGGACTGGGTTTGCTGATTTCTCTCACCTGTTTACCTCGCTTGTATTCTGAGACCCCTGCTTCGGTTGCCGTGCCCTTGAAATCCATGTTCGCGCCACTCAACCTGCTCGCTAATATACGGACAGGGGTTTGACTTCAATGAGATACGGCTTTCTGGTCGAAACTTACGAAACGGAACGGATTAAAGTCCTCAGCGTCTGGAGCGAGTTCAAAGATGCCGACCTTCGGATGCGACCTCGCCAGGATGATCCAAGGGGACGCAGCGTCCTGGAGCAAATGATTCATCAATGTGTGAGCGAGGACCTATGGTTTCGCAATATGCTCGGTATAGACGTGAGCGCGCCCCCGCTGCCCAATCAGGAGACCCGCTTGGAGTTCTTGAAACGCTATGCCGAAGACAGCGGAAAGCGTCTGGCCGTTCTACAAGAGAAAGACGAGAAATGGTGGGAAGAGGAAGTTAAGTTTTTTGACGTTCAGCGCTCACGCGCCTGGGTGATAACCCGGCGTCTGACCCATACCGCGCATCACCGTGGCCAGCAGATGGCGATGCTCCGTATGCTAGGTCGTGATCTGCACAGTAACTACGGCCCTACTGCCGATACAGGCGGGCTGATGCAAAATCATGCCCCGACAATTTACGCTTATCCGAGCCTGGAAGCACTGCTAAGTGGTGAAGCTGCGGGAGGAACAAAGAGCCCATTTCCAAAGCGGAGTGATAAGCCAGTCACCGAGCGCCCCGCATAAGACCGTGCCCAGTCACTGTTTTTCCTCGCGGGTGCGAAGCCAGTCAATGAACATTTGTTCGATGGGCTTGTCGTAAGCCATGAGGACGTGACGAATGGTGTGCCCGCTGACCAAGTGACAGACTTCCTCGGCGAGATTCTTGACGTGGTCTCCCGCCCGTTCTAGAGATTGCGTCATGAAGATCACCTGCAAGCTGGCTTGATGGACAAGATTTTCCGGGTTCTCAATGTGACGCATAAAGATCAGGTTGCGCAGCCGATCTATCTCAGCATCGGAACGCAACACTTCAATAGCCTTCTTTACGTCGCGAGCGGAGAATGCTTCAGCGACGTCGTTCAGCATCTTCTCCAGCACCGTTGCCATCCGCGTTAGTTCGCGGGTGTCCTGCGGATCGAGTTTCGGACCGGCAGATTGGGCACTATTGGCAAAGCTCAGCAAAAGATCCCCAATGCGCTCCAGCCCGATCATGAACTTCATGCACGCGAGTAGCTCGCGAGCCTCCGGCTCGCTTACCTGGGTGATCGCTGCAGTGACACCAGAGTCCAGTTCCGTGTCGAAACGGTCGAGTTCTCGTTCGCGCTGCCGGATTGAATTGAGCAGTGCCGACGAGCCCGTTGCGATTCCTTCGGCTGCCGCGCCAGCGGCTTCGCGGGCGACAGAACAGGCTTGCACCGTGCGGCGCACCAGGTGAGCAGAATAGGGCTCTGGTGCGGTGGTCTTGATGGTGGCCGTACTAACGGTACTCATAAAAGATTCCTCCGGTGGGGCGGCTTGTGTTGCCTCGAGACAAGGCCACCTAAATGTACGTGCACACGAGAGAAGCATATGGTGTTCTTTCTTCAAAGTTGGTTAAAAGATTGTGAATTTCTTGGAGCGGGGAGGCATTCTCCTCGTCTGCTCTGACAAAGAGGCGAGGGTAATGTGACGGTCTATTATCTTGGTACTTCCGTCATCTTGAGCAGCCCTAGGTCGGGGACTACAGTTAGCTTCACTTGGAGCAGTGATGCTGATTGCAGTATTGATGGTTTCGGCCGCATTCGGCCTATTGTACGGACTAGTAGGGGCCGAAGAACGCCGCCTTCAGAAAGTCGCCAAACCTCGCCGCCGGTAGTCATACACTTCAACGAGAGGCGGGAACATCCGCTTCCGGATCACGCTCCCCGATTAAACAGTCGAATCATCCAGAAAGCGACTGCTGCGACACCCGCAGATGCCGGAATCGTTACAATCCATGCCCACACGATACGACGGGCTACTCCCCACCGCACTGCCGAGAGCCGATGCACCGCGCCGACACCCACGATTGCTCCTGTAATGGTGTGGGTGGTGCTGACCGGAATGCCCGCGAGCGCGGTGCCAAATAAGGTGATCGCGCCAGCACTTTCCGCACAGAAGCCACCGAAGGGCTTTAGCTTGGTAATCTTCGATCCCATGGTATGGACAATACGCCAGCCGCCAAAATATGTACCCAGAGCAATGGCAGTATGCGCGGCGAGAATGATGGGCCAGTGGTAGCGTCCCCAATTTGCAGCCATATCGGCCTTGCTCATATAGCCTGCGGTGAAAAGCGCGCCGGCAACAATGCCCATGGTTTTTTGTGCGTCGTTGCCGCCATGTCCGAGGCTGTAGCCTGCGGCTGAGACGAGTTGCAACTTGCGAAACCAGGTATCCACCTGCCGCGGGGATTTGTTTCGCAACAACCAATAGCCTGCGACACTGAAGAGGAGAGCCAGTACAAATCCCATGACCGGCGCCACCACGATAAAAATCAGCGTCTTGGTCCAGCCTTGCGGGAGAATGACCCCATAGGCGGCAGATATGCCGCGATTCAGAGCAGCGCGTGCCATCGCCGCACCTGCGTAGCCCCCGATCAGCGCGTGGGAAGACGATGTGGGCAGGCCCCACCACCAGGTGAGCAGATCCCATACTATTGCTCCTAGCAGGCCTGCAATCACCACGTACTGGGTTACGTCTTCCAGACGGATCATGCCCTTGCCAATCGTCTTGGCGACAGCGGTGCCGAGGAAAAAAGCGGCCACAAAATTGAAGAATGCAGCCCAGATCACGGCCAGCTTCGGCGAGAGTACCCGGGTAGAAACAACCGTGGCAATACTGTTGGCGGCATCGTGAAAACCGTTCAAAAAATCAAATATCAGAGCTGTCGATACCGTGATGATGAGCAGCAGCAATCCTGTATTCACCGGCGGGCATACCTCGTCGGCATTGTGGGCTGCGCTTGGGAAAACATCACGCGCTCTTCAGGGCCACGGCTTCGAGAACGTTGGCCGCGTCTTCAGCTTTGTCCGTGGCATTCTCCAGAACTTCGTACAACTCCTTGAGCTTTATCAGTTGGATAGGATCCTTTTCGCGGTCGAACAGCTCAGCGATTGCTTTACGGCTTACCCGGTCGGCCTCATTTTCAAGACGGTTCACCTCGACGCAATGGTCGAGCACGTTCTGATTATTCTGTAACAGCGATACTCCAATCGCCAATTCTTCGGACTGCTGGACGATCAGGCCAGCGAGTTCCGACGCCGCCGGGGGCGGATCGAAAATCCGGTACAGGGTCAGACGTACAGCGGCTGCGTTCACGAAGTCGAGGACGTCGTCAAGGGAAGACGCCAGGCGATGGATATCCTCCCGATCGAAGGGAGTGATGAATGTCTGGTTTAGCTTGGTAATGATGGAGTGAGTAATATCGTCGGCCCGATGCTCGATCTCCTGCAAATGTTTTACCCGGGACTCGGCATCACGTGAATGCTGAAGGATATCCTGCAAGAGTTTCGCGCCCTCGGTGATGTTCCGGGAGAGATCGGCAAACATTTCAAAGAACTTGGTTTCCCGGGGGATCATACGAACCATAGGTTCCTTAAGTTCTCCTTATTACTTCTCGCAGCAAATTTAGGACGCCACCGAGAAACGCACTAAATATCTCATGCACCCGATGTACCGTCAAATCACGCTGATCCCGGCTTCGCCAACTTTGAGCATCGGGTCATAATGCAGATCAGAATCGCCGGCGCATCACGGTGCTAGAGAAAAGTAAAACATCTGGGTTATTGCTGATTGCGGGCAAGAGCCCTCTTCAAGCGGTTTGGACTACAGGCAAGGTGAACAGAAACGTTGACCCGTGATTGAGTTCGCTTTCCGCACGAATGGTGCCACCGTGTGCCAGCACGATGTGCTTGGCAATCGCCAGCCCCAATCCCGTTCCCCCCGATTCGCGCGAGCGGGCTTTGTCCACGCGATAGAAGCGTTCGAAGAGGCGCTGCAAATGCTCGGACCCGATACCAGGGCCGGAGTCCCGCACGTAGAACTCGACGTTTCGCTTGCCAGGTAACGCTCCTAGGACGATCTGGCCTCCGCCGTACTTCAAGGCGTTATCAATCAAATTGGAAAACACCTGATGGATGGCTTCGCGATCGGCATGGACTGCGGTGGGCGCGGAGTTCTCGACCACAATTTCGACGCTGTGATTGCGGGCAATCTCACGGAAGCTTTGCGCAGCCTCCTCCAGCAGTTCACCGGGAGTGACTGGGTTCATGTCGAAAGGCTGCTCGCCGGACTCGACTCTCGCCAGGGTCAGCAAGTCTTCGGTGAGTCGGGACATGCGGGTTGCATTCTTGCGGATAATCTCAAGAAACTCGCGGGCGTGATTGCTGTCGGGCGAGCTGTCGAGCAAGGTTTCGGTGTAGCCCTGGATGGAAGTCAACGGGGTGCGCAATTCGTGCGAGACGTTGGCAATGAAGTCACGCCGGGTTTTTTCGACGCGTTCAGTCTCGGTTAGATCGCGCAGCACCGCAACCGCGCCACCGCCGGGCATGGGAGCGGCGGTCACGTCGAACGTGCGGCCTGGAACGATGGAGGCGGCGCGTCGAGCCGTGACTTTCTTCGCGTCAGTTGCTCCGCTCAGGGCCTTCAGGAAGTCAGGATCGCGAACCGTCTCCACCATAGGCGCACGCAACCGGATCCGCTGCAGGGCTAGCCGGTCCATGCCGCGGTTCGCCCACTGCACGCGGCCGTCGGCGTCAACAGCGATAACGGCGTCCTGCATGCTGTTCAGGAGAGTTTCGAGCTGACGTTGGCTGGTTTGTAGTGCCGCGAAACTTTCCTCGAGTTTGCGTGCAGTCTTATCCAGCGCTGCAGCGACTTGACCGACTTCGTCTGTAGAATCCTCCGCGATCCGGGCGGAAAGATCGCCAGAGGCAATTCGATCGGCAAATGCAACGATCCGACGCAGGCGGCGGGCAGTGTACTGGGCGGCAATGGCGGCGATGACCAACGCAACAACGAATGCCAGCCCGGAACTGAACCACAGCGTGTGTCTTATGAGCCGTGTAGTGGCCTCGAGTTCGGAAAGAGGATAGGCAAAGCGCACCGCGCCTCCGGAAACGGGCGCGGCCACGTACAGAAAGGGGATACCCAGAGTATGGCTGCGGCGTTCGTCGGAGCCAATGTTGCCCTGAAGTGCGGCAACGAATTCCTTCCGCTGGGCATGGTTTTCCATTGTGGATGCCTGAGCTTCCGAATCGGCCAGCACTTTGCCCGTGGGATCAATTATGGTGGCTCGAGCCCCGGCGGCCTGAGCTTCTTGAGATGTGATGTCTTGTAACGAATGAGTGTGGTCAACCTCGACCCGATGGGCGAATAGTATGGTCTTTTGACTAAGATTGCGGCTAATTTCTTGGCGCAGTGAGGCTTCCCATGCGCGCCGTACGGAGAAATCGATCGTGATAGTAGCGGCTGCGATGACCAAAATAAATGCCGCCAGCAACTTGATAAAAATCCGGCTTCTCACTTTGGAACCTCGAAGCGGTAACCCGCGCCTCGCACGGTCTTGAGGTAACGCGGATTCTCCGGATCAGGCTCAATCTTCTCGCGAATGCGCCGCACGTACACATCCACTGAACGCGGCGTGACGAATGCTGTGTCCCGCCAGACCGAATCGAGTAGTTGATCGCGAGTGAAAACGCGGCCCACATGACGCGCGAAATAATCGAGTAAGCGGAACTCCGTGGCGGTAGTCCTAACCAGGTTGCCGCGCACGGTGAGGGTCATGGCCGCAGGATCGATTTCGATCTCGCCTGCTCGAACCACGGTTTGCATGAGCGGGCGCTCGAAGCGGCGCAGCACAGCCTTCACCCGGGCAACGAGTTCGCGCGGACTGAATGGCTTGGGAATGTAATCATCGGCGCCTAATTCAAGCCCAAGGACACGGTCAGGCTCGCTGCTTTTCGCGGTCAAAAAAATAACTGGGATCATCGCTAGCGATTGGCTTTGGCGAATCTGCCTGCAAAGCTCCAGTCCATCTTTGCCGGGGACCATAATATCGAGAATAAACAGTGCGGGTACCTGGCGCTCGGTATCAGAAAGCACTGCATTCCCGGTGGAATACACACGAACAGAGAACCCCGCGCTCTCGAGATGGTGGCGCACAAGCCGTGAAATGTCGGGGTCGTCTTCTACGATAACGATGTTAGACTTCACGGTCGTATTGTAGCCGGAGACCAGCCGATCGTGAGGTTGCTGAGGGCACTTCCCGAAAAAAGTGGCCATGCTTACCAGGCTGTCACCTGTCATTCAGCTAGGTTACTGGATCGTTATAAGCAGATTACAGACTTTATCCAGCCGGAATCGCGCGCTTGGCGGTACCACAGTAGTGGCACTATATTCAGTGATCACTGCGGGCCCGGAATATTCCTTCGCGGGTTGAAGGTCATCGCGAGAGTAAATCGCACTTTTAACATTCGTGCTACCGAAAAATACCGGAGCATGTTCAGCACGAACGCCCCCGGGTGCAACGCGATCGGGTCGAGAAGCTGCCGCTAGGTTAGCCTGCGGAGACTTCACTCTCGCCCGTAAACGCAATGTGACCAGTTCCACTTGCCGTTGGGAATGGCTATAGCCATAACGACGCTGATGCTCAATATGGAATAGGTCAACCAGATTGCGGGTGAAAGGCACGTTCAACTCGTACCCTTGGCCGCGATAGCGGATATCCACAGTACGCTCGTGTCGTAGCATTCCCTGCCAGCCTTCCGAATGGAAATCTTCGTCTGCAGCCTTGCGAAGTGCGAAGAATTCTCTTTCCAACTCAGCGATCGGTAGCTTCTCCGCGATGCGCCAAAGCACTGTCCGAGAATAGTCCTTGACTACGTCGCTAACCAGTATTCCAAATGCGGAGAGCGCGCCGGGCAGTGCAGGCACGATCACTCTTGGGATGCTCAAAGCAGCAGCCAGTTCGCAGGCGTGCAACCCACCAGCGCCGCCGAAGGCGACCAGTGCAAACTCGCGAGGATCATAGCCGCGCTCAATCGAGACCACGCGTATGGCTTTTTCCATAGTTGCATTCACGACGCGAACGACGCCTGCCGCAAACTCTTGCAGCGTGAGCCTGGTAGGTCGTTTCCTAAGCCAACTGCTCACCAAACCGCGAGTGCGCTCCAAATCGAGTGAGAACTCACCACCGAGGAAATGTTTCGCTCGCAATCGCCCAAGAAGAAGATTGGCGTCGGTGACTGTCGGCTGCGTCCCACGGCCATAGCAGATTGGGCCGGGGTCAGCGCCGGCAGATTCCGGCCCGACGCGCAGAGCGCCCGCGGCATCGAAGCGTGCAATCGATCCGCCACCCGCCCCAACGGTGTGAATGTCGAGCATCGGCACTCCGACGGGCAGTCCCTCTACTTCGGATTGGCCGCCCGTTCGAGCTTCGCGGTCCAGCAAAGAAACGTCGGTAGAAGTCCCGCCCATATCGAAAGTGATAATGCGCTCAAACCCGCTTCGGCGGGCCAAAGCAGCCGCACCCACCACACCACCCGCAGGTCCGGAAAGCACGGTGCGAACAGGTTCGCGAGCCGCAGAAGACAATGCGGTAATACCGCCGCTCGACTGCATGACAAAAAAGCTGGCTTTGGCGGAAGTTGGTTTTCTTGGAGAGCCAGTTCTGAGCCAAGATTGGGCACTATTTTCTAAGCTTTCCAAATATCGCTGCATCACAGGTTGAAGATAGGCATTTATCACTACGGTACTTGTGCGTTCATACTCGCGGAATTCGGGAAGGATCTGATGCGAAATGGAAAGTGGGAGGCCCAACTTTTTCAGCGTCGCCGCTACCACCTGCTCGTTGTCGCGATTTGCGAAGGAAAAGAGGAGAGAAACCGCCACGGCTTCGGGATGACTGTGCTGAATTCTATCCCCCAAACGGAGCAGTTCCACTGTCGTCGGCGTGTGCAGGATTTTCCCGTCACTGCCCGTGCGCTCATCCACGCCAAAGCGTAAATCGGGGCGCACTAACGATTCCACGCGCTCAAAGAAAAAGTCATAAAGTTTCGGACGCGCTTGGCGGCCGATTTCGATTGCATCTTCGAAGCCGGAAGTTGTAACCAGCGCTACCCGCGCTCCTTTGCGCTGCAGTAGCGTATTGGTGCCGACGGTGGTTCCATGCAGCAACACCAGCGATCCGGTCAATCCGATTTTCTGCAAGGCTTCCGCAATGGCTCGTGAGGGGTCCGCAGGAGTAGAGAAAACCTTCAGCATGCGAACCCGGCCGCGTCCCACCCACACACAATCGGTGAACGTGCCGCCAGTGTCGATGGCAATACGAACCGTCTCGCGCTGCACTCTTGTCCTGGAACCTGCCATGATGAAGGCGAATTATAGATGGTAGGGTACTCGATCGCCGTGCGCAGCAGGACGTTAGCGCCTGAAAGCGCTGAAGCCAGGACAAGACTGGTCAAGAATCTGTTGGGGATGACGCCAAAATTAAGCTTTTGTCCTGAAGGCCAGCGCCAACAAGGTTTTCTGTTCGACTTCGTGAGCTTTGGCGGATCCGGTGGCCGGGCTGGCGCTGGCCGAGCGCTTCACTGAAAATACGGGCCGGCTGCGGGATATCCGTCGCAATCTCGGCATGACATAGAAGAGCGCGCCCATATTTGCTGGCTCCTCCTGTACCCAGACGACCTCTTGCGCCGACGAGTAGCGATCCAACTCCATTGTCAGCTCCGCTTCAGGAAACGGATAGAGCTGCTCGAGAAAGACGATAGCCGTCCCCGTATCTTTTCGCTTCTTCCGCTCGGCGCGCAATTCGTGACCGATCTTTCCGGTACAGATCAGAACGCGACTGGCGTCTCTAAATTCTACGTCAGGCAACACATTCAGAAAACGCCGATGGGTGAAATCTTCGATAGGAGAAGATGCATCGGGATGCCGCAGCATGCTCTTGGGAGTGAAAACTACCAGCGGCTTTCGCCATGTGCGCAGGGCCTGCCGGCGCAGTAAATGGAAATACTGCGCTGCGTTCGACGGCTGGCAGATTTGGAGATTGTCGCGTGCCGCGAGTTGTAAGAATCGCTCGATGCGAGCGCTCGAATGCTCGGGCCCCTGGCCTTCAAAGCCATGGGGCAAGAGTAATCCGACTCCTGAAAGCAGTCCCCACTTGTCTTCTCCAGCGCTGATGAACTGATCGATGATGGCCTGCGCAACATTGGCAAAATCGCCAAATTGCGCTTCCCATAGCACCAGCGCCTCAGGATAGTCGCGGCTGTAGCCATATTCGAAACCAAGCACGCCGGCTTCAGAAAGCGTCGAATTATAAATTTCACAGCGTGCTTGATCCGGAGCGATGTGTTCCAGCGGCACATATTCATGCTCATCCGCAACGTCAGTGAGCACCGAGTGACGCTGGTTAAAAGTCCCCCGCCGAGTGTCCTGGCCGCTAAGGCGCACGGGAACGCCGTGCTTCACCAGGCTGCCGAATGCCA
>Ga0137390_10006303_pt1 | contig 10098 bp, 5 predicted proteins | sample 15con2h24AmetaG_FD_104937 | JGI IMG/M metagenome (GOLD analysis project Ga0137390, IMG submission 104937) | Vadose zone soil microbial communities from Angelo Coast Range Reserve, California, USA - 15con2h2.4A metaG | ecosystem: Environmental > Terrestrial > Soil > Vadose zone > Saprolite... | reverse complement strand
TTGATCTCCACCTCGATCTTCTCGTCGATCACCGGGTAGACCCAGGCCGAGGCAAAGCTGGTATGGCGCCGCGCGGCGGAGTCGAACGGCGAGATCCGCACCAGGCGGTGCACGCCGCTTTCGGTCTTCAGCCAGCCATAGGCGTTGAGCCCGCTCACTTTGACCGTCGCCGATTTGATCCCGGCGACCTCGCCGCCGCTCTCTTCGAGCCACTCGACCTTATAGTCATGTGCCTCGGCCCAGCGCACATACATGCGCAGCAGCATCTCGGCCCAATCCTGGGCTTCGGTGCCGCCGCTGCCGGCATGGACCTCGAGATAACAATCGTCGGCGTCGGCCTCGCCCGAGAGGAGGCTCTCGATCTCGCGCCGGTGCGCCTCGTAGCGCAGCGCCTCGAGGCTCGCCTCGACCTCGGCGACGATCGCCGCATCGCCCTCGGCTTCGCCAAGCTCGATCAGCTCGACCGCCTCCTCGACCGAGCCCTCGATCCGGCGATAGCTGTCGATCGCCCGCTCCAGCCGGGTGCGCTCGCGCAACACGGTCTGCGCCGCGGACGGGTTGTCCCACAGCTTGGGGTCGCCGGCCTTGGCGGTCAGTTCGGCGAGGCGCCGGTTGGCGGCCTCCCAGTCAAAGATGCCTCCTCAGCAGCGCCAGCGACTTCTTGATGTCGTTGACGACCGCCTCAATTTCCGCGCGCATGTGCAAATCCCTCGAATGACGAAAAGCGAACCTAAAATGTAGGGCGGGTGAAGCGAAGCGAAACCCGCCGACCGGCCGCTCTCAAGATGCGGCGGGTTCCGCTCCGCTCCGCCCGCCCTACGATTCTCGTATCCGACGCATGAGGAAGCTCAGTAGAGCCCGCCGGTTCCGCCTGCCGGCGCCTGCCGGACCGGCGCGCCGATTGCGGCATCGCCCGCGACCTGGCCCGGCACGTTGAGGCCGAGGCCGCGGTTCTGGCCCGGCTCGGTGCCGGATTTATAGCCTTCCCAGATTGACGGCTCGCCGGCGCCGGCGGGCAGGCCGGTGGCCGTGCTGACCCGGTACATCCTGAGGCCCGGCGGGGTGCGGAACTCGGTCGCCGGCGCGTCCTTCAGCGCTGATATCATGAAATCGCGGAAGATCGGCGCCGCGACGACGGCCGCCTGCTCGCCGGTGCCGAGACTGACCGGATCGTCATATCCGACGAACACGCCTGCCGCGAGGTCGGGGGTGAACCCGACAAACCACGCGTCCTGCCAGTCGCTCGTCGTGCCGGTCTTGCCGGCGATGGGCTTCCCCACCTTGCTGACCGCGAAGCCGGTGCCGCGCTGGACGACGCCCTGCATCATCTCGACAACCTGAAAGGCGGCGACCGGGTCGGCGATCTGCTCGCGATTGTCGGGGATCGTCGGCACCGGCTGATGGTTCCACTCGACGCCGCTGCACCCCTCGCAGACCCGCTGGTCGGCGCGAAAGATCGTCTTGCCGTTGCGGTCCTGCACCCGGTCGATCAAGGTCGGGGTGATGCGCTTGCCGTTCTCGTCGAGCATCGCGTAGGCCGCGGTCAGCCGCAGCGGTGTCGTCTCGCCGGCGCCGAGCGCCATCGAATACATCCGCGGCATGTGGTCCATGATGCCGAACTTCTCAACCGTCTCGCCGATCGTCTCCATGCCGATCGCCGCGGCGACATGCGCGGTCGCCAGGTTGCGCGAATGTTCGAGCGCCACCCGGAGCGGAATGGGTCCCATGAAGGTGTGCTCGTAGTTGCTCGGGGTCCACGGCGGCAGCCCCGGCCCCTGGCTCAGCGAGATCGGGTCGTCATCCACCAAGGTCGACGGTGTGAAGCCGTTTTCGAGCGCGGTCAGGTAGACAAACGGCTTGATCGCCGAGCCCGGCTGCCGCTTGGCCTGCGTCGCGCGGTTGAACTGGCTCAATTCGAAGCTGAACCCGCCGCTCATCGCCAACACGCGCCCGGTATGCGGATCGAGCACCACGAGGGCGCCCGAGACTTCGGGGATCTGGCACAGATTATAGAGCGGTCCGGTCTTCGGCTTCGCCACCCCGGCCTTGGCCGTTTCCTCCAGCAGCATTTCGGTCAGCACGAGATCGCCGGGCTTGGCGACATCGGCCGCGTTGCGCGGAAACATGCCCAATGAGCCGTCATCGCGCAGCGGCCGCGCCCAGCGCATCTGAGCGAACGGGATCCGCCCGGTCTCGCCGCCCTTGAGACCGATCGCCGCGCCATCGCTTTCCGTGCGCAGCACGACGGCGAGCTGCCAGCCGGCCGTGGCGGCGCCCGCCGGCAGCGCTACCGCCTCGAGCCGGGTGGGCCAGCCGGGGCCGGGATCGATATGACCGACCGGGCCGCGCCAGCCGCCGCGGCTGCGGTCATAGGTAATGAGGCCGTCGCGCAGGTTCTTGTCGGCGGCCGCCTGCAGGCGCGCATCGAGGCTGGTGCGCACCGAGAGGCCGCCCTGGTAGAGGGTGGTTTCGCCGTAGCGGGTCAAGAGCTCGCGCCGCACCTCCTCGGCGAAATACGTACCGGTGACAATGTCGGCCTCCTCGCGGTGGCGCAGCGCCAGCGGATCCGCCTTGGCCTGGGCGATGTCGCGCTCCGGGGCGTTGCCGTCCTCGGCCATGCGGTTGAGGACCCATTCGCGGCGCTCTTTCGCGGCCTGCGGGACCCGCACCGGGTTGTAGTTGTTAGGTGCTTTCGGCAGCCCGGCGAGGAAGGCCGCCTCGCCCAGGGTCAATTCGTCGAGCGATTTGTCGAAATAGGTCAATGCCGCGGCCGCGACGCCATACGCCCCGGAACCGAGATAGATCTCGTTCAGGTAGAGTTCGAGGATCCGGTCCTTCGATAGTGCCTCGTCGATGCGGGTGGCGAGGAGGATCTCCTTGACCTTGCGGGAGATCGACAACTCGTTCGTCAGCAGCATGTTCTTGGCGACCTGCTGGGTGATCGTCGATGCGCCGACCGGCCGCCGGTTGCTGCGCCACCTTCCGACATCGGTCAGCGCGGCCCGCACCATCGAAACCGGGTCGACCCCGTGATGGCTGTAGAAATTCTTGTCCTCGGCCGACAAAAACGCGTTGATCACCCGCTTCGGGATCGCCCCGATCGGCACGAAGATGCGGCGCTCGGTCGCATACTCGGCGAGCAGCCTGCCGTCGCCGGCCTGCACCCGCGTCATGATCGCCGGCTCGTAATGCGCCAGCTGCTGGTAATCGGGCAGGTCGCGACCGAAATGCCAAATCGTCAACCCGGCGAAGACGCCGCCGCCGATGGCCAGCAGCACGATGCAGACGAAGAGGAGCCGAACGAGTTTGATAACGACGCGCAACGGCGCAATTCCCCTTCGTTGTGGCGCCGCGCCGGCGTACTCGCCCTCGGCGCGGCGCGACCGGTTATGCAACAACGCCATGGCTATTCCAAGGCGGTTTTGGGCATCGCGGGGTGCGCCGCGTCGCAGACCCTACCACTAAGGGTAAGGAAAACATTGTGGCGGCGGCATTTGCCCGGTACATTGGCGAGTGCGAATCCGCCGACCGGGCGCATGTCCGGCGGCGTTGCGATGCCCAGCCGCATCACCGGCGAATTGCCGCCGCGCCGGGCCGCAGCGCCAGGCTATGCCGATTGTCCGAAACCCGAAGCCGAGCGTGTTTGTTGAACGCGACGCCGATAACCGATTTCCGCGACGCTATGATCTCAAACGCCACCGGCTTTCTTCCACACAGCACCGCGTCGCCGGCCGCCTTTAAGGTAGCCGCAGCCGCGCGCCTGGGAGTTCTGCCCGAATGGCAAAGCGCATGCTTATCGACGCCGCCCACCCCGAGGAAACTCGGGTGGTGGTTACCAGCGGCACGCGTCTCGAAGAATTCGATTTCGAGTCGTCCACAAAAAAGCAAGTAAAAGGCAATATCTATCTAGCGAAGGTTACGCGAGTCGAACCTTCGCTCCAGGCCACCTTTGTCGATTACGGAGGTAATCGACACGGGTTTCTGGCGTTCAGCGAGATCCACCCGGATTACTACCGCATCCCGGTAAGTGATCGCCCAGCCGGCGAAAGCGAGCCGCAGGCTGGCGGGCACATCCCCGAGAATGGCGCCGACGACAACGGCGTACCGCTTGCGGTCGCGCTGCCCGAGCCGGTCTCGGTCCCCGAGAGCGCTGCTTCGGAGGATGAACCCGCCGGCGACCGAGGCGGTGCGGAAGCGCCCGAGTGGGGGCCGGAATTCGGGATCGAGGAAAGCGCGCGCTCGCAAGCGGATGAGGCGGCGCCCGCGGAGCCCCCGCCGCTCGGGGCGGAACTCCCCGAACCGATGCAACCCGGCGATTCGGGCGATACGCCGATCGCACCTGTCGAAGCTGCGTCCGATCGGCCCGATGAGTTCCGCGAATGGTCGGCTTATCCGGCCGAGCCGGGCGACCAGCTGGACGAGGTGACCCGCGAGCCGGAGAGCATGGCGTTGCGCGCCGCCGAAGGCTCGCTCCTCGCGACGGAAATCGGTGACCTGACCGAAAGCCGGCAGGTGGTCACCGGCACAATCGAGGCGGAGAGCGTCGAGACCTTCGGCGGCGACGAGGTCGAAGAAGTCGAGGAGGCCGACGCCGAGCGCCGGCGCTCGCAGCCGAGCCGCCACTACAAGATCCAGGAGGTCGTGAAGCGCCGCCAGATCATGCTGGTGCAGGTCGCCAAGGAAGAGCGCGGCAACAAGGGCGCGGCGCTGACCACCTATCTCTCGCTCGCCGGGCGCTATTGCGTCTTGATGCCCAATACCGGCCGGGGCGGGGGCGTCTCGCGCAAGATCACCAGCATCGCCGACCGGCGCCGATTGAAGGAGATCCTCGAAGACCTCGACATTCCGGAAGGCATGGGGGTCATCGTGCGGACCGCCGGCGCCGAGCGCTCCAAGGCCGAGATCAAGCGCGACTATGAATACCTCTTGCGCCTGTGGAACGAGATCCGCGACCTGACGCTCAAATCGACCGCGCCCGCGCTGATCTACGAGGAAGGCAATCTGATCAAGCGCTCGATCCGCGACCTCTATACCCGCGACATCGACGAGGTGCTGGTCGAGGGCGAAGAGGGCTACAAGACTGCGAAGGCGTTCATGCGCACGCTGATGCCGAGCCATGCGAAGCGGGTGCAGCCCTATCGCGATCCGGGGATCGGCCTCTTCCACCACTTCCAGATCGAGAGCCAGATCGACGCGATCCACTCGCCGGTCGGCCAGCTGCGTTCGGGCGGCTATATCGTGATCAACCAGACCGAGGCCTTGGTCGCGATCGACGTCAATTCCGGCCGCTCGACCCGCGAGCGCAACATCGAAGAAACCGCGCTGCGCACCAACCTCGAAGCCGCCGACGAGATCGCGCGCCAGCTGCGCCTGCGCGATCTGGCCGGCCTCATTGTTATCGATTTCATCGACATGGAGGAGCACCGCAATCAGGGGGCGGTCGAGCGCCGGCTGAAGGAGGCGCTCAAGAACGATCGCGCCCGCATCCAGGTCGGCCGCATCAGCCCGTTCGGGCTCTTGGAAATGTCGCGGCAGCGGCTGCGGCCGTCATTGGCTGAGGCATCGACCCAGCCCTGCCCGCATTGCGGCGGCACCGGGTTTATCCGCTCGGTCGAATCGACCGCGCTCTACGTGCTCCGCTCGATCGAGGAGGAGGGCATCCGCCGCCGCGCGGCCGAGGTGTGCCTCTATGTGCCGACCAACGTGGCGCTCTACATCCTCAACCAGAAACGCGAATCGCTGACCCAGATCGAAGCCCGCTACGGCATGCGGGTCATGGTCGCGCAGGACGATACGCTGATCCCGCCGAACTTCCGCCTGGAGCGGCTGCGCGCCTATAGCGCCGGCGAGGCGCCGCCGCTGCGCGCGATCCAGGCGCCAACCCTCGCCGAGGACGAAGACGAGGACGATGAGGTCGCCGAGACCGCGGCCCCGGAGAGTGAAGCCGCCCCGGAACAGGAGAGCGAGGAAGAACGCGGCCGTCGTCGCCGCCGGCGCCGGCGGCGGCGGCCCGACGAGCCGCGCGAGGCCCGTCCGGCCGCGGTCCCGCCCGCAGGCTCCGAGCCGGGCGAGACCGCGCAGGCCGGCGACGAGGCCGACAAGCCGCCGCGCACCGAGGCGGAGAGTGAAGGCGAGGCCGAGGCCGAACGACGGCGCCGGCGTCGCGGTCGGCGCGGCGGGCGGACGCGACCCCGGCGCGAGGCCGCTTCTTCGTCCGGTGCGCCGGTCGCCGCCGAGATGATCGAGATCGTCGCGGCCGCCGAGGAAGAGCGCGAGCCGGAGGAGATGCCGGAGCCGCAGCCATGGCCGATGGAAGCCGGGATCGAAACCGCCAGCCTCGCGCCGTTTGCCGGCGAAAGCACCGAACCGGCGTCCCACATGGGGCATGCGCGCGCGGAGCGCGAGGAACGCGAAACATTCGTCGCGCCGGTCCCGAACGCCGAGACCGAGGAGGCCATGCCGTTCACCAGCGAGGTGGAGAGGGTGCTCGAGCAGGCTGCGGCGGAAGCCCCGGCGGCACCGCGCGGCGAGCCGCCAGCCGCTTCGTCATCGCCGGTCGCCGAGGAAGCCGAGGAAGAGGTGCGCCCGGTAACCGAGCGGCCGGCAAACCCGCGCCGGGGATGGTGGCAGCGGCTGACCCAATCGTGACCGGCCCGGTCCGGTGAGAGCGGCGCCATCGGCGAGGTCGCTGCGGGCTTTCGTCCTGGTCGCCGGGCTCGCAGCGGTGACCTGCGGCGCGCACGAAGGGCAGGGTGCCCCGTCCGCGATCCGCGATACCGAGATCGAGAACGACATCCGCACGCTGGCCAGCCCGGTTTGGCGCGCCGCCGGGCTCGAACCCGGTACCATGGGCATCTACTTGATCAGCGACGATCAGATCAACTCGTTCGTCGCCGGCGGCCAGGCGATCTTCATGAACACCGGGCTGATCGAGCGGGCGGAAAACCCGAACCAGCTGATCGGCGTCATCGCGCACGAGACCGGACACATCACCGGCGGGCATATCATCAGCACCAAGGAGGCGATGCACAACGCGAGCATCGAGAGCATCATCGCGATGGTCCTGGCGGCGGGGGCCGCGGTCGCCGGGCGCAGCGGCGCTCCGCTGCTCGCCGCGCCCGGCATCGGCGAACGCGCGTTCTTGCGCTTCTCGATCGCGCAAGAATCGACCGCCGACCATGCCGCGCTCAATTTTCTCGACCGCGCCTGCCTGTCGTCACGCGGCCTGCTGAAATTCTTCGAAATTCTGCAAACCAGCGAGCTATTGGCGGGCGACCGCCAGGATCAGTGGGCCCGCACCCATCCGCTGACCGCGCAACGCATCGAGTATGTGCGCGACCATGTCGCGCACGCCCGGTGTTCCGATGCTCCCGAACGGCCCGGCGCGACCGAGCTCTTACGCTTGATCAAGGCCAAGCTGCACGCCTTTCTCGATCCTCCCGCCACCACGCTTGCGGGCTATCCGCTCAATGATAATTCCGAGATTGCGCGGTACGCCCGGGCCATCGCCTATTACCGCGTTCCCGATCTGCCAAAGGCATTGCCGGCGATCGACGGGCTGATCCGGGATTTCCCCAGCAACCCGTACTATCGGGAATTGCGGGGCCAGATGCTGTTCGAGAACGGCCGGGTCCGCGAGGCGCTGCGTCCCTATGAGGACGCGGTGCGGCTGGCGCCGTCGGCGGCGCTGCTGCGGATCGAGCTGTCGCAGGCCTATATCGAAGCCGGCGACCCGGCGCTCAACAAGCGCGCGATCGCGTACCTCAACGATGCCAGCCGGGAGGAAGGGCGGGACAGCCAGGTTTGGCATTTCCTCGCCGTCGCCTACGGGCGCGACAATCAGATGGGCATGGCCGCGTTGTCGCTGGCCGAGGAAGCCTTGGCCAACGGCAAGAAAAAGGATGCGATGCAGCAGGCCACTCGGGCGAAGCAATTATTGGCCCGGAACACGCCAGCCTACGCGCGCGCCGAGGATATTCACCGCGAGGCGGAGCACCTCGACAATTGACCACCACTGCCGCTTTGCTGATCGGAGATGTCATTGTGATGCTGTTTTGCGCGCGCCGGCTATGGGCCCTCCTCCTGTGGGCGAGCGCGGTCCTTGCACTGATGCCGTTGGGACCGGCGGCGGCGGCCGAGTTCACCCCCGAGCAGCGCCAGGCGATCGAAGGGATCATCCGCGATTTCATGCAGAAAAACCCCGAGGCGCTGCTCGACGCGCTGCAGGCGGCCAAGGACAAGATGGAAGGCGAGGCGCACGACAAGGCGTCCGCGGCTTTGGCCGCGCGCCGGCACGAGGTGTTCGACGATCCCGATGCGCCGGTCGCCGGCAACCCGAAAGGCAACGCCACGCTCGTCGAGTTCTTCGATTACCGCTGTCCCTATTGCAAGCAGGTCGAGCCCTCGCTTGACGCGCTGCTCTCCGAGGATCGCCAGCTGCGCTTCGTCTACAAGGAGTTCCCGGTGCTCGGGCCAGAATCGGTGAGCGCCGCGCGCGCCGCGCTCGCCGCGCGCAAACAGGATAAGTACGACGCGATGCACCACGCCTTGATGGCCCTGAAAGGCCAGATCGACGAGGCGGCGCTGTTCCGGGTGGCGAGCTCGGTCGGGCTCGATGTCGAACGTTTGAAGCGCGACATGACCGCTCCCGACATCGACCGGATGTTGAAGGCCAATATCAACCTTGCCGGGGCGCTCGACATCCGCGGCACGCCGGGATTCGTCATCGGCAATGAGATCGTGCCCGGCGCCATCGGCCTCGACGCCCTCAGACAGCTGATCGACACGGCGCGCGGCAAATAGGCCTGGGTAGGCCAAAAGGGCCCGTGGCCGGGTCAAGCCAGGTCAAGCCCGGCCACGGGGTAACCTTTACGGCTTCGGCAGCGCGCTCTCGATTTCGGCGGTGATCGCGGTGTCGCCCGGGCGGATCTGCGTTGGCCACGCGCCGGCGAGTTGGCCGTCGGGACCGATCAGGTATTTGTGAAAGTTCCAGCGCGGCGTGCCGGCCTCGCCGAGGAGGGCGGCGACCCAGCGATAGAACGGGTGGGCCTCGGCGCCGACGACGCGGTTCTTCTCGGTCAGCGGGAAATCGATCTGGTAATTCACTTCGCAGAACTTCTTGATTTCGGCCGCCGACCCCGGCTCCTGCTCGCCGAAATCATTGGACGGCACCCCGAGGACGACGAGGCCGCGCGCGCTATAGCGCCGCCACAAAGCCTCGAGCTCGCGATATTGCGGGGTATAGCCGCAGAACGAGGCGGTGTTGACGACGAGCACCGGGCGGCCGCGCCAGGCCGCGAGCGGCAGCTTTTCGCCGTCGAGCGAGACGAATTCGAACTGGTAGGCGTCGCCCGTTTGGCTGTCGCTCATAACCCACCTCGCGGCAAATGGAGTTTCCCGCAGCATAGCGCGATTCGGGCCGCGTGTATGACCGCAGATCAGGTCCCATAGGCAGCGATGCAGACGGTGGCGCCCCCTACGGTTCCATCCCGGCGAAGGCCGGCACCCATCGGACGAAGAAGCGGCCGGCAAATGGGTCCCGGCCTTCCCCACGGAACAAGTCCGTGGGCTGAAGGCCCACGGGATGGCAGCATGGAGAAATCGCGGCCGTTTCGGGTTGCGCGGTGTCGGCCCATCCCCGAGACTGCCGGCCGTTGCGGGGGGGTGGCGCCGGGATGCTGCTGGGCTTTTTGCTGAAGGGCATGCTGGTCGGCGTCGTCATTGCCCTACCGGCCGGCCCGGTCGGGGTTCTGTGCATCCGCCGCACGATCTTTCATGGCCGGCTCGCCGGGTTCATCTCGGGGCTGGGGGCGGCGACCGCGGATGCCGTGTTCGGCATCATCGCCGCGTTCGGGCTGACCTTCGTTTCCGACCTGCTGTTCGAATACCAGGACTGGCTGCGCCTGGGCGGAGCCGGCTTCCTCTTATATATCGGCATCTCGGCGTTCACCGCCGACCCGCTCAAGGGCACGCGATCGCAGCGCGATCCCGATGGCCTGGTTGCCGATTACGCCTCGGCCTTCGCGCTGACCATTACCAACCCGATCACGATCCTCGCCTTTCTCGCGATCTTCGCCAGCATCGGCTTCAGCGGTCCCG
>Ga0137390_10006296_pt1 | contig 10103 bp, 10 predicted proteins | sample 15con2h24AmetaG_FD_104937 | JGI IMG/M metagenome (GOLD analysis project Ga0137390, IMG submission 104937) | Vadose zone soil microbial communities from Angelo Coast Range Reserve, California, USA - 15con2h2.4A metaG | ecosystem: Environmental > Terrestrial > Soil > Vadose zone > Saprolite... | reverse complement strand
TGAAGGAAGCCCGCGCCAAATAACCGAACCGCAAATAGCCGGACCCCAAGTAGCCGGACCAAGGACAACCCTCATGACCACGCCCGTCGTCAGCCTTTATCCCGATATCGACAAGGTCCCGTGGGTCGAGCGACGGCCCGGCGTCTTCTGGAAGACCCTCTGGGAGGACGCCGACGGCCGCCACAAGGCCGTGCTGATTCGCTATACTCCCGGCTCGGTCATCCCGCGCCACCGTCACATCGGTGACGAGCAGATCTGGGTGCTGGAAGGCAGCGTGGCCGACGACACGGGCGTGTGCGAGGCAGGCAACTATGCGCGGCGACCGCCGGGCTGCGTGCACACCGTCACGAGCCCCGGCGGCGCACTCGTCTTCGCCGTCGTCTCAGGCCCGACGGAGGCCGTCTAACCGGCCGGCCGCCTCGGGCACTACTCTTCCTCCACGTGGGCGAGGTCGAGCGCGTCGGTCAGGGTCTTGAGCAGGCAGAAGAGGCTCGCACGCACGGTGTCGTCGTAGTCGGCAGCCGCCGCCGCCCCTTCGTAGAACACGGAGAGGATGTAGCCGGGCAGGCTCGGATGCTCCCCGTGCTCGAGCGCATCCAGGAGCTGCGCGGGCGCCGTCCCGTCGTGCTCGGCGAGCCACGCCTGCGTCAGGGCGTAGGCTTCCAGTATGCGGTCCTCCGCGAGCTGCGGGAAGGGTCGGCCGAGGCTGGCCTCGAGCACTTTGAAGAGAAGAAAACCCAGACCGAGCGCCGCCTTCTGGACGGTAGGATCGAGGCCTCTCGTGACGGACTGCGAGAAAGCCGCCGCGTGGGGCTGGAGCTCGAGGAAGGCCTGCGCCTCGCTCGCGACGCGCGCGGGCGCGTACGCGGTCAGGTCGCGCCAGACCTCGTCCACGAGCGTTCGATCGATGGCTCGCACCAGGAGGAATCCCCTTGCGACTCCGTACGGTCTCCGGTAAGGTGAACAGCCGGGATTCTAGCACGCGCGGGCGCGCTGTCCGCGCGCTCTAATGGGGCATCGCCAATGACCACAGAGCACTTCTGGCTTTCGGTGGGCTTCCTCGGTCAGGCCTTTTTCTCGAGCCGCTTCCTTGTCCAGTGGATCGCCTCCGAGCGCAAGGGAGAGAGCGTGATCCCGGTCGCGTTCTGGTTCTTCTCGATCGGCGGCGGGGCCACGCTCCTCGTATACGCGATCTACCGCCAGGATCCGGTGTTCATCCTGGGCCAGGGGGCGGGCCTCTTCGTCTACCTCCGCAATCTCTACCTCATCCGGCGCAAGCGGCGCCAGCTCGCTCAGGCCGGCGCCTGACGGCGCCCGCCAGGAGGACAACTCTCGATGGAATCGATCAAGTGGGCGGCGCCTCAGGCGCGCGAGATCCTGATGATCCCTGGCCCGACGGAGATCCCCTTCCCCGTCCTCCAGGCCATGAACCAGCCGCCCGTCATCCAGTACGACACGTCCTTCGACGTGAACGTGCTGGAGCCCGTCAACCTCGCGCTCAAGCAGGTGTTCCAGACCGAGCGGGGCGAGGTCATCACCATGCCGGGCTCAGGCAAGACGGCGCTCGAGGCGAGCGCGCTGTCCATGGTCGAGCCCGGTGACCGGACCCTCGTCATCGTGGCAGGCGTCTTCGGCCAGCTCATGGCGGCGGTCCTGGGCCGCATCGGCGCCGAAGTGACAGAGTTCACCGTGGAGTGGGGCCAGCCGATCGACCTCGCCAGGCTCGAGCGCGAGATCGAGCGCGTCAAGCCCAAGATCGTCACCATGGTCCACAACGAGACTTCGACGGGCACGACCTACCCGGCCGCCGACGTCGGCAAGATCGTCAAGGGCCACGGCGCTCTCTTCCTCCTCGACAGCGTGTCCTCGCTCGCGGGCATCGACGTCCGCACCGACGGGTGGGGCGTGGACCTGAACATGACGGGCTCGCAGAAGTGTTTGGCCGCCCCGCTCGGCATGGCCATCATCGGCGTGACGCCGCCGGCGTGGGAAGCGATGGAGCGCCGCAAGCATAAGGCTTCCTCGTACGTCTACGACCTCCTGCGCTGGCGGGACTCGTGGATTCCCGTCTCCCGCGGTGGGCGCGTCCCCGACGGCGGCAAGCGGATGCAGCCCATCTCCATGCCTACCCAGATGACCCAAGCCCTCGGCGTCGCCGTCCGGCTCGTGCTCGAGGAAGGGCTCGACGTGCGCTTCCGCCGCCACGCCGTGGCCGGCCGCGCCTTCCGCGCGGGCGTGGAGGCCATGCGCCTCGAGATGTTCCCCGACAAGTCCATCCAGTCCGACACGGTGTCCTGCATCAAGACGCCGCCCGGCATCGAGGCCGCGGCCGTCGTCAGCCACATGCGCCAGACCTACGGCATTCTCATCGGCACCGGGCTCGACAAGATGCGGACGACGACGCTTCGCGTCGGCCACATGGGCATCACCGCGAGTCCCCTCTACGTCCTGCCCACGCTCTCCGCCATCGAGATGACGCTCCGCGAGCTCGGCTACCGGAGCGAGGCCGGCGCGGGCGTGGCCGCGGCGCAGGCGATCTTCGCGGACTCCGTCGCATGATCGTCGTTCCCGACGACTTTCCTTCGGTCTTCGAGGGCAGCCCGGCCCACGAGCGGGCGAAGAAGCTGGCCGACGTCACGGTCTTCTCCGAGCGCGGCGCCGACGCGGAGCAGGAGCTGATCCGCCGCATCGGCCGCGCGGAGGTCGCCATCAACATCCGCGCTCACGCGCGCTTCAGCGAGGCCGTCTTCGCCGCGTGCCCCGCGCTCAAGATGGTCTGCGTCTGGGGCACCGGCACCGACAACATCGACCTCAACGCGGCCGGCATGCGCGGTGTGACCATCTGCAACACGCCAGGCGTCAACGCGTTCGCGGTCGCCGAGCACGCGCTGTCGCTCATGCTGGCCGTGGCGCGAAAGGTCCCCACGCTGGATGCGGAGATGCGCAAAGGCAAGTGGCCGCGCGAGCTGCACACCCAGCTGGTCGGCAAGACGCTGGGCGTCTTCGGGATGGGCACGATCGGCGCCCGCGTGGCCGCGCTCGGCAAGGCCATCGGCATGGACGTGCTGGGCTGGTCGGCGCTCGGCGAGGAGGCCCGCATTCGCGCCGCGGGCGCGACGCCCGCCGGCAAGGAAGAGATCCTGGCCAGAGCCGACGTCATCAGCCTGCACGTGCGCCTGAGCACCGACACTCGCGGGTTCATCGGGCGAAAAGAGTTCGACATGATGAAGCCCTCGGCCATCCTCGTCAACACGGGCCGCGGCGCGCTCGTGGACCGCGACGCGCTCCTGGCCGCGCTCAAAGAGCGGAAGATCCTGGGCGCGGGGCTCGACGTCTTTCACCAGGAGCCGCTGGCCGCGGACGACCCGATCCTCTCGCTGCCGAACGTCGTCTGCTCGCCGCACAATGCCGGGCAGACGCCTGAAGTTATTCGAGACGGTCTCCTTCGGGCCGTCGAGAACGTGGAGCACTTTCTCCGCGGGAAGCCGCGCGACGTCGTCGTCGCGCCGGTGCGCTAGGCAGGGCAACAACCAAAAGGAGGTACGTCATGGCCAAGATTCTCAAGTGTGGGGACGTGATGCCCGGCTGCAACTTCGTCATGGAGGGCAAGGACGTCGCAGAAATAATGGCCAAGGGCGCCGAGCACGCCAAGACCGCGCACGGGATCACCACGATTCCGCCGGACGTGGCAGCCAAGGTTCAGGCGGCGATAAAGGACAAGTAACCGCCGCCACCCCTCACCCTGCCCTCTCCCCTCCAGAGGGGAGAGGGAATCAATTTGGAACCCTCTCCCCCACCGGGGGAGAGGGCAGGGTGAGGGGGCGGCGAGACTAGAGGGTGGCGCGGATCGCGGCCATGATGTCGTCGCGCGAGGGAATGGTCGCGAGCTCGAGCTTGTCGTTGTAGGGCATTGGGACGTTACGCGCCCCGAGACGTTGGATGGGCGCGTCCAGCAGGTCTAGCCCCTTCTCGCTGACCATCGCGGCGATCTCGGCGCCGAAGCCCCCGCGCTTGACCGCTTCGTGGACGATGACGAGGCGATTGGTCTTGGCGACCGAGGCGAGGATGGCGTCCTCGTCGAGCGGCACCAAGGTCCGGGGATCGATCACTTCGACGGAGATGCCTTCCTTCTCGAGATCGCCCGCGACCTGGAGCGCGCGCTGCACCATCATCTGCGTCGCCACCACGGTCACGTCGGTGCCGGCGCGCTTGACGTCGGCCTTGCCGAGCGGAATGACGTAGTCGCCCTCGGGCACTTCCCCCTTGGTCGGGTAGAGCATCTTGTGCTCGAGAAAGATGACCGGATTGTCGTCGCGGATGGCCGCCGCGAGGAGGCCCTTGGCATCGTACGGCGTGGACGGCGCCACCACGACGAGACCCGGCACGTGGGCGAACCAGGCCTCGAGGCTCTGCGAGTGCTGGGCGGCCAGTCGGATGCCGCCGCCCTGCGGGCCGCGGATCACGAGCGGCACCGTGGCCTTGCCACCCAGCATGTACCGGATCTTCGCCGCCTGGTTCACCACCTGGTCCATGGTCATCGCGATGAAATCCCAGATCTGGATCTCGACGATGGGCCGCATCCCGGCCACGGCCGCCCCCACGCCCATGCCGACGAATGAAGGCTCGGAGATCGGGGTGTCGCGGACGCGGTCCTCGCCGAAGCGATCGCGGAGTCCCTTGGACACCTGGAAGATACCGCCGATCAGCCCCACGTCCTCGCCCATGAGGAACACGCGCTCGTCGCGCGCCATCTCGCCGTGCAGCGCGGCGTTCAGCGCCTCGCCAAAGGTCTGCTCGCGGCCGGCGCGGTTCGCCGGCTCAGCCGCCCGCGAATGTGGCGAGTAGACCGCCGCCTCCATGATCTCGACGGTGGGCTCGGGACTCTCGCTGCCGTAGGCGACCGCGGCGTCCAGCTCGCCTTCCACGCGTTCGCGCATCCTCTTCAGGTCGACATCACTCGCGCCCAGGTCCATCAGCCGCTTTTCGACGCGCGCGACGGGGTCCTTCTCCATCCACTCGAGCTCTTCCTGCTTGGTCCGGTAGTCGGGCAGGTTGGCGCGCATGCTGTGCCCGCCCCAGCGGTAGGTCACCGCCTCGACGCAGCTCGGCCCCTCGCCCCGGCGCGCGCGCGCGACGGCCTCGCCGACGGCGTCGTAGACGGCGACCACGTCGTTGCCGTCCACGCGGGTGGCCGGGATACCGTACGCCCTGGCGCGAGCGGACACGCCCTCGCCCGCGGTGGTGCGCGACTGATCGGTCGAGAGCGCGTACTTGTTGTTCTCGCAGACGAAGATGAATGGAAGCTTCCACACCGCGGCCAGGTTCATGGTCTCGTGGACCACCCCCTGGTTGGCCCCGCCGTCGCCGAAGAACGAAAGGACGACGCGGTCCGTGCCCCTGAGCTTGGTGGCGAGGGCGGCGCCGGCGCCGATGGGCACACCGGCCGCCACGATGCCGTTGGCGCCCAGCATGTTGAGGTCGAGCGCGGCGATGTGCATGGAGCCGCCGAGGCCTCGGCAGTAGCCGTCCTCGCGCCCCATCAGCTCGGCCATCATGAAGTCGAGGCGCGCGCCCTTGGCGATGCAGTGGCCGTGGCCGCGATGGTTGCTGATGACGGAATCGTCCTTGGTCAGGTGCGCGCAGGCGCCGGTGGCGACCGCCTCCTGCCCGACGTAGCTGTGGGCGGTGCCTTTAACCTGGCCCGCGTTGAAAAGCTCCACCGTCTTCTCGTCGAAGCGGCGGATGCGGACCATGACCTGATAGAGCGTCTCGAGCGCCTGGCGTTGCAGTGGCATGTCTGGTCTCCTGAATTAGGTCTCGAGTGAGTCCCGCAGCAATTGAGCCGGGTGCCGCGCCCGCCTTCCGGACAGGTGCTCGATCTGCTGGCGGCAGGAAATGCCCGGAGCGACGACTTCCGTGTCCGCGGCCGCCGCCTGGACGGCAGGGGCCAGGCGCCGGTTGCCCAGCGCCACCGAGATGTCGTAGTGCTCCTTCTCGAAGCCGAAGGAGCCCGCCATGCCGCAGCACCCCGAGTCCACCTCGCTGACCTCGTAGCCCGCCCACGCGAGCGCCGCCACCGTCGGCGCGGTGCCGACCATGGCCTTCTGGTGGCAGTGGCCGTGGAGCAGCGCCTTGCGCGCGCCGGGCTTGAATCGCAGTTCGAGGCCGCGCGCCCGCTCGCGAAGGAGAAACTCCTCCAGCAGGAAGCTCGAGCGGGCAACCTCCCGCGCCTCGTCCGTTCGGAGAAGCTCCACCCATTCATCGCGGATAGTCAGCAGGCAGGATGGCTCGAGGCCGACGACGGGCACGCCGCGCGCCACCCAGGGATACAGCCGATCAACGTTCCAGCGGGCGTGTTCCTTCGCGTCGTCGAGCATGCCCTTTGAGATGAGCGGCCGCCCGCAGCACTTGCGGTCCACCAACACCACCGCGTAGCCGGCCCCCTCGAGCAGCTCGACGGCGGCCCGGCCGATCTCGGGCGCGTTGTAGCTCACGAAGGTGTCGTGGAAGAGCACCACCGAGCCGCGCGGCGCGGACGCCGGGGGCCGGCGGCGGTCGAACCAATCCGTGAAAGTCTCGCGCGCGAAGGCGGGCAGCGGGCGCCGCCTGTCGATGCCCGCGGCCTTTTCCATGAGCCAGCGGTTGGGCGCCGAGGCGGCGATCCAGTTGGACAGCGGCGCGAGCCTGGATCCCCACCACGAGAGGCGTCCGATGTGCCCGAAGAGCCGGTTGCGCAGCGGCAGGCCGTTGGCCTTGTGGTAGTGGTAGAGGAACTCGTACTTCATCTTGGCCATGTCCACGTTGGACGGGCACTCGGCCTTGCATCCCTTGCACTCGAGGCAGAGGTCCATCACCTCGTAGAGGCGCCTGCCGGCGAAGTCGGCGGCCGGCACCTTACCCGAGAGCACGGCGCGGAGCGCGTTGGCCCGCCCGCGCGTCGAGTGCTCCTCGTCCCGCGTCGCCATGTAGGAGGGGCACATGGTCCCTTCGAGCTTCTTCCGGCACACGCCCACGCCGTTGCACATCTCCACCGCCGCGGCGAAGCCACCCTGGGCGGAGAAGTCCAGGAGGGTCTTGGGCTCCCACGTCTTGTATTCCGTCCCGAAGCGCAGGTGCTCGGTGACGGCGGGACCGGCCACGATGTTGCCCGGGTTCATCAGGCCCTTCGGGTCGAAGGCCGACTTGAATTCGCGAAAGGCCTGGAACACCACCGGACCGAACACGCGCTCGAGGAAGGGGCTGCGGGCCCGGCCGTCGCCGTGCTCGCTCGAGATGGCGCCGCCGTACTCGAGGACGAGGTCGAAGATCTCATCGGCCATGCCGCGCACCTGCGCGAGCCCGCGCGCCGTCTTGAGATTGACCAGCGGCCGGATGTGCAGGCAGCCCACCGAGCAGTGGCCGTAGTACGCGCCCTCCGCACCGTGCTTGGCCATGATGTCCTTGAAGCGCGGGACGAACTCCGCCAGGTGTGTGGGATCCACCGCCGTGTCCTCGATGAAGGCGATGGGCTTGGCCTCGCCCTTCGTTCCCAGCAGGAGCCCGAGCCCGGCCTTGCGAAGCTTCCAGATGGATTGCTGCTCGGCCGCGTCGAGCGCGATGTGCGCGGCGTAGCCGAAGCGGGACGCGGCGCGCCTGGCCTCGAGCGCCTCGACCTTGGCCTTGACCTCTGCGGCGGTGTCGCCGGCGTACTCAACGATCAGGATGGCGCCGGGGTCGCCCTGGACGAAGCCCATGCGCTTGGACTGCTCGATATTGCCCCGCGCCAGGTCGAGAATCATCTTGTCGGTCAGCTCGACAGCGTAGGGCCCCGTCTCGAGGATGGCCTGCGAGGACTCCAGCGCCTCCTGGATGTCGCGGTAGTGGATCACGTCGACAGCCGTGGCCTTGGGGCGCGGAACGAGACGCATCTTGGCTTCGACGATGCTCAGCAGAGTGCCTTCCGATCCCACCACGATCCGCGCCATGTTGAGCGGCCGATCCTTCACCAGCTCATCGAGGTTGTATCCGCAGACACGACGCCAGTGCTTGGGGTAGCGCTGCCGGATCTCGCCCGCGTACTGATCGCGGATCCGCGCGACCTCTCGGTAGATCTGCCCCTCCAGCCCCGAGGCGCGCGTCTTGGCGCGGAAGGCTTCCGGCGTGACCTCGCCGAACACGGCGCGGCTGCCGTCGGCGAGCAGGACGGTGATCTCGATGACGTGCTCGACGGTGAGGCCGTAGGCGATCGAGTGGGATCCGCCCGAGTTGTTGCCGAGCATGCCGCCGATGGTGGCGCGGTTCGACGTGGAGGTATCCGGCCCGAAGAGGAGGCCCAGCGGTCGGACATGGGCGTTGAGCTCGTCCTGGACGACACCCGGCTGCACGCGCGCCCACATCTCCTCGCGATTGACCTCGAGGATCTCCTGCATCCAGCGCGAGAAGTCCATCACGACCGCCCGGTTGACGGTCTGGCCCGTGAGCGAGGTACCGCCGCCCCGCGGCAACACCGCCACGTTCTCCCGGTTCGCCAGCTCCAGCACGGCCTGCACATCGCCCGCGTAGCGCGGGATGACGACGCCGATGGGCTCCATCTGGTACATGGAGGCGTCGGTGGAATAGAGCAGCCGCGAGTACTGATCGAAGCGGACGTCGCCCTCGACGGCGCGGCGCAATTCCCGTTCGAGATCGGTCATGGGGGCGATTATACTATGCGGCGTGATGCGCAATCTGGCCGCCGCAGCGCTCGTCGTACTCTCCTTCCCGGCGTCGGTCGCCGCCGCCCCGCCCGCCGCGCCGGCCGTTCGCGTGACGGTCCTGCAGGACGGCAGCACCTTCGACTCGCGCTCGCTCATCGGCAAGAAGGTCCTCGTGCTTCGCTTCCAGGCCTCCTGGTGCAAGGCCTGCGCGGCCCAGGCCGCGGGACTCGAGCGCGTGTACGAGCGATACAAGGCGCGCGACGTCGAGATCGTCGCCATCCACGTGGACGACCCCGAGCCCAACGCCCGCGCCTTTCTCAAAGCCCATCACGCCGGCTACCCCGCCGCCCTTGATCCAGGCCTTCTCGTCGCCAACCGCTTCGGCTTCAAGCGGGCGCCCTACACGGTGATCGTCAACAAGCGCGGCGAGATCGCGACACGGCTCGACGCGACGGCAGACGAGGGGCGGCTCCGCGCGGCGATCGACGCCGCCCTCAAGCCTCCGCCCCGCCGAGGGGCGCCGGCCCGCCCCTCCTGACCCGGGCCGCCACCGCGCGTGGACCTTTCCGTCTTTCTGCGCGGGCTCGCCATCGGCTTCGGGATCGCCGCACCTGTCGGCCCCATCGGCGTCCTCTGCATCCGTCGCACGCTGGCAGACGGCCGCGCCGTCGGCTTCGCGTCAGGGCTGGGCGCGGCGACGGCCGACGCGGTGTACGGCGCCGTGGCAGCCTTCGGGCTCACCCTTGTCTCGCGCGCGCTGGTGGGGCAGCGTGTCTGGCTGCAAGCGGCCGGCGGGATCTTCCTCTGCTACCTGGGTGTCCGGACGTGGCTGTCGACGCCCGCTTCCTCGACGGAGGCGTCCGGCCCGAGGGGCGGCCTGTTCTCAGCCTGGGTCTCCACCTTTGCCCTCACCCTCACGAACCCTACGACCATCCTCTCCTTCGTGGCGATCTTCGCAGGCTTGGGTCTCGGCGCCGGCGCCGGCGGTTACGGTGCTGCGGCGCTGATGGTGTCTGGTGTCTTCCTGGGCTCGGCCATCTGGTGGCTTCTGCTCAGCGTGGGCGTCAGCTTCTTCCGCTCCGCACTGACGCGCCAGGGCCTTCGCCGGGTCAATCGCCTTGCCAGCGTTATCATCACGGCCTTCGGCGTGGTCGCCCTCATGGGGCTGCTCGTATGACCGCGGCAGTCGGACACCGCGCTCATCGCGGTGGAGCCCCGGCAACGTCACGGTCGGCGTAGAACGCGTCTTCGTAGAAGACGCCGGCCGACTCTCGCCCTAGCGTCCGCCTGGAAAGGCGACAGCCTCGCCGCTTCTGCTAGTATGACAGCCCCCGTTCACGGGAGGACACACACTGAAGACGACTCAACGAGCTGCTGCGCCTGAGGACAACTGATGCGCAAGTGGTGGCTGCACTGGGGCTGCATGTT
>Ga0137390_10006294_pt1 | contig 10105 bp, 9 predicted proteins | sample 15con2h24AmetaG_FD_104937 | JGI IMG/M metagenome (GOLD analysis project Ga0137390, IMG submission 104937) | Vadose zone soil microbial communities from Angelo Coast Range Reserve, California, USA - 15con2h2.4A metaG | ecosystem: Environmental > Terrestrial > Soil > Vadose zone > Saprolite... | reverse complement strand
TTGGCCAAAAAATGCGGAGTCGTTTCCCATCTCGCGGACCCGCATTGTCTCCCCTTCCTCTATTTTTTCACCGTGTCAACGTTTCGCAGGAATACCTATTCGTTCATTGTGCCTGCGCCTGAGTGGGAATGCTGACTTACTCACAAATGGGCCATATGGCCATTGGCCCGCCGTGCGTCTAGAGTGTCAAGTATGGTGTTTCAGCTGTCTGCCCGAATTGGACCAATTGACATTTACGCCTCCCCCATTCCACTCCCGTCCCCCATCAGAACATAATGCATAATTGCTCATCACGGCGCTATTTACATCGCCGTTTCTATCTCATGCCATTTTCACTCTATCCCTTCATCCGCTCGCATTATCGTGTCCAATTGCGTGACGCCAGATCCCTTCTCTACGTCTGGCTCTGTCTATCCTGTTCTCTGGCTCCCATGTTTTTTATCTCACGTCGCCCGTGCCTCGCGCTTGCTGTGCTCACAATAGTTCGTCTCTATCCCGGCTCTCCCTTGGTGCGGTTCTCCTTTTCGAAGCACCCTATATTTTTGTGATTATGTCTACTCACTACTACCATTTTCTCCGCTTCTTCTTTCTTCCTCATCTGTCCCTCCAACAGAGTCGACTATCGGACAATCCACGATCATGATCTGACTTTTAGATGGTGATTAGCGCTCCCCATCTGAGGTTTGGGCGCCAAGGATGGTGTTAATGTGAAAATGGGTAGGTAAACTGAAATCCTCCCGTGTCATTAGTTTCTGTTTAACATCGCCATGTTTCTGACGGGTTTATGCTACTGTGCCACGCCACCTGTCTCGCGCTCCACCCTTCTGATGCCTAACGGACGCTGGGCGTGTGAGTCATGCGACTATGCCACCCGTTTTCTGCTCTACCATCCTGGCTGGGGTGCATCGTGCCAACCATACTAGCAAGCAGTCGTGGGTCTCCGTATCATAATCCAAGTCATCGTCTTTCCCATCTTCGAGATGCATGACACCACCCATGACTGAGGATTACCCCCTGTCGATTACAACAGGTACTGTGGCGCTACACCTCCAGTTCTCAGAAATGGTTTTGTTCCCCCATGGTGGTGCCCCAAAACAAGTCAGTGCCCCAAATTAAACCCAATGCCCCAAAACAACTCAACGCCCCAAAACAACTTAATGTCCCCAACGCAATGCTCTTCGTTGACGAGCGCTTGAACAATATATTGTACAGTACCCCAATCTTGATGGGTCACCCACTTATTCCTAAGAAAGTAAGCATAGCTTCCTAGTACTGCTAGGATAGTGACTAATCCACCTGCGTCCCTAGCAGTATTACTCGACGATTCCTGTCTACAAGCGCAGACGCCGGCACGAGGGGCCGTGCAACCACCGAGGCTGTTCTTGGTCGTCACTCGTCATAGCGCCGTGCGGGCGCTACGCCTTTCGCTCGGTCGTCCTGCGTATCTGTGGTCGTGTGAGTTCCCCTAGCGGAGGCTAGACTTTCTTATCTGCGGAGAGGATGTATGGTCTAATGATAGGAGTTATTTGTCATTAGGTTATTGCCCCCGTGGCTCTATTATCAATATTTGGACTGGCGCAATCCAAGGGCCACGTAGAGTAGATGTAAGCGCTGTGAGCACACGACACGATTACATTTCAGGTTCCTAGGAAAACGACATTTCAAATGTGGGCGATACAAAAGAGGGCGTTCTATTCTTCAAGGTGTCTGGCTTGACCCACCATCAGTACATCGGGCTGAGGTTACTCCCTGGCTTGATTTTGTCACACGCTAGTCCCTTGTTCTGCCCGCTCGAACCCCAGCTTTATCACCAATAATTCATGCCCAAGCACATTCGCTATGCACACTGTCAAAAGATTCGACGCAGGAAAGGGCATCAAATGTCGACGAAAAGAGTTATGGGTTGACGATGGCTGGGGTGAGTGTACTATCGAGGTGTCTTTTGTAAAGATTATACTAAGATGGGCGCCGTAGGCCTGCTCTACCCAAGGGTGACCATCGGTACACTGCCCGATGATGTCCTTCTAGAAATATTCGACTTCTATATGGATAGATCTTACGACGAAGATGAATGGCATATGCTGGTGCACGTGTGCCGACAATGGCGGAACGTCGTGTTCGCTTCGCCACGTCGTCTGGGTCTACGACTTCTCTGCACAAAACAAAGGTCGGCTCGGAAGATGACGGAGGTCTGGCCAGCGTTACCTATCATCGTAAAAGACCACTATGCAGAAAACTTACAATTGCAGGGTGTGAGTAATGACATTGCCGCACTCAAGCACAATGATCGCATTCGCGAAATCAACATCCGGGCTGTCCCAAGTCTATTATTATTGAAAGGATTCGTGATGAAGGGGCCCTTCCCTGCGTTGACATCCCTGGAACTTCAGTCAAATGATGAAAGCGCACCGGTCCTTACCGATTCGTTCATCGGTGGATGTGCCCCACGTCTGCAAGAACTCAGCTTGGATGGAATTCCATTTCCGGAAGTAGGTAAACTACTTTTGTCTGCGAATGACCTTGTCAGTCTTCGCCTGTGGAATATTCCACATTCTGGGTACATTTCACCCGAGGAGATGGTAATTTCCCTGTCCGCGCTGACCAACCTCAACACACTTTTTCTTGGACTCGGATCCCCTCGACCCGGGAACGACCGAGAACTCGAAAGACGACATCCGCCTCTACTCAAACGAGTCGTCCTCCCCGCTCTCACCGCATTTTACATCAAATGCGATAGCGAGTACCTGGAGGATACCGTGGGCAGGGTCGATGCCCCTCTACTCAGCAATCTCACTATAACATTGTTTAACCAACTTATCTTTGACACTCCACGACTCTGCGACTTCATCGGCCGCACGGAAACATTCGAGGCGCCGCACCGAGCGGACGTCGTCTTTTACGGTTACCACGCCCAGGTCATCCTCTTTCGACAAGAAGGGACGGCCTATCATAAAATACTGGAACTAGGCGTCTCGTGTGCTGCGTCGGACTGGCAACTTTCATCTCTCGCGCACGTCTGCAGCTTGTCCCTGCCCCCGCTCCCTACCTTGGAACGCCTCGGAATCCACGAAGGTCGATCTTCGCAACCGCAGTGGCAAGACGACGTGGAGGACGGACAATGGGTCGAGCTTTTTAGCCCGTTTACTACGGTGAAGACGTTGGACATATCGGAGACGTTCGTCGGACGCGTCGCGCCCGCGCTGCAAGTCCTCGCTGACAGGGAAAGGGCGACAGAGGTGTTGCCCGCGCTGCAAAATATTTTCTTGGAGGGACACGAGCCACCGCGACCTATCCAGGAAGCCATCGGGAAGTTCGTTGCTATGCGACGGCTTTCTGGTCATCCTGTGGCCATCCACCACCGAGAAAGGGGACGTTGGTGGCACATGCGTGGTGAGATTTATTAATACGTCCCCTCGAGTTTTGGTTTCATTCACGTTCGGCGCCATCTGCTTACCATATAACGTTTTTCCCTATGCTCTTCGTTTCGCTCGAGACGCCAGTTGAAATACCTTTGCTACCATCCCCGTGATCTGATCTCCTTGTATAATATCTGAAAGTCAGTATGAGATTGGGGTACCCTGTAACTTGAAGTAGTATGACAGTTATCTTAACGATTCTGCGAAACACTATGTCGTCACGGTATCGAAAGTTTCTGCGATTCATTTTGGAATTACTGTAGATGTGGCAATCAGTCCTGACTAGGCCTGACTCCTGACTCGAACCAAGTCCTGGAATAACGCCGTCCGAGTCTACACACAGACCAGGCCCGAGATAAGGTGTCCTCATTACTCATATTCTAAATGCTGCCGGGGTTAGGAAGCCTCTGTGTCGGTTCGGATACCTTCTTGGATTTCAAGCTACGCAGCGGACCACTCATCTCAGGGTCATTAAGCGCGAGTTGAGCGTCGTGCCTCATTACTAACTTGAAGTACTCGTACTGTACGGTCCGTTACGCGTTACCACTGGCAACCGCCGCGCGCGGCTGCCGCGTAGGGAAGCGTATTCATCGAATCTGTGCATTCTACGACATTTCGCCTCTTTCTTTTCTGTTCTTGATTCCAGTAGGCACTTTTTCAGAAAGTATAGAAACGCCTCACATTAAATGAGCAAGCTTTTGTTTTCTCTCTCACTTCTCTTCGTACAGTATCTGTACTAGTAATTCCCATGACGATTTCTTACTAGTGTATTTGCCAAGAATGCGTGCCGACTCGATTCGAGGAACAACCATTCCCTGGGAAGAACACTTGAAGGATACTTCATCGTCATGGTCATGACATCACTATCAACTTGAACTGATCGCGAGATCAACGATGCCGCGACAAAACATCTCCAAGTCATGGCTCGGGCAGCTTGCCAGCTGTGCCAATTAGAAACCGTGCGTGTAATTCAAAAGGCATTATGTTATATTTCGAGTTCAGTCCCGCTTCCCCATCTCCTAACCCAAGCCGTGACCAGATTTCGAGACGTCCACACGAGGCTGCCGAATCATAAAACGCATGTGGCATGCAGACCCCGGGCGTTGGCCAGTGGGTGGTAGACAGCGAACCATTTAGGACATATAGCACTTAGCAAAACCGTTGAGATGCCTGTCTTGCTACACCGATTGACACTGTCCATACTAGAATGTAAGATATCGAATCGAACAAGGAGATCAGAGCACGGAGGCGGCAGATAAGTACCGCGACTGGTTTCTCAAGAGTCAACGCACAAGCGTGAAAGGAAAGAGGTCTCATCAACCATCGACCTCCAGACGGTATATCCCATACATTTTGCATTGCCTGCAGTGGACAGTCATAGGGAAACCACAAAGCTGTCGAGCAGCGACGAACTGCGCAATGGCGTCTTCGAGAGGACACGATGACTGGAACCCACCAAAGAAAATATCTCGTAACTTCGGTAACACTCCCATTACCGCTTCCCCGGCGAACGATTGTAAGGTAGGCACGACACGAAGAGCGAGTTCCTTGTCTAGGTACAGTGACCTGGCGGCGGAAAACGTGCATAAAAGCTCCAGGCATTGGGTGTCCTCGCTCTCTCTTGGGTCGTTGGCTTACCAGTATAGTGGCTCAGATGAAACTTGAAATGGATCGGCGTAGATTTCGAGGCGTTCCAAAGTCGGGAGGGGAGGGAAGAACAAGCTACAAGTCGGTGCCATGTACTCAAGTTGTCTACATGCCATACACGATGCCATTCTCAGCGAGAGCTGTCCTTCTGGAGCCGTCTTTTTTGGTGGGAAAAGCGCGATCTGAAGGAAAGACCGGAAGGTTATGATCGCTTGATTGAGCGCTTGGAACGCTTCAGTGCGAGGAAGGATTCGCAGAGCTGCGGAGTGTCGAATACGGAGACACCGTCAGTGAAGAATGTATAATTACTCTGACGTTGTGGAGTAGAGGGGCGAACAAAGGAAAACGAGCGCGTCAGTCGGAGCGGAAAGCAGCCCAGACGGGCCGAAGACTCAAACCAGCCGGAGGGAATAAAAGGGAGAGAGGCGACGTGCCACTGGAGTGGTGTGGTGGCAACATACTGGCAGCATTCTTGGACCCGAATCTCGTCTACCCGCCACGCTCGAGCCGCAGCGGCCCACATCGGCGCGGCGATGACAACGTTGGAGACGGCCCTTCGCTTCGGAGTCAAGCCTGAGGTCCGAGTGCCTCGGACGGGCTAGTCGTCCGAGTGCCTCGGACGGGCTAGTCGTCCGAGTGTCGCCCGGACTATTTCCGACCTTGACCATCTCGGGATGTCTTTTCTTCGTATATGACACCGAACGCATGCCCTGGGGATGTGAAGGTTGAGGTGAAAACAGGGGGAATGACTACTGGCTTGTACGTGACGTCATTTTTTCTTTTGCAAAGTTCATGCAACGCAACTCTCAATTCGGGGTGGCGGATAACATCCTCGCGGCACTCAAGCACTCTGGCCCGCTTCTACGCACGCTCCTCTTGATCAGTATGCCATTTCCGGCATTACACAAGCTACTTTTGTCCACCAACGACCTTCAGTTGCCTATCGGATATTCTGGATTCCGATACGTTTGCCCCGATGCGATACAATTGTCTCTCTGCAGCAGCCTTGAATCACTTGAGCTTGGCTTTCGTTTACCTCGATCTCGCCCTGGCCAAGAGAGCCGATATCCACCTCCACGCATACGCTTTTGTTCTCACCCGGTTCTAATTCAAAGGCGTCAACGGGTAGATCTTTGACACTTCACGGCTTTCCAGGTTGATTGGCCGCGCTGAACAGTTCAAGGCACTCAATGAAGCTGTTGTGGTCTTTTTGACATCCGCGAAAATCCTAACGATAATCGCGTCGTGGATGTTTCGTTTGAGAATGGCCATTCTATCACCGCTGAATATGTGATCGGCGCAGATGGCTCTCAATCCACTATACATGTTTCTATTCTCTTTGATATTACTGTAGTCAGATGCTAATTGAACGCTCTAGCGCAGATGGTCATCGCTGACATCACATTCAACGAACCTCCCAAAGTTCCAGGCGTATTTTATGCCGTCGTCAGCTCCGAGAGTTCCTTTTCCTTAGCCCATCTCCAATATCCCGTGGATGGTGCAAAAGACTCCGATGGCCAGACCCTCCACCGCCTTGCCCGCGGCGTACCCTCCATCGATGGCGCACCTCCCTCAAAGTCGTCGGTGGAGTACCGCCAAGAGCTGATCGAGAAGTACCGGTCCGCGCTCGCTCTCCAGCGACAAGAGCGAGAACCCGTACACGGCAAAAGTCGACAAAGTCGTCTGGTTGACGCGTTTCCGCACGTGTTATTGCGCCGCGCAGACCTTTTTCACGCATTGCGGAAGCGGAAGCGGCAATCTCGAGGCGAGAGGAACCGGTCCAGGCGCAAGGATGTGCCTCATTGGCGACACCGCTCATATCGGCCCTCCCGCCGGAGGCCAAGGCATGCATGAACCTTGGCCTGCGTGATGCGGTCTCGCTAGGTCCCGCCATCGCGGCCGCACTCACGGTTGGTACGCCCATGGCCCTGCGCCGCCAACGCGCGGTCAAGGTCATCGGCATCGGTATTACCAAGTTTATGCCAGGCGCGGTGCATATGGCCCCAACCATCTGATCGAAATTTGCGTGGTCGCCGATTCAAATATATACCGTCCGCGATTGGGTGCTCTGGTGTTTGGGCAAGTCGAAGTGGATAAGGCAGACAATTGCGTATAATTTTAGCGGCCTTGAAGGACCTTGAGATCGTCGACGATCTCCTTTTATGTATCGCGCTCATTTCATTCTAGACATATAAAACCGATAATACGATAATTCAATCTCCTCGTTTCCCGTACTTCCAACCTAATGGCGTACGGGGACGTCTGCTTGGCCGTTGTGCTAGCTTCACACTGCTTGTCCCCATACAAGACGTCTGGCTCTTGGAATCCCCTCTGCCAATACATTCTCTGTGATGAGCCGCGAAACTGAAACCGATTCGCCGGACATCTGTGCAAGTGGCCCTTGGTGAAACGATATGTTTTTTGTCCAGATCCACAGGACTTCCCTGACATTTCCGAATCCCAATGTCTAACCATTGCTCCACAAAGGTTGCCCCAATGTCCAATACAAGCCCCCACACTCGATCTATCAAGACATCGGTAACGACAACGACCATGGCAGTTTATGTTAGAGCGCGGCTCAGCTCTTACGCGGCTCAGGACCAGCTCGACCAAAATAGGAAGTGTGGAGTAGTGGCGACTGGCGACTGGCGACTGGCGACTGGCGACTGGATGGAGCATTGAGCATGGAGCCGTTTCTCGTGAGCCGCTCATGTGATGGCTCGGCCTAATTTGGGTTGAATTTCCTTTTCAGGACCCGCATCCGAAAGGTGCGCTCCTTCTACGGCTCGCTCGCTCGTGGAGAGCGACACGGTCGAAAAGAAACACTGCTGGGGCTGTGATCTGCAGCTGCCTCGTTTGTCAGGGAGGGAAAGGAGGTAGTTCTGGATGTGGACTTGATCAGGCTTGATCTGAGTGTGAAGCAGATAATGGCTGGCCTACAACCACTTTGGAAATACGGAGACCTCCGACAAACGTCAATGGCTGTGCTGAGACGCAAGCAAAACAGAGTTTTGAGGGGTTACCGGTTAGCGACGTTACCGGTCGGCGTCTCCATTCAGAAGGTGTTCAAAGTGCCCATCTGAGGCAAACCTCGGGCGCGGCGGGTTCCCTTTCGGAGGGTAATCGACATCATCGGCACCTAGACAATACCTGTAACCTGATGGGGCGGACGCAATATGTTCATATGCGGAGATTTGTTCCTCCGACAAGACTTGCAGGATAATTGTGTCGTAAAAATCACCGATTTGGCAGGGGCGACTTGGGCTGCAAACTCTATGATGTCGATGTCCGGTGATCGATAGTATACCGCGTGTCGTATATCCCTCATCGAGGCCTCATCGATCCCCACCTAAACATAATGGCCACCATGACCATGGTCTCCCTCAGCGACCCTCTCACGCCCTATCGCCCTCCCGAAATGATAGCCTCCGCTATTGTGCGCCCAAGGCCAGATGAGCGACCCAACTGCGCTTCTTTCGCAGTCCTCCCGGAGGAAATAATAGTCAACATTTTGGAGTGGTGCGATTTTAAAGGCGTGCTCGCCTGCCAGCTGGTGCGTGAAGCTTGTCTTCCATTGATACCGTGGATGAACCCCGCCTCTCCCACCCATCTCCCCACCCTTACGCGCAGACATGCCGCGCCCTCAGAGACGTGATCGCGAATTCGACAAGCCTGCTCTACAAGCTCGCGCTCGCCGAACACGGGATGTGCGACGGCCCTTCAAGCACGCTGAGCACGGCCGAGAAGTTCGACTTGCTGACCGCCCACGCGGCCGCGTGGCAAAACCTGGACTCGGCGCGCCCGGAAAAGGCGGACTTGCTCGTGGGGTGGAGCGCGCCGAGGGCCGTCTCGGGAAACATCATCATCTTTTCCAAGGACGTCTTCAGGCAGGCCCAAGCCCGACTCCACGGCCATGAGCGCGAGCGCGCGCACGGAGACAATGCGGAGCAAGTCGGGACCTGGCGGCCGATGGAACCCTCGTTGGACCTGCTCGTCCTCCGCGTTCCCTCCGCTTTGCGCCGGATCGAGGCTGCACACTGGGTGCTCCCTCTCCCTGAGAACACGAGTGGAGTGTGCATCGACGCATCCCAGGATTTGTTAATTCACCTCTCGTACGTGATTTCTCTTCCCCCGCCCTACCACCCCCCCTTCCACTCCAGGGAAAGTCATTTATGGGCGCACGCGCTTTTCCTTTTTGGATGTTATTAGTGGGCATCGGGCGTTCCATGTGCGTACGCTGTCGACGGGCGCGGTGTATCCGCTAGTCGAACACGAAGGATTCTTCAACACGTGGGGTGGGAGTCGGCTCTTCGATGTCTCCAATCTGTGCGCGTGCGGGGATTTTGTCGCTGCCGGCACGCGCGTCTACTTCATATCCGTGTGGAACTGGAAGACAGGGCAGCTTGTCTGCGACAAGGTACGTTTGCTAACCCTACATATGTTTGTTTCACATACAATTCATGTCCTATCATGGGTCTCTTCACAAAGCGCTCGGATGTCACGTTCTCGTCATTCGACTTTCTCGACGAGCACCACCTTCTGTATTCGAACTCAATGCAAGACAGCATATACGTATATGCCTTGCGCCAACACAACGCAGATGATCAGCAGCAGCAGAAGGAACAAGAAACTGAAGTAGACACGAAGACCGTGCGCTTCCAGCTGGCCCTTCCTCCCATCGACCGCACCAGGTCCTCGCGGTACATCCAACACCGCCGCAACGCACTGCCAACAAGAACTGAATCGCTTCACTACGGGGACGCGCGGGCGGGCGACAGCAGCAGCGGCGGCGGGGGCGCACCACCGTTCCACGCGGACCCTCGCGAGCGACTGATCGTGGTGCGCATCGTGACGAGCCCGGTCGAGCGCGGCGAGGAGCAATTTGAGCTCCACATCCCCGCACGGGCCTTGCTCGACCACTGCGCCGCAGCTACCGCCGCGCCACGCCCGCAGCGTGAGGGCTGCAAGGACTGCGATGACCACACGAGCGGGGACGAGGGTAAAGACGTAGAGGAGATGCTGCCGTGGTCCGCGTGGCGCGA
>Ga0137390_10006287_pt1 | contig 10107 bp, 8 predicted proteins | sample 15con2h24AmetaG_FD_104937 | JGI IMG/M metagenome (GOLD analysis project Ga0137390, IMG submission 104937) | Vadose zone soil microbial communities from Angelo Coast Range Reserve, California, USA - 15con2h2.4A metaG | ecosystem: Environmental > Terrestrial > Soil > Vadose zone > Saprolite... | reverse complement strand
CTTCATCATCGTGCCGTCCTTCATCATCGTGCCGTCCTTCATCATCGTGCCGTCCTTCATCATCGTGCCGTCCTTCATCATGCTGCCATGCATCATTTCCATATCCTTCATGTCGACCATGCCCGACTTATTTTTCTTCATCTTGGCCCACATATCTTCGTGAAATTTCATGAACTCTTTTTTCGAGATCATGCCATCATGGTTGGTATCCATCGCTTTCATGTCCATCATCATGCCTTGCGGCTTCATGTCGTCCATCGCGACGGCGGAGATACCGACGCTGGCCAGTCCCGTCGCGAGACAGATGTAAAGTAGTCTGTGCATATCAGTTCCTCTTTATTTGGTTGAATTCAATCCAAAGCGAATTACGCTTTAGAACGGACGGTGCTTGCATCAGGAATGCCCATTGTAGGATGGCGCCAATCGAGTGGCCAAGTAATCGAAGAAAGCAAGGAGTCATCGGCTATAGAACTGTCTGCATCTGGCGATGAAAGTTGCCGCGGCTGGCCGGCACATTCGCGCCGGTACCCTTGCACGGCTACCCTGATTACATGAGCCTTGACCGCTGCGCGCCGCATTCACCGGTCAACGTGCACGGTAGTTTACCCGCTTGGTCGTACTTATGGTGTGCGCCAGCCCACCTAGCGTCTCCGTCCTACCAGACGAGTTAAAGTTATAAAAATCCACAGCGTCACGGGTCTCTGTACGGATGGGTTACCGGCGATGTGAGAATGGCTGGCTGTGATTTGACTTCTATCGGTGGGCCCAATGACGACGCCGCCGCGAGTTTTTCTTCACGACAGCGGAGGGTCGGGCACTCGAGTGCGAACTCCTGGCTTGGATCCCTGATGCTCGCCCAGGACTTCGGCTTGCCACCGCGCTTGTGCCGGCCCTATCTGCCGAGACCAAAAGGAACGTCGAGCGTTTCAACGATTAACTTGATGGGGAGTTCATGGGCCTCGACAACCCTACAGACTTAACCCAAGCGCGGCGGTTGCGAGCGGCACGAGCTTCGTGTCTGACACGTAGCGACTTGCGTAACGCAATAAACCCTTGGCACTCCACGGGTGACGCAGGGGCAGCGGACTTTGCGAGGCCGGTTGCCCGATTTTGAGCGCATCCACCCGATGCCTATGGTGATTCATTCAACCACGACCGCAGTCTAGAGACGCGGAGTCGCGCAATGCTCTCTAGGCCCGCTGTGGAGCTGGTGCGTGCGAGTCCAACTTGTTCTCAGTTTCGTTCGCGTAGCGATGGACCACGCGGAAGCCTAGCAAACCCGCCAGGATCGCGGCGTAAATGAGCGGCTGCGTGATGTCGCGTTTGACCAGCCACCAGTAATGCAGGACCCCGCCTATCCCGATGATATAAACGAGCCGGTGCAAGAACAGCCACTGCTTTGCCCCAAGCCGTTTCACCATTGCATTGGTGGAGGTCGCAGCGAGCGGGATCAGCAGAACGAAGGTGGCAAACCCCACCGTGATGAAGGGCCGCTTCATCACATCCTTCCAAATGGCTTGCCAATCGAAGAATTGGTCCCACCAGACGTAACTCAGGAAGTGCAGTCCGACGTAGAAGAATGCGAACAGTCCAAGCATGCGGCGTAACCTCAAGAGTCCGTTCCATCCGGTGAGCAGGCGCAACGGCGTAACCGAAAGCGTGATCAGTAGAAAGGTCAGCCCCCATGTGCCGAGGTCTCGCGTGATGTATTCGATGGGGTTCGCGCCGAGTCCATCGGTGAGGGCGCCGTAAACCAACCGCGTGAGCGGCAGGAGCGCCACGAAAAAGGATGCGAGCTTTAGATACGGAGCGTATTTCACGGGATCCTCAGAGCGCCAAGGGTTTCAGCACGTCGCTGGCGACGCGATTCCATTCATGTTCGTCGGTGCGCATTGGCGGCTAGAACAATTTCTTCAGGTCCAACCCTGCATACAGGTGCGCCACCTGATCGGCATAGCCGTTGAACATAAGCGTCTTGCGCTTCCGGACAAGAAACCCTTCCTCGCCGATCCTTCGCTCGGTGGCCTGGCTCCACCGCGGATGGTCGACATTCGGGTTCACGTTCGAGTAAAAGCCGTATTCGCTGGGTGCAGCGCGATTCCACGCGGTAAAGGGCTGCTGCTCGACAAAACGAATCTTTACCAGCGATTTGGGACTCTTGAAGCCGTATTTCCAAGGCACGACAACGCGCACCGGCGCGCCGTTTTGGTTCGGCAGAACCTCGCCGTACAACCCAAGACAAAGCAGCGTGAGCGGATTCATCGCTTCGTCCAGTCGCAAGCCCTCGATGTAGGGCCATTTCAGAACAGGCAGGCGCTGTCCGGGCATCTGCGTGGGGTCGTAGAGCGTCACGAACTCGACGTACTTGGCGTTGCCGGTGGGCTCTACACGCTTGATCAGCTCGCCGAGCGGAAAACCTATCCACGGTATGACCATCGACCAGCCTTCCACGCATCGCAGGCGATAGATCCGTTCCTCCAGCGGTGCAAGCTTCAGCAGTGCTTCGATGTCGTAAACCTTGGGTTTCCGTATTTCTCCTTCGACGACGACCGTCCATGGCCGTGTCATGAGGCGGCCAGCGTTGGCTGCCGGGGCGGATTTGTCGGTCCCGAATTCATAAAAGTTGTTGTAGCCGATCACGTCCTTGTACGGCGTGGCCTTGTCCTCGATGGCGACCACGCCCCGCCTGTAACCCTCCAACTTTTCTCCGGCCCGCGCGTAATTCGACGGCATCAGCAGTCCTGCGCCGGCGGCCATTGCCGCCTTGATGAAATCCCGGCGGGTAACGAAGACACTCTTATCGGCGATCTCAGAGGGGCGAATGTCCGAGGCTTGGCGCAAGATCATGAGGATGCCTCGGCCGCAAGGACGGCAGGTTGCAACGATGGCGCAATGCTTCGCGTGACCGGACGCGCCTTCGCGCTGCGCCCACGCATCAGCAGAAAAGCGGCCGGAATGACAAACATGGACAGCAACGGCGCCGTCACCATGCCACCGATCATGGGCGCAGCAATACGTTGCATGACTTCCGCGCCGGTGCCATGCGACCACATGATGGGAATCAGGCCGGCGAGAATCACGGCAACGGTCATGGCTTTCGGCCTCACGCGCAGTACGGCGCCTTCGGTAATAGCGTCCTTGACGACCTGGAACGTCAATGCCTCACCTGCGGCGTGCCGCTTCTCCAGGGCTTGCGTGAGATAGAGCAGCATGATCACGCCGAACTCGGCGGCGACCCCCGCGAGCGCGATGAAACCCACCGCGGACGCGATTGACATGTTGTAGCCGAGCAGCCACATCAGCCAGAAGCCCCCGATCAACGCGAACGGCACCGTCAACATGATGAGCAGCGCTTCCTCGAAACGCCGGAAGGTAAGATACAGCAGCACGAAAATAATGATCAGCGTGAAGGGGACGACCAAGAACAGACGCTTCATGGCCCGTTCCAGGAACTCGAACTGGCCCGACCACGCGATCGAATAGCCCGGTGGCAGCTTGACTTGTTCCTGCACAGCTCTTTGCGCGTCGTGCACGACCGACTGCAGGTCGCGCCCGCGCATATCGACGTATACCCAACCTGAAAGGCGCGCGTTCTCGCTTTTGACCATGGGCGGTCCGTCGGTAACCGCGATCTGGGTGACCGCTCCCAGCGGAATCTGCGCACCGCGCCCGGTCACGACCGGAAGATTGCGCAACTTTTCGACCGAGTCGCGCAGCTCACGTGGGTAGCGAACATTGATTGGAAAGCGTTGCAGGCCCTCCACGGTTTCGGAAATGTTTTCGCCACCGATGGCCGCCGCAACGATGCCCTGCACGTCGGACACGTTCATGCCGTAGCGGGCTGCTGCTGGCCGATCGATTTCGATGTCGATGTAGCGGCCACCCGTCAGCCGTTCCGCGAGTGCCGACGTGACTCCGGGCACGTTCTTGACGGCGTGCTCGATGTCCTGCGCCACGCGTTCAATTTCCGCGAGGTTCGGGCCGGCGACCTTGATTCCCAGCGGGCTCTTGATGCCCGTCGCGAGCATATCGATGCGATTGCGGATCGGTGGCACCCAGACATTGGAGAGCCCGGGCACCTTGACAATTCTGTCCAGCTCCTCGATCAGCTTTTGCTGGGTCAACCCCGGGCGCCACTGATCTTTCGGCTTGAATTGGATGGTGGTCTCGACCATCTCCAGGGGCGCTGGATCAGTCGCTGTCTCCGCGCGGCCGATCTTGCCGAACACCCGTTCCACTTCGGGCACCGTCTGAATCAACCGATCGGTCTGCTGCAGGAGTTCGGCCGCCTTGCCCGTCGAAATGCCCGGCAGCGCCGATGGCATGAAGAGCAAATCCCCCTCGTCCAACGGCGGCATGAATTCGCCTCCCAGTTTTAGCGCGGGATATGCGCTCACGAGCAGCAAGGCGACTGCCGCGAACAACGTCGCAATCGGGTAACGCAACACCACCGCGAGTGTCGGTCGATAGAGAGTAATCAAAAAGCGGTTCAGGGGATTTTTGCGCTCGTCCGGTATGCGGCCACGGATCAGATAGCCCATCAACACCGGCACCAATGTCACCGAAAGCCCGGCCGCCCCCGCCATCGCGTAAGTCTTAGTAAAGGCCAGCGGAGAGAAAAGCCGTCCCTCCTGTGCCTCGAGCGCGAATACCGGAATGAACGACAGAGTAATCACGAGCAGACTGAAAAACAGCGCCGGCCCAACCTCGGTCGCGGCGTCACCGATGACGCGCCATTGTTCCGCGCCGTCGAGCGTTGCACCGGGATGGTCATGGCGCCAGGCTTCGATGTGCTTGTGCGCGTTCTCGATCATCACGACCGCAGCGTCGACCATTGCGCCGATGGCGATGGCGATACCGCCAAGCGACATGATGTTGGCGTTCACCCCTTGGTATCGCATCACGATGAACGAGACCAGCACGCCCAAAGGCAGCGTGACGATCGCGACGAAGCTGGATCGCAGATGGAAAAGGAAGACGGTGCAGACGAGGGCAACGACAATGAATTCCTCGATCAGCTTGTCCCGCAAATGGTCGATAGCGCGCTGGATGAGCCCCGAGCGGTCGTAGGTCGGCACGATTTCGACGCCGGACGGCAGCCCTTTTTTGAGGGATTCAAGCTTGGCCTTTACCGCAACGATGGTCTCCAGCGCGTTCTTACCCGATCGCATCCCGATCACGCCACCCACCGCCTCGCCCTGGCCGCCGAGTTCCGAGATGCCCCGCCGCATTTCCGGCCCGACCTGGATGTGCGCAATGTCCTTGAGGAATACCGGTGTGCCACCCTCCCCCACCTGGATCGGTATGTCCCGAAAATCTTCCAGTGACTTGAGATATCCTCGCGCGCGGACGACGTATTCGGCCTCGCCAAGCTCGAGCACCGAACCGCCGGCGTCGTTGTTGGCATTCCGGATCGCCTGCACGACGCGGCTCAACGGTATTCCGTACGCTCGCAGCCGATCGGGATCGAGCACGATCTGGTACTGGCGCACAAAGCCGCCGACCGAGGCGACTTCCGCAACGTTCGGAACCGCCTTCAGCTCATACTTGAGAAACCAGTCCTGGAGCGCGCGTAATTGCGCCAAATCGTGACGGCCGGTGGGATCGACCACCGCGTATTCATAGATCCAGCCCACACCGGTCGCGTCAGGCCCCAACGAGGGTTTCGCGCCGGCCGGAAGACGCCCCTGTACCTGATTCAGATATTCGAGCACGCGTGAGCGCGCCCAATACAGGTCCGTACCATCTTCGAACAGGACATACACGTACGAGTCGCCGAAAAACGAATAGCCGCGCACCGTCTTCGCGCCGGGTACCGACAACATCGTCGTAGTGAGGGGATAGGTCACCTGGTCCTCGACGATCTGCGGCGCCTGACCCGGGAAAGTGGTGCGGATGATGACCTGCACGTCGGAGAGATCGGGCAGTGCATCGAGGGGCGTCCTCATCATCGACCATACGCCCCACGCGGAAACGAAAAGCGTTGCCAGGAGCACCAGAAAGCGGTTGGCGATCGACCACCGGATAAGGCGCGCGATCACCGCTTATTCTCTTTGGCTGTTTCCGATCCGGACGCAGTCGCGGATAGGGACGCTTCCGGCGTGATCGCGGTGAGATCGAATTCACCCGCCTTGTTGGCGACGAATTCGAAGCTGACCGTATCGCCGACTTCCACATTGGAGGGCAGCCCGCGCTTGGGCGCCCAGAACTGCCTGCTCTGCCCATCCAAATTCGCGCTCGGTATCGGGTCGTGCTGAATCGTGACTTTGTTGCCCGTGATGGCGATCACCTTGCCGCGCGACTGGTGGGTCTGGCTCGCAGCGCTTTCGAAAGCGCCTGGTTTGGGCGCAGCAGTAGTGCTCGCGTCGGCGCTGGGGTCGTTCAATCTCGTGACGACGCCTTTCAGGCTGGCTTCCGAATCGATCAGGAACTGCCCGGACGCGACGACCTGCTGGCCCGATTGAAGGCCCTTGAGAATCTCGATTCGGTCGCCGCTCGTGCGGCCGACCTGAACGTCCACGGGACGGAACTTGCCTTCCCCCTCGGCGATGATGACCAGCTTGCGCGTGCCGGTGTAGATCACGGCCTCGGTCGGCACCATGAGGGCTTGCTTGCCGCCGCCTTGAAAGTTGAGGCGAACATCCCTGGCTGCAGCGTCCGGTCGGGATTCGCCAGCACGATGCGCGCCTTGATCGTGCGCGTCGTAAGATTGACGTCGGGCAGCAGTCCTGTGACCTGTCCCTTGAATACCTTCTCCGGCATCGCGGCGGTCCGTCCCTCAACCGGGGTGCCGGGCTTGACCAGGGACGCTTGCGTTTCCGGCACTTCGGCGTTGACCCACACCGTGCCGAGACTCGCCAGCTTGAACAGCGTGACGCCGGGACCGACGGCCTGACCCTCGCGCACGCCGAGTTCCCATACGATGCCGCCCTCCGGCGCGTAAAGCGTCACCCGGCGGTCGGCGCGGCCATTGCGCTCGATACTCGCGATCTGATTCTCGGAGATTCCCAGCAGGAGCATTCGCTCTCGCGCCGCTTGCAGGAGCGATTCGACAGCGGGCAGGTTGCTTCGCCTGAGCGTCAGGTACTCTTCCTGGGCGGAAAGCCAATCGGGCGAATAGATCTCGGCGAGCGGCTGTCCCCGCCTCACCCCATCATACTGGGCGCGGACGTACAGCTTTTCGACATAACCATTTGCGCGGGACTGAACGGTCGTAAGAGTGCGTTCGTCCAGGCTCACAGCACCGACGGCGGCGAAACCACTGTCGGTGCTTCCTTGCGATACGGTTACGGTCCGGATGCCAAGGTTCTGCACCGTGCGCGGACTGATGGAAACATTGCTCTCGCCGCCAGTTTCGTCGGCGTACACCGGCACAAGCTGCATATCCATGAACGGGGATTTGCCCGGCTTGTCGAATTTGGTGCTCGGCACCATCGGATCGTGCCAATAGAGTACGCGGCGATCGGTCGTGAGGGTGGCGCCGCCGTCGCCGGCGGTGGCCGCGGATGTGCGGGCGATGGGACTTGCGTGCCTACTGTTGGCCTGGGCCTCGCCATCGCTACGATAAGCGACAATCCACAAGCCGCCACCGACCGCTGCACTGATGAGCAGTCCGCCCGCCAACCCAATGAGTGCGATTTTGTTCACGGTCGTTGGTCGAGAGTCGAGCGGCCGACCTTACGTCCGCAACGTCGTGGACACTCACGACGTTCCCCGTTCAGTCAAGCCGCCGTTCAATCGGCGAGGTGAAAGCCGCGATGAGGGAAGCGTGGCAGACGCGACGATTTCTTCGTTCACGTCGTAAGTCGGTGGGGCCAGGTGGAGACCATGCGAAAAACTACAAGCGGAAGCACCAGCATTTGAAGCACTGGGACGACCCCGATGTACAACACCGGGAGAAGCGGCATCGCGGACGTGTAGGACCAACGATGAGCGAGATGCACCGCAACCCACTCGACGACAACACCGATAAGTCCGCCGCTGGTTAGCATGAGGGCGTATTGCGCGGGACGGGGACGCTTGAACCAATCTGCACGTCGGAACATCGCCCAGCCGCACGCATAGATCACGCAGACCAGAACGCCGTCGCCCAGACTTGCGACGAAGCAGTGCCACCACGGCACGCCCCGGTCAACCGTCTGCGCAAATAGTCCGCTTTGTGCCAACTCCCACGGGTAATTGACAATCACGGCGACGACCCACAAGGCGATGAATCGCGCTGCGGTACCAGTGCCATGTCGTCTTGATTTCATCGCAGCTTCGAGGATGGAGAGCATTCAAGACGTGCGTGACGTGGTCTGCTTGTTTCGGCTTTTCATAAGCGGCCAGAAGATTGGCATCGCACGCCATCGCGCGAGGCTTTCGGACCCGACGTAAGCAACCGCAGCGTTGGACGACTACTGGTCAAGGTTACAGAAGCACGTCAGTCCGAGCGGCTGGTTGGGTCTATCACTTGCTACGTTTCTCGCTTTCACTGAAGAAGTAAATCGTCAGGCCATTCGGATCGCGGACGCAGAAACTGCGATGGCCCCAAGCTTGGTCCTTTGGCTCCTGGTGGATGACAAGGCCCTTTTCCTTTATCCGCTGGTAGCACGCCGCCACCTCATGCACCTCCATGACCATGAACGCGCCTTGCGGTGGCCGCTCATCGAAGAGGTGATCAGACTGGTCTCTCGGCAATGCCAGTACCTCGATCAGACCGGAAGCGGCGGCGAAGAGCGTCCCGCGATCCTCTGGTGAGCGGTCCCACGCTTCGAGGACGGGCAAATCCAATCCATCTCGATAGAAGGCGACCGTCACGTCAAACAGGGGCGTGAAGTATGCAAACCGGAATTGTCCACTCGTCACTACATGCTCCATTAATTATCGGCGCTCTAAGTTTTGACATGAGCGGCACGCGGAGGCCGCAGGCCGGAGCGTGTCCGCTCGATGGAAGGGTTGGTGCAGTCCGCCTCGAAGCAACTTGACGAAGACAATGTTCGAGTGGCCCTTTGGTCGACCCTCGATAGTGTACTTTCGCTCGTAGCCGTGACGCTCATAGAACGCCGGAGCTTGGAAGCTATGCGTTGTGAGAACCACTTGTGCGCACCCGCGACGAAGAGCCTCCGCCTCTGCTGCTTCAAGAAGTGCGCTTCCCAGGCCTTGCCCTCGATGACGCGCATTGACCCAGAGGTGTGAGATCTCGCAGCAACCTCCCCAAGTGTGGCCACTGAAGCCTGCTATGACTTCTCCGATGCAATTCCTAATGCTTCCGCCCAGAAGTTTTCCATCGATGTAACCTGTCGATGCCGAGTTGAACTCATAGATACGGTCCGCGAGGAATGCATCCAGTTCTTCGCAGTGAGTTTCGTCGAGCAGTGCTACAGCTTGGAGTTTCATGGCACCTAACTAGAAAATAGACAACCTGATTGACGGGAAATAAACCGTCGATCGGCCATCGGGCATGTGGTTGGCGCCGGAAATCTGCCGCAAAGTCATCATCGTCGGTTCGCTCGCCTCAGGCTATGGCTTACGCACATGCACGACGCCGGTCATGAACGGATGCACGGTGCAGATGTAACTAAAGTCACCTTCGCTGGCAAAAGTATGCTCGAACTTGTCGTCGGTATCCAACCCTTTCGAGGCAAAACTCTTGTCGTTGCTGGTCACGGTATGCGGCGTTTCGTCGCGATTGGTCCAGATGATCTTGGTGCCGGGTGCAATCGTAATTTCCTTCGGCGCGAACTTGAACTTCGTGATATCGAGATCGACCGCCGGCGCGGGTGAAGCCGCCGTCGCGAAAATCGCAGGCATCACGAAGGCTGCGCAGAAGACCAGCGCGAGAGCGGCGCAGGCCCGAAGTGAATGGATGGTGGCGCGGGAAAAAACATAGCTCATGGCACTCTCCTTGTATGTATGACAAATTTCGCAAACATCTTGCCGCGGTTGCAAATACATCAAGCACTTACCCGCTTGATGCGACGGCACAGCCCAAAACCGGAGCGGTCTTACAAACTGCTTGTATGCAAATCAGCCAGCGAGCGGTGTGTCGATCAGCGCAAGATCATGGCGCCCACGTATCACGCTGAGCTGGCGCGTGCCGAGCAGCTTGCCGAGTTCGCCGGCCGG
>Ga0137390_10006285_pt1 | contig 10110 bp, 9 predicted proteins | sample 15con2h24AmetaG_FD_104937 | JGI IMG/M metagenome (GOLD analysis project Ga0137390, IMG submission 104937) | Vadose zone soil microbial communities from Angelo Coast Range Reserve, California, USA - 15con2h2.4A metaG | ecosystem: Environmental > Terrestrial > Soil > Vadose zone > Saprolite... | reverse complement strand
GTTGACGGCGCGCGGGGCGGGTGATACTTCCCCCGCCCTCGCCGGCGCCTTGGAACCCCAGAGTTGGCGAGACAGTGCCGGGGCGTAGCGCAGCCTGGTAGCGCACTTGCTTGGGGTGCAAGTGGTCGCTGGTTCAAATCCAGTCGCCCCGACCAACTGAAGCCCCCGATCTTTCTCGGTCAAACGAGAGTGGTCGGGGGCTTCAACTTTTGGGATCGAGCCCGTTGGCAGCAAATTGGCAGCAAAGGTCCGCGAAAGTGCCTCGCGCATGTCGTCCAGGTCGACGTGCGTGTAGATGGCGAGCGTCGTCTCGACGTCCGCGTGCCTGAGAATCTGCTGGGCGACCTTCGGGTGCACGCGAGCCTTCGCGAGCAGCGTCGCGCAGGTGTGGCGCAGCGAATGGAACGACAGCCGCCGCGGCAGAGGTCGCAGCCAGAGTGCGCGACCGTCTTTCGGACACCAGCGCTGCGCGCTATCGGACGCGCGCTCGACGTGGCCGCAGCGAGGTCTGCGGCAGCGATGCTCGTAGCCCTCGACGATGCCGGCGCGGCCGAGAGCACGGCGCAGGACAGCGGTGACATCGAGGTCGAGACTCCGCTGCGTGCCGTCGGGTTTCGGGAAGAGCCAGTCGGAGCGCGGCGAGCGAACGGCAGCCTCGACGTAGGGCCGCAGCGGGTCCGGAATCGGGAGCGTCACCGTGCGGCCGCCCTTGGTGGTGTCTGCGTCTAGGCTTCGCGCCACGGTCAACGTGCCGGTGACCAGGTCGACATCTTCTTTGCGTAGTGCGATGAGCTCGCCACGACGCAGGCCGAGGAAGAGAGCCGTCGCGAACAGCGCTCGCCACTCGGGTGCGAGTACGGCGAGCACCGCCGGAACATCCTCTGCCGCGAGCGTCTGCGGCTTTCGCTTCGGTTCTCTGAACTTTGGCAGCTCGTCACGGTTGACCGGGTTCGGGCGCGCCCACCAGCCGACCGACGGCAGCGAGGCAACCGCGTAGAGGCGCCGCGCGTACGCGCGGATGTGATTGAGGCTCGATGGCGAGAGCTCATCGGACTTCGAGACGAGGAGCGGCCCCAAGGCCGCTGCGGCGCCGCCCAGAGGCAGCTTGCCGAGCGTAGGGCGAAGGTGCTTCTCGACCATGGGGATGATGCTCTGCGAGCGCAGTCTCTGGCCGTAGCGTTCGCGCCAGAGGTCCATCAATTCGCCGAAGGTTCTCCGCATGTTCTCGCGCGTCGGCGCGAGGCCGTTACGCTGGAGTTCAGCGAGCTGTTGGGCCTCGAGCGCTGCTTGCCGCGCTGCAGGCTTTGTACAGACCTTCGTGGGTCGATCGCGCCAGATCCCGCGTGCATCCCTAACGCGAATCCACCAGGCGCCACGCTTCTTATAGACGGAGGCCATCAGTTCCTCGCGGGTAGCTTACATCCCGAGTCAGACACTTCCTCGAACAACTGCAGCGAGGCCCGAACGAGCCCACTCCCGGACGCGCGCCGGCTCGAAGCGGATCAACCCACCGATCCGCACGTGCGGGATCTCGGCGCGCTCTACGCGCATATAGACCCAGCTTCGTGACGTCTTCAGGAAGCGCGCGACGTCCATCGCATCCCAGAGGTCATCGTCACGCCGACGCCGATCACGCTTCTCCAGCTCAAGCGACTCGCTCACGCTGCGTTCCTCCTCGTCCACCGCTCACTTCTTGCGCCGCGCAGCGCCAGCGATGAGCTCCCGATAACGCGCGTCGAGAAGGGAATAGAAGTAGTTGTCGCGGGAGAGCTTCAGATCCTCGATGTCTTGCTCGAGCGTCTCCGCCATTGGCGGGGGCAGACGAGAGAAGAAGTAGACCTCGAGGGCCTCCTCTATGGAGCGGATGTACGCGAGGCCGCGCCGAGATCCTTCTTCGCGCACCCGGTTGAGCAGCGTCGCTGGGAGACGGAAAGTCGCCGTTTCGCGCTCGACGGTAGGTGTCTTCGCCATTTCGTCGGATCTCCGAACGTGGGCCGCGTGTGTATGTATTATTAGCATGCACTTAAGGTGCAGTCAATCTGTGCTCGTCGGGCGAGCAAACTCATCACGAAGGTGGTTCGCAGGGTCGTCAGCAAAGTGGTTCGGCGCCTCATCAGGGAGGTCATCAGGCCCTGGACGAGTTCGCGAACCATGCTGCGGACGAGGCAGCTGATGAGTTTCGATCACGGAAGTTCCTGGTTTTCGTCGGAAGAGCTGGCCACCCGCCCCCCCGCCGGTGAAGGCGAGCTCACGGGCGAGGCTGCCTCCAAGATCGGTTCAAAGGGCGGGGGCGGGGTGGCCAGCAACGAACGAGGTTCAAGAAGAGAGTGCGGTGGGTCAGGAGTTCAGACGGGATGGAAAGGAGAGCGAGAGGATAGTGAGAGCGGAGAATGGAGAGGAGGGCGGCGGAAGGAACAGGGACGAGGACGGCGGTAGGAAACGGACACGGGGGGAAGAAAGCCGGATGAGGAGAGGGGAGAGAACGGATGGCGGGGAAGCGGGAGAGGGATGGCGGAGAGAAACGCACGGATGACGCGAGAAGGCGGAGAAGGGAAGGCGTAGAGAGAAGGTGTGGAGAGAGGGCGGAGAGAGAACGTTGGGAGTGCAGTCAAAGAGGTGGAGTGGAGGAATGCTGCAACCAAGACAGCGCTCGAAGCCCTGAGCGCTGATGACCTGTACGGTTGGTGTACCGCCCGCTGCGGTTTAGTCGCTCGCTGCGACTTGGTCGCGAGAAGCCGAGTGAAGTCGTCGCGCCGAACGCCTATGACGTTCACGATGCGAACGTGCGGCAGCACGCCGTCAGAGATCCACTTGTACGCGGTCGCCGCGCAAACCCCGACCATGTTGGCCACCTGGCGCCGGTCGGAAGCCGCTCGACGCCCCCGGTGAGTTTTGGCAGCAAATTGCCAGCAAATCTTCGAAATCCGCCCGATTCGTTGCGATCGTTGGACGAGCTCCGGCACCTCATCTCCAGAAGTGACGAGGAGTTGCGAATCGTTGGGTGCCGTTGGGACGGCGTTAACCGAGGCTTGGGGTGCAAGATTCTACAGCACGGCAGCCGCGACCGTTCCCCATACGCTTGGCGTCACCTCGTCGCCGCCGCCGTCGAGCGGCAGCGAACAGCTTTCGAGCGCCGGTTCCAGGAAGCGGGCCGCGCGTAACGCGAACGTAACCTGCAAGCCGCGACGGACCTCGCTGGCTACACTGGACGCATGGACGCCCCCGACCGATCCATCATTGTCTCCCAGAACGCGCTTCGCGCGTTCGCGCTAGCAGGTAGCCGCCTCCGAGCACGGATGCTCTCACTCGTGCAGGATCGTGGGCGGCGTCACTACGAGCATGCCGCAGCAGCTCATCTCCTCCGCATGCCGGACTTGGCGCGGGCGATCGTTCTTCTCAACGATGCGCGATTCTTCGAGGAGTCCACCACGCTCGTGCGGGTCGCGGCCGAGCTCGCCATTACCGCGCAGTGGGTTGGCAGGAACGACGAGAGAGCTTTTTGGCTCGCGCTCGATTCCGCCGACGCCGCGGAGCGTGGCGACGAGCGGCGCAAGGAACACTTCGGCATCGACACCGATCGAGAGGCCGTCGACGGGGCGAAGCGGCTGCCGCCGCTCCCGAATCGCGCGAAGGAAGCCGGGCAAGATGCTGAAGCGTTTTACGCGGGGATTTACCAATGGGGATCCGGTCCAACGCACGGCGCGTTGTCGATCCTCGGCCACCTAGAAGACGAGGAGCGCGACCAGTACGGCCGGAGGTTCGCAGGGCTCGCGGTTCAGTCGGTCTACCGGCTAGCCGTCATTCCGCTGAAGATTCTTGGCGCGTCCGAAGACGAAGTGCCCTTTCACGTTACGTTGGACGAGTGGAGAGCATCGCGCTAGCTCGTGCGCGTCCGCATCGGCAGGACCGCGGCGCGGCCGCAGGTCGGGGTCATCAGCTTCGACGCGCGCGGCCGGCCCGCGCTCTTTGCGGGGCAGCGGCTGCCGGGTTTTTGGCCGCCGCGTTTCGGGTAGCATGCACGCGCTACTGGTGAGTCGCATGCCCAAGTGCATCTTCTGTGAGCAGGAAAAATCGAGCTCGGCCTTCTCGAAGCCGGAGCATGTGCTCCTGCGCGCGTTCTGCGCCGGTTTCGCCCAGCCCATCGTCCTCCGCGAAGGCGAGTGCGACGAGTGCAACCAGGAATTCGGGAACACGATCGACCGCTACCTCGCGCGAGGGACGCCGCACGGACTGCGACGGTTCATCCTCGGACAGAAACGGGCAAAAGAATTCAAGCCCGCTTCGCGCAAAGATGGCATGAGTCACTACGTGCGCGGTGGGCCGCGCGACGGGATGCTCGCGCGCTACAAGCCCGTCGGCGACGCGCTGGAACCCGCGACGCTGCCACAAATCGGATTCAGCCGCGTTGTCGAAGGCGAGCCATACGAATTTCTGCCGCTCGACCCATTCCCCACGCGCGAGGACGTGCAGAAGCGAATTCACGATGGCAAGACGCACATCCACATCGCAGGAGTGCCGGAAACGGAGCTCCCTGGCGTGCTCAAGAAGCTGGAGGAGATCGGTTGCAAGATCATTGAGGAGTCCGTTCCGGACTCGCTGAAGATCCCGCCCGGCGGTATTCGCGAATACATCGAGACCAAGGCGCTGCTAGGAGACGAATTCGGGCGTGCAATCGCCAAAATCGGGCTCAACTATCTCGCGTCGCAGTATGGAGTTAGCACGGCGTTGCTCCCGCAATTCGACACTGTTCGCCGGTGCGTCTTCGAGAAGCGGCCGCTACCACGGGGTGGGTGGGTGTCCGGCAACTACCCTGTTATCAGAGATGCGGCCGACGCCGGCGCTCGCGGCCACATTCTCGCGCTCGACTGGCAACCGAAACTCGGGGCGGTGATTTTCCGCATTTCCCTCTACACGCAGGAATCGACGTATGGCGTGCGGCTCTCCTACGGCGCATTCAACCTCAGTCCGGCCATCGAGGGACGCGCGCATTTCTACAACCTCGCGACGAAGAAAGTTGAGTCCGCCACGCGGGTAGAGCAGGGTATCGCGCTTCTATAAGCGACAAGGGGTGACGACGGTGACTCGCCCGAGCGAATTGGTTCCCGGCAACTGCTACTTCATGGTGAATTTCTACGAGAGCAGTCCGCCACTCGTGGTGCCCTCGGTCCACACGTATCTGTTCGTCGGGCAGGAGACCCGCGCGGGCCGACCACTGTGGATCTTTCGCGAGCCGCCGAGTCCACCGGATCCCGAAGCGACTGACGACGCAGCGGAGGAGAAGATCCTGACTGCGTTCGAGGACGGGCAGCTTTACCAGATCCTCGATATCCGAGGTCTGGTCTGCGTACTCGGCGGCCTGATCGACTTCCATCCGCTCGTAAAGCCAACTGAGCGGACCGTGCCATTAAGACTCCGCGCCACGTTCCCCGAGCTCGCACCGCAGATCGCGCGGCTGCTCGGTTCGGACGAGTGGGCTTCGGTCACCATCACGATCAAGTACACGGATGACGGCTTCTCGATCACGCCGTCGGGCGACCAAGTCCAGTGGAGTTTCCACCCAAAGGTGAAGATCCAAGCCGAGCACGAGGCCAAGATCCGTGCGATCTTCCGCGAGTGGCACGCACCTCCGATCCGGGACTACACGGCCAATGCGGGGCAAGTGCGGAGTCTGGTCTACGCACTAAATCGCGACGAGGCGAAGACCATCGCTCTCTGCGGTCGGCTGCTCGGCGAGGTCTACGAAATGAGAGAAGACGACGAGCTCGTATTCAGCTTCCACTCGAAGCGAGCCGAGGGCGCGTGTGAGCGAGCGTAACTGCGGGCGGGGCAAGCCCGGATAAGACGCGGCACGCGAGAGCAAGGCGCCGAGCTCTCAACTACAGTTTCGCGAGGTCGCGCCGGGCTGGACGCCTGGTGCGCACGGACCGCCGACTGCATCGCTGTTAAGCTCGGAACGTGCTCACGCGAGAGCAGCTCCTAACCGTCGCCGAGGACCTCGAGCACCTGCGCGATGACTGGTGGAATGATCCTCCGGAACCAGTGCTCCGGCGGGGCAGCGTTGTGCTTCGGCGCTTGCTCGCGGAGGGCGTGCTGCAGCAGGCGTGGAAGGCAGTTGGTTTTCCGAAGGAGCCGACCATCATTGCGGCGAACCTTGAGGAGATGCTCGGGCGCGACAACCTGAAGACCGTCCTAGCGTTCGCAGGCGGGGCACACTTCCGAGACCTGGTCGTCGCCGGCGCGCGAGTGACCGAAGGACCTCAGCTACCCCCCGAACCCCCGGGTGCGCCGGCCGGCGCGGCGTACGCGTTCGGCCTTCGGCAATTCATCGAATCCCCGAGCCTCTTTGTAAACGGGCACCTCGTGAGTCGACGCGAGTTGGTGAAGTATTTCGCGAACGTCAAGGGCGGGGCGCACCTCGAGCTCTCGTCGCGACGTAAGAAGGAGGAGGAGCTTTTCAACCGGCGGATGGCACAATGGCAAAAGGCGTTCGGCGTTCTGAACCTGGACGCCTTCTTCTATGAGCTGCTCTCAATCGGCCAAGCGATCGGGCGCGCTCCGGACATGCAGAAGCTGATCTCGGCGATTCGCGACGCCCGCGCGTAGTTAGTGAGGTGCGGCGCGATACCAATGGCTACATAGAAGCCTTCCCTGAGGGACCGACGCGCGCGCGGCCAGGGCCGTCGCCGAGAGAGCAGCGATGACCCGTCGGTCGCATAGGCCTACAAGCCTTCCCCTCGCCTCGCGGGCGAGGGCCGCAGCGAGGGCTGGGTGGTCCGCGCGGCGACGAGGCTGGCCAGTAAAGAACCCCCGGCCCTTTTGAGAGGGCCGAGGGCACAGGCAGTGCGCTCGCGCGCGCGCTTCTGGTCACCGGGCTGCCCGCTCCGCGCCGCGGCCTCACGGACGGGAAGTCTCGGACCGGGGATAACCCGCCATAGTCCGAGGACGCGGAACCGCGATCGAACCCTGCGAGCTTGTTATACGCCCGCCTCAAGCGTTGTGCTGAGGAGTCTGGCCAAGTGCCATACCTCGGATCCCGCGCGGAGCTAGCGGCGGCGCGGCGCGATCGCGTTTAGGCGGCGCGAGCGCCAGACAGCATGCACGATCCGATCTACGCATCCCTCGACATCTGCGAGAACGTCGTGCTCCCAGAGCCGGACAATGTTCCAGCCTCCGCGCCGCAGCCTGCTGAAGTTCAGTCGATCGCGCCGCCGGTTTCGTTCGATCTTGGCACGCCAGTATGCCGACAGGCGCGCGTCCCATTGGGGGAACCGCCAGCCGTGCCAGAAATCGCCATCTATGAAGACCACCACCTTCTCGCGCGTGAAAACCATGTCCGGGCGGCCGGGCAGCGACATGACGTGCGTGCGGTAGCGCAGGCCGCGGCTGTAGGCGATGCGGCGCACGGCCCTCTCGCAGCGCGTGTCCATGCCGCGGATGCGCGACATGTTCCAACTGCGCATCTTGGGAGTCAGGTGGTCAGCCACCCGGCAGCTCGTTCTGGAGGAGCAGATGGCACATCTGCTCGCGCGTCAGATCGGAAATCGCGGGCCCGGCGTCCGTGTCGCCCAGCAGAGCGCGTGCCATTGCCGTCTTGCGCTCCAAGGCCTTGACGATCGCCTCCTCTATCGTGTCGGCAGCAATGAGCCGCACGTATGTCACTGGCAACGTCTGGCCGATGCGGTGATTGCGGTCCTGGCTCTGGGCGAAGAAATCGTAACGCCACGACAGGCTCTCGTAGATGCTGTAGGCGGCCGCCGTGAGTGTGAACCCTGAGCCCGCGGCGGCGGGGTTGCCGACGAGTACGCGGCAGTCGCCGTTGGTCTGAAACCTCTGAGCGAGCCCTTGGCGATCAGCCGCTGGGGTTCCGCCGTACAACGCGATGGCGCCGAAGTCTGAGAACCGCTGGACGAGCGCCTCAATCGTTTTCACAAAGCTCGACCAAATGATCACCTTGCGCCCCAGCACGGCCATGATGTTGCGCACGACCGCATCCAGCTCAAGGAACTTTCCCGGCGTCTCCTTCGAGTCTGGAAGCAGGAGGGCAGGATTACTGGCGAGTTGGATCAACTTCGTGAGCTGCGCGAGCACCGTCGAGGCAAACGCGGTGTATTCTTCACCAGACATAGCCTGGATGGCGCAGACCATCCTGTCGCGCATGTCGTCATACAACGCGCGCTGCCAGGGCGGCAGATCGACCCGGACATCCACGAAGAGCTTCTCCGGCAGATCGAGGCACTCCTCCTTGGTCCGCCTCAACACCAGCTTCTTGAGTGTGTTGTCGAGATCTGGCGTGATGCCCTCGGTGGTGACGATGGACAAGAAGGAGTCGAGGTTCCCCAGGGGGTGGCGGCCCGGGGCCAGAATGTCCACCTGCGTGTAGAGGTCCTCGGCCGAGTTGGTGACTGGCGTGCCGGAGAGCAGCCAGCGGAACTTCGCAAGCGGAGAGAAGTTCCTGGCGGCGGCCGAGGTGAGCGAGTGCCGATTCTTCGCCGCGTGCGACTCGTCCAGCACGAGCGCCGTCGGCTGCCGATGCATCATCGCCAGGATCGCCGTGACCTCAGATCGCGCAGTTTCGTAGCTCGTCACGACGACGGGAGCCTCCACCGACCCGAAGGCGCGCCGCCGGTCGGCTCGAGCTCCCTCGATGATGGCGACCGGAAACTCGGGGGCGAACCGGTTGAACTCGGCCAGCCAGTTCCGCTTGAGCGAGTTGGGGCAGAGCACCAGGAGGCGTGAGACTGCTCGGGCTTCCCGCGCCCGCCTGAACGCCTCGATTGCGACCAGCGTCTTGCCCAGACCTTGCTCGAAGGCGAGCAGCGCCGAGCCCTGCTCCAGCAGGAAAGCAACGCCCTCCTCCTGATGGTGCATGAGAGCCGTCATGCCGAAGCCTTGGCCTTGTGCTTGCTCACGAGTCCTCGGAAGAAGTCGATGGACTCCTCGAACTTCTCCATCTCCTCTTCGGTGAGCGACTTCACGTCCGCCAAGCTGAAGTCGTCGCTGAGGAACGTCGTGATGCGAACGAATTGACTGCGGAAGGGCCGCACACCGGGATGAAGACTGCTATCCAGGGTCTGGGCCGCCTTCTGGAGCTGCTCGACTTCCTCCTCGCCCAAGCCGTGATCGTCGCGGTCCAGGGCACGCTCAATTTGCGCTTGGAGGCCGGCGATCTTCGCCTTCAAGCTGCTTGCATTGCTCTTGAGTTCGTTGGCGAGGCGGTGCGCCGCGTGTTCCTCGCCTTTCTTCAGCTCCTGCCACTTGTCGGGGTCCTCGTAGAACTCCTGCATGAAGCGCGCGTCGCGGTACTCCTTGAACACGCGGTTCTTCACCATGTCGAAGACTTCGCTGCGCAGCCCGTTGAACTTCTCGTTGCCGTAGTCGCGCACCTTGGGTCCGATGTTGGCTGCCTTGGCGATTTCCTCCAGGGTCGAAAAGTGGAGCGCAGCTTCTCTCTGGGCGTCGTCCGTGTCCAAGTATTCCACGAAGTGCTTCGCAAATTCGTAGGCGTCGCGGAGCCGCTGCACCCAGGAGACCGACTTCAGCAGGTATCTGGCCATCTCCGTGACCGTCAGCAGCGGCGGCTTCCCGTTGCTGCCGCATACGTGCTCATGGATGAACTTGGCCTCGATATAACGGCCCCACGCTTGTACGCCGGTGCCTCGGACGTGGATGCGCGCCAGCAGGATGACGCGCTCCAGCTCACCGAATTCCGCCGGGAGGACCTTTGCGCGCACGCGGTTAGTCCCGAGCTGCTTTCGCACGAGGTCCCGAAGGACGGTCACCCGTGTCGCGCCCTCGATGACGAGGTACTTGCCTTTGGGCTCCTTGCGCCAGACGTAGATCGACTCCATCTGGCCGATGTCCTTGATCGACTTGAGGAGCGTGTCGTAGCCCCTCGTATTCTGGAGCGCAGCCTCCACTTCCTCTTCGGATGAGACTTGGGTGGGCAGTAGGTGTGACTGCAGGCGGGGGTTATTCTCCCAAAGCCTGATGTCCTTCACGATGTCGAGGGAGATTTCCGTGAGGTCCCATTCCCTGTCCCCGATCTTCTCGGAGATGGTCCGTGGCTTCGGCGTGTCGTCGGACTTGTAAATCTTCTTCTTGGTCATTTTT
>Ga0137390_10006284_pt1 | contig 10111 bp, 5 predicted proteins | sample 15con2h24AmetaG_FD_104937 | JGI IMG/M metagenome (GOLD analysis project Ga0137390, IMG submission 104937) | Vadose zone soil microbial communities from Angelo Coast Range Reserve, California, USA - 15con2h2.4A metaG | ecosystem: Environmental > Terrestrial > Soil > Vadose zone > Saprolite... | reverse complement strand
GGCGAGCGCACCGCGCGCGTCATGTCGACCTGCCCGGCACGGCGCTCGTCGAAATAATCGGCCGAGCCCACGCGCGCCAGCACCTCGCCGCTTGCGTGATCGACCGCGAGGATCGCAATCGAGACGTCGGGCCCGAGCGCGCGCGCGCGATCGCGCACGAGATCCTCGAGGCTCTTCTGCCAGATTGCATCGATAGTAAGACGATGGAGCTTGACGTCCGGGGCCGCGGCGACGGCCGTCTCGGCCGCGTGCGGCGCGAGCGACGGCATCGACTTGCGTTCGCTCGGCACGGGCTCGGCCTTGGCGCGCGCGATCTCGGCGGGATCGAGCACGCCCTGCGCGGCCAGGCGATCGAGCACGCGGTCGCGCGCGCGCCGCGCCGCTTCCGGCGCACGATCGGGCCGGCGTGCTTCGGGCGACTGCGGCAGCGCCACCAGCAGCGCCGCCTCGCCGAGCGTCAGCCGGCGCGGCTCCTTGCCGAAATAGGCGAGCGCCGCGGCGCGAATGCCCTCGAGATTTCCGCCATAGGGCGCGAGGCTCAGATAGAGCGCAAGGATCTCGTCCTTGCTCAGCTCCCGCTCGAGCTCGACCGCGCGCACGATCTGCCGCAGCTTTGCCAGCATGGAGCGCCCGCCGCGCGGCTCGAGCAGGCGCGCGACCTGCATGCTGATCGTCGATCCGCCGGAGACGATGCGGCCGTGCGAGGCAAACTGGCCGACCGCGCGCAGGAGCGCGACCGGGTCGACGCCGTGATGGGCGCGGAAGCGCTTGTCCTCGTAGCGGGTGAGGACGTCGAGGTAACGCGGATCGACGCCGTCGGCCCGCGCCGGCAGGCGCCAGCGGCCTTCCGTCGTGGCGAATGGCCGCAGCAGCCGCCCCTCGCGGTCGACCACCAGGGTGGAGAATTCGAGCCCTTCGCCGAGCGACGCGGGCCCCTGGGAGACGATCCAGGCAGCGCCGGCCGCGACCACGACGAGCGTGCACGCGGCCAGCGTCAGCAACATCACGCGCACGGTGCGGCGCCCGCTCATTTCGCCGCCGTCACCTCGACGCGCCCTGTGCCGGTGCGACCGAAGCGGTCGGGCCGATACATGTCCTCCACATAGGCCTGCGGCAATACGTATTGTCCCGGCGCCACGGCGCGCACCACGTAGGCGACGGTGAACACCGCGTTGTCCTTCGAGGAGCGCTCGAAGGCCGCGCTGAACCGATCGTCGCGGAATTCCGAGCTTGCCGGCTCGGCCGCGTTCTCGATCCACGACAGCGTGCCGGTATCGCCCGACGAGACGAGGTGCGGATTGTCGATCTCGAAGCCCGCCGGCAGATAGTCCGCGACGATGATGCGGCCGTACTGCGGCTGCGGCTCGGTGATCCGCAGCACCACGGCGAGGCGGGTATTCTGCTTCACCTTGGACGGATCGACGGCGTCACCGGCGAGCGTGTAGTAGAGGCGCTCGATCTTGAAGCCTTTCTCCGCCGCCGGCTCCGGCGTGAGCGGCGCGCCGGTGACGGTCATCACGGCGCGCAGTTCGGCGTCGCCGGTGTTCGTCACCTTGACGGCCTCGCGCTGCACGTCGGCCGCGCGATAGGTGCGGTAGACCGGCCGGTCGCGCGCTTCCGTGTTAACGGTGAGCGCGACGCGCATCTCGCGCCCGAGCGCGCGGGCGGCGAGCACCATCCAGGCGTTTTCCTGGGTGGAGGTGTAGGAGCTCACGGAGCGTGCGGTCTCCACTCGCGCCACCGCGTTCACCACCGTGGGCTGGGGCGCGCCGCCTTCGGCGGCGAGCGTGACCACCGCGGCGGCATCGCGCAGCGACGAGCCGTAGTCGACCCGCCCGAATTCGACGCGCGGCGGCGGCGTGAGCGATTCCACGGCGGCCGCATACACACGCTCCGCACGCGCCTTGTCGCCCAGCATGCCGAGCGCCGCGGCGATCTGCGCCTTGGCGATCGGCGTGGCGATGTCGGCGAGCTTGGTGTCGGCGATGTAGCGCAGATCGCCGACCGGGGCCGCGCCGTTGCGCGCCAGCACGTAGAGCGCATAGGCGAGATCGCGGCCGCCGTCCTTGCCCGGCTCGCCCGCGCTGGCGACGAAATTGCGCAGCCGATCGACCGCCAGGCGGAACGCGACGTCCGGCACGGCGAACCCGCGCTCGCGCGCCCGCGTCAGGAAGTCGGTGACATAGGAGTCGAGCCAGACATCGTCGCCGCCGACCGACCACAGGCCGAACGAGCCGTTCGAGCCTTGTCGCGCCAACAGGCGGTCGATGGCGTCGCGCAGACGCTGATCGACCGCGGCGTCGAGCGCGAGATGCGCCTCGGTCGCGAGCTCGTTGACGTAGAGGAGCGGCAGCGCCCGGCTGGTGATCTGCTCGGAGCAGCCGAACGGATAGCGGTCGAGCGCCTTGAGGAGCGTCGCCGCATCGAGCGCGGTCGAGGGACCGACCGAGATCGAGACTGCGCCCGTGCCCGGCACGAGATCGGCGAAGAGATCGCCCGACAATGTCAGGCTTTCGCCCTTGGCGAGCGGTTTGACCGTGCGACGCGCAAGCACCTGCGTCGCCGGCTTGGCGGCGAGCGTATAGTTGCGCTCGAGCGCGAAATTGTCCGGACCGGCGATCCTCACCTTCAGGAAGGCGGAGCCCGCGGCAGATGCCGCGAGCGGCACCGTGACCGAATTGCGCTGCTTGGCGGGCAGGCTCAGGGTCTGCGTCGCGTTGGTCGCGCTCGCCGGGCCTTCGCCCGCGACGGTGACGCGATAATCGCCGGCCGCGCCCTCGACATTGTCGATGTCGAGATGCATCGAGGTCTTGTCGCCGTTGAGCATGAAGCGCGGCAGCGTCGCGGTGACCACCACCGGATCGCGCACGATGACGTCGCCGACTGCCTTGCCGACCTTGTCCTTCGACCAGGCGACCGCCATCACCCGCACGGTGCCGGCGAATTCCGGGATATCGAAGGCGATCTCGGCGGTGCCGTCGCGGCCGACCGTGATCAGCCCGGAGTAGAGCGCGACCGGCGGCTGCGTCGGCGGACTTCCTTGCAGCTCGGCGGCGCCGGTGTCGCCGCCGGTGCGGATCTGGCCGCGCGTGCCCTGCATGCCGTCGAGAAGCTGGCCGTAGAGATCGCGGATGTCGGCGGTGAGGCGGCGCTGGCCGAGATAGTAATCGTCCGGCGCCGGCGGCTTGTAGTTGGTGAGATTGAGGATGCCGACATCGACCGCGGCGACGACGATGCGCGCCTCCTCGCCGGCGAGACCATCGATTTTGACCGGCAGGCGCAGGGTCGTGTTCGGCCGCACGAGGGAGGGAAGTTTCATGTCGAGCGCGAGCGTCTTCGCCTTGCGGTCGATGGAGAACCACTGCACGCCGATCGCGCGGCCCGGCATGCGCTGCGCCGCGGCGTCGAGCGGACGCAGCAGGGTCGCCACCACGTAGCCGCCGTTGCCCCAATCGCGCCCAACCGGAATGCGCAGCGGGTTGACGCCGGGCTGCACATCCTGCGCGACCGAGCCGATCAAGCGGTCGCCGATGACGCGAAGCAGAACCTTGCCGGGGGTGCGGGCGGTCACCGCAACCGTCATGGTGTCGCCCGGCCGGTATTCCGGCTTGTCGAGCGCGATCTCCAGCATGTCCGGCGTGTCGGCGCTCGCTTCGGCGTACCAACCCGCGGTGAACGTGACGGAGGTCAGCGGCCCATTCGAGTCGCCGCTCGAGACCTCGAGACGATAGCGGCCCCAGGTGACCGGCGCCGCGATGCGGCCCGGCTTGTCGATCGCGACGTCGAGGTTGCCATCGGCGACGCGCTTGGTGGATTTGATCGCCTCGTATTGCCAGCTGCCGTCCTGGCGGTACCACTGATAGCGGCTCTCGATCTTGAGGAGCTCGTAGCGCAGCTTGTTGCGCGCGAGCGGCTTGCCGTCCGGCGAGACCACGACCACGTCGAACGTCGCCGTCTCGCCCTCGCCGAGCGAGCGGCCGGAAAACAGCGGCTTGACGCCGATCATCGCTGCTTCCGGCGCGACCGGCAGCGTGAGCTTGCGCTCGACCGCGCGCCCGCCGGCCTCGCTCATGCGAACGAGAATCTGCGCCTCGAGCGACCGGTTGATGGCGGGCAGTTTCTCGAGCGCCACGCTGATCTTGGCGCCCCCCTTGTCGTCCGTCTCCGGCACGTTGTCGAGGTTTTGCTGGACCGTGGCGTTTTCCTTGTCCTCGTCGTCGTCTTGGCCGACGCCGAACTGATAGCCGGCAAAGCCCGGCCGCTCCTTGGCGGCCCTGACGGTCACCTCGCCCTCGAGATCGAGGTTTGCGGCCGGCGCGCCGTAGAGATAGCGGCCGTCGACCGTGACCTCGATCGGATTGCCCTTGGTGATGCTCGTCGCCTTGGTGGCGAGATCGAACTCGATGCGATCGGGCACATAGTCTTCGACCATGAACGAGGTCTGCCCGACCGGCGATCCCTTCGGGTCGACGTACGCCGAGACGCGCCATGTGCCGGTCGAGGCCGACGGCGTGATCGGCAGGTCGAGGCCGCGCCCGCCGAGGCCCTGATCGGCGAGGACCGCACGGCGATACTCGACGCCGTCCGGCCGCTCGACCACGAGGGTGAGCGGCACGCCGAGCGCGGCCGCGCCGCGCCCGTCGCGCAACAAGGTCGTGACGTGCACGGTCTCGCCGGTGCGATAGACGCCGCGCTCGGTGTAGACGAAGGCGTCGAGGCCGGCCGGCACCTCGCGGCCGCTGACGCCGCGGTCGCTGAGATCGAAGGCCGGGCCCTTGAGATTGAGGAAGGCGTAATCGCCTTTCGGATCGGCCGCGACCAGCAGTGCCGGCGCCTGCCCGCCCTGCCCGCGCGCGAGGCCGGCTTCGAACACGGCGGCCCCGTTATTATCGGTCTTGCGGACGGCAAGCACCTCGTTGTTGCGCGCGACGAGGCGCAGCTCGATCCCATCGCGCGGCGCCGCGCTCGCGAGCGAATGCACGAAGGCATTGATGCCGTCGTTGCCCGAATAGGCGGTGACGCCGAGATCGGACACGATGAACCACTGCGTCGCGAGCGAATCGTAGTCGTCATCGGAACGGCCGGCCGCCGGCTCCGCCGTCATCACGTAGACGCCGGGCGCCAGATTTCCGACGGCCTCGTCGACCGGGAATGCGGTCGTGATATCGGCGTTGAGCTGGTTCTCGACCTTGAGCTCGCCCTTCCAGATCTTTGTTCCCTTCGCCTCCTCCAGCCGCTTGAGCTGGTAGCGATCGAGCGGGCGCTGGAAATCGGACTCGCGATATTCGCCGCTCACCACCGTGTCGACGAGATTGCGGTCGCCGATGCGATGGATCTCGATGGCGACTGCCGGCGTGTTCACGCTAACCAGCGGAATGCCGCGCTGGCCGGTGCGCGGCAGTACGTAGGCCTTGCTGGTGAAGCGCACGAACGGCTTGCGGTCGCGCACATAGATCGTGAAATCAGCCGACTTCGGCAGGCTCTCCCTGACGGCAGAGGGCAGGCCCGCGCGCAGCGTGATGGCGTAGCGCTCGCCGTGCCGCAGCCCCTCGACGCAAAGCTGCTTGGCGTCCGCCGACAAGGCCGGCTTGTCCTGCCCGGCCACGCTGACGAAGGGCGAGAAATCGGTGCGGCGGCTCAGCAGCTCCTCGGAAAACTGGAAGCACGCGCGCGGCGACGCCGCGTCGGCGTCGACCGAGTAATCGAGCAGGCGGAAGCCGTGCTCGTCGCGCATCTTCTCGTAGGTCGCGCGCACCTCGGCGATCTCGCGCAGTTCGAGCGAGAGACGCGTCGCGTCGAGCGCGGGACGCCACAATTTGCGATCCGCAAAGGTGCGGCCGAGGATGACGAGCGCGTCGGCCTCTTCGTTGCGCGCGCTCGTGCGCTGGTAGGCGATGTAGGCTGCGGTCGAGGCGCGCTCGAGCAGCGTCGTGCGCTCGCGCTCGTCGCTCGGCCGGAGCTGCTGGACGGCGCGCGCGAGGCGCAGCCAGTTCGACGCGTCCTCGGGCGCCACAGTGGCGATCTGCCCGAGCAGCTGCATGCCGGCGCGAACATCGTTCTTCTGAAACGCCGCATCGGCCTCGCGCCGCAGCGTGGCGGCGGGCTTTGCGACCGTGCCGGCGTCCTTCTTGATCTGCGCCTCGAGCCGGATCGCGCTGTCGGCGAGGTCGTCGCGCTGGAAGACTTTATCGGCGGCGATGGCGGGGAGAACGGACAGGACGGCAAAAAAGCCGGCGGCGACGCCGGCGCGGATGACTGCATGCATCGAAAAGCCTCCCTCCCGAGACCGGGGACCGAGCACACCTTCCACCCGGGGCGAGAGTGGAAACCAAACGTGTCGGAGTCGTGACGGACTGTGCCGTCTGGGCGACGGGCGGGCAAGAGCGGGCCGGAATGCAAAGGCCTATCTTATTTGCAGGCGCCGGATTAAACGGAAGCGTCGGCGGGCGCTCCATCTCCACATTGAGTGCGCCGATCCGTGGCCCCGTAGCTCAGGGGATAGAGCAGCAGCCTTCTAAGCTGAAGGTCCCAGGTTCGAATCCTGGCGGGGTCGCCACGTCCAAATGTGGTCCGTACCGGACACATGGGTTACGTTTCATATCGGAGACATGGGTAACACTTTTGGGCCGAAGGGGCTATCGAGCGGTTCCAACCTGCAGGTCTCGTGATCGAAGTAGCCGAGATCGTAATCCATGAAGGTGACGAGCCAGATCTGATCGTTCACCTGTTTGATGCCGACGCTTTGGCCGGCGAAGACGAGGCTGAGATTGATCTTCTGGCGGTTGAAGCAGATGCGGCCGCATGTGGTCACGCTGACGGTCTTGTCGTGGAACGGGTATTCGAGGTCCGGCAAGCCGTTGTAGGGGCGTGTTGAGGGGACGTAGAGCTCTGCCGGATAGCGCATGTTGAGCGCCTGGTGCGGCCTCTCATTGTTGTAGCATTCGATGAAGTCGTCGAACTTTCCTTGCTGCTGCAGGAAGTTGTTTCCGGCCGGTTTGGTGGTCTCGAGCTTCAGGGTCAGATGCATGCGCTCATGGCGGCCGTTCTGCTGCGGGTTGCCGGGCTTGATGCGCTCGATCTCGATGCCGAGCCTGAGCCACCAGACCGAGAGCTTGCTCAGGCCAAAGAGGGCATTCGGGCTTGCGAAGGGAACGCCGTTGTCGGTGCGGATCGCCTTGGGCAAGCCGAACTCCTTGAATGCGGCCTCGAACACCTGGAACGCATAGGCTTCCTTCGCTCCAGGCCGATCTCGTTGTAGCGGGTGAGGATCTTGTAGCCGGTCTTGCGCGAGATGCCGAACTGGCGGCACAGCCCCGCCATCTTCTCTCCGTCCAGCAGCCGAGCGATGAACTTGAGCCGTTCATCCATGGGGTCACACTCCCTCCAGGGCATTTTTGCTCTCCCGCAAAAAGCCCAATTGTGTAACCCATGTCTTCGGAATGAACTGTCACCCTTCTCTCAGGAAGGACAAGTTGTCCAGCCGGACACATCGGTGACAGACGGGTAACGGTGGATTGTCCGTCCAATCTCCGCGTTGCGGGCTCGGCGTGCTCGATCGCGCCCAGGCTTGCTCGTGAACAAGCAAGCGGAAAGAAGCGTCCCCGGCTCGATTGTTGTTAGGGCTACCCAATAGAGGCCCCAGCCCACGGGATAGCGAACATGTCAGCGCAACAATCGAGCGATGCTCAACTGCATGAGAACAAGCGAGTTTTTCAGAAGTTTCAGGCAAGCGTTCTGAATCGCTTCCCTGTTTCGGACACGGTCGTCTCCGAGCACGTCACCGCGGATTTCGTCGATCACAGCGACCGTCTCAACCTGGCGCGGGGTGTGGCGGGCGTGCAACAACGACTGGCCCTCGTCAACTCGGCATTTGCCGGATATGCAGAGGAGACGACGAAGATCCTCGCCGAAGGCGACCTCGTCGCCGTCATGTACACGACGAAAGCGCGCCACGTCGGGCCTATCCTCGGGATTCCAGCGACCAATCGCAATGTCGCGGTCCGCGGTATCCGCGTCGTCCGGGTGCAAGACAGCAAGGTTGCCGAGTTGTGGGCAATCAACGATTACCTGGCTGTCTCCGCGCAACTCGGCGCGCAGATCGAGTTCGCCCGCGTCGCTCCGGGGACGGAGACGGCCGAAGAACTGACCGCAGCGGCCGACCGGCGCAACCGCGTGCGGCCGCCGCGCGAAGTCTTCGATTTCGCCAACCAGATGCGGCGGATCACGGGCGCGACCGCGGAAATCCGCCGCAACAAGGAGACGCTGCTGAAATTCCAGCGCGACGTCTTCAATGCGCAGGACTGGCGCGTCGAAACGCTGGCGCGCTATCTCAAGCCGAACATCATCGATCACAATGCGTTTGCCGGCGATCCTCCCGGACTGGAGGGCGTGAAGCACCGGTTCTCCGCCTGGCAGTCGGCCTTCGATGACGCGGAGGAGGCCTATCTTGGGATGGTCGGCGATGGCGATACGCTGGCCGTGCTGTACGACCTGCACGCGGTGCACAAGGGCGACTTCCTCGGCGTTCGCGCCACCGGAAACCACGTCGTCATTCCGGGCATCGAAATCCTTCGTTTCGAAGACGGGATGATGGCAGAGCATTGGGGCATATACGACTTCCTCGTCACCGCGCGGGAGATCGGTGCTCGAATGGTGCTCAAGCCGGCGAGTCTCGTGTCCGTGGCATGACGGCGGTCGGCTGGCCACCCACGGCGACCTGGCTGGCTGCACCTCTTGCCCGAAGCGAGTGGTCCCAAGCGGAACGAAAGGCGCGCTCCGATCCACTCCGCGGAGCGCGTCTCACCCGTTGTCGCGTCGTCGATGGGGCAATGATCAGGAGGTGGAGATGAGGATCACGAAAGTCGCCAAGATCGGCGTCTGCGTCGGAAATCAGGAACGCGCGGTGAAATTCTATACCGACGTTCTGGGCTTCGACCTCGTCACCAATGTTGCGATGGGACCGAACGCCCGCTGGATCGAGGTGCGCCCCAAAGGAGCAGAAACCAAACTGGCGTTGTGGACCCCGCCGGGCATGGAGGACCGCATCGGAAGCTTCTCAGGCATCGTATTCGAGGCCGATGATGTCCAGGGGGCTCACCAGGCACTGCTCGGCAGAGGCGTGAGCTTCAAGCAGGCGCCTGTGAAACAGCCGGGCGGCGTGATGGGCCAGTTCACCGATCCGGACGGCAACATCTTCGTCCTCCGAGAACCCGATAGCGACTAGCCAGGGCGGTTTGCCGGACCACGGTGACATGAAGCAATCGACGTTATCGAGAAAGCTCCTGCTCAAGGCCGGGCAGACGGCCACGGTTCTCAATGCGCCGACCGGCTTCGAGCAGACGCTCGAGCCGCTGCCGGAACGAGCGGCGGTTTCGCACACCCTGAAATCAAAGATGAGCTTCGCCCTGTTGTTCGTCCGCAACGTGAGGGAGCTCGAGCGGTGGGGAGCGAAGCTCGTACGCGCGATGGCGCATGACGGCCTGCTTTGGGTCGCCTACCCAAAGAAGAGCTCGAAGATGGAGTCCGATATCACTCGCGACGTCGGCTGGGACGTCATCACCAGGGCGGGACTGCGCTGTGTCGCCCAGATCGCGATCGACGCCACGTGGTCGGCGTCGCGCTTTCGACCGCTCGAACTCGTCGGCAGCAGCCGGAAGGCTTGAGCGGCCGCAAGCGAACGGCAATTCGGCCCGCCGCAACGCCGGATGTCTTGGGAGTCGCGCGGATGCAGTACACGCTACTGGGCAGGTCGGGACTGCGCGTATCGAGCCTCTGCCTCGGCACCATGGGGTTTCTCGCCGATGGCGTGTGGGCCAATACGCCGGGACAGAAGTGGGGCTCCTCGCGCGACGAGAGCCGGGACATCGTCACGGCGTTTTTGGACGGTGGCGGCAACCTGATCGACACCGCCGATACCTACGGCGCCGCGGAGGAGTGGCTCGGCGAATTCATGGGCCCGGCACGGCATCGATACGTGATCGCGACCAAATACGGCGGCAGCAACCAACCCGTCGACGTCAACTGCTCGGGAACTCATCGCAAGAGCATGATCCAGTCCGTCGAAGCCAGCCTGCGACGGCTCAACACCGACTATCTCGATATCCTCTGCGTC
>Ga0137390_10006283_pt1 | contig 10112 bp, 9 predicted proteins | sample 15con2h24AmetaG_FD_104937 | JGI IMG/M metagenome (GOLD analysis project Ga0137390, IMG submission 104937) | Vadose zone soil microbial communities from Angelo Coast Range Reserve, California, USA - 15con2h2.4A metaG | ecosystem: Environmental > Terrestrial > Soil > Vadose zone > Saprolite... | reverse complement strand
GCGGAAGCATTGGGACTGCCCTCTGCGGCGTCACCCAGAGAAAGCAACGCGGTTCCTAACACAAAATGTCGGACAAGATCACGTGGGAGAAGACAACTTACCTTTGCACTGCGCTAACGCTGAGGTCAGCAACTTAAGAATCCGGCCCATCCGATTGACGTCCTTTACAACGCCACATCTGACAAACGCAGCGCAGGCACCAACGGCAGAGGCTAGAATCTCTGGGGTGGTATCTGAGGTGAAGGCCGGAGTCAGAGCTGCTGTGATCGGGGCCTGATGTTGCTCAAGAAGCAATGCATTCTCGTAATCCGGGTCCGGTATCAGAGCAAAGGTCTGACCACGTCAAAAGGTCAGCCGGGTATCGGCACCTGTCTGAGATTCGCTAACCTCAATCACGTCCCGGAGTACAATTAACCCTTCTAAACGGATCTCGATGACGTACGCGGTAGATGCCGTAAATGCCATTTTGATGAGGTCAGGGACGCGCGATACCAGTAGCCCGGAGACAGGTAAACCCAAGGTCCGAGCGTAGGCAATGTCGAGCTGTTCTCGTCGTCCAGACTTGGCGATGGAGATACAAATATCGTGTAGGCATTGCAATGCGAAAAGCTGGGTCCGCCATCGCGAAGTTGGACGATTTTGGCTGCCCGAAGTCGAGTCAGTGCCCATCCCGACGCTTAGCGATTCACCTTCGTCGTCGAACCCAGTCCTGCGAGATTTCGAGGCGGCGTCTGTCGCTTGTTGCGATGCCGTCGTCCTTGACATGATCTTCTGGCACAGATCTATCCACGCTGATGGATTGTATACCACCGTTTGCTTCATCCAACTCGATATGACTTTACGTACGCCTTCGATGGACGGATCCCCATCAAGCATAGCAAAGAGTTCTTCTACTAGCCTATCTCCTCCCACCTTAGATATCAGCAACGCATCCTTCTGGACAAGTTGATACAGGGCGTGAATGGAAGCGAGCTTCAGAGGGCGCCGAGAAGAGTTTAGGTGGGTGCGGAACTGAGTGATCAATTCGGGAACATCGACGTGCTCTGGTGCAAACATGAGGAAATGCTGGATGCATCGGATAGCCTCCACGCGGATGCCCTCATCTTCTTCGCTCGCAAGGCGTCGTACAATATCAAGGATGAGTGTACGAGTCCGCGTTGACTCTGGGATATCGGGCCCCAAGATCGTAATGACGGCATCGATGATCTGGCATACTGCCTGGTATGCGGGCAAATCGCCGCTGATATTCGAATTTGCCAGAGTTCCGCCTTCTAACTCATGGGATGGCGAAACGTAGATCTTGAACAGGACTCCCAGGGTGCTGTGAACATATGGAGCATACGCAAGGCTGGCGGCGTTGATGACTCGAGAGAGTGAGTGCAATGCCCAGTAATGTACGACTGGGTGGGCATCTTTGCTCAAAGACATGAGGATGTTGACGGTCGTCTTCAGTAAAGGACCCGCAGCCAAACTTCCGACGTGGTCGTAGATCGCTCCTAACGCCAGCGTGCATCCGGCTCGCGCCTGTGGATCCCGATTATTAACGACCAGATCGACCAACGTCTTCATCAGGGTAGCTAAAAACTGGGTATCGGCGAGACTTGCAAGACGTCCCAGCGCCTCACTGCTGGCAGAACGTAGGATTGGATCTCCATCAATCAAACCATCCTGGGGCTTGTCTCAGGACTGTAGCAGTATATTACATAAACGCGCACCTTTAGAAAGGACGACAGCTGTGTGGTGACAGCTGTGCTTCCAAACACTTCACGCACATGCTTCGACGGAGATGCCATTGCCTGCCTCATCGCTAGTAAGATAGCGATAGCAGCGTTGACCTGCACAGCCGCCTTCCTCCCCACGTTCTTTTCATACTTTGGGGACTTCACGGAATCAATCATGAGGGTGATGAGGCGGGCTGCGGAGTTCGAATCCTGTAGAGGCAGCAGGCGCGCGAATAGGGCTAGCGCTGCATCAACAGCTTGGGTGAGTGGTGGAGGAAATTCTGGCCAGAACGATTCCTTGGTGAGGTCGCGCGATTGGCAAATCGACAAGGGGTCGTGTTCAGCGGATTGTAGAATTGGCATACGCAGCTTGAAAGTCCTCATAAGACTACCTTCAACAGACTTTACACAGATGACCCTCTTACCGTGTCATCGAGGGAGGCCTCGACCGAATCCCTATTCAATCTATACCTTCCGAACGACGGATCTTCCATGTCCGCAGACGGCGATGCGTTCTCGGATACTTCTATTCCCGTGACACCATACGCGTAGCAATCCAACGTTGTCCACAAAGACGAGAATGATCCAGAAGACGACGCTATCGCCGCCTGTACCGAGCTCCCTGCGAAACCCTCAAGACTTGCCACTAGGGAAATCACAGATTGCAACAACGTTGTCTGAGTCGCTTCAGGGACGCTAGTTGTTCCTAGTACGGCGAAGCACTGGAACACTCTCCGCCGGAGTAGCGCCTCCCGCGAGCGAAGAGTGGGCCCGTCGGAGGCGGTACTTGGCAGACGTGAGTTTTCTGGTGCAAGTGGATCCTCCACATGGGGTGCCTGCGTGGCATACGCGTTCGCGAAGAGGAACGCATTGCTGAGTAAAGTAGTGAGGCGGCGGGCGACGTCCAACGTTACAAGCGTGGGGGCATTGTGTCTCAAGAACGCGAGTATTGCTCCAAGTGCAGCCTCGCGTACGTGTAGCAGGAAGCCCCATTCCGCCGCTGTGCGCGCGGCGGTGTCCTTCGAGGGTGGTTTGGGTAGCGCATTCCGCCAGAGGACAAGGAGCTGCGGCAAGTGCGCCCGCACAAAATTTGGGCCCAGGGTCATGAGAGCGGCGATGCACGTCCACGCCGTCTCTACTTCTACGCCTGCTAACGCGACCGTATGTTCACCTGTGCGTTTTAGGAGCGTGATGGCCATGTCGAATACCTTGGCACTGATGTCGTATGACACATAGAGTGGCCTTTCGGGTATCACAGTCACGAGTGCGGCAAGGCCATAGGCATGGCCCAAAGCGCGGGATGTTAGATCCGATGGTGCCGTTTGAGTCTGAGACTGAGTAGTTAGGTGATTGATATCGCGCTGAAGCAGCTCAACGGCGTTGATGACGATCTTGGGAAGGCACAACGGTGCAGAGAAACAGAACATGCGCAAGGCCCACGCTGTGTGGATGCGCACAGTATGGCTTGGATGGGCAAGGAGAGTTACCAGAGGCTCAGCGAGAGCCTCCTGTTATGCAGAAGGTAAGAGTGTGTCCAAACCCCAGGGCTGGCTCTCGTACCTGCACGGGGGGTGGCGCATTTCCAAGTTGTTGCAAGAGTCCAGCAACCTCCCTTAACGCTATGGTTAGTACGTGGGCAGTTGGCGCAATTGACCCAGGCATCAATGCGGGCCACCTCTTTAGATAAACGTTCGATACCTCTTGGATTGCAGCGATCTGGGATTGCTCGCTCAACATGCGCACTCCGATAAGGTCGCGGAGAAGGATGCCGACGAGACGGCGGACAAAGAGTACTTCGTAGCGGGTTGCAGAGTTACGCGGAGTATTGATGACCTCAGATACGAAGTGCTGTATAACAGTCCCGTAGTTTGTCTCGATGAACGTTGGGCCCAATGTGGTGAACAGCGCGGCGTAGAAGTCGAAGATTCCGACTCGCGTCTTGTGTGTTATCTGCGGTTTGTTAAAGTGCATCGAAAGTTGATGCAACATTTCACTGAGCGTCAGGATTGTTTTGGTTTCCCCAGCAGGCGGAAGGGTAGATGCGGGGTCGTCTTCCTCCTCTTGATCCTGTTTGTTTTTCTTTGGGTCCTGTGCAGGAATGATGGCTGGAGCCTGCGATGAGAGGACAAGGCCAACAAGTTGCGCAAGGGTGTGCCGAGTGACTTGGTCGGCCGTGTCGAGAGACTTCACACATAGTGAGACTAGAGATTCGATTTCTGATGCCGTCCAGTCTCCGCCAGGGAGGGGATACAAGACCACGAGAACCTAAGACGTGAGAAATGGCGATGCGTATTGCGAAAGACGACAGGTAATACCTCGCAAGCAGCTCGCCTGACAGGAAGGGACTTGTCGTTGAGGGCGGATTTCATTTGCTTTATGACATCTTTAGTTACAGCCTCGGTTGCTGCGCGTCGTGCCGTCGAAAGGGATTTTCGAAGTGCGACGATAGCATGATAACGAAGCGAGATGGGCTATTGGGGAGTCAGACTATTGGGAGTGGAGAAATTAGGCTTGAAATGGGACTTGCACCAGATAACTTGTAAGTCTTAATTGAAACCGTCGCAATCTCCGTCATAAAAGACATGACCTTTTCAAGTCGTCGTCAATGGTGTTGTTCTACTGGGTGACAAACGCATACTTGTGTCCCAAATGTGCCCATTAGCTCGCCAGTACAGTATAGTGACGCTCTGGCACACAAAGATCAGCAGAAGCTATTGGAGAGATATGATCAGGGATCACATCTTGTTTTGCTCTCTATCTGCTGGAGCTTTGAAGTCGCCTGCTACTTTGAGGAAGGCAATGAGGGTATCAAACATATTCTTTGAATCCCCACGGGTGTAAAGGATTATAAAACAACTTGCAACCAGATTGCGCAGTGCATGCCCGGGTACTGGGTAGGACCCGCTTGACGAAACGATGCTGATTAGACCCGTCTCGAGGTCTTTCTGGGCTGTCTTGATATCATCCTGTGAGAACGTGAGCGGAAGAAGCATAGTAATAGCGATGTAGTGACTGACGGGCAAAGATGATTTCAAGAACCTTTCCACGGACGCTAACCACGAGAAGAGGTACACATCTCCGCTCTCGCCTGATAGTTGGGACTGCGAGGAGCGTGAGAGAAGACGCCACCGTGCAACGATTATCAGAGACGCACCTCATCAATGAACCTGTTGTCAAGGGAGAATTCCACGAGAGATGATTCCATGATTCCATGTGCCGGTGGGCTGCTGATTTAACTCTGCCTTTGCGCCTTTGATGCTTGATGCATGACGGTCACGTGGGGAGATCGACAAGCAACGACGCGACGCTTTCGTGCGGAGACACCGCCACCCCTCCCACGCTGAATCCATGCACAATATAACATGCCATTTGACGCCTGCCATCCTCTTGTTCCCTACTATCATCACCCGGCATGAATCGTCTCTCATATATACCCCCTGAGAAGGCGAAAGACTCGGACGGCGAACATCATTGGGTAGACGTCTCGGATGACGACAGGCGATACCGTTCAAGATCGTCATCAACTACAGCTTCGACCACATTCAAAGGTGCTGCGCGTCCGCGAAGGACCACCAGGCAGCGCGCTGCGATTCCGCCCACCACTCCGCGCAAGCACATCCCTGGCGATGGTCGCAGCCCCGGCCGAGCACGACGCGAGCGCGGATTCGTAGTTGAACTGCCTCCCCAAGAGTTCCTGGGCACTCCAGGTCCTGAGCACGGCCACCCGACCCAACAGCTTCTACAAGAGCCAACGGGCAGATCAACCCCGCAACATAGTCCCCCCATCAAACAACCAATCAGTAGTTCCATTCCACAGAGCAATGCTACACTCGAACCGCCTCAACAGCCATTGGGGACTACAGTTCCACAGTGCGGTTCCAAAGCCGATCAGCCTTCCAAAGAATTAGTCGGCACTGCAGGCGCAGAGCTCCGCAATATCCTGGCCACATCACTCATACAAGTCCTCAGTTTCATCGCAGAGGTTCTGGTCACAGTCGTGCGAATGATGAAGTACCCCATTTCAATTGTCCTCGCCATAATGGCCTGCGCGTATGCCCTTGCCATCATGTCAGACGCCGTCAAATCTGCTTTTGCGCCGATGTGCTCGATTCCTGTCGTTTCTCTCCTCTGCCCTATCATGGCATCCGCTGGACCCTTCCACCCTCCAAATGCCGATCCCACCCCTCTGTGGGCAGATTTTCCGGGTCTCCTAAACGTGGAAAGAAAGTCTCTTGAATCCCTGCTTGACGAAGCTGTTGAAGGTCCCGGACTCGCTCTCGAGATAAAGAAGGCGGAAATGGCAACGAGTGACCTCGCGACGTTAGTGCGCGTTAGTAACCTGAATAGCCGTGAGATCCTCGCAGAGTCGTTGAGCGAGTTTGTGAAGGACGCACGCAAAGTGGGCCGCGGGCTGACGCGCTTCAGCTCCAAGGTGGGAGGTGCCGTAGACAGGTATGTGTATATGCTCTCCGCGTTACCACCATAGCCGCTGACAAGTGACCGAAGTATTATTGCTGTCAACGACTATGCTCTTCACCGTATCGAGGACGCCAACTCCCAGCCTTCGGGGCTTTCGGTCTGGCGCCTTTGGGGGTCTCCCTCCGAAGCTGCTACTAAGCAGGTTATTACTCGGACTTTCACCGAAGCGATCAACGCGCTTTCAGCCAACATGCGTCGCCTCGTCTTGGAGGCCGAGGTGTCAATTTCAGATCTAAACAAACTCGAGGAACATCTAAAATCGATTCACGAAGTCGTTTCCCGTGAAGACTCCTCGCTCTCGACGGCCAAAACTGAACTCCTCGCGCAGCTGTGGACGATCCTGGGAGGTAACCAAGACCAACTCAAGGGGATGGACGAACATCTCGCGTTACTCAGAGGCGTGAGCGGGTACCGTGACCGTGCGCTTGCCCACGTAGTCGCAGCGTTGCACATGCTCGAGACGATGGCGGAAGACATGGAGGAGCTTCGCGAGCGCGTCGCCGCACCCGAGCTTGTCGGTGATGCCATCCCAATTGATGTGCATATGAAGTCCCTCAGGAGCGGGCTTGAGAGGTTGAAGGGGCGACGGACGGGTGCGAAGCAGTTGGAAGAGCAAATCGTGAACCGGATATTGGGGTCTGTGGAAGGGGTTAAAGTTACACGCGCGTAGTGGCTCCATATGCTCACAGGTTGACCGCTGCTGGTCCATGATTAACATATTGGAGAATGCTCGTATATTTGTTGTCTTGGGTATATTCTGTTTTATCTATGTTGTGCTACAGAGTTGGATCTCGGAAATAAATCATGCTTGTGTAGATCTTTTGATAATCACGCATTCAACATGACCGATAAGGCTATCGATAAGGATTAACATTCATGCATTCATGTCACGCTCCGAGGACCGGACCAAGCGACGTCCACTATTCACTCTCGCGAACGCGAACAATTACCACGGTACCCGAGGATCCTGATTTTTTGGAATGAGCTCTATCAGAGCTTGCAGTGATGGCAGTGATGGCGATCGCTGAACTTCTACATCACTCACACTCGGCTTTCATACTTATCTTGGATGGTCGACAACGCCGAGGATCAGGGAGGGTACAGTAGCGGTGCCCTGGCGTGGGGGGGGATGAAGCATCGCCCCGTGGGCCACACATCACTGAAATGCCTAGTAAGTCTCATGACAAGCAAAGGTAAAAATTCGTAGATAGATATTATGGAAGAGGAGTACAGAAGAGGGTGGGGAACAGGAGGAGACACGCATATACCGTCTAAAAGTGCTAACATTGGGTTCTGTACCCAAGGCGCACAACTCGAAAATAAAAGGTAAAAAAAACTCGTGTATCAAACGAAAAAAAAATCATGTCGCCAAGTTGATAACGAGTCTGCAGGGGGGACGGCTTCCTCAATCGTTAGTACTAGCGCGGCCGTGCTTGTCGCTTGTCGGACATGTGCGTCTAACATGCACTGCATCATGATTGGAATCAACGATACACAGCGCAGGACACTCGGATAGCATGGTACGGGACCGAAGCGAGGCGATGAACATGATGATACCGTACTGTACCGTATTAGTAGTAGGACGTCCACGAGTTAGCCGTGTCGTACGGTAAGTCTTCTCAATTGCAAAGACTCGGACATGATCGCGAGGCTGGGAACCCGCTAGCCCGGGCTGGCCTAGTAGGCATCTACTGTACATCTACTTCTGTACTTGTTACCCGTACTCGCCCTTCACTCGGATTTAAGCAGATTTGCGCTTCGGCTCGGCGGTCTTCGGTTAATTTAAGGGTTTCTTTTTTATATTTGCTTTGGAGTTCGTGATGGTCGGAGCCGTGGCCCGTGGCAGAAGAACTTGCTCGGCAGCGATCATCCGTCCGAACTTGAAAGAACACGGCGGTTCTGGAAGGAAGTCGGTCCGTCACGGCGGTCGCGCGGTCGTGCAGGCATCATCTCGCTCACAACGTCCGGGCCAGGGGTTAACGCGCACACAGGAGGCGTAAAGTAAAGGTAAAGTAAGGCAACGCAGCAGACGTACCCTCTAGTAAAAGAGACTAGATGTTCCGGCCCATTCGTGTGAGTATGTCAGTGCGAGCTGGACCTTCGGGGGCCACTTGCCAGTGGACATTCCATCATCGTGAACAGCACGAAGAACAGGAGGCATCCACGACAGTTCCATGTAGTAGAAAAGCGGATACTGTTTGTGGGCCCCTCATAAGAGTTTTTTTTTCAGTGCGACGTCCCCTTGATTTGTCGTACGCACAACGCCGAGGTAGGCCACGCGGCGCGGACATACTACTAATTCGACGGGAGCCACCCCCTCCCCTGCTACTGTACCTCATCCGGGGATGAGGCCGATGAGGCGAAGGTTGGCCGCGCCGAGAGCTCGCCGCGGCAAATTTGTGCCCGAGCCCCGGAGATTCCTTGGGCTCGCATCGAGTCATTCCTCGCCTGGCAAAGTTTAGAGGATTCCATGTAAGGTGGAACGCCAGTAAATTGGTAACGTCCGTTAGGTATTGCACATGGAAGTAAGTATTATTGTCCGAGTCTTCAACCAACCCTCCTCAGGTATCCTTTAACCAAACATGGTGTCTAAATTACTTGTTGAGGTCTACGCCCTGCGAGAAACTATGCGGCAATAGCGCCCCCGATGGCGGCACCCGCAATCGCAATGACGAGAGAAATGAACGGCACCTGCTCGGGTGAAGCGCCATTGGCTCCTCCTGTGCTAGAGGATGTCCCGGTGGACGTAGTCGTTTTAGTCGAGCTAGTGCTAGTGCTCGACCTAGAGCTAGAGCTACTGGTGCTATTGTTGGTAGAGGTCGAGTTCGTTGAGGTGCCTGGAAGTTGCCAGTGGGTCAGCTGGACAAGCTCAGCAAAGGGAGTTGGCGAGAAGATGTTTACCATTCCCGCAGGGAAAGTTGGCTACCGTCCCGTCGCTGGCCTCACAGTTCTGCACGCAAGTGCCCAGGGCCGGTGGAAGGACGTCGCCGCAGAAGCACGTGGTGTTGGTGCTGTAAAGCAAACGGAGTCCGTGTCAGAGACGATCGCGCAAGCTAATCAAAACTAGGACTTCACACATGGATGTGCAACTGTCGATCACGCAGGTCTGAGCACACGTGCTGAAGGTCCCATTCTGGGCAGATACCCCGACGATTGCGACAACTACGGTAAAAAGAACGTGAAGACGAATGGAAACCATAGCAGTTGGGTATGGGTAGAGCAGGATGGGGGGATGGGGTATCAAATGAACGAGGCTCTAAATGATGGGGGGAGGAGCTCTCATCTGAGAGCTCTTTTTATCTCACGAGGCCCCGCTTGGATGCGACTCATGCGGAACAGAGCCCATGCCTCTTTCTGAGGAACACAAAATCAATCTAACCATGAACTCCATGGAGATTATAAATGCCCAAGGGAAAACGCACTCGATGTTTTACTAGGACGGGGGAAAATCAGTAAATGAACGGGCGACACAAGTAGAAGAGCGACAGTAGAGCTTGTCAAGGTCGTCGGTGCCCAGACTTCAATACATTCGAGCCAATGAACGCCGTTTCTAATATTGGACGTTGGCACGTTGACGCATTGACACGTGAAACAACTTCAGAGCGCGAGAGTGCGTACTCCTCATCTTGAGTCAACAGTCAATGAATTAATGAATCCCACTCAGTTACGGTCATTTGTCACCGAAATCAAACTCCGCTCTACCCGTCTGAGTCGTCTGTGGCGCACAATCTGAATCATTTTAAGACCCTCATAGGCCTCATCACTGCTTCATTTTCTCTCCCCCTCACCCCACCGATCGATTGAATGACACGTTGGCAATGCATTGCACGGTTCCAAGTCCTTAGAACGTTGCACGGCTTTTCGGTCACAATGATCGATCCACTTCTTTACGTGGCGTCGAGCCCAAGCCCT
>Ga0137390_10006281_pt1 | contig 10113 bp, 5 predicted proteins | sample 15con2h24AmetaG_FD_104937 | JGI IMG/M metagenome (GOLD analysis project Ga0137390, IMG submission 104937) | Vadose zone soil microbial communities from Angelo Coast Range Reserve, California, USA - 15con2h2.4A metaG | ecosystem: Environmental > Terrestrial > Soil > Vadose zone > Saprolite... | reverse complement strand
CGCAACACCATCATCGTCCCGAGCACAGGCGTAGCCGAATTTACTGCAGCAATCGATCAAGTGGTCGAGAGCGCCGCGCGCATCCCGGCCTGAAGCGCCGGTCGAAATCAGCAGCGATTCCGCGCCTGCTCGCGCACGGCACGTTGACACGTGAACGCACAGATTTAATGTGGCGCGTTCGCCCACTCAACGATTCTTTTCATGCGTAAGAAAGCCAGATCATTCCGGCGAAGTTTGCGGTCCACTTCCAATGTGAAGGCTAGATCGACCTCAAACTCCCAGCAAGGCTCGGGCAAACGATCGAAAACACCGAAATACGTTTATTATTTCGGAGATGGACACGCCGACGGCTCGGGAAAAATGAAGCCGCTCCTCGGCGGCAAAGGGGCGAACCTGGCCGAGATGACGCGCATCGGGCTGCCGGTGCCACCGGGATTTACGATCACCACCGAGGTCTGCACTTATTTCTACGATCATAACCGCACTTATCCGCCGCAACTGAAAGCCGAGGTCGAAGCGGCCCTAGCGAAAGTGGAGAAGTCAATTGGGAAAAAACTCGGCGACAGGGAGCGGCCACTGCTCGTCTCGGTGCGTTCGGGAGCGCGCGATTCCATGCCTGGCATGATGGACACGATTTTGAATCTCGGAATGAACGACAAAGTGGTCGCAATCCTGGCGAAGAGAACGAACAACGCCCGTTTTGCCTGGGACTCGTATCGGCGCTTTCTGCAAATGTATGGCGACGTGGTGATGGGTGTGCAGAAACGCGCGGGGGAAGATCACGAACCGTTTGAAAGCGTCATCGAGTATTTGAAAGATGAGCGCTACGGTAAACACGACTTTCCGGACGTAAGGTTGACGGTGGCCGACTTGCGAGAGCTAGTGGAGCGTTTCAAGGCGTTGATCAAAGAGCGCACGGGAAAATCGTTCCCCCAGGAGGCGAACGAACAACTGTGGGGCGCGATCGGCGCCGTGTTCGGTTCGTGGATGAACGATCGTGCGATTGTTTACCGCCGAAAATACGGGATTCCCCACGATTGGGGCACGGCGGTGAACGTGCAGACGATGGTATTTGGCAACATGGGGGAGACGAGCGCGACCGGCGTGGCGTTCACGCGTGACCCCGCCAGTGGTGAAAAAGTTTTCTACGGCGAATATTTGATCAACGCGCAGGGTGAAGATGTCGTCGCAGGCGTGCGCACGCCACATCCGATTGCCGATCTTGCCAAGGAAATGCCGGCTGCACATAAAGAGCTGATGAAGGTCCGCGCGATTCTGGAAAAGCATTTCAAGGACATGCAGGACCTCGAGTTCACTGTTGAAGACAATCGCCTTTACATCTTGCAGACGCGTAACGGGAAGCGCACTGGTCACGCGGCCGTGCGTATCGCCGTGGACATGGTCGGTGAAAAACTGATCTCAAAAAAAGATGCGGTAAAACGCATCCCCGCTGATTCACTCGCCCATCTGCTCGCGCCGATCTTCGACAGAGAATCGGCGCGTAACGCACAGAAGATCGGCAGCGGCTTGGCGGCCGGGCCCGGCGCGGCGTCCGGTCATGTCGTCTTCAGCGCGGAAGAAGCAGTGCGGCGCGCGGAGAAAGGCGACAAGGTAGTGCTCGCACGCATCGAAACTTCTCCGGAAGATTTACGCGGGATGATCGCGGCGGAGGGAATTCTCACTTCGCGCGGCGGCGTTTCATCGCATGCCGCACTGGTTGCGCGGCAAATGGGCAAGGTATGCGTGTGCGGCGCAACCGGCATCCGGATCGATTACCAAAGACGGACGCTCAGCGCGAATGGCACGACATTAAACCAGGGCGATTACATTTCGATCGACGGCACAGCGGGCGAAGTCTTCGCTGGAGAAGTCACCACTGCGCCCTCGGAGATCATTCAAGTACTTGTCGATCAAACGCTCGAAGGCAAGAAGAGCGAGACCTATCGAGAATACGAGAAGTTGATGAAGTGGGTGGACGAGTTTCGAACACTGGGCGTTCGCACCAACGCCGATACACCGGAGCAGGTCAGAAACGCGGTCGCCTTTGGCGCGCAGGGCATCGGCCTCTGCCGGACCGAGCACATGTTTTTCGAGGGCGACCGCATCGATGCGATGCGCGAGATGATCCTGGCTGGAACGCGGGAAGAGCGGACGGGCGCGCTGGCAAAACTACTGCCGTATCAGCGGAACGATTTTATCGGCATTTTCACCGCGCTCAACGGATTGCCGGCGACCATTCGATTTCTCGATCCGCCGCTGCATGAATTTCTGCCGACTGATCACGCGCAGCAGAACGAGTTAGCGAACAAGCTTGGGGTTTCCGTGGAACAAATTGCGCGGCGCGTGCATGAGCTGCATGAGTTCAATCCAATGCTCGGTCTGCGCGGTTGCCGCCTTGGCATCGTGCATCCGGAGATTTCGGAGATGCAAGCGCGTGCCATTTTCGAAGCCGCGGCCGCAGTGCAAAAGAAAGGCATCAAAGTACGGCCGGAAATCATGATTCCGCTGGTGGGTTTTCCGCGCGAGCTCAAACTCCAGATCGACATCGTCAACCGCGTCGCGACGGAAGTCGAAAAAGAAACGAAAACAAAATTCACCTACCTAGTGGGGACGATGATCGAGATCCCGCGCGCTGCGCTGCTGGCTGACGAAATCGCGCGGCACGCCCAGTTTTTTAGTTTCGGCACCAACGACCTAACCCAAACCGCTTTGGGCATGAGCCGCGACGACTCAGGAAGTTTTCTCCCCGCCTACGCGGAGCTCGATATCATCGATGCGAATCCGTTTGCCTCCATTGATCAACAAGGCGTCGGCCGATTAATTGAGATCACGCGCGATCTGGGACGCAAAACCCGGCCGGAGATTAAGCTCGGCATATGTGGCGAGCATGGCGGCGAACCCTCGAGCGTAAAATTCTGCCACCGGCTGGGCCTCAATTACGTCAGTTGCAGTCCATTTCGCGTTCCGATTGCCAAGCTCGCCGCCGCGCAGGCAGCAATTGCAGAGTGATTGGTCTCCCAAAAAGCTAAGCTGAGCCCTGTCCAGAGATCGGGATAACATCACTGGCTGTGCCCACCAACCCTCTTCGACTGACACGTACCCAACATCACCGTCAATTGGGTTGAGATCTGAGCCGCCTCCACACCGCGGTTAAGAGAATGCTATTCAGCAGAGTTAAGACCAAAAGGAACAGTGTGACGCGATCTAATAGACCGGCCCACGCTATTGCTAATGCCTTGGATGCCCGCTCACCGTCAATTACAATCTGCAATGCTCGCTCGGGCGGCACTTTTTTAGTTCCAGCGCGAGCTGCTCAAAATGTTTAGCGTTCGCTAGTGCAATCGCGGAAAGATACCGAGTGCTCAACAATTAGACGGCGAGCGCGCTGTAAGAGCATTGATGATAAGAAGGTTCATCACAGTTCGACGCACTAATTTCACGGAGTTTTGGCAGTTTGGAGCAGACATTGCCTAAGGCGAAAAAGGTCAGAGCTTACTATCGACATTATCCGCGAGGCAATCACGTCGCGAACCGAAGCACCCGCAGCGGGACAGGTAAACTTCCCGATTCTACGCGTTGCCATCGAGGAGGTCGCGGCCGACAGGCGAGTTTGTCCGTCTCGAAATTTATCTTGCGGGGGTTGTCTGCGTCGAATGAAATGCCTCCCAAGCGTTCCAGGCGCGCTCCCAATTTCCTTTTTCCGCCCAGCATTGCGCTTCCAAAAAATGAAAGTAAGGCGGCGCGCCGACGCGTTCGCTGAAGTGCCTCGCGGTCATGAGCGCGTCATCCACCCGGCCGTTTTGCATTTGTGTGCGATAAAGCGCATAGCCGATTTCGTAATTATCCGGCGCTGCGGAGAAGCGGTTTTGCAACTCTTGGAGGGAAGATTTTGTCTCCACGCGCGGTAGTGCGACCGGTTCGCCATAAACCTGAGTTAATTCGTAGGCGACGTGAAATTCATTTTTGCGCGCGTTGTACTTTGCCGTTCCGAGCCAGGCGTATTGCAGCCACGCGGGATATCGCTTAACCGCACGCGCAAGTTCATCGAGATCGCCGCGTTCCGACCAAAGCGCGAACAACGCCAGCTTTTCTTCTTCACTGAGTGTTTGCAGATTTGGGTCATGTTTTAATAATTCGTTGAGCGCCCGATTGAAATGCGCTTCGGAAACACGACTCAGGTACGCCAGTGCCAAATCGTGCTCGCTCAGTCCAACCTGTTCCAGAATCCGGCTGACCTGCGGACTGCGCATTGAGGCGTTCGTCAACATGCTCCCGTAAACTTCAGCACGCTGCGGACCGGCCCGCCGCAATGCTTCGCGCCATGCTGTCGCCGCCAAAATCGGACGTGAATTCAACCAGAGATCTCCTTCTGCGAGCGGGACCTCATAGGCGTTTGGCTCGAGAAAACGCGCGCGCCGGAAATCATCGAGGGCTTTCTCCGGTTGCTTCTCACCCAGTTCGGCGGCGGCCCGCAAAAAATAAAGCTGCCAATCAAGCGGCGACCATTCGAGCGCGCGATTGGTCAGCGCGATTGCTTCGGGGAAATTGCGGCCGCGATTTGCAATCGTCGAAAGCTCTCGCGCGTTGGTTAGGCCGATCGATCCCGGCAGCATCATTTTGCCACGCGCCGCGACCGTCCAGGAAATACCGCTGATCAGCAAGACCAGCCCGATGAGCCGGAATAAGATCGGCATCCACGGGTTCGGCTTCAAATCAAGCGGCCGGTGCAAAGAGAGACCAAGCAAAAAAATCGCGGCGAACATCGTCCCGACACGATGCCCGGAAACATCGACAAGTCCGTGAATGGCAAAAAGCAAAACTCCGATCAGTGTAGCCAGCCGATAGCGTTGATTGGTCCCTTCGCGCAATGGAAAGAGCCGCCGAATCAACAACGCGAGTCCAATAATCGTGAACGCGACGGCCGGCCAACCCATCTCGCTCCAAAGCCAGAGCCAGTCGCTTTCCGGATGCAGCGAGCGCGTGTCGGCGATAGACGCGTCCCGAAAAATTGCGAACACTGGATCGAAGTTGCCAAGACCGATTCCGCACCAGGCTGAGTCGCGGATTAGGCGGAAAGTGTCGTGAAAAATACGCCATCGAAAATCCGCCGCGATGCCGGTGTTCGCGATGCCGCGAAGATGAAAACGCTCCAGGGTTTGCCCGCCAAAAAGGAGCAAAGCCGTCAGCAAAAGCAGGACGAAAGAAAAGGCGAGTGCGAGCCTTGGCATGGAGCGTTGTCGAAGCGCGAATGCGCCGAGCCAAAGCGCGCTGCCCGCGACCAGAAGTAAGACTCCAGCACGCGAAAAATTTTGGATGATCGCGGCGACGATTATGGCAAGCGCTATTAGCCACGCGATCCACCGTTTTCGCCCTTTGCGGATGTCGTCCTGCCCACAGGCGAGAATCACAATCGCAGTGATTCCAAAAAGATCACCCGTCTGGTTCCGATTCGGAAATGGACCGAAGCCACGCTGATTAATCCAAAAGGGAGGCGCCAGGTGCGCCAGATAAAACAAGATGCTGATTGCGGCCAGCAGGACGATTCCGGTAGCGAAAAGGCGAAGCTGAAAACGAACCGAACGCAGATCGAGCTCTTGTGTGCTGATGAGATACAGCCAGTTCAGCCCAGCGATGAAGCTGACCAGACAACTGGCCGTGATCCACGGTTGCGCCGTCAGCGTAATCGGCAGCGAAATGCCAAAATCGTTGATCACGGCCGCGCGCCATGTTGATGGAAAAAAATAATGTGCAGGTGAAAAGGCGAGCGCCGCCAAAGCAATCAGCGCGAGAAAGACAATGTTCGTCGCCACGCCGAGCGAGGATCGCGGCGGTCGAACGAGCAAAAACAATCCGAGAAACGCGACCACAATTCCTTCCGCCCATTTTTCGGTTGCGCCGCCAAGGAAACAAGCCAGCACCGGAAGCAGGGCAAAAGCGGCATTGTTTGCCCAGCGAACTACGGGATCAGATTTCTGCACGGAGTTTGGCATTACCCGGAAATATTCGTCATGGTATGCGAATCGCTTTTAAGATCGACATCGACCGAGTGGAAAGCGACGAAAGATCATTGGTGCGATGAATTTAGCACCAGTTGAAGCGATCTCATCATCGCGTAATCTCATTCTGGCCCAAGCGCAATAGCCATGGTCACGCACCGGACGGAAGGTCTTTACCGCCTTTTTCTGCTTTGCCAGATCATCATGGTGGCACTGCTTTTCTGGTTTGGCGTTTGGGTGATGGTCACCTTTTACTCGCCCAGTGCCGAACTGACCTGGCGGCGCTACAGCATTTATTGCGGCGTGCTCGTTCTCGGCATGCTACTGGAAGCATTTACTCGCTCGAAAAACTATTTTTTACAGAATGAATTGCTTCGGCCACATCGGCTCAGCATGCGCCAAACCATCGCCAGCATCGGTCTGCTCGTGCTCTATCTTGTTGCCACCAAAGATGCCTTCATTTCGCGAATCTTTTTCTTTAATTTTGTTCCGTGGCTCTATGTTGCTCTGCTCTTTTCTCATATCTATCTTCCGTCGCTTTTGGCACGAAGCATTTTCCGGCGTGAAGAGAAAACCGTGCTCGTCGGGCCGAGCCGCAGGGCCGCGCAGTTGCGCGACTGGCTGCAGCGCAAAGCCGATATTGGCTTGCGAACGGTCGGTTTGATCTCCGAGGAAAAGATCGACAACACCGACGACGGAATCCCGGTGCTTGGCACGCCCGATCAAATCGAGGAAGTGATTCGCGAATACGGGATCACACAAGTAATCTTGCTCGAGTTTGCGTTTTTGACCGAGGCCAATCAGAACATCATCCGCATCTGCGATCAGCTCGGTATCCGGCTTTTCATTTTAAGCGATCTGGAGGAGAAGCTTCGGCATTCCGTCACGCTGTTCGAGGACGAAGGCTTCCGCTTTATTGGATTACGCGAGGAGCCGCTCGAAAATCCGCTCAATCGTTTTCTCAAACGCGCGATCGACTTCGCCATTGCCGTGCCGGTCATGGTTTTCATTTTTCCTGTCCTCACCGTCATCGTGTTCTTTACGCAACGATTGCAATCCCCGGGTTCGCTGTTTCATGTGCAAAGCCGCGCTGGCATGCAAAATCGACAGTTCAAAATCTACAAATTTCGCACCATGCGGCCTGATAATGGTCAGCTGTCGCGCCAGGCGCGCCCGGAAGACGATCGGGTTTACCCGCTCGGCAGATGGTTTCGTAAACTGAGCATCGATGAAGTGCCGCAGTTCTGGAATGTGCTTCGCGGCGACATGAGCATCGTGGGCCCGCGTCCGCATCTCATCGAGCACAACACTCAATTTGCGCGTTTGCTGGAGAATTATCACGTGCGCACGTTCATCAAACCGGGTATCACCGGTCTAGCGCAGGTGCGCGGGTTCCGCGGCGAAGCGCGCGATAATTCCGACATCGAAAATCGCGTTGCCTGCGATATCGAATATCTCGAGAACTGGAATATCTCGCTCGAGTGCGCGATCATTCTGCGCACGTTTTCGCAGCTTCTCTTCCCGCCGCGCAGCGCTTACTGAGCGGCGCACAATTGCTCCAACTGTGCGACAAACTTCTCCAGCACCTTGCGCTGTTCGAAGCGCTCGACATAACTTCGCCCGGCCGCGCCCCAGTCGCGCAGCTGTTGTCGATCTTGTATAAGATCGCGCAACGTTCCCGCCAGCAACTCTGCTTTTCCCGGAAAAATATTTCTTCCAAATCGGCCCTCCGCGACGACGCGAGCCAGCGCGCTTCCTTCATCAGAAACCGTGACGACCGGGCTCGAATAAGCGAGCGCAATCAGAAGTTTGCTCGGGAAAAACGCGTTGCCGGATCCACTCTGCTGAGTAATGAGCGAAACGTCTGCATCCACCAGCAACTCTTTGTAGTCGCTGCCAAATTGCAGCGGCAGCATCGAGAGGTTTGTCAAGCCCCGCTCGCGCGCATGTTGCTCGAGCATCTCCCGCGCCGCTCCGTCGCCTGCGATCACGATGCGAATGTCTTTGTCCGAGCGAAGCAACTCCGCGGCGTCGAGCAAGAGATGGAGTCCTTGTTTTATGCCGAGATTTCCGGCGTAGATCGCGAGGAACTCGTTAGGCGCAAAGCCATGCTTCACCCGAAATCTTCCGAGAGCGGGAATTTCTGCCCGCTCCGGTAACGCGACCGCGTTCGGGAACAAAATCAATTTGTCCTCGGGCACGCCTTTGCGGCGAAAGGCATCGAGAATTTCCTCGCTGATTCCCGAAACGCGCACCGCGTGTTTGTAAGCGAAGGCTTCGAGCCAATACAAAACACGCGTAAACAGCCCGGCTTTCAACATTCCCAAGCCGACGGCCGCGTCTGGTTGCAAATCTTGGACGTGAAAAACAAACGGCGCGCCTTTGAGTTTCCCAACAAACCACGCGGCTGTGCCGAGGAGCAATGGCGGCGAGACAATCAGGTAGACATCGGGCCGCTTAAGCGACAGGACACGTATTGTCGATGTAAGAACGAAAGCGGCTTCATGAACAATTCGTTTCCATGCCGTGACACGCGCTGGAACAAAATGCCAGCAGCGATGCGCGGGAACACCATTGATTTCGTCCGTGCGAAAGAGCTTATGTCGATCTTCGGGGCATTTCTGCCAAGCCGGGTAATAAGCAAACGTCGTGACCATTTCGACATCGTGTCCGTGGCGCTGCAAGAATTCACAAACCGCGACATTGTGCGGCGCGATCCCGGTGATTTCCGGCGCGTAATTGATGCCCCAAACAACGACCCGCATTACTCGCGTTCGGAGCGCTGACGAAGCTCGTACGTTTTCGCAACGGAGAGAAATTCGTAAATCGCGTGCAGGCGCGCGAAGTAATACCCGTCGCGACCATCCAGAAATCCCTTTTGCCAAATGTAGATGTAAAGAAAACGCAGCAGCGGACGGAAAGGCAGGCGCTGCGAAAGCGTTTTCAAACGGCGCCGACGTTCCACCGGAGCGTGACTCAAATCGCCGGAGCTTTGACCGAGAAAATTGTCGGCCGCCACACGCGCCTCCCAATTCGAATAGCGATTATGTTTCTCGATGAAAACTTCCACCGAAGGAAACGCGTGATGGTCCATCTCGACATGCAGCCGCGCGGTCTGTCCTTGCACTACTACATGCTCGTGCACTTCGTTGTCGCCGCTCCTTGTGTCGGCCCCGGTTAACTTCTCATAACGGCCTAACGAATAACGGAAAAGCCGCAGGTTCCAATTCGGGTAGTATGAGTGTCGCAACCATCGACCGAGGAAAAAGAAACGGCGATTGATCCAGTAGCCGGCGATCTCGCCCGCGTTCGCAATCGCGCTCGCAATCTCATCTGCTGCTTCGGGTGGCAACACTTCATCGGCATCGAGAATAAAGACCCATTCGTTTTTAAACGGGAGATTTTCCAGCGCCCAGTTTTTCTTCTTTGGCCAGGTGCCGTTAAAGCGAAATTGCGCAACCTTCGCGCCGTGACGCTCCGCAATTTCCGCCGAGCCATCCGTGCTTTGCGAATCCACCACCAAAATCTCATCTGCCCATTGCACGCAACCGAGACACCGGGGCAAGTTTTCGGCTTCATTCTTGATTGGAACGAGAACCGAAACCGGAACGCGGCGTTTGTTGGCTTGCATGAGCTAGTCTGCCAGAAGCGAACCTTGATCGACCCAGGCGGTGTAGCGGTCGATCTTGCCGATAGCGACGCGGCTATCGTTGAGCAGAATTCCGCGTTCCCGTTTAGACATCGATCAAATCTGGCTCGATTGCTTTCCAGAGGTGCGGCTTGAATTACGCTGCGGTTCTTTCGAGTGCAAGCTTGGATGGCGCAACGTTCAATACCGGCTGCTTATTTGTCTGAGGATGGTGGCGGCAGTGCGGCACGCAGGCGATCGAGCAAGATAACTTGCGCGGGATTTATTTTTCGCCGCGCAGTTTCGTCAGCGAAAAATTCCGCGCGATCGACTTCGGGAAACTGTTTCATGTTTCCTGAGCGCGGCGGCCATTCGATTTCGAAACTGTTCGATTTCAGTTTGAATGCATCATCGAGATCGCCTTCGAACGCCCAGGCGTGAACGATTTTGCCGCCTTTCTGTTTGATCGACCCGAGCGGAATCCAATTT
>Ga0137390_10006276_pt1 | contig 10117 bp, 6 predicted proteins | sample 15con2h24AmetaG_FD_104937 | JGI IMG/M metagenome (GOLD analysis project Ga0137390, IMG submission 104937) | Vadose zone soil microbial communities from Angelo Coast Range Reserve, California, USA - 15con2h2.4A metaG | ecosystem: Environmental > Terrestrial > Soil > Vadose zone > Saprolite... | reverse complement strand
TCAATTACGCTTTACTTAACGCCGAATGGAACACAGACCCATGCCATTTGCAGCCTTCCACCTCACTTCTGGTAAATTTACTTGTGTCATGATCTCTAGCGTGTCCAACGTCTTTCTTGCGTCTTCTATACCTTCAGTTGGAATCTGTCCTTTCTCCAGGCTCGACCTAAGGGCGTCGGCTTCTGCTCGCACAGCAGCTGCATCGGCCCGAATGTAAGCGACTGCTTCATCATATGCGGGGATGACGCCGGGTGCGACGGGAGGGTTCCATTCACGGGGTCTTTCGAGGCTGATACTTGGGCGAATAGCAGGATATTTTGGGTTTCTGCGACCTTGAGTTCTGCGCTTTGGTGGAGAGGTTGGAACTGGTTGGGCACCGCCGGAGCTGGAAGGCGCTTTTGACGTGGTGGACGCGGTAGTGAGAAGGGATGGAGACGTCGCGCTCGAGAAGGTACCAAGCGTTGAGTTGGCTCTGGCGAGCGGTACTGGAATGGCGCGAAGTCTACCGAGTGTAAACATCGCCAGCCACTGACGGTTCCTCCCTCGAATAAAATATGACCGCGACTCGTGATGGTGACGGGCGTGCCAGTCAACAGTCAAGCTTCAGGCTATCCACGTGATCTCGTCACAACGATATTTATTTGTCTTTATTACATTATATTCCAGGGCAAGGTGGCCGAGTGGTCCAAGGCGTGTGACTCAAGCGAAAGCTTACCTGAGCCAATCAGGTTTCTCATCTGCGTATGCAGGCAGGGGTTCGAATCCCCTTCTTGTCAACTTTTTCTTGTCTCTCATTGCCACACTAGAATGGAGCTCTATTAGAGCAGAGTGAATTATAAATATTTCTACAGCCCGTCCTATGTATCGATGTAGAACCAGTCGTAAATGCGTAAACCGTTGACAAGAATATCAGGATCTTCCTTCACTTCACAATTGGGTTCACTCCCCGGGCGGCGAGGTAGTCCTTCGCTGCACTAGCAGACTAAGTGATGTACCAGTCAGCGACCATTGAGGAAGGAAAGGCGGTTACTGACCAAACTTTTGATGAGCTCATAAATACTCTTGTCGTGAAAGCGTAGCCCCGTAATTGGATCCGTGTACGGTGCCTGTGCAAAGTTCCATCATGGGAAAGATGAACTGCGATGCTGATGATTCACGTACTTCTAGGCCAGTAATGTCACAATACCGATGCTGCGGCAGCACCGACGGTGGTGCCTCGATGGATAGATCTAGGCAACACCGATCAGCAAGGGGACAATGGCCAGGTGAATTCGAAGCTGCTTCAGGCCACGTACACGAAGGCATATCATCCTCCACCAATGCTCCAACCGCGGCGGCCCCATCAACTTCCATAGCTTCCTCACGCTCGGCTCTCCTTTTCTCCCTTTCCAACCTTTCGCGTTCGCGCTCCTGCCCGAGAACAGCCTTCAAGTTTTTCGTACGACGGCTCGCATTCTTCGTGTAAGCATGGTTCTTGAATGGCCGCGGGGCAGACAAGATGGACAGTTGCTCCGCGAGAGTCTGACACTATCAACCGAGGCGGTTCGGAGGGGTTAATAGCCAAGTGACACGCACAGGGATCTGGGGCGTGGCGGTGCCTTCGGTACTCGGTGCAGCGGAGGGCTTTTTTCGAGTAGATCCTTTTGGTGGCCTGTAATCGCAGAAAACTAGTCAAGTAATGTAGAACGAAGAACACATGACAGACATCGTGCGAGAGCAGCAGTGACGGTGCAGTCAATATGTGCGAGAGAACTGAAACTTCGCAACCGGCGGGCCCCTGGCACAAGTCGCGCTCGCGGTTAGTTCTCGGACGCGTCCACGATGATCCCGAGAGTGCGGCGACTCTTCAACACCCTGCGCACTTTGCGCCATGATAATCCTCTCGTATCGTAACACACCCTTTCTCCAGCCCACATGCACTAACTAGCTTCCCCTCGCAGGGTCTTCCCAAGCAAGGTGAACCCCCGGTAATGCCGCGCCGCGGCCTTCCGCCCAAACGCGCCATTCCGAACGTGAAAAGGGTCGTCGCCGTTGCCAGCGGTAAAGGCGGCGTGGGCAAGAGCACCGTCGCTGGTTTGTCCTCTCTGTGTCTCTCCTATGAGATCCGACACGTAGCGACATTCTCCTCCAAGTGAACCTCGCATTTTCCCTCGCTGCCCACCACCACGCACGCGTAGGCGTGCTTGACCTTGACATCTTTGGTCCTTCAATACCCAAGCTCCTTGGTCTCGAAACTGCTGGGGAGCCCCATCTGACGTCCAGTTCGTCCTCGCATTTGCGTTTCCTCCCGCCTTTTCCTCACCGATGACTTGAACGTCCGCATCAGGTGGAGCCCTCATCCCGCTCACGAATCACGGGCTGCCAGCAATGTCCATCGGGTTTCTGCTCCCTGACGCCGACGCGCCCGTGACCTGGCGCGGGCTCATGGTACAAAAGGCTGTGCAGCAATTGCTTTTCGACGTTGACTGGCGCGGAGCCGACCCACATGGCCCGGGTCTCGATGTTCTTGTGGTAGACATGCCGCCCGGGACAGGGGACGTCCCTCTCTCGCTCGGGCAACTCGTTAACGTTGACGGTACGTGCTTTCCTCTCTGTTCACACGTCTGCCTCATTTGCGGCGCACACAGGTACGGTGATCGTCTCAACGCCACAAGACGTCGCTCTCACGGACGTGCGGAAGGGCATTGCCGCATTCCAAAAGCTTTCCATCCCCGTATGTTGTCTGTTTTGTTGTTACTACTTTCTTTGTCAACACTGAATACCTTCCCTGAAAGATAATCGGCCTCGTCCTTAACCAGTCCTATTTCCTATGCCCGACGTGCAATACGCCACATCACTTGTTTGGCTCATCTGATTCGTCCAAGGCGCTCGGTATCAAGCTTCTTGGTGACCTTCCTCTTATTCCAGGTGTGAGCGCAGGCAGTGATGTAGGATTACCCTACGCTCTCTTCTTCAATTCACATCCAGGTACCCAGGGTGCAGCTGGTCAACGGTGGCTGGAGGAGATGTTGGGCATTACCGGGCGAGTGTGGGAGTCATTGAATGCAGAACACCGACTACCATGACTTGACCCGAATATAATAAGATCCCTGATTATGATTGTTTACAGCTAGGATAATAATCTGTCTACGCTCCTCGCTCGGTATATAGGTTCCTGTCCTGACTACGGATGCGACCGGGCTTCGGCCTCAAAAATGATTGTTTCATCCAAGCCCACGGCTTTTTCCGCTGTCGAAGCCGCTTTTCTCCCGCTTACCAGGGCTAGGGTCTCATCGTTAGAGTCTGTTGCCAGCTTGGACGTCGTGAGCGGGCTGTCATCTGTAACCCGCTCGCGAGTGACTGTGATAAGCGTGCGCCCTTCGGGCCCCCTCAGTCTCGAGCGAAGGTGAACACGTGAATTGAGTCTGGTCCCCAGGATGTAAGTCAGCCATGATGCGGTAACATAAGAACATGCGTACATTGTCATGAATGAACATGGGTATAACCGGATGAGGATAAAGAAAAAGGGCGCGTAGATTAGCGTCTTGGGATACTTCACATACTGGGATGCAGGAAGGTCAACACACATGTGGGTTAGCTCATACTATACTTCTCACCGTGATGAGGCATGTGGCGGCGAAAATCCTTCCGATCATCGTGTACGCGTTAGGTGTTACATAAAGTGATAGAAGGGAGAACGTCGTACAAATTCAGTGCTCCACTGTTGATAATATATAATATGACCAGATTAAGAACGCGGTTTGATCTATTGGGGACTTTCCATTAGGGGATACGAGAATTTACAGTATCAAGACGAGACGCACCTCTCAATACTGGAGCGCTGCCTAAGAATATAATATACCATGCTCGCAGTGATAAGTGCGCCGCAAATCACTTCGAGGGCTAATCCGCTAGCTCCGAACGGCTGGATGCGAGTCATGCGACACGTCAGAGATGACAGAAACCCATAGTGTGAATATCTGTGAGACTGACAACCGATGAGGCGTTTTTAGCGAATGCGCCATTCTGAAGACTGTAGGAGATTTGGTATTATTGGTATTATATACGGTCACACGACTGTAGCGCGCACCTTTTTATGGCGAATGCTTCGAAGGGAAGTGCGAGTCAGCCCTTCACTAGCAATTACAACAATGTAACCTCACCAACGCCTAACGCTAGGGATAGACCTCAGAAATTGGCCATTGCGCTCGTGAATAGATTACATACCGAGTTCGGCTACAGATATAATGCACTGAATACAGTGATCAGATCAGATCATTTTACAGAACCAGGGAACATCTGCACAAACAATGGCAAGTGGGATATGGATATTCTTTCGTTCGCTCACTGCGGTGAAGACTTAGCAATATGCCATTACGGTGACTCGTATTCCACTTACATAGGAAGATCCTTACTGCGTAAAATCTGGCAAACTCTACGGTGAGCACCGAAACGACAGCTGAGCGCGGAGGATTTCAACGTACTGCTGAATGCACGTGGTAACGGCGACTGAATAATGGGCCAACATTGGTGTCTCATAGGTGAGTAATGCCGACGGACGCACCCCCGATAATAGATTGAGCCTAGAACAAAGCCCGAGAATGAGTAAAACGTTCAAATCCAACTGTTGTGGATCATCATACCACTATAGTCCTGAGGGGGGATGGGGTTGAGGTCCATGGATCAATTATTCGCAGACTAACTTGCGCTCACCATGGGGCATGAAGATCGGCCACAATGTTTCCAAAGTTTGTGACGGAAACTACGTACAGCCCATGACAAAGAAAAGCCAAGTGTAACGAGTCTAGCATTCTGGACCAGTATAAGTATGAACCTCTTTGAGGACTGGTTGTTGGCCTACGTGAGCACCGCAACCTATGACAAATTCATGTGAGCGACCGACATATAGCTCACAATGACTCACAAAGCTCTTCAGAAAAATCGTATCCTTCGAGGAATACTGCGTGTAGTACAAATATACTTGTAACCAGGTGATCCCGTATATTCTGCAGAGCTAAGAAGTGGATATGGTAACAAAAAATCATGACTCACAGCGAGGACAAAATGACACCGATCAAGAGCGCCCCTAGCAGGTTGTCCAAAAACGCAGACATTCTAGACGACAAAGGAAGCGACGAAGTGAATATTGCCAAGCAGCTTCACTGATTTATATATGTAGCGATGTAGCGCTAATTTTGGTCCTTCGTTCACGGCATGATCGGAGGCTAACCTATCAAGGTAGTTGATACGGACATTAACAGGCTCGAAGATGTCCTTGGACGCCCTAGCGCAGCTGGCTGGAATGGATGAGACCCACTGTGATGATCATGTTACTGCATGCCTTGGTTGCACATATCCAGTTATAGATGGATACTAGGACTTCGAGGGACATTGCCGCGTGGGGAAGCAGTACCGTTGGGTTGGTCTTTTGCACTATCATAACAACGGAGGGGAAACTTATTGGAGGTCTGACGCTGAGGTGTCGGGGGAGAAAGCCGATGACATCAAACAGATCGGCTGAAGGGGGTGGGAGGTTGCAAGGTTGGGTGGGGTTGCATGCAATGCATGTGAGGCGCGGGCCCGGGAGGGTAAATCCAAGGCTGTGTCTGTGATACTGTCTCCTAGGTAGACGAGTTGGTATCCGCTTACTTCTCATGCCAACATTGGGGGCTGGGATTTGTGTTCGGACTCCGCGGAGGAATCTTCGTCGTGACTACAGTTGTACTACCGTGACAGTACCACTGTACGTGCCACTCAGGCTGAATCGCGTCCACTGTGGTTTGCTGGACGTCACGTGCAGAGAAAATAATATATATGTTTTTCACTGAGTAGCCGGTCAATAGAGACCTTGACGTCTAATCAATCTTCCTAAGAAAGTCCTTCGTGAATCAGGATTAATCAGGCCTGAATTGGGTATTCTGTCGGTTCCCAACTTCCCGCGTGTTGACATGGGTGAGAACAAAATCAGATCTCTGCGTATCATGCATCATTGGATTTTGTTAACTAGCCTGGAAACATACTACTTCCGTATCCTTCATGCATCGTCAAGGACAAACAGAAACCTTCAGTGAAACCCACGGTTGGCTCATTACGTTCACTTTGGTGGCTGAGGCCTGAGATCCAAACCTTGGGACATAGTAGTAAAGCCGCTGTCAAGGGTACACCAATATTCCCTTCAACGTCACGGAGAACTTTGTTCTGTGGAGCGCGTGGAGCTCCAATGAATTTGGGCGTGTTTTCTGGCTTTGGCGCGCTGAAGAACGAACGTCTCATAATGGGCCGATTGTGTCGGGGAAATCACCGAATGGAAAGCATACGTATACTTGCTCCAGTGCAGGATCATTCGATTCGACGTCCTAAAAAACTGACTCACCAATATATGCGCCAAGCCATACAATACGATAAGGAGCATAGTAATTTGAACACCCGGAGACCTAGTACTAGGCCACTCCATATGACTCACGTTCAAGTTGACGGTGGCTCTTTCCAATGACGATCGAATGTTGCTTGGCCGCTTGGCTTGGGAACTCGAAGGGAATAACGTTCTGCCTACGTGACAACACCGCACTGCCGGAATATTTGGAATGTATGTACCATGAGGCCCATCACATTCGACTTGCCGAGACGCCACCACTCTTTTGGCCACGAATTTCAGCCGTGATTCCGGATACTGATAACTTCTTTGTCTTTCGAGTCTAGTATGTAACATGAAAAGAGACGCTCGCTTTTGGCTATGGGAGCCTCACAGCATACGGAAGGAGGGGAGAGATCATTCATTCAACAGCTGCGGAGAATATTATCGTATGTTATTCCGAGTTAGACGCAAACTTGAAGTAAGTTAGCGAGTTAGCATCCGAATTGATATTTGTGTCTGTTTGTCTGTCGTGCTTATTACAGTAGTCAGGCATAACCCTCAAATGGACACACCAACAACAATTGGCCTACTCCGATCTTCAAGAACTCGTCCTCGAAAAAGGACCAAGAAAAGCAATTGCATTTTGTCTACCGCATGGATAGCTACACTACAATAAGAAGCAACTTTCCCCCAAGCTGGCCCCGACTCGGAATTAGATACCTATGCGGAGCCGCTTCAGTTTCAAGTTCTCTACAATATTAATGTGCCATTCCGTGGGGAATCAGTACTCAGTACTCAGTGATTGAGTGACGACAAAGCGACTCAGAGTCGGTTGGCCGCACGACAAACCTGAACGCGTACGACATGGACGATTTCCGGAAGTTTGCCACGTCCCTCACAGGCAATGTCCGAGTCATGGGACCTGGGGGTCATACTACTACTGTAGTACTACAGCTCTGGTAAATGTTCTCTAAGGCCGGCAATCATCAATCGAAAACTGTAGACGGGAACCCATGCTAGCTGCGATTTGATCTTCCCTGCGTGCATTTACGGTCCATACTGTGCGGTAGGCCGTTGAGTGGCATGCTCTACGTTGATACGCGGCCTCGCATACTACAGTAGCACTGTGTTATATGCGGCACGTTCTCCTTAGGGCTAAGCGCGAATCGCCTTTACCTGAGCATAAAGTCATGAATTAATCTAGTTACTATTACATCCGAATTGGGCGCAAGAAAAGTTTGTGTGGGTGGCTAATCTTTTCACGCTGGTACAGTTTGTATACAGTATACAGTCAGTAGCCGCTTGGACCGCTAGTTCCGTGTGCCCTTCTAATGCCTTCTACGGCCCGGGCCTGGCCCTCCGGGGTTCCGAGCGCCCGCGCGACAGTCCTTGATTAATCTTGATTCTTGCTTGCTTGATTCCGCGCACCGCACTCACAACCCCAAAATAACGAAAAGTTAGCTCCTTCTGATCTTAGCATTTGTCCAACTGACGATTCAGCTGGTCCGAAAACCTTTCCCGTTTGTTTTGCGCCTGCCACTCTCGCCATATTTAAATTGTGCTCCCTCAGCTCTGTGACCAACTACTTTGATTCCAGGACTCCAGGCATTTAGTGGCGTAATAGCGAGCTTTCACATACAAGGTGGTCATTGACAAGGGGCATACCTGGTCATGGCGCCGTTTTGCTTCGCGAGACGCGGCACTTCGGCATTGAATCCCGATGTGCTGGTTGTTCTCTCACCGCCCGCTGTTCTCCGATCACAATATTGCTGTAACCCACTCCTGAAACTGCCGGCGGCTTTTGTCTACTCCGGAGTCTGGAACGGGTCCGGTGGGCTATGGGTTGCTCTGATGACACGGTGATACTCACCGCTTCCGTGTTGGTGGTCATAGTCATCAATGGGATTTTACTAGGGGAGTGTTCCCTGGCTCATACATCTAGAGTGTGCATCTTTGTCCATCCTCAGCGGACGTCTGTACCGAATCGCTCCGCATCGTGGACGTCAAAATCCAAATCATCTCCATTAGTCGGCAAACTCATCGATGTCATCACTCGCGACAATTTCAACCGTTGAATGTAGTACGTTCCCTCTTACCCTCCCTCCACCCTTACTCCCTCTTTCCCCCATCACTCATCCCCCTCTTCTTTTTCTATTCTTTGGTGTTGACTAACCGCCTGAACAAACAACAGCGACTCTGATCTATTTTCAAATCGTGACCCGTACCGCACCACGTTTGGCATTGCGAATCTGCGTCAAGCGCTGATGGACCGCGCCCAGACGACCCTCCGACACGTCGTCGGCGCGCACGAGCTGTCCAATCCGTCGTTACACAGAGCGAAGCGATCGCCTTTGAGATCGTCGAGATCGTCGGTGACATCGCAGATAAATGGTCCAGTGTCCTGTGTTATCCAATCATACGACTTGTTCCCACGGAAGTTTTCTGTACCTGGATCCACACCAATACACTCTCTGTATGGCATCCGTATTCACGGGCGGGATCAGTGTCCGAATTCGCATCATACGACAATTCGACCGTCTTCATTGCAGGTACAATTAGAGGAAGCAGAGGGCTTTCTAGGGTTCAGCGGTGCAAATCCAACAAGGGTTATTACTCTCATCGTTGCCGTCCTACAGGGGAAGAAGCAGAGATCGGGGTCTCTGAACTCCGGGCCATCCCTGTCGCATAAATAGTGCATTTTCGGAATAGCGAGGCATCATCGCAGGACCGAGTCCCGGTTATCGTTCGATCACTTCAGGTCCTCGATGCCATTTATCGGCGTGTTCCCCTACCTCGTAGGAAATAGTTTCTGACGACAAATATACTGGGACTAACGATGATCATCATTGTGGCCATCTCACGACTTCGATATGCAGTATCATGTGGACCGAACGAGGGGGTTAGCCTTTCAACAACACACTATCAACGTATATCAACACCAGAACCACCTCGCCCACTGCCATCACTTCCCTTCCTGACCTCACCTCCTATTTCACATGGCCTCTCATTCAAGTTCAACACGGCCATTCATTCCTTTCTCCTCCATTCAATGCTTACAAACTCTTTTAGGTACCCAAGAATAAACCACACCTCCTGCTTGTCGTGCAGGGTAGCTAGCGAGTTAGCTAACAGTACAGCTCACCAGAATCTCAGTCCGTTTGCGTTCCATCCATCTCACCGTATTCCTCGTCGTCTCTCTTTCTCTCTCTTTGTCCACGCTTTCCCTTTGGTGAACACCATCTCAGCCACTAACTACATAGTGACGAGTCGAGCTGTGTTCTTCCGTTACTTTTGCAGGTTGGCTCGAAATCGGAGATTACTTCCATATGCTCCAAATAGGACTCGCCGCAGCACGCAGTGCAAATAGCGACTGTCGCTTTCAGATTAAAGTTGACTCAGAATATCCTTACGCAGCATCCAAATGAAGTTTCCCGGCCACTCGATCTTGGTCCTTCTCAACACATGATGGATGATCTTCCTGATCAACTGAAACCTTCAGCTAATTAATAGTTGGTTCCTGTTTCCGCCAAATGTTCTGCATGTGCTATCTGAAGTGGCTGCTCAGGCTCGCGGATCTTCATATGGATGTATCAGATTATTTTCCACTTACTTCAAGTTGTATTACCTTGCAAGGAGAGCCTAGATAGAGATGAGTAGGACAGTTGATGTGAAACGACAATAATAAAAAGCAATGCATCTTATTCGTTGGTGGGGATCATCGATCATCTGCAAAATAGTAAGAATAACAAAATCAACTATTAACACGACCTCAGATACCCTATT
>Ga0137390_10006271_pt1 | contig 10118 bp, 8 predicted proteins | sample 15con2h24AmetaG_FD_104937 | JGI IMG/M metagenome (GOLD analysis project Ga0137390, IMG submission 104937) | Vadose zone soil microbial communities from Angelo Coast Range Reserve, California, USA - 15con2h2.4A metaG | ecosystem: Environmental > Terrestrial > Soil > Vadose zone > Saprolite... | reverse complement strand
GGTATTCGCGGGCGCGCTTGTGCAATCGAAACCGGCAGCGCGCCGGCCAACGCCAGAAGCAGGGCAAGAAGCGGCGATAATACGCCTCTGGAACGGAAGCGGTTCACTTCAGAATACTCAGCCGGGAAAATGATCAGTTAACATTCGTCGCAAGGAGAGACCAATTGGCCGGGCATGATAACATCAATCGAAGGGCAAAAGGAAAAAGTGGATCTGTTCAGAGTCAAGCTTTAGCTTGCTCCTGTAATCAGCAGCCTAGAGGTTGAACCTCTAAACCGAACGCGCGATGAGCGAATTAGACGAAGCATGGGAGTTGGCGCTGGCTGAAGCAAAGCGGCGCGCGCACGCGGCCGGTCGCGCCGATATCGCGCAGTATCTGGCGCTGCGCGCGCAAAACGATTTGCTGCGACGCACGGCAATCGACTGGCTGGTCGACACGCTGACGGCCTTTGCCGGCGATGCGAATCGCCGGGGAGCGGCCATTCAAATCGAGCTCTCCGACGCGCATCAGTTTCGCGTTGGGCCGGCGACGATGGTGGGAACAAAGCTCACTCTGCGACACGGTGTGCGCGCTCTGTCGATCGAAAGCGGCTGGCCGCGAACGCCGCGCGATGGAATTGTGCGGGGAAACGGGCTGGCCTGCGCCAACCTCAAACATCTTGGCCGGCCGCGCCAAAACGCGCAGTTGCTGCTGGCGCGCTCATCCAGCGGCGCACCGCAGTGGCTCATCCTTGAAAAAAACGACTCGCGATCGCTGTTCACCGAAGCCGACGCTCGCGCTCACCTCTCAATTCTGATTGAAGCTTGAGAGGTTGTGATCACTGTCTTGCATGAATGTTAAGACTCTTAAGACTTTGTTGTGATCCGCGCACTTTTGCCGTGTCATGCAAACGATCACAGTGAGCCAATCATCGCACCAACGGCAACCCTTTTCCCGACTACCCGACAAAAGGAGGTTATTGAAAATGAGGAACAAAATACTAATTAGGTTGTTGATGGTGACGACTCTTCTAATTCTGGCAGTTCCAGTCGTGGCTTCGGCCCAGTATTATGATCGCTATCGTTACGGTTACGATCGTACCGACCGGCGCGACGTCCATGACGCGATTGTTCGTCTGGATAACTCGAGCGCTCGATTAGAAAGCGATTTGAGTTACCCGCGAGGACGCCGGGTACTCGGCGTTTTCTGGGTCAGCAACAACGATCCCAACGCCATCGCCGAGGTGCGCGACTTTCGTCGCGCGGTCAGGCAGGTAAGGAATGCCTCGGCTGGAGGGCGCGATCTGAGCGGCAGTTATGACGAGGCGCGGATGGTCCTCGATCAAGGCGTCCAACTCGATCGCTACTTGAGATTGCGCACCGGCCAAACCAGCGTGGATGCTGATCTCGCTGAGATCAGATCGAGTCTGAACGTAATCGCCAACGCGTACGATCTGAGGATGCGTTACTAACCTGAGAGTGGTGACCTAATCCATTGGCGATTACGCGTCTTACACAGCCCCGCCGCTACTTCAAAAGCGCGCGGGGCTTTTGTTTTGCGCCGCTCGCGATGCGACAATGCCACAAACATGCCCGGCACGCTCTTTATTGTCGCCACCCCGATCGGTAACCTCGAAGACATTTCGCCGCGCGCGCTGCGCGTGCTGGGCTTAGTCGATCTGATCGCCTGTGAGGACACGCGCCACACCCGCGGCTTGTTGAATCGCTTCGGCATCAAGGCCAGGACGATCAGTTATCACGAGCATAACGAACGCCAACGCGCCGAAGAGCTCTGCAAACTCCTGGAAGCAGGAAGCAGCATCGCCATCGTTTCCGACGCCGGCACGCCTTTAGTTAGCGATCCGGGTTTCCGCATTGTCGACGCGGCTATTAGGCGCGGCATTCAAGTTATTCCCATACCTGGGCCCGCCGCCTTTGTGGCGGCGTTAATCGCATCCGGACTGCCGGCTGATCAGTTTTTCTTCAACGGCTTTCTTCCGGCTCGCGCTCCTGCGCGGCGCGCGATGCTCGAAGAGTTGCGCGCGATTCCCGCGACGCTGGTCTTTTATGAAGCGCCGCACCGGATCGCCAAGACCTTAGAGGACGCGCTGAGCGTGCTCGGCGATCGACCGGCCGCGGTCGCGCGCGAGTTGACCAAACTTCATGAAGAGATCGCGCGCGGCAGTTTGAGCGAACTGGCCCGGCGCTTCTCTGTCGGCGCCCCGGTGCGCGGCGAGATGGTCTTGATTATCAGCGGCGCAAATGAAACCGAAATCCGCGCGGACGCCAAATCAGAAGAAGACGCGCCGGCGCGTCTGTTGGCGCGCGTAACCGAACTTGGACGCGAAGGATTGGACGCGAAGGTTTCTCTGAAGAAGGCTGCGCGCGAGTTGGGATTGAAGCGCGCCGAGGCTTACCGGTTGATGGTGGCTCAAAAGAAACGGCGCAGCAAATAAAAAAGCAAACTCAGCGCCAGCGACAACAGCAGCATCGAAACGATCGGAACGTAAACCCGCACGTGCTCGCTCTCATAGCGCACGTCGCCAGGCAGGCGTCCGAACCATGAAAGCCAGCCGGTGTAAATCAGCAAGCCTGCGAATACCAGGCAAAGCCCACCGATAATTATCGCTAAACCGATAACGCGCGATTCATTGCGGTTAATTCTCGCCCTGCCCGCCTTTGGATTGCGCCGGCAGAGCGAAGCGGCGACGGCGCTTTTGATTCTTATCTCGCCGAATGCTTCGAAATCCAAAGCGCTGTCGCGCTACGCTTGCCACCGCACTCCAAAGTCACTTTGCAAACGAGCCAACCGGCCCGTCCGGTTTGATTAGATCTTTCAAAGCCGAGTAAGGCACCAGCACGTACTGTGGCCCAGCGGCGTAAGCCGCCACCTGATAAGGATCGAAGGTGATCCATAAACCTTTCTTCGTGATCGCCCAGGCCTTGTAATTATCCGCGCGCGCCGATGCGCCGGATTTCATCATTTCGTCGTCCAGCATCGAGTCTTTATCTTTCTTCGACCGGTCCTTTAATTCCTTGATGCAGTACGTCGAGATGGCGTTGAGATAGTTTGTCCTGGAATTGAACAGATCGGCGAGCGCCAGTTTCTTTCCATTCTTGACGTCGTAATTCAGTACTGTGGTGGAACTGTTGGGATGCGCTGCGCCGCGCTCGTAGTCGCTTTCGGTAAACGCCACGCTAATCAGATCATCCGTCGCGCAACGAATCTCGTATCCGACGTTCAGGGTCGAGTCCAGTTTTTCCGCCGGCGTCTCGGTGCCGGGATCGGTCTCGGAAGCGGTCTCGGCGGTTTTGAATGCGGCGACGTCTTTGGTGATCAGACTGCGCGCTTCCCGATTGAACTTGTCAAAGCGCGCGTCGCCTTCGATCTGGGGATACTCGGCGTCGACCGTGTAATGCTTTTCTTTGTTCGCTTCCTTGATCACTTTCGGAGCGAATCGCGCGGCGCCCGTCAATTCAAGCGGCTGCTGCGACACCAGAAACGCAGTTTCTTTCGAGCCATCGGGCCGGGACCACTTGCCATCAATCGCGTTCAAGTTTGGATCCGGCGAATCAGCAGCCGGTTTCCATTTGCCTTTGAACACTCCGGTCTGTTTGCCGCTGTCGTCGGACTCGCTGATCGAGACGTTACCATCCTTGTCGATGGTGCCGCTGAGGGCGATGTTCTTGCCGACTTTTGGATAGAAATAAGTTCCGGTCAGACGCTCGCCGTCGCGCAAGAGCGTCATCTCGATCCTGAGATTGCCGGCGATCGTCCCGCGAAAATAAAACTTCTCGCCGTTGGTGGCCACACCGCTGGCGGGCGAGTCCTGCGCTGACGGAATCGCATTGCTGTTCGCATTTTGCTGACGTTGCGCGGGCTGCTTGCGACAGGCGCCCAAAGCACTGAGGGCAATGACGAGAAAGAAAGATAAGAGTCGTCGGTTTTTCATTCCAGCCTTTCGGTTCGCTGCTTCTCTGTGTCTCTGTGCCTCTGTGGCAAATTCACTTTGCTATGAATCCGCTTTGCGCGATCTCGTTGCGAATATCCTCGAACGTCAGCTCACACAGTCTGCCGCCGGTAAATACTTCAACGTTAGTCACGTCCGCAAGGGCCCACGGCGGCTTCGGAAAACTATCAAGCTCTTCGTCGGTTTCAAAACTGACCTCAGCCAGCAACAGCCCGAACAGATCGCCGAGAAACATGTCTACGGAAAACTTGCGGCCGTTAAACTCGAAAGCGTAGCGATTCTTCCGAATCTCGTTCGCTTCAAATACCGCGAGCATTTCTGCTTCCAACGCGTTGAGATAGGTGTTCGTAATTATCGTCCGCGAAAAGTCTTTCGGATTCTGTGCAAATTTCTGGCTAAACTTCACAATCCATTTGTTAGTCTTCGGATCGCGTACTTTGCGCAGACGCAAACGCGTGCCAGTGAGGTAGTTGTCGGTGATCTGCAAATGATGATCGGCGCGGCTCAATCCTTCCGGCAGATCCTGCAAGAGATAGCGCCGCTCACGCTCGACCCGCGCGTACTTGCTCTCCGGCACGACGGTGTTTTGATCGGTTAGTTTGGCTACTCCCATTTGTCTGGCAGGCGTCGGGCCCGAAGTAGTATAATCCAGTTCGCCCCAGAAAACGGGAGCGCAACCAACGACCTCAAGCCCCGGGTTGCGGCTCACATCAGTCTCAATTCCCCGCTTGCCCCGAGCGACAGAGTCGATCTGCATCTCGCACAAGATTAACGGGAGGCTTGCATGGTCCGCGAATTCTGCCGGGGCGATTCAACCGGAGCCACAGCCGGAAGAAACTATCGGTTGCTCAGTATTCAGCGATTGGTTTGCGTTGCGATCTGTCTGCTGTTTTCCGGGGTTCTGCTCGCGGCCGTTGCCGCCACTCTGCCGACCGGCTTTGTCGAGACGCAGATTGCGAGCGGATTATCGTCTCCGACGGCGATGGAGTTTGCCCCTGACGGCCGGCTGTTCGTCTGCCTGCAAGGCGGAAATCTGCGCGTGGTCAAGAATGGTGCCTTGCTGCCAACTCCGTTTGTGACGCTAACAGTGGATTCGTCCGGCGAGCGCGGTCTGCTCGGTGTCGCGTTCGATCCCAGCTTCGCGACCAATAACTTTGTTTACGTCTATTACACGGTTCCCGGATCGCCCGCGCACAATCGCGTCAGCCGCTTCACGGCCAATGGCGACGTGGCCGTGGCCGGCAGCGAAGTGGTGCTCTTGAACCTCGACAACCTGAGCAGCGCCACGAACCACAACGGCGGCGCGATCCACTTTGGCCCGGACGGCAAGTTGTATGTCGCGGTCGGCGAGAACGCCAACAGCGCCAACTCGCAGACGCTTGTCAATCTCCTGGGAAAGGTTCTGCGCATCAATTCAGACGGCACGATCCCGGCCGACAATCCATTCTTCAACACTGCGGGAGCCCGCAAGGAAATTTGGGCGCTGGGCCTGCGCAACCCTTTCACCTTCGCGTTTCAGCCGGGCACGGGTCGTCTGTTCATCAACGACGTAGGTCAGAGTACGTGGGAAGAAATTAACGACGGCATCGCCGGATCGAATTACGGCTGGAGCATCTGCGAAGGCGCGTGTTCACCGCCTAATGCCAACTTTCGAGATCCATTGTTTCAATACGGCCATGGCTCAAGCTCGACGACCGGCTGCGCGATTGTCGGCGGCAACTTTTACAATCCGTCCGTCGTTCAATTTCCGGCGAGCTATGTCGGCAAATATTTCTTTGCTGATCTTTGCACCGGCTGGATTCGACTCTTTGATTCATCGAATAACACTGCCGCAGACTTTGCCACAGGAATATCCAGCCCGGTCGATTTGAAAGTTGCGACAGATGGCAGTCTTTACTACCTGTCAATCGGCTCAGCCGCAGTCTTCAAGGTTCAGTTCTCAGGCGCCGCGCCGAGTATCACGACGCAACCATCGAATCAGACGGTGATGCAGGGACAGCCCACGACATTCACGGTCGCTGCGAGTGGCAGCACGCCACTCAGCTATCAGTGGCAACGCAATCAGGTCAACATCTCAGGCGCGAATGCGTCGAGTTACATGATTGCTGCCACGGCTTTCGCAGACAATGGCGCGAGGTTTCGTTGCGTGGTCTCGAATGCTTTCGGCAATGCCACCAGCAATGAAGCTACGCTGACCGTAAACGCGCCGCCCAATATCAACACGAACCTGGTGGATCAAACGGTGATGCAGGGACAGCCCGCGACGTTCATGGTGAGCGCGAGTGGCAGCACGCCACTCAGCTATCAGTGGCAACGCAACCAGGTCAACATCTCAGGCGCGAACGCGTCGAGTTACATAATTGCTTCGACGACTCTGTCTGACAACGGCGCAAAGTTTCGTTGTGTAGTCTCGAATGCTTTCGGCAATGCCACCAGCAATGAAGCCATGTTGACTGTGCAGCCGCCGCCGCCAATTCTTCTGACTGAAGAAGGCACGGACAGTGCAATTGCTTTCGACTCGGTAACGATGATGCGAGATCCGTTTCCGCTCGCCAACGTTTTCAATTTCGGCTCTGACAATCGTACTCGGGTAATGCTCTTCAGCACGAATCTGGACTTGCTGCAAGGCGAAAACAGTTCAGCGGTGACCGCGCGGGCGGAAGACGCGCTGCTCAACGTCTATCCGCTGACGGTTGAATTCGTCGGACCGGTTCCAAACCTTGCCGGAGTAACGGAGGTGATCGTCAAGCTGCCTGACAACTTGCCGACCAGCCAGGACGTCCGGGTGAGCGTCACCTTGCACGCGCAAACGAGCAACAAAGTGCGCCTCAGGATCAAATAGCAGCTAACCAATCAACCAGTCTTTTATCGCGACTGATCTTAACCGCAGAGGACGCTGAGGACTTCGCAGAGGAACGCAAGATAGTTCTTCCTCTGCGGCCCTTTGCTAAAACCTCTGCGCACTCTGCGGTAAAGCCTAAGGCGATTCTTAGTTTCAATTCTCTAAAGGACTCGGCTTTCAGACTCAAGAAATCTCGATTAGAATGCGTCAGCAATCGCTTTGGTCTAGAACACAATGAGGATGGATTATCAGTGAGAAACTACAAATTGTTTCTATTCGCCTGCGCTCTCGTCTCTTGTCTTTCCATTTCTGTTCTGCCCCAGAACTCTGCGCCGATAGGAATCCGGCCCGAGCCGCCTGTGGGCAAGGGTGTGGTCGCCTTACGGGCCGCGCGTCTGATTGACGGCACGGGGGCGGCGCCGATCACTAACGCCGTCGTCATCGTCACCGACAACAAGATTACTGCCGTTGGTGATGCTAACTCGGTACGCATTCCGCCAGGCGCGAAGGTCATCGATCTTGGCGATGTCACGCTGCTTCCCGGATTCATTGACGCCCACACGCACCTGGTCGGGCGCGTGCTCGGTGATCCCGAAGGCGACACGGCGCCGGTCAAAGACCATGAATCGTTCGCCGCGATCCTGAGTGTGCGCCATGCGCGCGACACTTTGATGGCCGGATTCACCAGCGTGCGGAACGTCGGCGCCTCTGGACGCTTCGACGACATGGCCCTGCGCAAAGCCATCAATGAAGGCTGGACGCCCGGGCCGCGCATGGAAACTGCCGGTCACGCTATCGGAATTACGGGCGGCCACTGTGACGAGAACGGTTTTCGACCGGGACTCCTGCAACTTGGGCCCATTGATGGCGTCGCCGACGGACCTGAGCAAATTCGCCAGGCGGTGCGCCTGCAAATCAAATACGGCGCCGATGTGATCAAGACTTGTGCGACCGGCGGTGTGCTGTCGGAAGGCGACGCGGTCGGCGCGACTCAATACAGTTTTGAAGAGTTGAAAGCGCTCGTCGACGAGGCCAACAAACTTGAGCGAAAGGTGGCCGCGCATGCGCACGGTACCGAAGGCATCAAACTCGCCGTGCGCGCGGGTGTGTCTTCAATTGAGCATGGATCGTTTCTGGACGAAGAAGGCGCGCGCCTGATGGTTGAGCGCGGAACGTTTCTGGTGCCGACCTTATCAGCGGCTGAAGCCGTCGAGCGCGCCGCAAAGACCGGCGTGCTGAAAGGTTTGCGCGCGGAAAAAGCTTTGGCGGCAGCCGCAGCCGTACGCCGATCGATCAAGCTCGCGGTCGCCAGTAAGATTCAAATCGCTTTGGGAACCGACGCCGGAGTGATCGTGCACGGCACGAACGCGCGCGAATTTTTCCTGATGGTCGATTGGGGCGGCATGACTCCCATGGAGTCGATCATGGCCGGCACGATCAACGGGGCGAAGCTGCTTGGTTGGGACAAGAACCTTGGTTCGATTACGGCTGGCAAATGGGCCGACATCGTCGCCGTCAGTGGCGATCCACTCAAAGACATTCACAACATGGAGAAGGTAGTGTTTGTGATGAAGAATGGGGTGGTTTATAAACACGCCGGCCAATAAGGTCAGTACCGAGAGCGGACCGGGGTCCCGAGCGGGCAGCCCGTTTTGGGGTGGTGGATGCGACCGGGTCGCAATATGCAAATCAAACAAATAAAGCGCAGCGACTCGCTCGTGCTGATCCTGATTTGCTTCAGCTCGATAGCGCTAGTCACTTCAAGGGCATCGACCGCGTACCAGAATTCTGCAAACTTTCAGCCTCAGCAAAACAACTCTCAACCAAGTGCTCCGGTACCAGCCAAGCCCTTGCCTCCGCCGGTGCGCTGGCTCGGATTAATCGGCGAGTACGGGCCCGACGACGACATCCTGATCATCCTTGAGAAAGACGGAAAACTTTGGGCGTCGTTCAAGCGAGCTGAGCCAGAGCCGCTCGACGAAATCAACAGAAACGTTTTCAAGTTTCGCTCTCCGGGACCTCACAAGCTCCAACAGCTTATCTTCGAGCGCAATCGCAGCGGACGCGCGACGCAGGTCGAACTCGAGCACGTCGTACTCAAGCGCCGGCAGATCGAGCCGGAGAGCGGGAACCAACTTCGCGTAAAGCCTCTGCGCCCGGTGCTGGAGTTAATGAAAGAAGCGCGGGCCGCGCAACCACCGCCAGAGAGAGGAGAGTTTCGCGAGGCGGATCTGGTAGAACTGGCCAAACTAGATCCGACAATCAGACTCGAAATCCGCTATGCGACGACGAACAATTTCCTCGGCACCGTCTTCTATTCCGAAGCCCGCGCGTTTATGCAGCGCCCTGCCGCCGAAGCGGTCGTTCGCGCTAACCGCAAGTTGAAGGCGCTCGGGTACAGCTTGCTCGTTCACGACGCCTACCGGCCCTGGTATGTGACCAGGGTTTTCTGGGACGCGACGCCTGACGATAAGAAGGTTTTCGTCGCGAACCCGGCGAAAGGATCGCGTCATAACCGCGGTTGTGCCGTTGACCTGACGCTTTACGATTTGAAAACGAAAAAGCCCTTGGAAATGGTGAGCACGTATGACGAGACCACTGACCGAGCTTATCCCGATTATCCGGGCGGCACCTCGTTGCAGCGATGGCACCGGAAATTATTGCGCGAGGCCATGGAAGCGGAAGGCTTCACGGTGTACGAGGCGGAGTGGTGGCATTTTGATTATAAGGACTGGCAAAAGTACCGGATTGGTAATGTGACGTTTGAGCAAATCGGCAAGTGATCTAACAACCAGCCGGAGAGTTTAAACCGCGTCCAGTGTTCGGGGGACTAGCCCGACCGTGAGGGAGGGCTCAGTAGCAGCGCCGCTAGTACCGATGGATTAGGTAATACCAGTGAGCCCTCCCTCACCGCCCCACCAGCCGGGCTGCCCGTCTGGGGACCCCGGAGTCGGGCTAGTACCCTGGCCAGATTCCTGGCGCAATTCTAGAACCCAAGCCGCAGCCGAACCGTCATCAGCCGATTGCCGCCGTTGCCGCCACCGCCCGGTCCGAAGATAAAGTTGGTATTCGTGCCGGTCGACTGGAGGAAAAAAGGCGAAGCCATGTTGCCCACCGGATTTCCTTTGTTCGTATGGTTCAGAATGTTCGAAATGTAAACCGAGAATCGTAATGAATAAGGTCGCTGGATAGGCTGCTTTGGCGGCGGTTTCTGTTCGCCAGTGGCGCTGACTACGTTCCCACCCGGAGAGTTCGGCGCGGCTTTTGGCGGAATAGCGCGGCCAAAGTTGAAAACCTTTTCCAGGCCGATGTTGATGGAGGCGAAG
>Ga0137390_10006268_pt1 | contig 10121 bp, 12 predicted proteins | sample 15con2h24AmetaG_FD_104937 | JGI IMG/M metagenome (GOLD analysis project Ga0137390, IMG submission 104937) | Vadose zone soil microbial communities from Angelo Coast Range Reserve, California, USA - 15con2h2.4A metaG | ecosystem: Environmental > Terrestrial > Soil > Vadose zone > Saprolite... | reverse complement strand
GTTTAGGTGACGGCGCAAAGCCCGAGAGCAAGACTGTGTGATGCGCGCGGGTAGGAAACCATGGGGTTAATGGAGTATCTGAGATCTATTAGAGGATGTAAGGTGAGGGGGAGGTGATGTGACGTTGACAAGAAGTGACTCACAGCAGAGAACAGCTCCGAGAATTTGGGAGAAGGGCAGACAAGCAGCATTGAACAGTTAATATCGCGCTGTCAAGGGAAGATAGGTCCGTAATGCTCCGCACGATCATGGCAGTGCACTCACCCGCTTTAGCTCGGCGGGAACCGTTGCCCATGTAAGACCATCAAGGGTGGGCGAAGAGTTCCAATATGGGTGCTTGGCATCGTCGGGTTGCCCAGCTGCGAAGTGCCATAAATGACAAGAAAACTCCTCTTTGGGCTTATCGCGGGATTCGTTCAAAGTTAGGGGGCGTAGAGGCTTCTGGTTTATGCCGCTCTTGAGGTTATCGAACATCTAGCGATACTAAGAACGCTGTATTGTACGCGAATAACGTTCAAAATAAAGTACCTCTATTGCGGCCGCATAACCCTCAAGAGCAGCCATACCAATGGAGCCTCCTGTAGCCGTGCGACCGATAGCGAGCTTGGTTGGGCCCTCCTTCAGTTCATTGTGCGCGCCTAGATGGAAGAATCGATTGACGAATACAGGCGAACCGTCGCAATCCGGAGGTCCATAAGTGACGAATCCTAGGCGGAGGTGCTAAATAGTAACACGGAAGTATTAAGGGTGGGCTAAAGAGCTTCGCAATATATGAATAGTTTACCGCGATGGAGACACCTCCCGCGAGACGTCCAAAGAGGTTGGGGAAGTAGGCGTGAATTATGTGGTGCCATTCTGAGGCCAGTGTGATGCTAGAATCGACAACGACGGCGACGACCGGTATTGAAAGTGGGTTGTGCGAGGGCAACGTATTCGCCATGACGATCGAAGGATCAGAGGAACAGCCTGAGGGCGGGCGTTGCGTCGTTGGGCAAGACGGGGTCAAGGCGTCAAACGTGGGGGGGTTGGCATTCTCGGCTCGGCAACGCGGACCGATATCCATCCAGTCTACACACGCACACGTCGATGTGGTTGTGGTATTGTCCGTACCATAATAGCATAGCATAACTAGTACTGCTACTGTGTTACATTCTCTAGATTAAAGTAGTCCGTGGGACAGTGGAGAAAGAGACGAATTTTACAGTAGAATAGCAAGAGACCGGCCAACGATACCGACGATGGCTATTGATAAGGCACCTAATAGGAGGCTGAGACTGACGCCCGGGCGCGACGCAGGGTTAGCTGCCACTGCCCCAGTGGCACCAGGCTGGGCGGTCGCGCCAACCATGCTTAGCCATTGGCTGTAACCCAGGATAGTACCAGTTCCTGTTGGGGTATACGGCGTCGTAGCAGGAAAGGTGGGGGTGAAAGTGGAAGTAAAGATCACGGCGTTGCCATTCGCATCTGTAGTCGTATATGTGAATGGGGTTGGCCCGCCTGGGGATACAGGTATAGAGCCTGGCTGGCCAACAGGTCCTTGTTGAGCCGGGGCGGCTACGCCAGCTTTAGTAGTAGTTGTGGCTGATGTTGCGGGGGAAGTGGAAGCAGCGGCTGGTGAGGTCACAGCAGGAGACGTCGTGGCTGCTGGTGCTAAGGTTTGCCTAGAGCCGCGAGATGTGAGAGATGGACTAGAAGACCGAGGAAAACGCTCACAATGTTTGTGTTACAGACTGGCCAAAGGCATTAGTGGTAATCTGCTTGACAATAGTATTTCCCGCCCTTGATGGGGATTAACGGCAGGTGGGAGAGGTACATCAGTGGGAAACGCACGCATTTGTAGTGGTAACGAGCTGTTGGCTTTTCACGGCCATTGTGAGGGAAAGGATAAAAAGAACGGCATTTTTGAAGGTCTTCATGGTGGATGGTGGATAGAGTGGAGTGGTGAAACAACCCGCTCTGCCGAGGGTAAGTGGGTAAGCGGGCGAGTGAGTTGAGTTGTGCGAACGTACTACGGGGGGCGGAACGGGCTGCTGCTGACGCCATCCATGGCTCTTTTTTTGGAAATGATTAATGTGAGAGATCGATTGAGCCTCCTCAGTCTCCTCAGTCGCTGGGCCCCAAGCTCCAGCCTCTCGTTTCCCACTAGTCGATCCTTTTCTCTCTCTTCTGCAGCACTTGCCTCCCGTAAAAAGAGGATGCCGCCAAAAAAGGCACCTGCCCAAGAGAAGAAGGTTCTCCTTGGTCGTCCCAGCAATAACCTCAAGATCGGTATCGTCGGTATGTTCATCCTCATGATTTGTCACTCCCCATTCAAAGCTATTGTCGTCTCGTAGGTCTTCCAAACGTCGGGAAATCATCTTTCTTCAATGTCCTTTCGCAGACGGGTAAATAAAAAAATCCTTGCGCGTTCTACGCGGTTGCACAACGATCAACTTTCTTTTTTTAGACCTCGGAAAAGCTGCCAACTTTCCTTACGCGACCATTGATCCAGAGGCAGGTCATCTCGTCCGTCATCTCGCTCATTCATTCAAATGTATGTGCTAGGAAGCTCGCGTACCCGTCCCAGACCCGCGTTTCGATTGGTTATGCGAGACCTACAAGCCCGCCTCTCGCGTCCCTGCGCACTTGACGTGCATAGATATCGCTGGTCTCACGGCTGTATGCAACCTCATGACTGGAACTCACCACGACAGACGAACTTATTGAACCTAGGGCGCGTCGACAGGTGCCGGGCTCGGAAATGCGTTCCTATCTCATGTACGTGCGGTCGACGGCATTTTCCAAGTCGTTCGCGCTTTCGACGACGCCGAAGTCATCCATGTGGAGGGAGACGTTGACCCCTTGCGCGACATGGAAATCATCCAAAACGAGCTTCGTCTCAAGGACGTCGAATGGGTACAGAAGCAATTAGAAGGCCTTAAAAAGACTGGTCGGAGCCTCGGCAGTAATTCCCTTGCGGATAAAGCCAGGAAGGAGGAAATTGTACGTGTGTCACCGCGTGTATTGAGCGTACAAGAGGACACAAGACTTTTAGGCTACCGTCGAGAAAGTACTCAAGTGTTTGAGTGACGACAAGAAAGATGTTCGGAAAGGTGATTGGACCAACAAAGAGGCAAGTCCCTTGACTTCCCTGCCCTGCCCTGCCCCCTATTCCCCTCATACATGACGACAAAGAGCGCATTGCTCGAATCAAACCCAGCTCATCGAGGCGGGAGTAACGCCCCACGTGCCCTTGAGATAATCTTCGTTCTGACCACTACCCCGACGTCTTCAGTCCCTCTCAAATAACTGGAATACTAATGTCTCCGTCGCCACATAGATCGACGCCGTAAACGGACTTTCCCTTCTCACGGCCAAACCTGTTACATATCTGGTCAACCTGTCCGAGAAGGATTATGTCCGCAAGAAAAATAAATGGTAAATTGCATCGTTAGTCATTTGTATGTGAGCCACGTTGACCCAGACTCTCTCAGGTTACCCAAAATCAAAGCTTGGATCGATTCCAACAATCCCGGTGACCCACTCATTCCTTTCTCTGTTGCATTAGAGGAACGTCTCGCACCTTTGTCTGTCGAAGAGAAGGCCGAGGAAGAAAAGAATATCGGCGCGACCAGCGCGTTGGGCAAGATAACGCAGGCAGGATACACCTCTCTAGATGTGAATCTTCCTTGGCCTCTGCGACGTCTGTTCTACTGACACAACCGATACCCGTACCCAGCTCATTCGGTATTTCACCTGCGGACCCGATGAAGTTCGTGCCTGGACCATCCGCAAGGGAACGAAGGCGCCCCAAGCGGCAGGTGTCATCCACTCCGATTTCGAGAACAAGTTCATCTGCGGCGAAATCATGAGCTATACGGACCTGCACGAGCACGGGAGCGAGGCCGCTGTCAAGGCCGCGGGCAAACTCAGGCAGCAGGGCAAGCCGTATGAAAGTGGGCGATCTCTTTCCTCTCCTCCTCCCCTGTCTGAGTGCGTCGATTAATTAAATGCTGCTTTAGTGGTCGATGGTGACATTGCCTACTGGAAGGCTGGAGGTTGAGCGTACGATGGGTGAAAAAGAAGTATCTCTACCAAGGAAATGTATAACTTCCATCTTCCCGTTCGTCTGGCACTCGACATGCGCATAGAGAGTAAGACGTTTCCCGGCTCTGACGACCGACCGACCTAAGGGAGGGAACACGTGCCAAACTGCCGCGTTGCGTGAGCACCTCCGAGTCGTTAGAGCGTAGAGTGGAGGACATCACTTCCTTCACAACAGAACCCCCATTGCCCTCCTGATGAATTTTTATTTTTATTTAATCTCCCACCACGGGCCTGGATGCCAGCCTGCTGCGCAGTCCACAAAATTAACTTGAGATCCGGTCCGGTCTGCTTCTTTTCGATTCAACAAACGACGCTCGCTCATTTATGGGAGGGCTCTATTAGCCCTTGCGTTGGTTATTTCCTTCGAGAGAGCCTCCTAAACCCTCAGGTCAATCAGTCTGTCGATCAGTGTACCATCGGCATGCGAGGATGGACGAGGACGAGGACGATATGGCTCCTCAAGCGTTGTGCTGCGGAGGGGCTGCGTCCGCCAAGCAGAGACGTCAGAGAGTCATGCGCGTGTGGCCAGTGTGCGGCCCAATAAGCTGCCGACCGTTTAACACACAGTGGTGAAGTGAAGATGTAGTCGACATATCAAGAACTCTATCTTGTATATTAAGCATGCGCATGTGCGATTGCGGACAGTCATTTACTCTGAGGGATCAGACCAGACATGTTTACATTTTGATGTGATGCCACACCCATCGTTCGTGATGGAGCAGACGCCGTGCTGGAGATGACCATCAACACGAGGTTGAGAGCAAATTCCCATAGAATTGCTCGGAGGAACCCGGCACATGGGTCTAGCGCAGGTGACTTATGGCCGCATAACATACGCCTAGATAAACGTCGAGCTTTCTTTTGCGACAATCGAACAAATTTACACGCAAATCATATATTGACAAGACTACGCGTAGCGAACAAGTCGTAACAACAAGACGCAAAGAAGGACCTGGGGTAATTGATTTGACCAAAAGCTCTTGCAGGCATCGATACAAGATCGGCCGCAAAGCCGCTACTCCCGAGCGGCTATATCTGTAAACAGGGGTTTGAGGTCTTAAGTACGTCTCCAGAGCCCAGCCAGCGGAGCTCCGCCGGCGGCTATTTTCGGAACGTAGAGTAGTAATGTGATGAATGCGACGTAATCGACTGGTGCTTGGATTGTCAAAAGCGATGATGCGTCGAACGCAAATGGCCTGGGGTAATTGATTTGAAAAGGACACCATCCGATGCGGCAACGGCCAGCTATCGATGGTGAACGCATGTAATGTTAAGACGGCCCTCCCTTCAGCGCATCAAGTATCGAAATACTGAGCTGCTACAAGAGAGGGGCGCCCTAACATTACTAAACTCTGGGGCTCATCGCCCCTCCATATGCTGATACATCTGAATCTGAACAGACATAACAGCGTAATACACCTCCTTGAGGTGATGCATCAATCAGAAGGTTGGAGTGAGAGTGTTGTCTTAGGGGTTGCGAAAGTGGATGCGCGTAGCACCTCACATCTTCATCGGCAGGGGATTGACAGGTGACATGAGGACCTTGTGCCGAAGGTGGGAATGGCCTGGGTTAATTGATTTGCATACAGCCAAATTCAACCTCCCCGTGCTGCGGAGCGCAGTCATGATGAGAGACGAACGCCGGACAGAGTAAGAAGCAGACACCTACACTCATCATATGAGTCACCGACAGGTTGAAGGCAATCACGTAAACAGGACGTCGGGGTTCCACATATCCTGGACGACGCCCAACTGCGTCGGAGGCGGCCGCTCTCTGGGGCCATCGCGTCCACGCGGGCTCGAAATAGGAGGGGTGGAACAAGGCAGATACAACGTCCATTGATGCTGTGCTCAGCAAAGTAGGAAGATCTGGCTTCGACCGGACGTCCTGGTGATTGCCCAGGCGGAGGTGGGGGGCCCATATACGAGCCACCAAAAGAACAATTATGCAACCATCAGGTATATATACCCCTCCCGCATTTCTCCGAAGTGCCGACCCAAACACTTTCAAGTTCCGTCCGCCCCCACAGATTAATTGGTCACGCCATATATGTCATGATATGTCAGCGGAGGGTACTACAGTACAGACTATTAATGAAGAGAAAGGGGAATACATAGTCCGTTTCGTGAAACACCGTCATCGTCGACCAAGGCTTACAACACTTCGGTTTGCTTCGCCGGGCGAGGCCAATACCCCAGGGCCAGCGCCCTTTCCAGCAAGGGCCCCTGCCTTCTTGGCTTCGGAGGAGAAAGCGTTGCCCACCACTGGCATGCTCAACCGTCGCATCCACCCGCCTTTCGATTTCTCCCGCTCTTGTGGGCGAAGCCGCGTGGTAAGCGGCTTCTCCGCGTAGCTCGCAACAGTGCATGCGGGACACTGGCAATCTGGGAGATGCACATCCTTGATCGTCCGCTGCACAGCGGGAGTTGCGGCGGCCGACGCGCCAAGAGGCAGAAGACTTGTAGTGCTATGCGAGCGACCCGACAAGAGTGAGTGAGCAAGAGCTTGGCTCTGCTGTGACACCTGAGACCGCGGCCTGTGCGGGAGCAGAGCGCGATTCGGGCGCGGGAGTGAGGAATCGCTCGCGTTGCCGTCGTCAACCACTCTGCTGCGCAGTGTCTCGACACGCTCACGCTGGAGTGCCTCCAACTCGCGTTCGCGCACTCTCAATTCCAAAGCTTGTTCGCGCCGCTCGAGCTCTTCGAGCTCTTCAATCCGCTGCCGTCTCCACGCTAGGTCATCTATCGGCGATTCGATCCGACCAGGGGCGATTGATGGGAACTGCTGCGGCTGCTGCGGATGAGGTGACCTCGACCCTAGATCACGGGAACGAGGGGGTGGCGGGTCATTCGTGAGAGACCGGGTTTGCCATCCAGGAGAGGTCGCGGATTCATTGTTACTTTCGGACTGATACTTTGTCGCGATAGTCGCAACACTAAGCGGGAGACGAGGAACATCTCGAGGCGGTGGCGATGCTGGTCCGGTCTGGGCAGAAAATAAGTTATGGCTTTAGCAAGCGAAACTGACCACTCACAGAACGGCTGTATCTGTCACGGATCGCCGCAACTATGCCTCCATTGCTTTTCGAGTTATCGTTTCCCTCAATACGTCTCTGCGCGGGACCCAGGGTCTTCCCCCTCAACTGCGCAGCTTCCGCAGCACTATCCACGCCAAACTCCCGGTCATCGAGGTAATCTCCTCTCCTGAATGAGCTACCGGCCCCAGTCGAAGAGCTGCTGCGTGAGTTGATGGTAGGAGATGGATCAGCCTGCTGACGTTGCTGGGATATGAAACCAGGAAGAAGAGATGACTGTAATACGGAAGCCGGGAGTGGAGGTTCGGGATTGGAAGCCTTGGCCTCATCAGGCTCATCAGAATTCAATCCTGGGCGCTCTGTTGCCGCAGAAATCCCACCCCTGCCGTCTGGAACTGGTGTTGTGAGAGGTGTCATGGGCGGTTCTTGGGAGAGCCCCGACGATAACGATCCACTCGTCAAGGCTGGGGTCGCGCTTTCCTCCAGTGGAGACTCTGTAACTCTGCTCAAGGCAATGGGTGGGCCAGAACTAGACCCGGACACGTCCGAAGACGTTCGAGACTGCGCCACCCCATCGCCTTGTAAGATAGGTGAGCTCTGATGAATATTCAGAGAGTTCGTCGCGGAGTTCGTCGAGAAGCTCGTCGTGAGGGGGGGTATCGGGAAGTGGTTTGGAGGCTCGGGAAAAGATCCAAGAGATGCGATCGAACGGACACTGCCATCATCATAAACAGCGGGAGGTGGCTTTAGAGACACGGCTGCTGAAGACCCTGGAACAGGTAGGGGCCGCGGAGAGGGAGACAGGCCTAAATGTCAACAAAATTCAGTAAAGATCGTCTTGAGTGGGAATGTCCATAGACAAACCAAATTCCTTGGCGGTGGGTCCTGCTTCTTGCATTTCCCGAGGAGGATCCGGCGTCTGGTCCACATCCAGCAAATCTCCAGGAAGAGGACCCGTCCATCCACCTTCGCAAAATGTCTTCCACTCGCCGAGTGGTCCGATGAGCGGAGAGAACCGCCGGAGGCCTTCAGCGGTGCGCAGCCATTCCGCTTCGGCGACTCGGGATAGAGTCGCTGCAACCTGAAAGGTTACGACAGAGTTCTTCTGGCTGACGGCCAGAGCGTGATTACTGGACGAGTTTTGAGTTTACCAGAAAGTATGGGGTAGAACAGTTGGACTTACTACTTGGTTTGGGATATCTCTGGACCGAGGGTATTCAGTAGATTTATGTAACGATTGTGTTCTTCGGGAGCGTCCATGGCGTTTCTCTTTGCTTTCTTCTCGTACGACTGGCCTGAGCCTAGCGTCAAGGCATGGACGATAATCCAACACAACATAGACGTACCTGCCTGCTTAATTTTCGCATTGGCATTTGCGATCCTTTCGTCGTGAGCCTTCTCTTCTTTCTGCGTGGATACATCAGCGCCTCAACACTTGAGAATAACGCGCTCCGACATACCGTAAGTTTCTTGAACCACTTTTTTACTTCGCCGTTAATAACGTCACACTCCTTATCCACAAACTTGGAAAACTTTGTGTCCACGTCGCTAAGGGCTTCGAAGACGCTTGCACTCGCGTTGAATGCATTGCCTGCCTTAAAAGTTCATTTATGGCAAGTACCAAAGTACATGACGACGCACCGGGAATCTCCCCTGTGGGTTTCACTACGGCAGCATCCTTTAACGCCTTGGCAAGTTTCTTGTGCAAAGTCACAATGGCACGAGCGGCTTCGCTGTAATCGTCCAGGAGATTAACGATAACCTCGAGAGCGCGGCAGGATTTGTGAATGTCCACACGTTCGGCAACAGCTTGGACGGCTTGTATGGTTGCCATCCCGGGGTGTTCCACGACCCGAGGAAACGTGGGTATCGCTTCGTGACAGAGTAAAAGTGTGAGAATTCAACTGCTGGAAGAACTAAACTCAGGCCATTTGGGCGAAGTCTGCTGCCATGCTAGTCGGATTTTGCCGACGAGAGCGAGAAGTAACCAAACACAGCGGGCAGTGGTACCCGTAACGGTAAGGTAATGTAAAATATCCTGTTTTGTATTTATGCCTGGTCGTCTTGAATAGCGAGGTCTGTAGTACGGTCGAGCTCACGTTCCTGCTTATATGCATTCACCTTCTTCCCTCTCGTACCCTCGCTGACATTTCGTTCATCTTCGCGGACATCACTCTGCAAGGAGTCGGCTTCAACTGTCATAACCCATCAGTCAAGTCCTACCTGACTATACTTGAAATATACATACATTTCGAAGGACGTTCGTGTGAATCGGATCGCGTGGCGTCACGATCCTCCCGAGTGGCTGTCTCGAGGGAAGCGTTGGCACCAACGACATCTGCAACCCAGTCCTCGGCATTCTCCTCGCCAGCGAAAGGAGCATCGTCGAAGGCGGGGTCTGCACTGGGGTTGTAGTTTGCGTCGTAGTTGGCCATGGCTGATGAATGAAACTACGACTCGTCTTTCAGCGTTTTATACATTCGCCAAGCTTACCGTCATCGACATCATTCCATTCCATTGCGTTGTTTCCACTTGCGATCTGCGTCATGTTTGCTTCCGGACTTTGTCAGAATGGAATTAAAATCAAGCAGGGGGATCGGTAGCAAGTCGATATCAAGTCGGATTTGGATCAGACGAGAATGTATATATAAGTTGTGGAACCGGGTTAATACATTCTCTTCTCTAACCTCTGGGTATATAGTCGAAATCGGTCGCTTGGCTGGCCTCATAGAGGTAGACGAGACCAAAGCAAAGAAATAAAGCTGCTCCACCCAGCGTGACTGCGGAGAAAAGGGGTTAAGCTATGAGGGGCCAGCGGGAGGAATGCATACCATGTTTTGCCGAAATTTTTGTGGAAATGTAGCGGCCAGCGATGACGGCAAGCGCGGTACAGAATGTGTGTCCGAGGACCGTCCCGAACGCGACAAGGTATACATTCTGCCAGTATAGGAAAGGTCTGTTGTTCAGAACCGCCGAAATATGCGGATGGGTAGCGCAGCT
>Ga0137390_10006256_pt1 | contig 10128 bp, 14 predicted proteins | sample 15con2h24AmetaG_FD_104937 | JGI IMG/M metagenome (GOLD analysis project Ga0137390, IMG submission 104937) | Vadose zone soil microbial communities from Angelo Coast Range Reserve, California, USA - 15con2h2.4A metaG | ecosystem: Environmental > Terrestrial > Soil > Vadose zone > Saprolite... | reverse complement strand
TGCCGATCGAGGCTTTATCCACTGCCCTACGCTCTGCATCTGCGGAGCACACTGGAGCTAACGAAGTAGTTATGAAACTCGCGAAGAAGAACAACCTTCCCGTCTTGAGCTTCGAAATCTTTGGTACGACTCACATGGGACGTAGGGTCAAGGTGGCTCATGACGTGCGAATCGAGGTGATGAAACCTGCGGATGTGGCACTGCTCACTGAACCGCGATGCCCGGAGCCCGATGTGCGTTTCATAAGGTTGGCATAGAAAACTGCGCTTATACAAACCCAGATTTGATAGGTCCAGATCATGCTCCCGCCTCTTGCCAGGATGCGCACCGTCGTCGAACGCATGCGCAACCTTTCCGACGTGATAGCGGTGCGCGCCAACTCTTCTGGTTGCCTGCAGCTTTCCGCAAGCACCGAAGTCTTCAAAGCGGACATCACCTGGAACAACTGCACACACCCTCGGATAGGTAAAGTTATGCGCCTTCCCATGCCCGCTGTCCTTGCTTCTCGTTTTTTTTTTGATTCTGTAGCCGCGGATGGTGCTTCACAGGCCAATAACGAAGATGAGGAACAGGGACGCGAACGGCCTGACCCAAAGCAACTATTCAGCGTCCTTGTTCACACCCGAAGCTTCTTGAAGTTCTTGAATGCCCATGCTGTGTCCAAAACTACCATCGCATGTACGAAGGCGCCATTTCTTCACCTATTCTGCAGTGACAACTTTTGCTTTGTAGGTATATGCCAAGGACACTGTCTGATCTTATTTGTGTATATCGGGGATTCGGCGGACATGGGGGGCGTCCTGACGTTCTACATCCCTTCTGTGCTCGACAACTGAGATGGGGCAAGATGTGGTCATATTCCATCCACACACCGTGTGGTATACTTCTCACCCTGGTACCGTGGGCCCGGCTGTGAACACTACCACATACAGCGATGACGTTAGAGACTCGTTAGAGGGGTGGATTTGAAAGATCAAGGTCGTCTCCGGATATGGATATAGGTCTTTCCTACACTTCGGAGCCGCAGCTCCTCACATAACCGCGACTCTGTCTCGCGCATATCGCCCTTTGTTGATTCCTTAGCGCTAGGCCTTAGCATTTGATGGGTCTGCTTGATGAAAGCTTCTCACACCTTTAACAAAATTCAGGCTTCGCATTATATCTGCGCTCGCCTTTTTGCGCTGAGATTTTGTCCGACCCTGACTCGGACTGTCACGGTATCTAGCTAGGGGGTTGTCACATAGTTAGGCCTAGTTAGGCCCCATACTCCTGGAGTGGACCGTTTGAACAAATGTAGAGCGTTGTAGGGCTAATCCTCTCTAGACAAGACTGAGACTAGTCAACCAGTAGCCTTAGGGTTAGACATCGAGCAGCCAAAACTTTCGGGCGGCGGAGGACGACACAACGTTAATCACTTGAATGCTAGCCCGTACGTTTGGACCCCACACATCTTCAAACAAAACTGTGTCCATCCGTGATCCCCCACTGAGTCACGGTGTGCAGTGGCATGTACACGTCCAGAAACGGTGCTCCGCACTGCCATTCTTATCCAATTCAACGATAATGGTGCTGGCATTAGCTGATGCTCGTGATGATCTGTGCCTCTGAAATTAGCCGGCTCGCGTTATCGTCGAAGACAAGGCATGAATGTACTACGATAGCCGTCTCTCAATACCAGCTACGTGTGCGTCGTTTCAGTTTCTCGTGAAAGGAACTAACACCCTATTCGGCCCAACCGCGACCCATTAATCGTCCTTCTCGGCATCCTTCACAGTTGGTAACGCCGCAAACCCACTCAATGGGGAACGCGGGGTGGGAGGGAAATGGCCGTATGCGGATGTGCCCTGACCAGGGACCGACGAGCCAGCTGTAGCTGCCGTCGTCGGTGTGCGCGTGCTACCTGGTGGACCGGGCCCAAACACGCTAGGGGACAGTCCCAGTCCAGAGGTGGAACCTGGGACCGCGAAGCCAGACGTCGGCAGCGTGCGACTAGAGAGGGGCGGTGGCGCGACGGGTGAGTAAGGGGAGTAGGGCAGCATCGGGGAACCGACGGGGGAGCCAGCGTAACTGGAGCCGCTATAAGTCGAGCCGTATGGCGATCCGCCACTGCCATTACTAGAGCGAGCCCGGAGGGCCGTGCCAGTCCATTTGCTTCGTATGCTGCCACTACGCACGGAATCGGCCATCGGCGCGATACTGTCAGAATCGTCTGGTCCTGCAACGACGGTAATCACGCGATCTGTTGCGCGAAGGGCCCAGGATGCACACACGAATACGCCGCCGACAACGCCGGCCCATCTGTTTGTGTATGGATCAGGGTTTTGGGGAGCCAAGAAGGGAACAAACGCACCGAATAAAGAATTGACCAAGGGTGGTCGTACGTTGGATGATGGTGAGACGGACGGGCTCAATGTCAAACTTGAAGAAGATTCCCGGAACGCCCTTGCTGTGACTGACTTTCCGTTCATAATGCGTCACACTGTACTGGTTCGTTTGCAAAGGTTCAGAGCGTGGTGCGATGTATGTGGTTGGGACGACTCGAAGATAGTATTGATATGCAATAAAATCTGCAAATTGTTACACGCGTCATGCTAAACGTGTAAACGACACACCATCATGTGTAACCTCGAAAGAGTTGTCAAGGGGTTGAGTAATCTCTGGGAAGTGTTTGCCAAAGGAAAATTCAGTGATGACATGGGAAAGGTTCATGACTATTGGAACGTATTAGGATGTGAATAAAGCGGCGGGCAGTGACACGTACGGCTGTGGTCGACATGAACGTTGCTACTGTAGCCATGGCCGAGAGTAGTAATGTGAAGGTTTGCTAGTGGGAAGTCGTGGATAAATGACGAGTACGGATGAAGGAAACGAGAGAACGTACCCGTCACTCTTTTGACGGTGAGTGAGCCATATATGCGACATGCACTGCCGTCTGGTACATAATTATAGGTAGGTTTGTACAAGTCTTGAGAGCGACGGAAGAGACCCGAGAGAAAACCGCGCGATTTGCGGGACTCCGCGATGGCTTGCCGCGCAGTGAGAGCTTCCGCGTGTTCTCTAGAACGGAACAGATAAGAAAGGCTCACTTAGGTCGGAGGGTGAGACACGGTACTCACTTAAGCGCGGTAGCTTGTCCAATGTCGAACAGGGTCTGCACAAGGTCAGGCAAATGTGCAACAAGTGAGAAGGCACTCACGCCGTCCCTATGGAACCCTTTACTGAGGTATAACCTATCTCCAACGGCGTCACGCAGGTCGACGGTCAGGTCTAAGGCAGAGCGGTTAGTACTTCTCTCGGATGAAGGGGGGAGTGTGGTGGAATTCGCACATCTGCACGGCATATTGACTATCAAGTCGACGTTGACGTCCAAAAAGCTGGCAGGAGTATGGTCCACACCAAAATCAAAGTCTGGCCAGCCCCAGATAAACTCTCCAATGTCATTTGCTACAAGAAGAAAGGCAATGAATGCGATAAAGAGGGTAAGGAAACCCCGCTCGCTCGAACGGGTACGATAGGTAGAAGGGAGTTTTGGGAAAGCGTCGAAGCTTTTGAGAGGTGTGGGTGCGACCGCATCTATCTTGTCAAGAAGGGAAAGCCCTTCCTGGGAGTCCATTCTGTCCTATGGCGAGGCACCGCGATAGAGTCGTGCTTGGCTTGGCTTGCTTGCCAATTTTGGGTAGTGCAGTACAATGACGTGTGAGACCCCGGAACTACACTTAACACGTTAACCCATACCAGACCTTCTGACACCACCACCTCCATGGGCAAACTTAACATCGCTCACCACAAGTCGTATCATCCCTATCGACTCGACAACATCGAGCGTGTCCGTCGCGATGAAGCTGCAGCACAGATAAAACAGACAGAGGATGCAGATCGCGCTTTTGTGGCGGTACGTCGCCCCTCCCATGTTCACCTATGCCGGGCGCGCGACGACGACGGCTCTTTTCTAGGATGCAGAGTCCCGTCTAAGCACGCTTCGTGCTCGTGCGGGTATCACCCCACCCCCCTCTCCTCCACACGATACGGATGTAACTAGCGCGGCACCTGCCGCTTCGGGGTCTGGCATGACCTTGAGTAATGGGCACATCAACCTTTTTGCCGATCTTGAAGATCACGCAGCAGCTCTCGCTGCACGCGCATCGAAATCTAAGCCTGCGATGACAGATTCGGACCACGGCGTGCCCCTTGCACCTACTCAACAAGATCTGCACCCGTGGTACTCGGCCGCTCGGACTGGGGGAAAGGACGACAAAACAGCCGAGGCGAGGAGGTGAGCCCCAATGTTACCATCTTCCGTAGCTTGTGGCTCTAACAACTCTGCGTCGTTAGACAGCGAGACCTGGCACGTCAACTCAAAGCCGACCCGCTGTCCTCTATTCCTTCACATCTCAAGAGGCCCGCGCGTGGTGCTATGCCTCCACCTCAATCACACTCACACTCACCAATGCAACAATCACCGCAACCACCTCTATCTTCGGCTTCGCTCGAAGGCCGCCTTGCCCGCGAGTCGGTCGAACGGGCCCGCGCGCTAGCACTCTTGCGGCGAAAACAGCGGGAGCGTGAGCGCGCGGAGAGCTCCACGGCGACGCCAAGCACTGTTCATGGTGGCGACAACGGACCGGGCTATGTAGACGTGTTCAATCGACGTGAAGTAGAGGAGGCGCATCGTGGGCGTGACCGCTCGTGGCGTCACCGCCGCTGGGAGGATGACGGTGATGACCGCCATCGTCGACGGCGCTGAGTTGCTGTCGACATGGTGTACTTCTCTTGTTGTATTACTATCGCTCGGATGTACGCCAGCAACTTTGCTCTCAATTATTTAAACCGGAACACATTATTTGAAAGGGGAAGAGGTCGTCTAACACATCTTTATTGTTATACGATCATCTACTACCAAAGTCCATGGGCATCAACTTGACCTAAAAGCACGGAAATCTATTACCGCGAAGCTGGACATTGCATGGATCGGTCTATTCACAGTTTCCCTGTTGCAGGACGTTCCCGCACACGGACGACTGCCTTGCCCCACGTCCTGCGATGCTCAAGGTCATCAAGGCCTTTGTCGAGCGTGTCGAGCGTGTACTGCCCCGTGTAAAGGACCGGCTTGAGCTTGCCGGAGGCGAGTAGCGCGAGTAACTCCTGCCACACCTCCGCAAAACGCTTCGGGCTTTTCGCTGAGTTCGCGGAGGGAAGGTGAGAGCTCTCAGCATGCATCTAAACGATCAACGTACAAGTATACGAGCCCCAGAAGATGCCGACAACGGAAACATTCTTGAGAAGGACAAGGTTGAGCGGGAGCTGATGACGACATTCATAAAATCGGAGATGGAGATTCGGATGATCAGAGTCACTTTCCCTCTCCAACAGGAAAGAGTAAGAGTACATACCTGCTCGATCGCGCCGCCAGCAAAGCCGACAACAAGTGCGCGCCCTCCCCACGCAATGCACTTGAGCGCGTCTACAGAACCCATCAATATTCGGGTGTATTTGCACCATTTCCCCCTTCTTTCTGGGGGACACGAACCTTTGATTTTTCCAACCGGATCATAGACTACGTCGACGCCGCGCCCGCCAGTGATTTGCATCACGTACTTTTGCCAACCGTCATTTGTATAGTCAACTACAACGTCTGCGCCGCCCGCCAGGCGAGCAACGTCAAGCTTGTTTGGGGATGCTGCAGCGATAACGCGCGCGCCCAGTGCTTTTCGGGTTTTAAGTTTAAAGGGAGAAAGGTAAGGTGTAATTGGATGGTGATGTGCCTACCTTTAGCGATTTGGATCGCGGCAATCCCGACGCCGCCCGCAGCGGCCAACACGAGGACCCATTCGCCTATACAACCCTATTCAGCATGGAAGAGGATCCTTCGGAGAGCGGATGGGGGGCAGTGTGGGGCTATGCCGATGGCTGAAAAATCCGATAAGCACTAACCTGGCTGTAACTGTGCGCGTCCCACGAGCGCTTCATAACTCGTCGGATATGTCACATATAGCCCTGTCCAACCTGTTTATCCACGAGTCGTCCACAATGGAGAATGGGGACTCGGAACATACCAGCCCCTTGGTCAAATGACAGCGTGTCTGGCAGCGGAAGTACCAAGTCTGACTTTACAACCACGCGTTCTGCCAATGACCCCTGCGCGCTTCCGAACACGCGGTCACCTCGCTTGAATGGGCTTCCTGCAGGTGCGGCCGCTACTGTGCCTGCGAACTCGGTTCCGAGAATGAATGGGCGTGGTGGCTGGGTTTGGTAGCGGCCTTGGGCCTGGAGGATCTGGAGGAAGGTTGTAGATGGTGTAGCCAACGGGCATGGACTCCGAGGGGCCACATACATCAAAAAAGTTAAGCCCAGCACTGCGAACGTCTATGAGCAAGCTATCCGAGTCGTTCTCGAGGACAGGGTCTGGCGCGTCGAGTGTGAGGGGGATCTTGGAATGGTGGGCATACTCGGAAATCACGTATGCTTTCATAGTAGGTTGACTTTGTGGGTTGTCCGAGGACAGAGGGTTGAAAGTCCAGCTAGCACGACGCGACAGAGGGGGTCGATGAATATTTATCCATCGGCGCGATTCACATGGTTGTACTCTCGGAGTTCTGTAAGAGCACGGAACTGGTCAGTATGGTTGCCTGTGCGGCAACGGGATAAGACGAACGGGCATCGCAAGGGCCGACCGTGACAGGCGCCGCTTGCCAACTACTGTCCGAAAAATAAAATGACAAGATTCAATTCATCTCTCCTGCTGTAGTGGTCACACAGGACCGTTAAATACAAATGGATCGTGTATCAACGACCCGAAGCGCAGGAAAGGTAGGGAGAGGACATGCGGACGTAAATAAAGAGGGGGGGGGGAATGTGTATACAGTACCACTATAAGATATGGGTCACCTCTACATATACCGTTCGTCCGTAAAGCGATGTATATATTGTATTCGGACACTATACCACGCGTTCAACGGTAACTTGGTGGCGGCGAGAACGCGCGTGGCGGTACAGACTCGGATCCAGTAGCGGGGGGTGAGTGAGGGTTGTAATATGGCTGTGCTGCCTCCGATCCCATACCCAAGCTGTCCGACATGGGACCTAAAGCAAGGTGCTCCGGTTGGTATGTCGCATATTGCGCTGTCGTACTCGACGGCGTTGATTGCGTATGAGCGGAATGGGTTGACTGTAGTGGTAACGGGATGGACGAAGTGGGAGGCGTGGCGGTGTTTGAGTACTCCGAAGGGGGAAAAGACACCGGAGGTGGGATGGGCGCCAGCGCAGGCATAGGTATGGTTGCCACATCTGGTGGCCGTGACGCCTTGGGCGTGTGGGCATTCGACCATTCGTCCTCAGACTCTCTGGACAACGTCTCAACCACAGCGGCGTCAGGCGATGCATACAGTGCTGATGGCTTAAATGATGGCTGTCGTGGACGTGGGGCATGGAGGCGAGGATCGGATGCATAGCCAACTGCGTGTCCCCTCTCATCCCATCGCTGATGGGTAGACTCCTCGAAGTCAGGGTCCCGCTCCGGATCGTACGGGCGCAGCGGAATGTCCGATTCAGATGAGTTTGGATTGAACGCCGACACACTCGACGGGTCGTGACGGTAGTATGATCTCGCGAGTTCCATCTTCGCTTGCCTAGATAGCACACTGTTAGGTCTCAAAAGACACGGAGGACAAGGCGGAGTGCATGTACCGGGCTTTACGACGCTCATATATTACGGTGGGCTTGACACGATTGAGTTCCCGGTAAATATACCATGCAGCGATGATAGTAATAACCGTGGTGACTGCGATCAACGAGTAACTCGCTATACGCTGAAGAGTCGTCTCCTCTGTAGGATCATAAACTGAGCTGGAGCGAGTGCCAAGGGGAAGTCTACAACTTACGCTTTCCTGAACCCTCGATAATGACGCCAATGTACACGGTGACAAATTGTTTTGGTGAAGATAAAATCGCAGCGAGGGCAAACGTCAAGACGTTCATACCACACGTCGCGAAGACAGCAGTGGTAACTATGAATGATATGTAATTGGCAGTTTGTCGAACGAGAAACGAAAAGAGGACGCACAGTGGCCTGGAATGGCACTAAACCGTGCGATGAGGGCAATTCTGAAGCCGCCCTCTCGGACGACCTGGGCAAGGCAGCCATATTGCATATTCGTCTTTTCGAGCTTTTCTCCGCGCGCACGACAACAATACTTGAATGCACTTCACATAGGCACATTGATATTCTACTGTCAGCTTACACTTCGAAGGTGGCGGATCACGCACTAGAAATTGCCCAACTCTCCGAGAAATGAGCCTGCTGCAACAATCGCGAAACCTACCCAAAGGCCCCAAACGACGCCACATAAAATGGCGACGATTTCGTGACCGAAGAGCTGCGGAACTTAATGGTCAACGGGTGGCGGAGCAGAACAAAAGGCGGGTGTGACTTACCGGGGGAAACGATATGATGAAAAGGAGCGCTATGGGAATCGCCCAACCTCCCGGAAGACTAGCAGGAGAGAAGATTGTGATCAGAAGGTGAGTAGGAATGATAGAGGAAGAAGCAGGATCGTGGATGCCCAACAGGATTGTTTACCGAGAAAAGTCATGGGAATCCATGGTCCGAAGGGGAAGAGAAAGAGAGGGAAGGATAAGATACACAAGAAAACCGACCTTTTCACCCGCTGGGCTGTAGGGGTGAGCTTGTCCACGATTTGGTGATGGAATATGGTGATGAGTGCGGTTATCGCGACGAGGAGAATAGCGATCACATAATACCCTAACAGATGATCAGCCATGAGGGGACATGAACGTCAGGACTCCACGCACATAACCACTCCCTACGTAACCAAAAGCGCCAGCTGGCAACCGTCTTCCAATCGACCACACTCTGTCGTTCGAGCTCCGCAGCCTCGCTGGGGGTGGGGCTAGGTGTACGTGAAATGGGGACTGGGTTAAACTCGTGCTTGCCAGGGATGGTTGTTGAAGAATTAGTAAAGGAATATTGGGATGAAGAGGCGTTCGGAGGGTACATGTAGGGACTTTGGCCAACTTGGGGTCGAGGGTTGCCATATGCCGGATATGGGATGGACATGGTTGGCTATCTGGGGGAAGAGAGAGGGAAGAAAAGAAAAGAAAGGATAAGAGAGGGATGCTTGATAGAGAGGGGGGGAGAAGGGAAATGGAGGCGATGATAATCTGGAAAAGGAACAGGACGAGGCCACAGCCAGCCACAAGGGAATAAACTCGTCGTCAACCCGGCGGTTACCAGCCTCGCCTCGGCCTTGGCGCTCACTGCTCAGCGCTCAGCGCTCGGCACTCCCGCAGCTACATAGTAGCTGGCCATCATCCATCAGGTTTCATGCAATTTCATGATTCATGTCTGCAATTCTGCGTCTCCATCCGACACCCAACTCGCACGCACGCAACAACAGATCACTCCATTTCATACTGAAAAAATACGTTTCGGCATGGGAGGCTCATTTCAACAGGCCGTCCGAGTAGTCCGTTTTGGTATTGTAGCCTCGCTAGCCAGGCGTTCGGACTCTTCGGAGAACTCCTACGGAGTGAAATCTTCACGTCTCCTGGCTCGCCGTACCTGTCCTCTCAGCATCCGCACCACAGATCCCACCTCGTGCAATGCTCTCCCAGGCGCACACTCAAACGTCTTGGCACTGACATCCCACCCGCTCGGCCACCTGCTCGTCTCCACGTGCGATTCAACGGTCGAAACGCGCGTCTGCACCAACGACCAGCAAGTAGATAAGGGGGAGTAAAGAAACGAGAAGAAACGCAGTCAGGGAGGGGGGAGAGTTGGATATCGATGAGCGGGGAGGGAGGACGAGTCGCAGTCAAGAAACGAGAACAAATCGCAGAAAAGGAAAGAAAGGGGGCATAGTGGAGGGGAAGAGATCACAAAAACAGACGCCGTGGGACTGCTCGCCAATGCCGTCAGTTATAAGTACGAAATGTCGAGATGGAAAAAAGAGACGATCCTTTACAGCCGTCCAACGATCCAAGCACCTGTCTACGCCAATAGCCAACCAATAGATAACGGAGCGTCAAGAAACGAAAGCGAGTCACAGCATGAGAAGGGGTGTGAAGATGGGAGAGCAGAAGGCCGACGATGTCGTTCTTGCCATTATGCGG
>Ga0137390_10006254_pt1 | contig 10129 bp, 12 predicted proteins | sample 15con2h24AmetaG_FD_104937 | JGI IMG/M metagenome (GOLD analysis project Ga0137390, IMG submission 104937) | Vadose zone soil microbial communities from Angelo Coast Range Reserve, California, USA - 15con2h2.4A metaG | ecosystem: Environmental > Terrestrial > Soil > Vadose zone > Saprolite... | reverse complement strand
CTGGCAGAACATCCCGCATGCGCCAATGGGCACGCCAAGAACGCCTCGCGATGCATAAATACCAGTTGTGAGAGCCCGGCGTTCCCGATGATGGCCTGCGATTGCGACGCACTTTCATAAGCGTGATAGCACGTAAAAGGCCTGGAGGATTGCACACTGAGAGGGAGACGATCATAGTCGCGCTTGCTGTGCGCAACCACCGATCGGGAGGAACTCGAAATGTGCACGGAATATGACTGCAAAGGGTCAGGAGAACCGGAAATTATTTAGCTGGAAGAAGGCAGATAGTACTATAGTAGCCAACATACACATACTTGGCGCCCTCTATCGTCATTGCTCATCTGGACGTCGGAGACGCCCATTCACCCATTGGCGTGCTGCGCACGAACGAATCAGATTTTGAAAACTCGTAACGGAGGGTGAGGGGTGACCATCCACGCACTGAAATTGGAGGTTTGAAGCTTATTGAATTGAGCAGAGCTGCAATTGAAGTTCGATATTGATACAACCTGGCGGGCCGCGTCAGCTCCGAGAGGCCATATATTGGTAGGAATACCACACACCTGAGATATGGCGCGTGCTATCACTGTGTAGGAAGTCATCCGAGAGCGTTGAATGGACGGAGCTCCTGTGTGACCGGGTACTGCCTATGGCCAAGATGTCGTTGATGTTCCGCCACTCACTGGCAGGCTGTTCCGCCCCCGCCTGGTTGCCATCCGGTAATCATCCTAACGCGCTTCTTGGGACGCATCTTCAGCATGGAGTTCCACCTCCGAGTCGTATACGAGGCATGTGTCGCGTGTCAGAAAGCATCCCATCCGCCCGAAACGCCACACCGGCGGTTATGCCACGACACCGCACATAACTTTTCCTGCATTCTTAAGATGATGAGAGTTTCCAGTTCACTTCACATCTTATCGGACAAGATTAAAGATGTAAGACCAGACAGCGAACAGTCAAGCTACTCAAGATCAAACCAGGGGATCACTGGCAGGCTCGATCCATCCCCCTTCGTGTTCCTTGGAGCTCCTTGCCAATGGGCATTCCCAAGTAGGTCCCCTGGGCAAGGGAAGTCAACCAAATGGTACTACTAGTCACTACTGCTCCTTCCCTCTTTGAAGGTGCGACAGGGTCCGAACCGCAAGGGGCGAAAGACAACTGCCACACTTATTCCCGTTTTTGAAATCAAACTTCTAATTGCGTTAGGTGTGACTGACGACAAGGGCTGTGCTTCTTCCGTTCATGAACCGCGCCCACGCTTGACTGGGAACCAACGAGCATTTTTTACAAAAATACACAAAGTCCCCATCAACACGACCGAAAGGCGTCACGGGTAGACGGCCGGGCGCGCTCCGATGGAGAATTGACGTAGCTACTGTTGCCGGCCCCCACCATCTCTGCGGAAAATGCTCACTATTGCGTATGAAAAGGGTCTACGCACACCCCACGATGCTGATGACAGTTTGGGCAGTACAACTGCTGGCGTGGCTGTAGCGCATGAACACGTGTAACACCGTAACTTGGCCTTGATCGAAAGTGCCGTAGTCTCGGCCGCATGACTCGATCATGAAAACAGCGAGGTTATGGCCTTGGACGAGACTACGCGCTAATCTCAAAGGTACCGAGTGTGTGTAATAGTACTGGAGTCATTAAAGGTCAGATCGCCAATGCGCACATACTCAATCCCCGCAACTGCCCACATGTTCTTCATGGCTACAACACGTGCCGCGGGACAATCGCCACAGCAGTGAGCTCGCCGCGACCAAGAGCGAAGAGTCGTACCTGAAGCTGCAGCAGTCACGCGAAAATCAAGTCGAATGCCATAAAGATGAAGATTAAAACGTGGACCATGTATAGTTCGAGACCCGAAGTCGGCGTTGGCGGATCATGGCACTTTTGTTGTTGTTGTTATTGTTTTGGTACGCTGAAGGAGAGTCTGGTGGGTAGACGTGGCCGAGGACGTATACAGACATAGTCGATGGAATAATGGGAATTAGGCGGGTGAATGAAATAGTACCTTGTCCCAGCGCCGTGTGTGAAACGGTAGGGGGATGATCGTGTGCGTAAAGTTCGTCGCCATCTCTCCGTCTATATGTGACGGCGTAGTCGACAACGTTGGAAGTTGGTTACATTGCTGGCTGGATTAGAATGTATTAATGTATCGAGGACATGCCACGCTTGAGTCTCAAACGTGAAAGAGCTGGGGCAAGGGAGGCCGTCCTTTCCAGGAAAGAGTAGAATCATTGATGAGATCCACCACTTTTCGCACGGCGAGCGAAAGCTAAGGCAAGGTCGACACTCCTTTTCTGGAAAGTGTGACACAGTGTGGTCGACCACGAGGAAAAAGAAACGAGGCATACCGAGTGACGCTTCCGTGTAAAGCTTCGATCCTAAGAACATTTTCGAGGTGAGGTCGTTCTTCGCAGAAGCCTGTTCATCTGAGTAGACAAACTTGAGTAAGGACTACCCTATTGAAAGGTCCGCTTGATTGACAATATGGAAGGAGAAGACGGAGTCGAGATAGACGAAACGTAAGGCTGCTGAAAAGCAGCGTTCAATCTGAGCAGTGTGAAAAAAAGGAAGTGGGTAGTGGAGATGTTTACGAGGCGCTGGAAGGCGCAAAACAGGCGGGGATATATCAGCAATGAACGTTAATGAACGATCGATCGTGCAGAAAAGTAATAGGGATACTCAGCATCGAGTCTCACCTAATTTGAGGAGTTTGTGATCGGACGACTGCGCGGAGTAATGAGTGGAGGGGAAGTTGAAAGAAGCCATGTCGACGATATTTCATTCATTTTGGGCAGAAAGTTAGGAATGGCTGTAAGTGAAGAGGTCAGGAGAATCGTAGGAGAAAGTTCATTGGAAAAGGATTGGCCAATGGACCAATAGATTGATTGGGAAACAGAACGGAGGACGGAAGCGGAGGACGGGGAAAGGACTCGGAGGAAGCAGTACTGTAAGAGAACAAGAGAACAATACTTTCCCGGCCTCGCCTCGACAGAGTTTGTCTGTTCCAAGACTTTGGCTTTGGCGGTTGTGGCGGGCTAGCGGTGGAGCGGACGGAGAACTGCGCCATTCGTATGATGCGCCCGCGCGTCAGGCATAACGTAACCATTCGTCTCCATTTCCATTCGTTTCTCTTTGCTCATGGGGGAAACTCCCAGCCATTGGCACCGTCAGCTTCATGGACTCACTGGCAGGCAGACCGCAAGGGAACTCATTGAGTAATAGATCGATTGAGAGAACAGAACGAAGGACGGATGTGGAAAGGAGAAGGGGCCGGGAGGATGATTATATATCAACGATCCACTTCATAAAAAATTTCAGTGCAGGGCCCTGTCCACTCTTCATGTTGTCAGCGGCTGGATACCCCGGGGAACGGAGGAAGCGGGCAGTGTTAATTAGACTTGAAATGATAGGAGCACAGTAAAATTTACGACACGTGTGGGAGTGGCGTGTGCACGGTGGATCGTTTCTTTCCAGAAGTTCTCTCCCTCGTCGTTTGCTATACCATGCCATCGCTTCTCGGCAGATGCCGGTGGTGACCAACCCCTGCCCTGCCGAGTCAGCCGACCCGACTACCGAGCAACACGCGACTTGTCTCACTCGTGTCTCACTCGTGATCGGGTGGGTGAAATCCGTCACATAATTATATTGATTTTCTCATGCGGCTTCACAGGTTTCAAGATGCAGATGCAACCGGTCCTGCGCCATACCATACGGCCTCTACGTTGCCTTGAACCCCACTAGTGGCGCCCCCGTCCCTCCCCATAAGTTCAGATCCCCGGAGTCGCAGTTTCAGCCTCTGGCTCTCAACCCACCGACGAACGTATCCACGGGCCTTTTCCCCTCTTCTTCCCCTTCATTGACAAAGGAAGCGATCACGCGATGATGACGCATCATGGCAAGGGGCTAGGGGAAGCCCGGAGCCAGAGCCAACTGCGCACCTGGACACATGCACCGCAAATTTGCGAGGTGGGTCCGTTTCACAATTTGTCCCAGGGCCGGGGCCTTGGGTTAAGGAGGGGAACTAGAAAGGACCCTGTGCCACTGACTCTAAATGGCTCAGCGCGTACTAGCGCTTGATTCTTCATGCGGCTTCACGATTGGTTCCAAGACGCAACACCAGATCTACCATATCATGGTCTGGCCCGGATTGTCCGCTTCTTCTACATTAAAACTCGGATATGGCATATCGTCAATACACCCTCCTCTTTCTCCCAATCGTAAAACGCCCCAAGAACACCCATGCACAGCGGCCATATGTCACCACCAACATCGGTCTCCCATCTCGACTGGTCACATGTCGGCTTTGGCCTCGCATTCATTGCATTCATCTCCGTAGTCTCACAATTGCTGCACCTTCATGTCGGTGCTTCGCTTGCCATCGCGGCGCTGCGTTGTATAGCACAACTCACTATCATGGGAGCTGTGTTGCAGCACTTGCTGGTTATGAAGAATCTGTGGATAGTTGCAGGGATAGCATGTATGTCCTTCCCTCCATGGAGCGTGATGGTACTGACTCGACACTTCCTAGTGCTTCTGATCATTATCAGCACCATTGAAATAGGTGCGTGCTCTCGTTTGCGGCTGGCGCTTGTCTCACTGTCACATGACCAATTACGTTAAGTGATGATCAAGGCCCAGAGAAGGTTTCGACATATGGTGAGTGTACACTGGAAAGGTACAGTATGAACATACTACCTTACCCTTCATTGTCCTTCCCAGTTTCCCGCAATACTTGCGGCCATGCTTGTGTCTACCATTCCAGTATCTATCCTAGGAATACATTTCTCCATGGATGTCGTCCCGTTTTGGACACCAGAACAATATCGTCAGTAATACACTCCCTTTGCGATTCCCCTGAATGACATGATCTGATCCTACTTGTTTGTCTGCGCTAATGTGTACATATATGTGACGCACAGTCCCCGTTGTAGGGATGCTGTGCGGGAACGCAATTACTGGCATCTCTGTGTCGCTGGGCTATATCCTGAAGGAGCTTGCGTGCGTCATCTCCTCACCGTTCCCCCGCCTCCACCGACTGTGTATCAATTGCAATTGTTGCTGCAGCGAAATCAGCAATACTACAGAGACACTCCCTGGCTCATCGCGCCTTGAGGCATGTCGTCCGCTCCAAGCTGAAGCCCTGCGCCTTGCATTGATGCCGACTATCAACCAAATGAGGTACGTGAGCCCGTGTTCCACTCATACTTTTCTGCTCATCCTCCGGCCATCGCATTTCCTTGATCAGCGTAATTGGAATCATCACAATTCCAGGCATGATTGTACGCGCGATTCTCGATGGTGCGGACATAGAGCAGGCGGCGCGGCTGCAGATGATCATCGTGTTCATGATCTCCGCGTCGAATGCGCTCTCATGTATCGTCGCCATGCACTTGGCTCTGATGGTATGCGTCGATTCTCAGCGCCGCATCCGCTTGGATCGTATCGATATGCGCCCTCATGAGCTCTGCCGCGCATGCAGCAGCATCATCGAGGCCGTCATCGGAATTGCGGGGCGCACAGGGATCTTCACCATAAATAACATCAAACGCCTCGTACAGCAAGTGAGGATCGGTAGCGATAGTCACGCTAACCCAGCATCGGACTCGGAGCGCACCCAGTTGCTCACTTGAAATGGTGTCAAGTGAGCGGTCCCGTTGCGCCCAGTTCGGGACCACGACAACTCCCATGCTACGACGCCTCTCCTTCATCTCGATATGCCGTCATTCTTGTATTCCTCAAGCACAAAATCCTCGCACCGATTGTCGCCACCGCTTCTTCGGCTTCACCCAGCAGTACGACAACATTCGTTGGGCATGACTCCATTGACCTCTAGTTATCTCCTTTTTCGTTGACGTGTACTCTCCCTTACTATATGCCATAGTGCTGTGCCTCTCCCGCTTTGTAAGTTGTGCCTTCTCCTTTTGACCTCATTATTTGTCGCCACGGCACGCATCAGTTGCGTATATAAACATCTACTTCTCTTCCTTACGATGTACGACCCATTTTCAACGTTCTTCCCTGCGTGCTTTTCTAGGAGTCTTGTCTTGCCTTACCTTTATGATCTTGCTTTGGTCTCTCAAATTTGGCCTGAGCTGCCAAATCGTTTATGCTTTTTGTTCTGAATCTAGAGTCTTGTTGTTTTCCTCGTGCTATCTTCAAGTCAGTAGTCAACCTACCAGCCCGCATGACCTGGTGCACCTTTTCGGCGCCATGAGCACACTGCACTGCGCCGATAAATGTATCACTGGCAATCCGCGAAGAAAAAGGCGTTATAGGAATTCGATTCGCTAGAAACGCCTGGCTATCTGTGGCTCCCACACAAATTCCTACAGCTGAACTCGACCCTGCTTGTCGTCCGATTCTATGAGACAAAGATTAATTTATTCAATGGCTATGCTACAATACTGAATCACGATAATACTCTTGAGTCTTGACCGTCCACTTCCCTCTCAGGCCAGCTCTAAGCACTCTACCCTGACAACAGCCACGCATCGGTGCGGGGCATACCCACCGCATCCATTCCTACGGCCCCATCCGCGAGCCTTTTGAAGATAACAGAACATCCCGCATGCGCCGACGGGCACGCAAGGAACGCCTCGGGATATATAATTACGAGCTGCGAAAGCTCGGCGTCCCCGATGACGGCTGGCTGAGACTGGGACGCGCTGCCATAACCGTGTGACAGCACGCAAAGGCCTGGTGGATCGCGCACGGGCAAGGCGACGACGATGGCCGCGCCTGTGCAACCGATCGCGTGGGACTCGAAATGTCTCTGGAATTTAATTGCGATGTGTCAAGAAACTGAAGGCGTAGCCGAAAAAAGGCTTATAGTTGGCAACGTACTTGATACTGTACCCTCTATCGTCGTCGCTTATCCGAACGTCAGGCGACTCGAATGGGATGCCCTTTCGCTCAGTGGCATGCTGTGCACGGACGAATCGGATTTGCCTTCGGAACGGAGAGTGAGGGTGACTATTCACGCACAGAAATTGGAGGCTCGAGGCTCAGTGAACTGGGCAGCGCTGCAAGCTCAAAAAAGAAGAAAAAGAGGGTGGACCGGCGGATGCCGCTGTCTCGATGCGCGGTTGCCACCGGCCCGCTCCAAAGTCGTGGGTATATGCTTGCTGCGCACCCGAAATCACGTAGGGTTAGGGTGTTCCTGAGGCCGTGAACGGACCGAAGTGATCGTCCGCCCATATCATGACCATGACACCTCGTGTATCGCCTTTCCCTCATTCCACATGCTCAATAAAGTTAAGTTTCCGGTTCATTTCACACCTTATCAGCCAAAGGCCTGCACAACGAACGATGCATCGAGACTCGCAGCGCGGAAGACGGATAGCGGTCCCCTGCTACCTAGGCACCACTTCCGAACCCCCTGGAATCTTCCCGCATACAAAAGGCCTGAGATGCCACTTTTTCTTCAACATCGCTCCTACAAGAGCTCCGTCCATTCCTCGCTCGTAGACGACTATTTTATTCGTCGCGCATTGCCAGAGCACACACTATGTCTCAGGTGTGCGGTGTTCTCACCTCATATATGGCCGCTCGGAGCTGACGACGACATATTATGTAGTAGATCGATATCGATATCGAACTTGCAGCACTTCTTAATTCACTGAGCTTCGGGCCTCCAATTTCTGTACGTACGTGAAGAGCCATCTCCACCTCTTCCGTTGCAATTGCAAGTCTGATTCGTCCATGCGCAGCATGCTGGTGGGCGAATGGGCATCGTATTCGCGTCCTCTGACGTCCAAAAGAGCAGCGATGATAGAGGGTACCAAGTACGTCGGCCTCCATCGGCCTCCTTCCCCTCTGAGTCGGTTTTCCTGACCCATAGCAGTCAGATTCGACGGTCTTTTCGAGCTACTCGTGATCAGTTGTGCAGGAGCGATCGCCGACTTCTCCGTGTCCCTGCGCAATTCTGCAAGCCTTTGCGTGCTGTCGCGGTTACAGCAGCGGGTCGCAGTCCCAGCCGTCCGGCGCTGTCATGGGGGACGCCGAGCTCTCGCAGCTTATATTCATGCACCGCGAGGCGTTCTTGGCGTGCCCGTCGGCGCATGCGGGATGTTCTGCCAGCTTCAGGAGTCTCACATCTGTGCTAGAGAAGCAGGTAGAGCTTGCGGATGGTGTCGTAGGGATGGATGCGGTGAGTATGCTCCGTACCGAGGCGTGGTTGTTGTCAGGTTGGAGTGCTTAGAGCCTACTTGGGAGGGAGGTGTACAGTCGGGACTCAAGAGTATTATCATCGTGCTTCAGTATTGTAAGATAGCTGTTGAATAAAGTAATACATACTGTCTCGTAAAGTCGGGCAACGCGTACTCAGGCTAGCAGGTCAAGTCCAGCTGTAGTTTCTGGCGGATTGAATTTCTATGACGCCCTCTTCCAAGCTTTTCTTCGCGGATTAATACATTTAGCAGTGCAGTGCACAGTATGCTCTCCGAGTCTGCGTAACCCTTGCTACCTCCATGCTGATAGCGCCGAAGAGGCGTCTCGGAGACGTATTGTAAAAGTTATGATAATACTCTTATCAGATTCGAGAGACCAACACAAGATCAAAAAAGTAAAGCGAGAATCTTAAAAAGAGCACACAGTGAAGAACGTCCAAAACGGGTTGCACATCTCAAGGACTCGGAAAGAGAAGTAGATATTCTACGCGCAAGCGTGCTCTAGCCACAAATAACAGGTAGCCAAAAGGAGAAAGCGCAACTATAACAGAGCGGGGGGGACACAGCATCATTAAATACAGTGAGGCAGCATACAAGACAACAAAAAGGAGGCAACCGTGACTGGGGGCTAAGGGAGTTGTGCGTACCGGACTCGGATGTTGTAGCACTGGGGTGAAGCCTAAGAAGCGGTGGCAACAATCGGTGCAAGGATTTTGGGATGAGAAATACAGGTATACTGGCATATCGAGGGGGAGAAGCGTCGTGGCATGGGAGTTAAAGCGATCCCGGGCTGCAGACAACAGCATGCCCACCTGACGCCGCTTCATGTAAGCAGCTGGGTGTGCTCCGATACTGGGTTAGCGTGACCACTGTTACTAATCCTAGACCTCACTTGCTGTACGAGGTGTTTCATAATACTTATAGCAAACATCCCTGTGCAGCTCACGATTCCGACGATGGCCTCAATGGCGCTGCTACAGGCGCGGCAGAGCTCGTGCGGACGCGTGTCGATACAGTCAAAGCGGATACGATGCTCAGAATCGACGCATATCATCAGAGCCAAGTGAGTAGCGACGATGCACGAAAGCGCATTCGACGCAGATGTCATGAACACGATGATCATCTGCAGCCGCGCAGCCAACCTGCTCTATGTCTGCGCCATCTAGGATCGCGCGCACCATCATGCCGGGAATTGCGACGATCCCCATTACGCTGGCCAGGGAGAAACCATCGCAGGAGGATGGGGGGATGAGCAGGAAAGTATGAGTGGAACGCGCAGTCACGTACCTCATTTGATTGATAGTTGGCATCAATGCAAGGCGAAGTGCTTCAACAGCGAGTGGACGACGTGCCTCAAGGCGCGATGCGCCAGGGAGTGTCTCTGTATTATTGTGGATTTCGCTGCAGCAATCATTCGCGGTCGATACATGGTCGATTAGGGCGGGGAACGGTGAGGAGATGACACACCAGAGTTCCTTCAGGATATAGCCCAGAGACACAGAGATACCAGTAATCGCGTTCCCGCACAGCATCCCCACCACCGGGACTATGGGACAGGCGCATGTGCATGTGGAGCAGTCGCATCGTGTTATTTGTGTCATTTTGTGATCGGCGTTCGGTGAATAAGGAGAACTCATAAAGAGAGATGCCGGCTTACGATATTGTTCTGGTGTCCAAAACGGGACGTTTGTGCGTAAGATTAGCTAATCGGATGGACCTCGGATGCAGCGCAGTAGACGCATGGCAGTGCCTGGAATATTCTCGTGACATACAAAAGCCCTGACATGTCTCTCTTTTTTTTCTTGAACATCACTCCCACCAAAGCTCCGTCCATTCCACTCTCATAGACGATTTTTTATTCCTTGTCGCGTGTTGTTAGAGAACACGCTATGTCTCAGGTTTGCTGCATTTCCACCTCATATGTGGCCGCTCCGAACTGACGACGGCAT
>Ga0137390_10006252_pt1 | contig 10131 bp, 6 predicted proteins | sample 15con2h24AmetaG_FD_104937 | JGI IMG/M metagenome (GOLD analysis project Ga0137390, IMG submission 104937) | Vadose zone soil microbial communities from Angelo Coast Range Reserve, California, USA - 15con2h2.4A metaG | ecosystem: Environmental > Terrestrial > Soil > Vadose zone > Saprolite... | reverse complement strand
TGGCGCTGACCTGCGCACAGTGCAGGCTATCCTCGGCCACGCTGATATTTCGACCACCCAGGTCTATACGCACTTGGCCCTGGATCGGCTGAAGAACGTGTATCAGAAGCATCACCCGAGAGCGAAGGCAGCGAAGGCGGCAGGGAAATGACCTTTCACCACGGAGACACAGAGACACGGAGAAGAATCTATTCTTGGTTTTCCTTTGTGACGCTGTGCCTCCGTGGTAGGTGTTAGGTCTATGGCTACCGCCACGAAAGCCACCATCGTAGATAAAGCCGTCACTCAATTCCTGCAATCGCTGCGCCAGCGCAATGCCTCGGTCCACACTATCAAGGCGTACAACGGCGACCTCTCTGAATTCTCCGCCTACGCAGGCTCGCGCACATGGAAGCAGATTGACCACGTCGCCATTCGCGGGTTTCTGTCTCATCTCTACGAAAAGGGACTGGGCAAAACTTCCGTAGCGCGCGCACTGGCTGCAGTACGGTCGCTCTATCGCTGGCTGGCACAGGAGGGAGTAGTCGAACAGAACCCCGCAGCTCTGGTTTCGACTCCAAAGCTTCCTAAAAAGCTTCCGCGAGTTCCGACCATCGAGGAAATGAACGGCGTGCTCGATGGAAAGATGCCCCAAGTCGCTGCCTTTCCCGACCGCGACCGGTTGATGCTCGAACTGCTCTACGGCTGTGGCATCCGAAATTCGGAGTTGATCGGCATCAATCTCGAAGACATCCGATTGAGCGCGGAGGCCATCCTCATACGCGGCAAAGGGAAGAAGGAACGCTACGTGCCCTTCGGCGACTCGGTAAGGACAGCACTGGCGGCCTATCTGCCGGCTCGCCAGCAGATGCTTGCAGAACGAAAGAAAAACGCTGCGGCATTGCTGGTCAATTGGCGCGGCGGCCGCCTCACCACCCGCAGCGTGGGACGCATCATCAAAAAGATCGCCGTTGCCAAGGGCTTGTCGCCGGACGTGCACCCGCACACTCTTCGCCACGCTTTCGGAACCCACATGCTCGAAGAAGGCGCCGACCTGCGCGCTATCCAGGAGATGCTCGGCCACGAGCGCCTTTCCACCACCCAGCGCTACACTCAGCTCTCCATCAAGCACGTTCTTCAGGTTTACGACCAAACCCATCCCCGAGCCAAGTGACAGCACCTCCCTCGGAAGGCCGGTTACCTCAGTAATTTGGAGTGTCTGCAGGTTTGCTCCAACATAAGTCAGGCTGCAGGATTTTCGCCAAATAGGATTTGAAAAAACGTGCAAAAAGTAAATAAAGAGCTCTTGCTATTGCTGTTTCTGGTAGGGATCGCCGCCATGATCCATTTTCTGGTGGCCTCCCAAGCCGTTTCTTTGGTGTTCTATTTTCTTCCGACGCTCTATTCGGCCTATTATTTCGGACGGCGTCATGCCACGCTGACGGCCTGCGCCAGCGTAGCTTTGGTCGGGTTGCTTACGTACGTGAACCCGGCCATGTTCAATCGTCGAGCGGAGAATCTGCCGATCGACAGTCGCTGGTTCGACATTGCTGTCTGGGGTGGTGTTCTGGTGATCAGCGCCTACGCCATGGGTACATTGTACGAGCGCAACCAGAAGAGTCTGAAGGAGCTAAAAGACGGCTATGACGGAATGCTGGTCATTCTGCAGCAGTTTCTCTGCAACCAGAAAGGCAGCGAGGCCGGCTCGTTCCGTGTCTCGTCGTACGCGGTCAAAATTGCCGAAGCTCTTGGGCTCGATCCCGAAAGTACTGAGGATCTCCGCACCGCCTCATTGTTGCGAAACGTGAACGAGATCGGCATCAGCAACGAAATTCTCTACAAGGCCGCCAACCTTTCTGAGGAAGAGTTGGCAAAGGGCATGCGCAAGGGAGGAAGTAGCGAGGCCACGCAGGCCCAGCTCATGGGTGGGTCGCTGCGGCGTGCCATTCCTATTCTGGTGGCGTCGCAGCAGCTGAGTAAAAATGGAGCCAATCCCGCTGATTCCGTCGTCGAAGTGCAGATTCTGAACCTGGCGGAAAAGTTTGAGTCCCAGGCTAGCGTTGCCAATGCCGGAAAAATCACTTCAGCACAGGCCGTCGAAAAAATTGCGAAAGACTCTGAAGGCAAATACGATTCGATGATCGTTGACGCGTTTGTGAAGGCCTTCGGCCAGAAGGCGATGGCGGCAAGCAAGTAGTCGCGGCACTCGTCGTCCAACTCCCTGGCCAATTTTACGGATGAGTTGTGGTAACAGGCGCTTCTTCCTGCTGCCCCGCGCGCAATCCCTCCCACATTCCCACCACCCGTGACTTCAACTCAGCCGTGAGCTTCTCGTAAGCCGCTTCCGGTGCCTCCGCTTCCGGTGGCGGATAAATCGGATCCTCAAACTGGATTTTCAGCGGCGCGAATTTTTGAAACCACTGGCCCCGCGGCCAGGCGTCGTGAAAGCCTTCAATCGCCACCGGAACAATCGGCGCCTGCAGGTGAATGGAAAGAATGGCAGCGCCTTTCTTGAAGGTTCTCGGGGTGCCATCGATGCTGCGTTCTCCCTCGGGATAAAGAATTAGGATACGGCCGTGCCGCAGCCCGAATGCGCCAGCCCGCATGGCCGGAACCAGGTTCACATCCGGGTCGACTACGATCACCCGCAGCCAGCGCGCCAGACGCCGCATGAAGCCGGAACCGAAGATGTCGCTCGTGCCCACCGAAAACAGATTGCGAAATACCGGCCACGGCAAAACCGATGCCATCAGTATTGGATCGAGGTAGCTTTGGTGATTGGAAGAGATAATGTACGAACCCGGCGCCGGAAGCTTCTCCAGCCCGCTTACCCGCATACGAAACCGGTCGGAAGCGAAAATCTGTACCAGACGAGTCAGCATGAACCAGACGCCTTCTGCGAAGCGACCAGGCCGGGCCAACGCCAGAACTTCCGGATCGGAGGATTCTTCCTGCAGGATCGACTTCCAGCCCGCCGGTTGTGCCCGGGAACTGGAGATCGTCTTTCCTGTAGCAGCGCTGTCCAGAACCGCGTCCACCAGTTCACGCACGGTGTAGATTTCAGCCAGGCTCGACTCCTCGACGTCGCCGCCCAGTTCTTTCTCCAGCGCCACCAGCAATTCAATTCGCTGCATGGAGTCGAGACCCAGATCAAGTTCCAGATTGTCGCTCGGCCGGATCACCTCCGCTGCGGTCTTCGACGCCTCGCGGATAGTCTTCAGCGCCTGCCGTACCTCAGACCGCTCCAGCCATCGGCTGTCTTCAGCGCTCAGCGGGGGTTGGGAGCTGACTTCGGAGCCGGCAGCCTGCCCTTTCTTCTGATTCGCCCGGACCTGTTTTTCCAGTTCGAAGCGCTTGAGCTTGCGCGTGGTGGTGCGCGGCAGCGGGTCCTGCCAGATTTCGTAACTGCCGATTCGTTTGGTCGATGGGATTTGTGCCGAGATGCCTTCGATGTCAAAGCGAATTACTTCCTTCGCATTGACGATCTTGCGCTCTTTCAAGAGATCGAAATCCGGCACCACCACGGCGTACAGCCGGTCGGAAGCGGGGTTGCCTGGCTCAGCTTCCAGTGCCATTACTCCGATTTCCTTGATGTACGGAGATTTCAGATAGTACGACTCGATCTCCTCGGGATAAACGTTCTTACCGTTGCTCAGAACAATCACGTCCTTCTGACGGCCGGTGATAAACAAATTCCCGCCGGAGTCGAAATGTCCGAGATCGCCGGTATGAAGCCAGCCGTCTTTCAGGACCGCCGCGGTCGCGTCCGGCCGGTTCCAATAGCCTTTCATCACGATCGCGCCCCGGATGGCAATTTCGCCCACGGCTGGGGCGCCATCTTCCGGAGGTTTTGGATCGACAATTTTGCCCTCTACGCCTGGCAATGGCGGCCCCACCGAGCCGATGACGTTGTGGCGTGGCAGCGCTGCAAAAGCAGCGCCGGTCGTTTCCGTCAGACCGTAGGCCTGCAGAACATCAATGCCGAGTGCATGGAAGTCGTATCCGATCTGCGGGTCGAAGCGCGAGCCGCCGGTGATCAAGTAGCGCATCCTGTCGCCGAATGTACTGTGCAGCTCGGCGAAGAAAATCCGGCCCGCATTGAGTCCGACCGCGCGCAGACCGCGGTTGATCGTCATTAAAGCCTTAAGCGCCCAACCCGCCACCTGTCCACGCTTAGCCACTTCCTTAAATATGCGCTCGTGGATCAGATAGAAAAATTGCGGCACCACGGCAAAAATGGTGATCTGGCGTTCGTTGAGGGCGCGCAGGAGTTCAGTGGTGTTCAGTGTCTCCAGATAGACCACGCGCGCGCCCTTGACCAGCGGCAGCAGGAGATTAGCCATCTGCGAGAGCACATGAAACAGCGGCAACACCCCGAGCACGGCATCTTGCGGCCCGACGCGCGCCCAGCGGAACACCGATTCAACTTCGCCCATAAGATTGGCGTGAGTCAGCATCACGCCTTTGGGATCGGAGGTGGTGCCGGAGGTGTAGAGCAGGGAAGCGACGTGGTCCGCCTCAACCGCCGCGGGTTTGAAGTCGCTGGAGCCGGAAGCAAAGACGTGCTCGAGGTCGGCCACCGGCTCCGGGCTTGCCTGGCTCGCGCTTGCCTGGTTTGACCCAGCTTTCTGCTCCGCCGGGTTGGTCAGCACAATCTTGATCGGTAACGACCCAACTGCTTCCCCGGCAGTCGCCAGATGTTTAACATCGCAAAATAACAGCGAGCTGCCACTGTCTTTCAGCAGGGTCGTGATCTGGTCGGCGTGCAACGCTGTATCGAGGGGCACGGCGGTGCATCCAGCGGCCACCGCGCCCAGAAATACGGCCACCCACCGGGGATGGTTGTCGGCTAAAATGGCGACCCGCGCGCCCGGCTGCAATTCGCTCTTTGACAGCCAGGAACCGACGGACTCCGCCATGCGCCGTACTTCCGCGTAGGTGTAACTCTCAACCTGATCGCGACGCTGGATCTCCAGGGCCGCATTTTGCGGCCAGTGTTCCACACACTCGACGAAGCGATCGTAAAAGGTGGGCATTGGTTCGCGGGAAATCTTACATGAGAACTGCGGCGGTTGCTGAAACCGGAAGCCGGCTAGCAGGGTACTCCGCATCCCAAGATTCCTCCCAGCGACTTACACGCTGTGCCTGCATCTAATATGCTAGGCTCATACTAACGGGGCAGTGTGCCTCCAGAAGGTATTCCGATTTGATTAACACTCTACTAGGCAAGGTCTTCGGGACCAAGAACGAGCGCGAACTGAAGCGGCTAGTGCCTCAGGTCGAGGCCATCAATGCGCTCGAGCCGCAGATGAAGGCGCTCTCGGACGACCAGTTGCGCGCCAAAACCGACGAGTTCCGACAGCGCATCCAGACCCGTCGGGCCACCATTCCCGACGAACCGGACGCCGATCCCGACCGCCTTAAGCAGCTCGAGGACGAGCGCATCAACCTAATTAGGGAAGCCCTGGACGAGATTCTGGTGGAAGCTTTCGCGGTTGTCCGCGAGGCCGGCCGCCGTGTCCTGCAGATGCGCCACTTTGACGTGCAACTTATCGGCGGAATGGTGCTGCACCAGGGCAAGATCGCCGAAATGAAGACCGGCGAAGGAAAAACCCTCGTCGCGACCCTGCCGGTCTATCTCAACGCTCTGGGCGGTCGCGGTGTCCACGTGGTTACGGTCAACGACTATCTGGCCAAGCGCGACTCGGAGTGGATGGGTAAACTCTATCGCTTCCTGGGCCTGACCGTAGGCGTCATCATCCACGACCTGGACGACGAAGAGCGCCGCGAGGCTTATGCATCAGACGTCACCTACGGCACCAACAACGAATTTGGCTTCGACTATCTGCGCGACAACATGAAGTTTGATGTTCACGATTGCGTGCAGCGCGGGCACAATTTCGCCATCGTCGACGAAGTCGACTCCATTCTGATTGATGAAGCTCGTACTCCGCTCATCATTTCAGGCGCCAGCGAAGAGTCCACGGACAAATACGCCCGGGTTAATCGGATCATTCCCAAGCTGGAAAAGGGTGAGGAAATTGACACCGCTCCCGGCGAGCCGAAAGAGCTCACCGGCGATTTCGTGGTGGACGAGAAACACAGGAGTATCACCGTCACCGACGCCGGCTGGGAAAAGGTGGAGCAGCTTCTGGGCATCGGAAATATTGCCGATCCCGAGAATTGGGACCTGAAGCACCACGTCGATACCGCGGTCAAAGCGCATGCGCTCTACAAGCGCGATGTCGAGTACGTGGTGAAAGACGGCGAAGTCATCATCGTGGACGAGTTCACCGGCCGCCTGATGCCCGGTCGCCGCTGGTCCGATGGCCTGCACCAGGCAGTCGAGGCCAAGGAAAATGTCAAGATCGAACGTGAGAACCAGACCCTCGCTACCGTCACTTTCCAGAACTATTTCCGCATGTACAAGAAACTAGCCGGCATGACCGGCACGGCGGAAACCGAAGCCTCCGAATTCGACAAAATCTATCGTCTGGAAGTGATGGTGGTCCCGACCAACAAGACGATGCTGCGTCTGGAAAACCCCGACGTCGTCTATCGCACCGAGAAAGAAAAGTACTACGCAGCTTCGGACGAAATTCAGACGCTGCATGCAACCGGCCGGCCGGTGCTGGTCGGCACTACATCCATCGAAAAGTCGGAACGCCTCTCCGAACTGCTGAAAAAGAAAAACATCAAGCATGTGGTGCTGAACGCCAAGTACCACGAGCGCGAAGCCGAGATCGTAGCCCAGGCAGGACGCAAAGGCATGGTCACGATTGCCACCAATATGGCCGGCCGCGGAACTGATATCCTGCTCGGCGGCAACCCCGAGTTCATGGCCAAGCAGGAATGCGTGAAGAAGGGAATCGCCCAGCCGCTACGCGCCGCCCAAGGCAAGATTCTGATTGATGTGGACGAAACCAAGAGCACGGTTTGGTACTACGCCGGCAACGAGTACGTCGTTCCCACCGATCAGTGGACCGAAATCTTCAACCGCTACAAGGTTCAGACCGATAAAGAGCACGACGAAGTGACCGCCGTCGGTGGGTTGCACATATTCGGCACCGAGCGCCATGAGGCGCGCCGCATTGACAATCAGCTTCGTGGCCGTGCCGGACGCCAGGGCGATCCCGGTTCCTCCCGCTTCTACTTGTCACTCGAAGACGACCTAATGCGCATCTTCGCGAAGGAGTGGGTGTCGAAACTGCTACAGCGACTGGGCATGGAAGAAGGCATCCCCATCGAGTCACGGCTGATTACAAGCCGAATTGCCACCGCGCAGCAAGCCGTCGAGGCCCAGAACTTCGAAGCCCGCAAACATCTGCTCGAGTACGACGACGTCATGAACAAGCAGCGCGAGGCGGTCTACGGCCTGCGCCGCCAGCTGCTCGAGGGTGTGGAGCAGAAAGAACTCATCCTCGAAGACTACGTCTCCGGCATCCTCAGCGACGTGATGGACCAGTTTTGCGGAGCCAAGGTCCACCCGGACAATTGGGATGTCAAGGGCCTCAAAGACGCGATCTTCACTCGTTTTGGTGTGGACATTCTGGCGGAAGGAATCAAGCCCGAATCGCTGAGCCGCCAAGAACTCGGCGACGCCATTTTCGCCAAGCTGAAAGAGCGTTACGACGCCAAGGAAAAGCTTATCGGTCCCGAGGCCATGCGCTACCACGAGCGCATGATCATGCTGAGTGTGCTCGATTCGCAATGGAAAGACCACCTTCGTGATATGGATCACCTGAAGGAGGGCATCGGCCTGCGTGGCTACGGGCAGCACGATCCCCTGGTCGAGTACAAGCGCGAATCTTTCGACATGTTCGAAGCCATGATGCAGCGCTTCCAGGAAGAGACCGCGCGATATCTCTACCTGATGCAGATCCTGGAGCGGCCTTCGGGACGCGGCGGCTTGCCAGGTGAAGATGGTGTTCCACCGGGCCATGACGGTGGCCCCGGTAGTGGAGCACCTGACGCGGGCGTGCCCGTGCTCCGTTCAGGCGGGAGCAGTGGAAACCACCGCCCGCCTCGTACTGTCGCAACCTCAGTGGACGAACTCGAAGAATCCTTCCAGCGCAAGAAGCGCCGCGAACTGGATCAGGCTCGCATGGCCGGATCTGGAGACTCTCAGCCGGTTCAGCAGGTAGTCCGCGGCGCCGCGAAGGTCGGCCGCAACGACCCCTGTCCCTGCGGCTCAGGGAAAAAATACAAAAAGTGTTGCGGTGCCCAAAGCTAACTCTGTAATCCTGAAACCGACCTCTGTCATCCTGAGCGGAGCAGCTACTTCGCTTCGCGAAGTAGCTACGGAGTCGAAGGATCTCTACCCTCTTCTAACTGCCTACCTAGTCCCGGCAAAATCCTTCGCCCGTCCTGATGATCAGGCAGTTTTTCTTTTCCAGCAGCCATTTCATCCCCGTCTCTTCTCCCTTGCCGGCGCGAATAAATTCGGTCTTGCCCTGACGCTCGAACTGAATTTTTTCTCCGGACGCAACACCATCGTAGGTTGCCGGGCCATCAAGCGACTGGATTTTCACCACGTATTTCTCGCCGTTGCGGGAGAGCAGGAGATAGGTTCCTTCCGGCCCAATCCATTGGCCGAGCCACACGTCAGTCGGACGGCTAGCCCCTGCAGGCGTCTTCGGTGGACTGGCCGGAACAGAACTGGGTTCAGCAACGGATGGCGCTGTGGACTGATTGCCGCCCTGGCACCCCGCCATCACGACCAATACCGTGACAACGGAGATGAGACGCTTGGTTTTCCTAATTGAACCCTCCCGCGGAAAACTCTATTACAGACCTATGGCACCGGCTTGGCCAGCACAAACGATTTCACCACAATATTGTTTGGCTGTAACCCGACCGGAATCATGGTAAGCAAAGAATACTCGGTAGGCTCGAGCTTGGTCGGTTTGCGTTTCTGAATGACGGTCACGTCGCCAGACTGCGAATCTAGGACCAGCAAATAGTTCTCACTCTTCGAAAGCGCCAGCCCGTCCGGATGACTGCCCACTGGCAGAGACGCGAACAACTTGCCGATATCGATGTCATAAACCGCGATCGTATTCGAGTCGAAGTTGCTTACATAAAGCCGCGAATTGTCCGAAGTCACGATACCCCGCGCCGGGTGGGTGCCGATCAGGTAGGTGCCGCTCACTTCGTTAGTGGGCGTCTCGATGATCGAGACATCGTTGGAATCAAAATTGGTGACCACCAGTTCGCCACCATCGGGTTTGAGGGCCAGGTTGACGGGTGTCTTGCCCACATCCAGCAAGGCCAGAAGCTTGTCCGTTTTCAAGTCAATGGACGCCACCTGCCCCGAGCCGGCACAGGCAATGAACGCCTTGCTGTTATCTGGCAGAATGGCGATGTCTTCGGGTTGCTGACAGATCGGGATTGTGCTGCGCACCTTGAGTTGCGTCGCATCAATCAGCGACGCTGTGTTGTCGCCCCGGTTGCTGACCACCAGGGTCGAGCCGTCCGGCGAAACCCGCGCCAGTCCCGGCGAAGCGCCCACGCGGATATTGCCTAGGACCAGCCGCTTCTCTAAATCCAGCACGGAAACATTCGCGGATTTCGAATTCGCGACATAAGCTCGTCTGCCGTCTTCAGACACGTCAATAAAATATGGGCTGGCATGTACGCCGATCGTTGCCACCACTTCATTGCGTTCCGCATCAATCACGCTGACGCTGTTCGACTGCGTGTTGACGACGTAGATTTCGTTCTTCCTGCTGTTGGCTGCAATCCCGGTAGGCTCGCCTCCCACCCGAATCGTCTTGGCGCGCTGGAACGTGCGCAGATCAATTACGGAAACCGTATTGCTCTTGCCGTTGGTAACGTAGGCGTACTCGCGATAAGCAGGACCATAGGAGGGTAGCTCGCGCTCATGGAAATACCACCAGCCAAGCGCGGCCACCAGCAGGAGTGTGACTGCGAGAAAGAGAAATTTCTTCAAGCTGATGGACTGATGGAGGGTACGACTCCTGGCCGAACCGACAGTGGTTCCGGCGCTGGCGCGTGCGTGCCGATCGGTGGTACCATCCTCCCCACCACCGGCGCGATCTGCCGCACCTGCCGCATCAGTTCGTCGAACTGCTCCGGATAGAGCGACTGTACGCCGTCCGACATAGCCCGGTCAGGGTCGTGGTGCACCTC
>Ga0137390_10006248_pt1 | contig 10132 bp, 10 predicted proteins | sample 15con2h24AmetaG_FD_104937 | JGI IMG/M metagenome (GOLD analysis project Ga0137390, IMG submission 104937) | Vadose zone soil microbial communities from Angelo Coast Range Reserve, California, USA - 15con2h2.4A metaG | ecosystem: Environmental > Terrestrial > Soil > Vadose zone > Saprolite... | reverse complement strand
CACAACCTTGCAAATCGGCGAGCGACAGGTTGAGCCGCGCGCCACCGTTCTTTTTGAGAAACCAAGCCTGGTGTTTCTCCAGCAGGGACTGGAGCACATCTGGCATCATGTTTGCTGCGCCTTCATCCGACGTTTCGCTGGCCCATGCCGCGAAGCGCGGCGAGTAGCGAGTAAACACCGGCAGCGTAAAGGTTCGGTAAAGATTGTCTGAAATGTCGACTAGCCGTCGCCGTCGGCCGGTTCGCCATAGCGTCGGCCCAATTCCATGAAGCGGCCCAATTCCACCAGACTCTGACGCTCCGCAAAGGAGGCGAGAGCGTCTTCGATGCCGGCGAGCGATCCGGTTGCCGCAAGGTGCCGCAGAACCCTGCTCATTCCGGCGACGGCCGCTTGCAATGCGGCATTGGCGTAAAGAATGCCGGCGAATCCCATGCCGGCGAGCCGCTCGCGCGACAGGCCGGGCGTCCGGCCGCCGAAGACCATGTTGGCGACATGGGCACCCGGCAATCGGTCTGGGATCGCCACCAGCTCGTCGATCGATTGCGGCGCCTCGACGAACAGGATGTCGGCGCCCGCCGCGCGATAGGCGGCAGCGCGCTCGATCGCCGCCTCGAATCCCTCGACGGCCCGCGCATCGGTACGTGCGATGATCAGGAAATCGGCGTCGTGCCTTGCATCGACCGCGGCCTTGATCTTCTGCACCATTGCGGCGGTGGCGATCACCGTCTTGCCCTCGAAATGACCACAGCGCTTGGGGAATACCTGGTCCTCGATCTGAACGGCATTGGCACCGGCACGCTCGATCAAGCGAACCGTGCGGCGAAGGTTCAGCGCATTGCCGAAACCGGTATCGCCGTCGACGATAAGGGGAATTTCCACCGCCTCACGGATCGCCCCGACATGGTCGATCAGTTCGGTCAGCGTCACTAGGCCGAGATCGGGAACGCCAAGGGCCGTGTTTGCGATGCCGGCGCCGGTGACGTAGACCGCCGGAAAGCCATTCGTTGCGATGATCCGCGCGGCCAGCGCGTTAGCCGCGCCGGGGATCAACAGCCCGGCCCCGCGGACGAGCACTTGGCGAAGTCGTTGGTTGAGGCTTTCGGACATTACCTCTCTTTCGGTTTTGTTCGGGTTTTACCTATCAGTCGGAGTATGATGGGCCGCTGCGGTGATTGCCAAGGCCGACTGTCCGCTCGAGATCTGTCGCGAAAGCCGGCATTACCCCTGCGATTGGTCTTGGGTGGTGTCGGCATATGCCAAGTCGAAGTTTGATCGTTCGCGACGCAATTCTGTCGATCGCCCTGCTGCTGTGCGCCGGCTGTCAGATCGTGCCCTCGGGTCAGCCCGCACGACACCCGGCTCTGGTCAACGCCGATCTGCCTGATGTCGTGCCCGCCTGGGAGCTCTTGGAGACCCAATTCGCCACACGCTCGCGCTACAAGCTGTCGCCCGATGGGACCAAATTGGCGTGGACGGCCCTGACCAATAATCGAGGATACCGCGCCGTCCATGTGCAGCCCGTGCAGGGCGGGCCGACGACAGTGATGGCGGGAACCGCGTTTCCGATCATCGAATACTACTGGGCCGCAGACAGTCGACATCTTCTGATGACCAAGGACCTCGACGGCAGCGAGAACGAGCATATCCTCTTGGCTGATGTCGAGAAGCCGGGCAGTGCTCCCATAGACCTCACGCCGGCGGCGCGCAGCAGGAACATTGTCGACGACATTCCCCTCGACAAACCGGGAACCGTCTATCTGCGCGGCAACGAGCGCAATCCGGCGACCTTCGATCTCTACGCCGTCGACATCGCGACCGGCCGACGGACACTGTTCGCCGAGAACGACGGTACGATCCAGACATGGATCTTCGATGAGGCTGGGGCTGTGCGTGCCCGCGTGAGGCAAGGCCGGCTTGAGGTTGCCGACGCAGCATCCGGTGCGTGGCGGACCACTTTTGCCCTCGATGGCGCCCTCAAGATTCTCAGCTCGCCCGATGAGAAGGGACGCGTCTGGGCCACTTCCAACCGTCATCGCGATCAAACCAGTCTGGTCCGGCTCGACCTCAACACGGGCGGGGAGGAAGTTGTCTATCTTGAACCATCGACCGACCTCGCTGAGGTCGTCATCGATCGCGCGAATCGCATGCCGCTCGCCGCCGCGTCGTGGCCGGATTATCAGAATGTCTATCTCTTCGATCCGCGGCTGGGCAAAGTGCTCGACCGGTTCAACAACGATAAGCGAAACATCGTATCGATCGCCTCGGCGGACTACGCATTCAAGAAGCTGATCGTCCAGGTCGCCACCGACGAGGCATGGGAAGATATCTACATTCTCGATCGGGAGGCTGAAAGCTTGCGGCTCCTGGTCCGCAACGAGGGCGTCGTCTGGCGCGACCGGATCTCGCCGACCGAACCGTTCTCTTTCACGTCACGGGACGGCAAGACGATCCATGGGTTCTTGACGACGCCAAAGGGAGTCAAAGCAAAGGGACTGCCGATGGTCGTCCTGGTGCATGGCGGCCCGTGGAGCGAGGATCGCTGGGGGTTCAGCGACTCGGCTCAGTTTCTCGCCAACCGGGGCTATGCCGTGCTCCGCATCAACTACCGTGGCTCGAGCGGTCATGGACGCGCGTTTCTGCTCGCGGCCGTCCACGAATTCGCTGGCAAAATGCATCAGGATCTCGTCGACGGGGTTCGCTGGGCGATCGATCGCGGGGTCGCCGATCCTGCCCACATCGCCATCATGGGCGCGAGTTACGGTGGATACGCCGCGTTGGTCGGCCTGACCGTCACGCCGGAGCTCTTTGCCGCCGGCATTGAAATGAACGGGATGTCGGACCTTGCGGCCTTCTCCGATCATCTGCCGCCCTACTGGCCGCCCGACATATGGCGAACCTTCGTCGGCGATCCAAGGAACGCCGCGGACCGCAAGGCGATGATCGACAGGTCGCCGCTCGCACATGTCGACCGCATTACCAGCCCGTTGCTGGCCCTCCAAAGCACCAATGATGTGCGCGTCAAACACGACCAGTTCGATAGTCTGATCAAGGCGATGCGAGCGGCCGGGAAGCCGGTCGAGGCGATCGAGTTTCCCAACGAGGGCCATACGCCACGGCGGGCGAAGGACTATTACGAATTCTATCGCGCCTCGGAATTGTTCCTCGGCAAGCATCTCGGCGGTCGAGTCGGGCCCTGATCGGCCCGGGCGAGGCCGCGAGTTCCTCAATGTCCGGGCCGTCCGGAGCAATACTTTATCGAACCGTCGCCAACCAAGTTGGAAATCGTGTTTCTTAAGTCTTCGTAAACGCGAGTCCTTGAAATATTTGTTGCGAAAGCCGCGGAAAGCTGTCGCAAATTGCGAAATTTATGGTATACACGAAGCCGTTCCGACGGCCTGAAAAACAGGCGGTTTATTTGACCTCGCCGCTCGTCCTCCCATGTCGTCTCATCTCTAGGAGTTCTCCATGAAGGCGCTTATTTCAGCGTTTGCGTTGTTGTCCTTCGTCGCAGCGTCGACGATCCCCTACGTTTCCGCTAGTGCCCAGACCACCCAATCGACCACCATGTCGAAAAAGAAGACGGCGAAGAAGCCGGTGAAGAAAACTTCGAGCACCAAGAAGAAGACCAGCGCGAAGAAGAAGAAAGCAATGGCCCAGCCCGCCTAATCGACCTGATCGTTCGAAGCCGGCCCCCGGAACTTCAGTTTCGGGGGCTTTTTTTGACTCTGGGGAGCGGCCATTGCTGGCCGGGCCGCCCCGTGTGCTACTGTGACCTTTCGAGCGAATGAGCGCCCTTGCGCGGGCGCAAGGGGGACATGATGACGGCAACGCGCGAGGCGCCACACTCGGCGGCGCTCGACACGGCGCTCGAGCAAATCCGAAAGACGCACGGCCATGTTCCTGAGGGCTTTCGTGTCCTGGCCGAGCATGCGCCGGAAGCCTTTCTCGGTTATATGGGGCTGCGTGACTTCGTCTTCCGCGAACCACCCGAAGGGCATCTCGATATCTGGACGAAGGAATTCATCTTCGTTCTGCTCGACATCCAAGCCGGCAACGTTCGCGGCGCGCGAAACCATCTGCGCAACGCGATGGGCTGCGGGTTGACAGTCGGTCAGCTTATCGAGGGGTTGGTACAACTCATCATGGTCGGTGGCATTACGACGTGGAATCTTGGCGGTCGCGAAATTCTTGAACTCGCCGTCGAAATCGAACGCGACGGCAAGCATTCGACCAGCTGAGCACCGGCATCGCCCGCGTGGCGCCGCGTTCATAATGGCGAAGCATCACGGGTGGCGCGCGACCTGGCCCGGCCTATGCGCGACGCTGGTCGGGGTCGGCATCGGCCGTTTTTCCTATACGCCGCTCATCCCCTTCCTCGTTGCCGACGGCGTGCTCAGCGAGACGGAGGCGGCTTATCTCGGGGCCGCCAGCGTGCTCGGCTATCTGCTCGGCGCCTCGGTTGCGGCGCGCGCCGCCTCTCGCATCGGCATGGCGCAGGCGGTGCGCATCGCGTTCCTGCTTGCTGTGCTCAGTCTCATCGCTTGTGTGCCGCAGCTCGGCTTCTGGTGGTTTCTGCCGTGGCGTATATTGAGCGGCATAGGCGGGGCGATTCTCATGGTGCTCGGCCCGAGCCTGATGCTGATCCGCACCGTTGCCGGGCAGCGCGGCCGCGCCGGCGGACTGATCTATACCGGCGTCGGTCTCGGCACCGTCATCGGTAGCCTGGTCGTCGCGCCACTAGCCGCCCGAGGACCCGCCTATGCCTGGGCAATGCTCGCCGTCGTCGCCGCGCTGGCGATGCTCGTCTCGTGGTCGGCTTGGCAGAGTAGCCCGCCCAAGACGCCAGTCATCGCCGTGGCGCGCGCGACGCCCGGGCGCCTCAGTTTGCCACTGCTCTGCCTAATTGCCGCCTTCGCGGCAGATGGTGCCGGATTTGTGCCCCACACCATCTTCTGGGTCGATTTCATCACCCGCGAGCTGACTCTCGGGGCCGGCTCAGGCGCCTTCAACTGGCTGCTCTTCGGCATCGGCGCCATCGCCGGACCGTTCGTCGCCGGACTCGTCGGCGACCGCTTGGGCATCGCCGCCGCTCTCATCATCGTTTTTGCGACAAAGGCCGTGGCCGTTGCGCTCCCGACCTTCACGACCGCATTGCCGATGCTGTGGCTTTCTTCGCTCATTGTCGGGGCGTTCTCGCCCGGCATCGCCTCGCTCATTTCGGCACGCGTCAGCCAGCTTATCGAGCCGACGCGGCAAGCGCCGGTCTGGGCATTGGCGACATTGCTTTTCTCCCTGAGCCAGGCGGGCAGCGCGTACGCCATGTCCTTCGCCTTCGCACGGAGCGGCAGCTACCTGCCGCTCTACGCCGCCGGCGGTCTGATCGAGGCGTTCGGCATGATTTGCTGTCTGGCGGCCTTGCTGGCAGGTCGCCGGCGTTGACGGCTGATAGCGTCAAGGCTGGCCGACGTGCCGGCGCTCATGGCATCATCCTGCCGATGACGGTTTGCCGGGGGTGTAACGCCGATGCAAGCGCGACTTTGCGTCGTCGGCAGCTATAATGTCGATCTTATCGCTGCGGTCGCTTCGTTCCCGCGTCCGGGCGAGACGGTCACGGCGGCACGCTTCATTGAGGCGAGTGGCGGCAAAGGCAGCAATCAAGCAATTGCGGCGTCGCGCTGCGGGGCGGCAGTTGCCGTAGTGGCCGCGCTTGGCGCCGATGCTGCCGGCGAGAAGGCGATTGCGCTGTGGCGGGAGGAGGGGATCGACGCCGGCGCTGCCTCGCGCCATCAAGGCATTCCGACCGGGCGCGCCTTCATCCTGGTCGATGGGGCAGGCGAAAATCAGATCGTCATCGTCTCCGGAGCCAACGCAGCTCTCGATCGCACCGACGTCGAGAACGGGCGTGCGCGAATCGAGGCGGCTCAAATTGTTCTCGGTCAGCTCGAAATCTCGGTTGCCGCGACCCTTGCCGCATTCCGTATCGCCAAGGCGGGCAGCGCGACGACGATCCTCAACCCGGCGCCGGCTGACGCGACGATCCCGGAAGCGCTGTGGCGCAACCTCGACATCCTGACCCCCAATCACCTCGAAGCCGCAAGGCTGGCGGGCTGTGCTGAGAATGACGCCCCTCCGATCGTCGCGCGTCAACTCATCCTGCGGCACGGCTGTGCTGTAGTGATGACGCTCGGCGGGGCTGGCGTGCTCGTCGCCGAGACGTCCGGAGCGATGATCGCGATTGCGCCACCGCCGATCGATCCCGTCGACACCACCGGGGCGGGCGATGCCTTCAATGGCGTCTTCGCGACCCGCCTTGCCGAGACCGGCGACATGGCCGAGGCGGCACGGTGGGGCGTCGTTGCCGGCGCGTTAGCGTGCACTGGGCAGGGCGCCGTCGCAGCGCTACCGCGGCGCGCCGCGATCGAGGCGCGACTCGGCAAGGTCACGGTGGAGCGACTGGCATGAGAGCCGCGAACCCGCGTGCGCTCGGCCGTAGCGCGCTCAAGGTCAGCCAGCTGGGCTTTGGTGGTGCACCGTTGGGCAATCTTTTCGCTGAATTGAGCGAAGCAGATGCGGCGGCCGCGGTTGCTGGCGCCTTGGCCTCCGGCATCCGGCTCTTCGATACTGCGCCGCTCTATGGGCATGGGCTCAGCGAGCATCGCATCGGCGCCATGCTTCGCCATTACCGGCGGGACGAGTTCGTGGTGGCCACTAAAGTCGGCCGTCTGCTGCGCGCCGACCCGGTCGCCGATGGCGGACTCTATCGCCGCGTTCTGCCGTTCTCGACAGCCTCCTGCCGCTCTGCGTCCAGCGGAATATTGCGATCATCATTGTCGGACCGTTCAACACGGGCATCCTGGCGACCGGCGTCCGTCGCCGGAGCGACCTACAACTACCAGCCGGCGCCACCAGCGGTGATGGACCGAGTGCGCCGGATCGAAGCGGTGTGCCGCAACCGCGGAGTCGCCATCGCCGCCGCCGCGCTACAATTTCCGTTGCATCACCCTGCCGTTGCGTCAGTAGTCCCCGGCGCGCGCAGTGCTGCCGAGGTGGCGGCCAATATCGCCGCCTTCGAGGCGCCGATTCCGCCGTCACTATGGAACGAGCTCAAGGCGGCGGGATTGCTGCGCACCGACGCACCGACGCCGTGAGGCGCATCGATAGCCACGTTCATTTCTGGGCGCTGGCGCGCGGCGACTATGGCTGGCTGATGCCGAATTTGGCGGCCATATACCGGGATTTTGGCCGCGACGAGCTAATGCCACTGGTTGCCGCCGCTGGGGTCGAGGCGATTGTCCTCGTCCAGGCTGCGCCGAGCGAGGCAGAGACGCGCTACCTTCTTGACCAGGCAGCGCTTAGCGACTGTGTGGCGGGGGTCGTCGGCTGGGTCGACATGGCGGCAAGCGACGCGCCTGAACGCATCGCGGCGCTCGCCGGGAATCCACGCCTCAAGGGGGTCCGGCCGATGATCCACGATATTCCGGATGCCGGCTGGATGCTGCGCGCCGAGCTCGGCCCGGCCTTTCGCGCCCTCATTGCCCATGATCTCGCCTTCGACGCGCTGGTTAGGCCGGCGCATCTCGCCGCGCTGCGCCGCCTGGTCGAGCGCCATCCCGATCTGCGCATTGTTATTGATCACGGCGCCAAGCCGGCCATCGCCAGTGGCGAGTTCGACAGTTGGGCCGCCGCCATGAGTGGTTTTGCCCGCGAAACGCCGGTCTGTTGCAAGCTATCGGGACTGCTCACCGAAGCCGGTGCCGATTGGACGGACGATCGGTTGCGCCGCTACGTCGACCACCTCGTCGCCGAATTCTCTCCCATCCGCCTGCTCTGGGAGCGATTGGCCGGTCGTCACGCTTGTCGCCCCCTACGGCGCGTGGTGGGCGGCAGCAAATCGGCTGCTGGTCGATCTCGATGATGCCGGGCGCGACCGCATTTTTGGCGGCACCGCGGCCGAATTTTATCATCTGTGAGGATGCCATGCTGAAAGGGCTTGACCCACTGCTCGGCCCCGATCTCCTCGCCATCCTGCGCGCCGTGGGGCACGGCGCGAGGTGGCTCTCGTCGATGCCAATTTTCCTGCTGCGGCGAGCGCGGGCGCGCGAGGCGTTCGCCGCCATCGCCACCGGCGAGACGCGTCTCTATGGAAATCTGTTGCTCCGCACGGGCGTCATTCGCCCGGCTTCAGCGGCGGCGGCAGCTTGAAGCCGGTTGCCCGAACGGCGGCAACGATGGCGTTCTCCTGATCCGGATTCTGCTCGAGCGGGGGGCGGCGTAGGAGCCAGGAGTCCCTTCCGGTGTAATGCGCCAGCACCGCGCGCAGGCCCGCCGTCGGCGGTGCGGCGTCGACCGTCTTGATCAGAGTCGTCGCCGTGGCTTCGAGTTCGGCGCCCGCCGGCTTCAGACGGTTATCGTAGAGCGCACGCAGACCGGCCGCGTTGATATTGGGCATGCCGCTGATCGTGCCAGCGCCGCCGAGGCGGACGACTTCGCGCAGATGCGGATCCCAGCCGGTGAAGAGACCCCAGCCAGGAAAGGCGTCAAGATATTGCTTGGTGCTGTTCCAGTCGCCGGAGCTATCCTTGAGCCCAGCGATCGCCGTCGGATAGGCTTTGAGCAGGCGCTCGATCAGCTTGACCTCGAATTTCACCGCCGAAAGCTGCGGGATGTTGTAGAGGTAAATGCGCAGCCGTGCGTCGCCGACGCGCTCGACGATTTCCGAGAAACAGCGATAGAGCCCCTCCTCGCCGAGCCCCTTGAAGAAGAACGGCGGCAGAATGAGGACGCCGGCACAACCCTGGTTTACGGCGTGCGCAGTCAGCTCGATCGTGTCGGTGAGCGCGGCGCAGCCGCTGCCCGCCATTACCGAAGCGGCCGGCACACCTGCGGCGATCACTGCCTCGAGCGCTGCCTTGCGCTCGCCGACCGAAAACGACGTGCCCTCGCCGGTGGTGCCGAAGAGCGCTATGCCGTGACAGCCACGCGCGAGATGCCAGCGCGAATGTTCGATCAAGGTGGGCACGTCAATCGAAAGATCGGAACGCAGCGGCGTGAGCGAGGCCGACCAGATACCGTGAAGGCGTGCTGTATCTTGCATGTTGAAACGTCCCGCTGATTGACCCGGCAACAAGTTGATGACAGTTTCATAAGGAGCAAACAACCGCAGTCTCGGCAAGGATGCCGCCGCCGCGGTCGAGGCCCGGAATGGGCGAGATTATGGCTTAGGGAGGAAACGGGCAATGAGGAAGGGGATAGGTCGCGAAGATCGGGGGCGCTCGGGCGTATCGCGGCGCGCAGTACTGCAGGCGGGCGCGGGAATCGCCGGGTTGGCCGCGGCCGGCGGGTACGCCTTCCCGCGGCCGGCGATCGCGCAGGCATCGGGGTTCGATTGGAAGCGTTTCAAGGGTGAACATCTCGAAATCCTGATGGCCAAGGGTCCTCGCGGCGATCTGCTCCAACAATATCGCAAGGAGTTCGAGGCGCTGACCGGCATGACTGTCGGCGACGAGCAGGTGCCCGAGCAGCAGCAGCGTCAGAAGACGGCGATCGAGTTCAACTCGGGCAGCACGAGCTTCGACGTGCTCATGCTGCCCTACCACGTGCAGAAGAAGATGTTCGGCAAGGCCAAATGGCTGGTCGACCTCCGCCCCTACCTCGCCGACCCCAAGCTGACGGCGCCCGACTACGACGTCGCCGATTTCGCCAAGGGCGGCATCGATTACGCGACGCAGGCCGACGGCCGGCTCGATTCGATGCCGATCAACCTCGACTATTGGATGCTCTACTGGAACAAGGAGCTCTTCGCCGCCAAGGGCGTCTCCTACCCGAAGAATTTCGACGAGCTCATGGCGGCCGCTGAAAAGCTCAACGATCAGAAGAACGGCATCTCGGGCTTCCTCGGGCGCGGCATAAAGAACGCCAACGTCCCGGTGTGGACGAGCTTCCTGCTCGGCTGGGGCGTTGACCCGATCGGCAAGGACGGGACCCTGCCGGACGGCCCCGAAGCGGTCGCCGCGGCGGCATACTACAAGAAGATCGTCCATGATTACGGCCCGCCGGGCGTCGTCCAGTTCAACTGGAACGAGTGCCAGTCGCTATTCGTCCTCGGCAAGGCGGCAATGTGGCTCGACGGCAT
>Ga0137390_10006238_pt1 | contig 10139 bp, 6 predicted proteins | sample 15con2h24AmetaG_FD_104937 | JGI IMG/M metagenome (GOLD analysis project Ga0137390, IMG submission 104937) | Vadose zone soil microbial communities from Angelo Coast Range Reserve, California, USA - 15con2h2.4A metaG | ecosystem: Environmental > Terrestrial > Soil > Vadose zone > Saprolite... | reverse complement strand
CGATCGAGGTCGCCCTTGTCGGCGTAGGTGAGACCGCGGTTGTGATAGGGCAGGGCATAGTTCGGATCGAGCCGAAGCGCCCTGTCGTAATCCTCTATGGCGCGGTCGTAGTCCTTGCGGGCGTGGAACGCATTGCCGCGGTCGTTGAGCGTGCGCGGGTTGTCCGGATCGTAGCGGAGCGCCTGGTTGTAATTGTCGAGCGCGCTGTCCTGGTCGCCCTTCTCGCGAAAGGCGCGGCCGCGATTGGCGTAGGCGATGCCGTAATCGGGGTCGATCCGAATGGCCTGGCTGTAGTCGATGATCGCGCGGTCGAAATCCTTCAGCGCATAATAGGAATTGGCGCGGTTGTTGTACGCCTTGGAATATTTCGGATCGAGACGGATGGCGTCGTCGAAGTCGCGCACGGCGCGCTCGTAGTTCTTCTTGTCGTAAAACGCATTGCCGCGATTGTTGAAATCGATCGCATTGGTCGGATCGAGCCGGATCGCCTCGTCGTAATCCTGGATGGCGCGATCGACCTTGCCGGCGCGCGCATAGGCGAGGCCGCGATTGCCGTAGGCATGGGCGTAGTTCGGATTGAACCGGATCGCTTGGTCGTAATCCTCGATCGCGCGGGTCTGGTCGCCCTTGTCGCTGTGGGAAATGCCGCGATTGTAGAAGGCGCGCGCGTAGCCCGGATCGAGCTTGATGGCGCGATCGTAATCCTCGATCGCGCGATCATAGTTCTTCTTGGCGTGATATGCGTTACCGCGGTTGTTGAGCGCGATGGCGGTATTCTTCTTCGATTCGTTCGCCGACTGCAGGACGCTCGTGCAGCCGCTGATCTGCTGGTCGGCCGAATACCGATTGTCGTCATTCACGCACCAGGTCCAGGCCTGCGACCTCTGCGCTGCGGCCGGTCCGGCCAGGGCTGCCGTGATGATGATCGCAGCCGTTAAGACGCGTGCTCCTCCCGCCATCATCTCCTCCCCTCAAGCGATCACGGATAGCCCGCGGATTATAGCATCGGTGCCACCGCGATGCGCAAAAGCGCGCCAGCGCCGCCGCACGATGAAACCGGGCTTCCGCCAGGGCGTAGCTTGGACCGCCCGGCGCGGCAGGTGCGACCGTCCGGCCACACGCAGCTTGGTAAACAGGTGACAAAATCGTGAACGCCCCGCGCCGGGCCCTCCGCGGTAACGGCTCCCTTAAGAATAGTGGGAAATAATGGGTTCGCCGGCGGCCGCGTTGAATGGAGTTGTTCACAGGCCTCGCGTAAGTTTTCGCCGGCCTGTAGAGTATGAATCACATTGGGCTGGGGAGCACGATGAAGAACGTTGACGCTGCTGGGGCCGCATCATCCGACGGTGGCAGTGCCAAGTCCTCGATGGCGGAGTTGCGCGCCGCGCTTGCGGGCGGCACCGCCATGATCCTGCTCATGGCGGGATTCGAGCCCGCGCGCGCGCAATTCTATCCGAGCCAGCTTTACCCGAGCCAACCCTCTCCGAAGAAGCTTCCGGTGGTCAGGCGCGCCGTGCCGGCCCAAGCCGCCAACAAGCCGGTGCCGGCGAAACACGCGAAGGCTCAGCCCGCCAAGCAGGTCAAGAAAGAGCCGGCGCTGAAACCGCTGCAGGTGCCGCTGATCGCCATCTCGATCGCGAACCAGCGCATGACGGTCTACGACAACGGCGTGCTGGTCGCGCATGCGCCGGTCTCCACCGGCACGGCCAGCCATCCGACGCCGATGGGGATCTTCAGCGTCATCCAGAAGGAAAGATTTCACGTCTCGAATATCTACAGCGGCGCGCCCATGCCGTTCATGCAGCGCATCACGTGGTCGGGCGTCGCAATGCACGCGGGCGTGCTGCCGGGCTATCCGGCCTCGCACGGCTGCATCCGCCTGCCGCATGATTTCGCCACGAAGCTCTACAGCCTCACGCGGCCGGGCGCGCGCGTCATCATCACGCGCAACGAGATCACGCCGGTCGAGTTCGAGCATCAGCGATTGTTCGTGCTGCACAAGACCGAGCCGTCGAAGGTCGGCGTGGTGAACGAGCCAAAGGCCGAGCGCAGGTCCGACCTGCTCGCACCGGGATCCTGGATCAGGCTCGCCGAGGGCGAGGTGACCGTGATGACGGACGCGGTTGCCGCCGTGGCGCAGGCGCTCGCCCGCATCGCCAAGCAGAAGCCGGCCGAGACCTCGGCAGAATTGCCGCCGCCCGCCCAAGCGGCCGACGATCACCCGGCGATCGAGTTGCGGCCGAGCACGGCGGCGGTCGAGTCGCCGGCGCTCGCTGAACCGCCGGCCAATCAGATCGCGGTCGAGCCGCCGAAGGACGCGCCGGTCGAGGCCGCTGCCGCCCCCGCCGTCGAGCCGCCGGCGCTCGCTGAACCGCCGGCCGATCAGATCGCGGCGGAGCCGCCGAAGGACGCGCCGGTCGAGGCCGCTGCCGCCCCCGCCGTCGAGCCGCCTGCGGCTGCGCCCGCGACCGCGCTCATAACGCTGCCGCCGACCGATGCGTTGAAGGATGTGGAGACGCTGACCGGCACCGTGCTGGTGACGCCGAGCCCGGCGGTTGCCCCGCCACCGGTCGAGACGCCCAAAAAGGCCGAGCCGCCGAGCGAGCCGAAGGCAGCGCCCGCACCCGCGGCTGCGCCGACGGAAGCGCTGGAGCAATTCGGGCCGCCGCGGCCGCTGCGCCCGGGCCCGATCACCGTCTTCGTCAGCAAGAAGGAGGGCAAGGTCTTCGTCCGCAAGGCCTTCCAGCCGCTGTTCGACGCACCGGTGAAGATCGCCCGCGCAGACCTGCCGCTCGGCACTCATCTGTTCACCGCCGTCGAGGCGAAATCGGACGGCGCAAGCTTCCGCTGGCTCGCAATCTCGATCCCGGGCGAGGCGCCGCGCAAGATCGACACGCGCGACCCGAAGACGTTCAAGCCCGCGAAAATCGCAGCACTCGACGTGCCGCCGCCGCCGCAAACCGCCGCGCAGGCGCTCGAACGCATCGAGATGCCGCCCGAGGCGCTCGCGCAGATCTCGGCGCTGATGTCGCCCGGCGCCTCGCTGATCATCTCCGATCAGGGGCTCGGTCCGGAGACCGGCCTGGAAACCGATTTCATCGTGCTGACGCGGTAGATCGTAGGGCGGATCAGCGACCCGCCTTCGCTCGCCTTGCGAGCTACGGCGGGTTTGGAGTCCGCCGAAGCGCTCTGCGCGAAGGCGGAAGCGTAATCCGCCAGCTGACTTGCAGCGGCGCAATATGCTTCGCTATTGCGCCCTACAGGCCACTCCGTATTTTCCCCTTGGCATGACCCGGCCGGCTCCCTAAAAGGAGTCATCCCAGTGGCCGATTCCGATCCACATCCCCGCTCTCGGTCACGTCCGCGCCCGCGGCGCGGGCCGCGCCATGCATCGATGCCTCCTGCATTGCATTCGGCGCGGATGCGTTGAGGCAGGCGAGATGGCCGTGACCATTGGATTGTGGTGCGTGGCGGCGCTCTTTGCCGTGTCGCTGCTCACGCTCGTCCGCGGTCCGTTCGGTACCGCCTTCGTCTACGGCGCGACGCTCGTCATCTCGCTCATGGCCTTGGCGCTCGGCCTGACCGAGCTCATCGGCGCGCGCGTCTCGACGGTCGCCTTGCCGCTCGGCCTGCCGATCCTGGACGGCGCCCATTTCCGCATCGATGCGCTCACCGCCTTCTTCCTCACGGTGGTCAATCTCGGCGGCGCGACCACGAGCCTCTACGCCATCGGCTACGGCCGGCACGAGGAGGCGCCCATGCGGGTGCTGCCGTTCTATCCGGCCTTCCTCGCCGCGATGAATCTCGTGGTGCTCGCCGACGACGCCTTCGTTTTTCTGCTTTCCTGGGAGCTGATGTCGCTCGCGTCGTGGGCGATCGTGCTCGCGCATCACCGCGATCCCGCCAACATGCGCGCCGCCTACATTTATCTGGTGATGGCGAGTTTTGGCACACTTGCGCTGCTGCTCGCCTTCGGCCTTCTGGCAGGGGCGGACGGCGGTTACGCCTTCGCGGCCATGCGCGCAGCGGGACCGGCGCCGCTCGCCGCCGGCCTCGCCGTGATCCTCGTGCTCGTGGGCGCCGGATCGAAGGCCGGGCTCGTGCCGCTCCATGTCTGGCTGCCGCTCGCGCATCCGGCGGCGCCGAGCCACGTCTCGGCGCTGCTCTCCGGAGTCATGACCAAGGTCGGCGTCTACGGCTTCGTGCGCGTCGTATTCGATCTCATCGGCGCGCCGACTCCGTGGAGCGGACTCGTGGTGCTCACGCTCGGCGGCATCACCGCGACGCTCGGCGTGCTCTATGCGCTCATGCAGCACGATCTCAAGCGGCTGCTCGCCTATCATACGGTCGAGAACATCGGCATCATCTTCATCGGCCTCGGGCTCGCGCTCGCGTTCCGTGCCAACGGCATGGACGTCGCGGCCGCGCTTGCGCTCACCGCCGCGCTCTTCCACGTGTTCAACCATTCGGTCTTCAAGAGCCTGCTGTTCTTCGGCGCCGGCGCGGTGCTGAACGCGACCGGCGAGCGCGACATGGAGCGGCTCGGCGGGCTGATCCACCGCATGCCGCAGACCGCGATCGTCTTTCTGATCGGCTGCATGGCGATCTCGGCGCTGCCGCCGCTCAACGGTTTCGTGTCGGAATGGCTCACCTTCCAGGCGATCCTGGTAAGTCCGCAATTGCCGCAATGGGGCCTCAAGCTGGCGGTGCCGGCGGTCGGCGCGCTGCTCGCGCTCTCCGCCGCGCTCGCCGCGGCGTGTTTCGTCAAGGCGTTCGGCGTCACCTTCCTGGGCCGTCCGCGCACGCCCGCGGCGGCGAATGCGAGCGAGGTCGACGGCTTCTCGCTCGCCGCGATGTTCATCCTCGCCGGGCTCTGCGTCGTCGCCGGCGTGCTGCCCGGCTTCGTCATCGACGCGCTGGCTCCGGTAGCGAAGGCGCTTGCCGGCGACGTGATGCCGAAGCAGGTCGGCGTGCCCTGGATGTCGATCGTGCCGATCGGCGAAAGCCGCAGCTCCTACAACGGACTCATTATTCTCGCGTTCCTCATCTGCTTGGGCACGCTGACCGCGCTCGCCATCCATCGCTTCGCCACACGCGCGACGCGCCGAAGCGCCATCTGGGACTGCGGCTTCCCACTCGATGCGCCACAGACCCAGTACACCTCGTCGAGCTTCGCCATGCCGATCCGCCGCGTTTTCGGCACGGTGGTGTTCGGCGTGCACGAGGTGGTGGACATGCCGCGGCCCGGCGAGACCCGTGCCGGCCATTTCGCGGTGCGGGTGATCGACCCGGCTTGGCGGTTCGGCTATGGGCCGCTCGCGCGCGCGGTCGCCTCGCTATCGCTGCGGCTCAACCACTTCCAGTTCCTCACCATCCGCCAGTATCTCACGCTGGTGTTTTGCGGGCTGATCCTGCTCCTCATCGTGGTGGCGGCATGGCGCTGATCCTCGAGCTCGCCCTGCAGGGGCTGCAGATGGTCCTGGTGGTCGCGATCGCGCCGCTGGTGCTCGGCATCACGCGCAAGGTGAGGGCGCATCTGTTGCGCCGCATCGGCCCGCCGGTGCTGCAGCCCTATCGCGACATCTGGAAGCTCATGCACAAGGAGGCGGTGCTCGCGCACAATGCCTCGTGGATCTACCGCGTCGCGCCGTACTGCATCTTCGCCGTCACCTGGGTGGCGGCGGCGCTGATCCCGACCTACGCGACCGGGCTCCTCTTTTCCTGGTCGGCCGACCTCATCGCCATCGTGGCCCTGCTCGGCACCGCGCGCTTCGCGCTCGCGCTCGCCGGCATGGACGTCGGCACCGCGTTCGGCGGCATCGGCTCCTCGCGCGAGATGATGATCGCCTCGCTTGCCGAGCCCGCGATGCTCCTGATCGTGTTCACGGTCGCGCTCGTCGCCGGCACCACCCAGCTCTCGGCCATCGCGACGATCTTCACCACCGCGCCCGTGGGACTGCGCGTCTCGCTCGGCCTGGCGCTCTTTGCGCTGATGTTCGTCGGCATCGCCGAGAACGCCCGCATCCCGATCGACAACCCGGCCACGCACCTCGAGCTCACCATGGTGCACGAGGCCATGGTGCTCGAATATTCCGGCCGGCATCTCGCCATGATCGAGGCGGCGGCCGCGCTCAAGCTCGTCCTCTATTTCTCGCTCATCGCCTGCCTGTTCGTGCCGTTCGGCATGGCGACGGGAGACAAGACAGCGGGCGCGATCGCGCTCGGCGCCGCGGTCTATCTGGCCAAGATCCTCGTGCTCGCGCTGCTCCTGCCGATCGGCGAGACCAGCGTCGCCAAGATGCGCGTCTTTCGCTACCCGATCTTCCTGGGCGGCGCCTTCGCGGCGGCGGCGCTCGCCGTGTTCCTTCTCTTCGTCTCGCGGGGGTTCTAGCGCATGTCCCGGCGAAGTGGCTACCGGTTGGCCGACAAGGACATGCGCCAACGCATGAATCTGGAGCGCGTCCGGATTCCGCAGGAATGGGACGCGCTCCAGTGAGCTCGCTCGCCTTCGACATCGCCCATCTGCTCGCCGGCGGCATGCTGGTGCTGAGCTTCGTGCTGCTCTACCAGGATCGCGTCACCGCGGTGCTCAACGTCTTTGCGCTGCAGGCGACCGCCCTCGCGCTCTCCGTCGCCTGGCAGTCGGTCGTGCAGAACGCGCCGCACCTGATCGTCACCGCGACCGTCGCGCTGGCGGTGAAGGGATTCATCATTCCGGCCGCGCTGCACCGCATCGTGCGTCGCCTCGATGTCCACCGCGAGATCGAGCAGGTGATCGGCGGCGGCCCGACCATGCTCGCCGGCCTCGGCCTCGTCGCGCTCTCGATCCTGCTGGTGCAGCCGGTGGGCGAGAGGGCCGGCATCATCGTGCGCGAGGACCTCGCCTTCGCGCTTGCGGTCGTGCTGCTCGGCCTCCTCATGATGATCACGCGGCGCAACGCGGTGACGCAGATCGTCGGCTTCATGTCGCTGGAGAACGGGCTGGTGCTGGCGGCGACCGGCGCCAAGGGCATGCCGCTCGTGGTGGAAATCTCGGTCGCGTTCTCGATCCTGATCGCCTTCATCGTATTCGGCGTGTTCGTGTTTCGCATCCGCGAGCGCTTCGACACGGTCGACGTCAGCGCGCTCGACAGTTTCCGCGGCGAGCGGAGAGACCACATATGATCGCGCCGGTCGATCTTCTGCTGGTGATTCCGGCGGTCGCCATTCCGGTGCTGGCGCTTGTCACCAGTTACCGGCTGGGCGCGGCGCTCAACGTGCTCGCCTGCGCGCTCACCTGCGCGGCCGGCGTCGCGCTGCTGTTCGGCGAACGTGTGCGCAGCGAGCTCCTGATCGTCGACGATTTCAACATCTTCTTCATCGTGCTCACCACCTTCGTCGGCTTCACCACCAGCATCTTCAGCGCGACCTATATCGCCCACGAGCTCGAGATCGGCCGGATCACGCCGGTCTTCCTGCGGTTCTATCACGCCATGTTCCAGGCGATGCTCGGCGCGATGAACGTGGCGCTGCTCGCCAACAATATCGGACTGATGTGGGTCGGCGTCGAAGTCGCGACCCTCTCCACCGTGATGATGGTCGGCATCTACCGCACGCCCGAGGCGATCGAGGCGGCGTGGAAATATTTCATCCTCGGCAGCGTCGGCATCGGCCTCGCCTTCTTCGGCACGATCCTGATCTACCTCACCGCGCAGGAGGTGCTGGGCGAGGGCCTTTCCGCCATGGCGTGGGATCTGCTGGCGCAGAACGCCGGCCGCTTCGATCCGCGTCTGATGTCGCTCGCCTTCGTCTTTCTGCTCGTCGGCTACGGCACGAAGATGGGTCTGGCACCCTTCCACGCCTGGCTGCCCGACGCCCATGCGGAGGGCCCGACGCCGATCTCGGCGGTGCTCTCGGGCCTGCTCCTGAACGTGGCGCTCTACGCGCTGCTCCGCTTCAAGATGGTGCTCGCCGCCAACCCATCGACGCTCAATGTCGGCGCCATCATGATGGCGCTCGGCCTGATCAGCCTGATCTTCGCCGCCTTCATGCTCTACCGCCGGCGCGACATCAAACGGCTCTTCGCCTATTCCTCGATCGAGCACATGGGCATCGCGACCTTCGCGTTCGGCATCGGCGGGCCGCTCGCCAATTTCGCCGGGCTTTTGCATATGACCATGCACTCGCTCACCAAGTCGGCGATCTTCTTTGCGGTCGGCCATATCGCGCAGGTCAAGGGCACGCAGCGCATTGCCGACATGGGTGGGCTGTCGGTGACGCATCCGGTGCTGGCCACCGGGCTCGCGCTCGGCGTCCTCGCGATCGCCGGCCTGCCGCCGTTCGGGATCTTCGCGAGCGAGTTCATGCTGGTGTCGTCGACGTTTGCGCGCCAGCCGGTGCTCGCGCTGCTGCTGATCGTCGGCCTGCTCGTCGCCTTCGGTGCGCTCATCCTGCGGCTGCAGGAGATCGTGTTCGGCCCGCCCAAGGGTCCGAAGGATCCGGTGAAAGCGTCCTATTTGCCGCTCTTCATTCATCTCGCGCTTGTGTTGGTGGCCGGCCTGTGGCTCCCCGGCGAGGTCGTGCGCTGGTTCCGCGCGGTGGCGACGCTGCTGGGATGAGCGCCATGACCGACAATCGTCTCGTCGAATTGCTCGCCGGCCGCACGCCGGTGCCGCATCACAAGCCGTGGCCGCGCCACGAGGTCGACGCCGCCGCCTGGGATGCGATCGGCGCCGCCCTCGCAGGCGAGGGGACCTTGCTCGGACTGTGGGGCGAGGCCGGTGCGGTGCATCTCGCGCTCATGGCGTCGTCCCTCGAGGAGCCTTGCGTCGTCTCGCTACGGGTGGCTGACGGCCGTTTTCCGTCCATCGGCCGCCATCATCCGGCGGCGATCCGCCTCGAGCGCGCGATCTGCGATCTCTACGGGTTTGTCGCGGCTGGCGCGCCCGATACGCGGCCCTGGCTCGATCACGGCGCCTGGGGCGTGCGCGCGCCGCTCGGGGCGAAGACACCGATCGAGATGCGCGATCCGGCTGATTACGATTTTCTGCCAGTGCATGGCCACGGCCTCCATCAGATTCCGGTCGGGCCCGTGCATGCCGGCATCATCGAGCCCGGCCATTTCCGGTTTACTGCCAACGGCGAGATCGTGGCGCGGCTGGAGGAGCGGCTCGGCTATGTGCACAAGGGCATCGATGGGCTGTTGACCGATTGCGACCTCGACAAGGCGGCGCGCGTGGCGGCGCGGGTGTCGGGCGATTCGACAGTCGCGGCGAGCTTCGCCTTCGCGCGCGCCGTCGAGGCGGCGCTCGACGTCGCAGTGCCGGCGCGCGCGCAGGTGCTGCGCGGCGTGATGGCAGAGCTCGAGCGCATCGCGAACCATCTGGGCGACATCGGCGCGATCTGCAACGACGCGGCCTTCTCGCTCATCCACGCGTACTGCGGCATCCTGCGCGAGGCGGTGCTCGCGGCTTGCGACCGCGCCTTCGGCCACCGCCTGATGATGGACGTGGTCGAGCCCGGCGGCGTCGCGCGCGACCTGAGCGATGAAGGCGTGCGCGCCATCCTGGCGGCGCTGGACGAGATCGCGCCGCGTTTCACCGAGGTGGTCGAGAATTACGAGGAGACGCCGTCGCTGCAGGACCGCACCTGTCTCACCGGCATCGTGTCGCCTGAACTCGTGGCGCGCTGGGGCGCGGGCGGCCATGTGGGCCGCGCGTCCGGCCGCGATTTCGACGCGCGGCGCGATCTGCCCTATCCGCCTTATGCGGGGATGAGCTTCGAGGTTCCGGTGTTCTCCGGCGGCGATGTGCACGCACGCGTGCTGGTGCGCGTCGCCGAGGTGAAGGCGAGCATCACGATGCTGAGGACTTGGCTCGCCAAGCTGCCGGATGGCCCGGTGCGCGTGCCGCTGCCCACGGTCGCCGAGGCGCGCGAGGGCGTGGCGGTGACTGAGGCGTTCCGCGGCGATCTCCTGGTCTGGCTGCGTCTCGTCGGCGGCCGCGTCGCGCGCGCCCATGTGCGCGACGCATCGGTCTTCCAGTGGCCGCTGCTCGAGGCCGCGATCGAGAACAACATCGTGGCCGACTTTCCGCTCTGCAACAAATCGTTCAACTGCTCCTACTCGGGCCACGACCTCTGACGATGCGCACGCTGTTGCT